>Ga0208043_1000903_pt1 | contig 11930 bp, 13 predicted proteins | sample Sb_taG_12_FD_187710 | JGI IMG/M metagenome (GOLD analysis project Ga0208043, IMG submission 187710) | Peat soil microbial communities from Weissenstadt, Germany - Sb_50d_9_AC metaG (SPAdes) (version 2) | ecosystem: Environmental > Terrestrial > Soil > Wetlands > Peat | place: Germany... | reverse complement strand
CGAAGATCCCCATGGATCTTCGATCGGTGTCCAGCGCCGTGTCCAGGGACGCATCCGGACGTGCCGATCTTTTCGAAACAGGCTCTTGGCTTGCTTATCTTGCTGCTGTTCAGCCTGATCGGTGAACCGCTACGCGGTCTCACCTTCGACCGCGAGCGTCGTCTGGAGCGCGGAACGCCCGCTTTCGTCTGAGACCATTCGCACGCCTCCCGTGAAGACCACGGGGTCGAGGAAGGCCCGCATCAGCTTCTCGTGTGTCCGGTGACGCAGGGCCTGGGTTTCGTGGCGCACGGCCGCGGCGTATTCCGGCCCGTCCAGATGGTGCTCGGCAGAAGCCCGCCGGCTGACGATCTGCTCGGCCGCCCAGACATAGACCGCGTTGGCGGCGACCTCGACCTCGAGCATGCGGTAGGGCAGGTACTCACGGAGTCGCGCCTTTGGCAGTCCCGCGCCGCGGGCGGCGCGCTCGAGCGCCTTGAACTCGCGCCGGCCCTCGAAGACGGTGACCACTCCCTCCTCTGGATCGAAGTGCGCCTCGGTCGGCGAGTCCTCGTCCTTACGCGCGATTTCCCGTACCCAGCCGCTCGAGTGATGGCGCACGACCACGACCTCGAGCACCGCGGTGTGCCCCCAGGCCCGCGCTGTGACCAGGAGGCGCTGCCCCGGCTCGGCGGTCACAAGCGCGCGCAACGTCCCCGGCAGAGTTGACCAACCACCGCGATTCGGCTCGGGCACCACCGGTGTTTCCCACGGCTTGAACCGCAGCCCCTCGTCGCTGACGATCTCAATCGGCGTCCCCACGGGAATGCATTGAGGGTCGATGATCAGGGAGGCGTGGCGCTGCCCCCCGGGGCGCAGCCGAACCGGCGACTGCTTGAAGCGCAGCGCAAGCGCCGTGTCCGGTATGGCCCCGCTCGGCATGGCGCCGTCCGGGACGGCGCTGTCCGGCTCAACCCCGTCCGGCGCGACGCTCGGAGTCAGCGGATCCGTGCTGTCCTGCTCCGCCGGGCGCTCGCCGCCCCCATCCGGCGGATAGACGGCTTCGGGCGCCTGTCGCGGCTCGGCGATGCCGTTCCCTCCCGCGTGGAACCCCACCGACCCAGGGGCGTCGAAGGCGCCGCGCAGCGCATCGTTGAGGGCCCTGAGTCCGACCTCGTCGCGAGCGCGGATGGCGCGGCCCGCACGGACCACATGTGCGCTTCCCCGCCGTTCCTCCTTGGCGACAATCGGCGCAAGCACACGGTCGATGGCCGCGTACAGGCGCTGCACCATGGGATGGTGCTCGTTCAGCCCATTGCGGTCGACCCGCACGACAACCTGTGGCCGCGGTGCGTCCAGAGCACGGCGCTGCAGTGTCTCGATGGCCTCACAGCGCACCTCGCCATACAGGTGTCGCACCCCGGGCACTCCCTCATAACTCGCGAGCGTCGTCTCGTGCACCGCGCGCCCGGAAGACACGAGCAGACCCCCGAGCCGCATCGCCCGCGAGGGGCTCAGCGGGATCGGCTCGGCCGCACGCCTGACGGTGACGAAGGCACTCACGCCGGGCTGGACGGCCACCTCGTCCTCGAACAGCAGCGGCCGCTCGGGGTCGGGTTCGATGAAGGGCGCCGTGACGAGCGCAGCCGGCTCGCCGGGCAGTTCCAGCCAGACCTCGCGGTCCGGGTCGTCGAGGACGGGCCGCAACTGGACGAGCTGGCTGACGAGTCGACGCAGGCGAGCGTTCGTCGGCAACTCTGAGAGCGCGAGTGGCACCGTCACACGAGCGCCACTCACCTCGACAGCGAGCTTGCGCCGGAGATCGTCATCGGCCGCGATATCGCTGACATGGGCAAATGCGTAGGGGGCATCGCCCAGCGCGGGAAAGAACCAGGATTCGACGTAGCGCCCGTCGCGAATTCCCTCGATGCGCCCTCCGCCCTGGGCGAGCCAGACATCGCGCAGCCCACGCCCAAACAGTCCTCGCTGACCGCTGTGATCGGGAGCCACACCAAGCGCGCCGAGACGCGCGTCGACGGCTGCGGCGTTGACTCCGATCCCGTCGTCGCCGCAGCGCAACTCATAGCGCCAGCCGCGGATGGCCGGCGAGCGCAGGCGACGAAGCTCCTCGTGCCAGCGCGCAAGGAACACCGGATCCGGCTCAGCGAACGCGAGCATTATCCGCCCGCGTGGACGCCCGCTCGCCGTGATCGCCCCATCGGCGTTGGTCACCAGCTCAGGAATGATCTGTGCGAGGTCGATCCCACCCTGCGCGAAGTTCTCGCGGAAATAGCGGGCATGGACGCGTCCCCTGCGCACCGCGACCGGATCTAGCACCGTGTTCACGGGGCGAGCGTATCGCCCCGCGTCCATTGCGCGTACGGCGCCCACAGGTTGCCCAGAATACGGCTTTGTGTAGGTATCCGAATGAGACGAGACATTCGCATTGTGCTCGCTGGAGCTCGATGGGCTGCCCTTTTCATCATCCAAAACCGATCCCAAGAGCGCCTAACGAAATAGGCGGTGTGGCCGGGGCGTTCATGGACCAAGCTGGGCGTCCAGCGCCGTGTCCAGGGACGCATCCGGACGCGCCGATCTTTTCGTTAGGCGCTCTAAACCGATACGAAGCTGAACCGGGAAATCACCGAGCCGGTACCCTTTGGGGGCATGTTCGGACGCACAACCCTGGCTGTCACCGCGTTGGCGCTGGCCCTCGGGATGGCACCCGCCACGGCGATCTCAACGCCCCAGGACATCGCCTCCACGCACGCCTACATCCGCGCCAACTATGCATTTGCTCGCGCCACCGAGGCGAAGACCGGGCCCGTCCAGGCGAACGTCGAGGCGCTCAATGAAAAGCTCGGTCGGGAATGTCCACACGTGGGCTCAGGATCACCCCAGAACGAGGAATCGCAGTTGCTCAGCTATGAGGTCGTGGTGGCGTTGTGGTCGTCTTCCTACGGCACCGACGCCGGGCCGATCGGCACTTTCGTCGAAACCGTGAGGCGCTTGCGCTGGAGCAATCCCAGGCTCACACACGCCGTGCAGACCTACGCGAGGAGCCTGCACGAGCTGGCCACCCTGCAGATGCCCGACCTCTGCGGTGACGTAAGCGCTTGGAAGGCCAGCGATTTCAAGACGGTCCCGGCGACCACGCCTGGCCTCGATCAGCGCGTGGAAGCGATCGACGCGAAGCCGATCCCGTCGCAGTTGTTCGCACCGTATGAGCAACCGGCGGAGAGGCCCATCCTGGCACGCACGGCACGTTTGGAAACCAAGCTCCTGCAGACCGAATCCGTCGTCGGCTTCAACGATTGGGATCAGCTGCTGGAAACGCTCGGGCTGAATCAGTAGCACTTCCCTGCCGGTCACGCCGGTGACTGGGGCAGCTTGACCGAGCCGCGTTTCGCCGAGGGCGCGGAGGGCGGCGGCACGACCGGTCCGATGTCCCCGTCCGGCGCCTCGTCCAGGTCGACGATCACCGGGGCGTGATCGCTCGGCCCGGTGCCCTTGCGGGCCTGGCGGTCCACCCACGCCGCCTTGACCCTGCCGGCCACTGTGGAGCTCGCCAGCACCAGGTCGATCCGCATCCCGAGGTCCTGGTGGAACATGCCGGCGCGGTAGTCCCAATACGTAAACACGCGCTCGGCCGGCCAACGATCGCGCACGACATCGCGCAGGCCCAGCTCCTCGAGATCGGCCAGCGCCGCTCGCTCGGGCGGCGTCACGTGGGTCTGCCCGATGTAGGCGTCCGGGTCGAACACGTCGGCGTCCGTCGGCGCGATGTTCATGTCCCCGCACACCATCGCGTCCTTCGGACCCGCCCGGACCACCTCCCGCAGCGCCGCCAGCCACGCGAGCTTGTAGTGGTAGTGCTCGGAGTCCGGCTCCCGCCCATTCGGCACGTACACCGAGTGCACGCGAACCCCGTCACAGGTAGCGGCCACGGCACGCGCCTCCGCGTGCGGGAAGCCGGGCGCGCCTGAGACTCCGACCACGACGTCGTCCAGCCCAATCCGGGAGAGGATAGCCACTCCATTCCATTGCACCTCACCGTGGAGGGCGACCGCATAGCCGCGACTGGCGAGCTCGGCGCCGAGCAGCTCCTCGAACGCGTCGTCGGTGAGCTTCGTCTCCTGCAGACAGACCACGTCGGGCTCGCGCTCGTCCAGCCAGGGCAGCAACCGCGGCACGCGTTTCTTGACCGAGTTCACGTTCCAGGTCGCTACCCGCACCGGGCGTACGGTAGCGGGCTGCGGCCAACTGACAGCGGCGTGCGGGGCGTCAGTGGGCAGGGCGGGGCGTCAGTGGGCAGGGCGGGGCGTCAGTGGGACGTGAACATGATCACGCCGACACCCACGAGGCAGATTGTGGCTCCCGCCAGGTCGTAGCGGTCGGGTTTGAAGCCGTCGAAGAGGATGCCCCACAGCAGCGAGCCCTCGGCCAGCGCGGCGGCGGCAAACAGCGCGGTCGAGCGGCCGGTCATCGTCGTGGCGGGATCCGATCGCTTTCAGCGCTCAGCAACACGGAATTCCGCTAGGGACATTCGGCTCCACCCATCCGTCGATCCGCCGCCAGAGCTCGCAGCTACTGCCCACCGGCCGTCCGAGCATCACGGTTGGGATCGCGCCGAGCTCGGGGCACCCCTGATAGCCGATCACTCCGGCGAGGAGATGAGAGATCCCGAACCATGTCGGGACGAGCGAGGCGGGCCAGAGCTCGATCCGTCCTGGCAACCGTCGCGAGCCCAGCGCCCCGGCGACCGCGAGAAACGCCACGCCGGCCAGTGCGCGGGACCGTCGAGCGGCCCGGCTCATCGGAGCTTGCGGCTCCAGCGAGCCGCCAGTCCCCGAGCAGCACCCGCCGCTGAGAGGACCGCTGTCGGCTGGGCGTCGAGTATCAGCACGTCCGATGGGCGGGACGGTGCAGCTCGCTCCATCGGTGCTCTGCTCGGCAGGGTTGGACGGCGTGTCGGACATGTGGATTCCCTTCGTGATCGGAGTCATCTAAGAGCACCTATCAAGAAGATCGGCACGTCCGGATGTGTCCCTGGACACGGCACTGGACCGCTTGGTCCATGAACGCCCCGACCGCACCGCCTATCTTGATAGGCGCTCTAAGGTCTACAACTTCAAGTGACCTTTAAGTCAAGGGGGACGTGACGACACGCAACAGTGAACTGACGATTGGCGAAGTCGCTCGTCATGCCGGGGTGCCGGCTTCGACGCTCCGTTACTGGGAGAGCGCGGGGTTGTTGCCAGCGCCGGGGCGTGTCGGCGGAAAGCGCCGCTACGACCCTTCTGCCCTGAGGCAGATATCGCTGATCGTGCTGATCAAGCGCGCGGGGTTCACGCTGGCCGAGACACGCATCGTTCTCTCCGGCCTGTCCAACAAGACGCCACCACCTGAAATCTGGCGCGAGCTGGCCGAGCGCAAGTTAGGAGAGGTCGAACAAACACTCGCCGAGGCCAAAGCAGTAAAGAAGATCCTCGAAGAAGGCCTCCGCTGCGACTGCCTCAGTCTCGATGACTGCCTGCGCCAAATCGACGCAGCCGCGCGCGTCCAGAACGCGCATCTAGCTTTCCAGATTTGCGCGCGCTAGGTTCCAGATTTGCGCGTATGTGAGTCGGAAAGCCCCGGAGGCGGGCGCTGAGAAAGCGCTCGTTTCCAGGGTTTTCGTGTGAGTGGAGCTAGGGGGACTCGAACCCCCGACCTCCTGGGTGCGATCCAGGCGCTCTCCCAACTGAGCTATAGCCCCATACATACGCGCGCGTCGGTGGCTGCGCGCAAGACGGTAGAAGTGTAGTGGGAGAACGCGAGCACTCAAGCGCAGTATGGTTTGACGGCGCAATGGGATTGCTCGATGACGCCATCCGCGAGCACTTGGAGCTGAAGCGCCTACGCGGCGCGGATCCAGGTGAGGTCGCCCGTGAACAGCGGGAGGTCCTCGACCCCATTGCCCGTCATGGCGACGCGGAGATGGAGGGCGACGTGATCGCTCCCGAGGAGGCTACCTCCGAGGGCTTGGCAAGGACGCCGCCTATGGACGCCACGCTCGACGCCCCTGATGGGATGGCTCTCCTAGATGGTGCGACTGCGGGCGACGATCCTCTCGGGGAGCTCCAGCCAGCACCCGGCCCGGGGTTCTCGAATGTCGGTCAGGAGACGGCGGAGCTGGACATGCGGACCGTCCTTGAAGAGGAGAGGCAGGGCGCCGCGCCCATGCCTACTACGTCAGACGCCGCGGGAGAGCATCCTGCGGAGGACTCGCTGGAGTGGGAGGTCCCGATCGGACCATCTGAAGTGCCTGCGGTAGATATGGGGGACGACGAGGAGCCGGCCGCCGAGGACGTGCTGGAGGAGACGCCGGACTTCCTTCGCGACACGCCCGAGCAGGAGCGCCTGTGGTTCGAGCAACAGCCACCCCGCGACTTCGACTTCGACAAGTAGCTCCCAGCGTGGGACCGGGACCGTTGCGCCGAGCGATCCTTCCCTTAGAGCACCTGACAGGAAGATCGGCACGTCCGGATGCGTCCATGGACACGGCGCTGGACACCGATCGAAGATCCCGTGGATCTTCGATCGTCTCGTCACGTGACGGCTCGCGCATGCTGGGCGATCCCGGATGATCGGCAGCATGCGCTTCACCGGGTGGGCGGGCATCCGATCCGTCGGGTGGGTGGGCATTCAATCATCCATGCACGCCCCGACCGCACCGCCTATCTTGTTAGGCACTCTTACACTCGAAAGCCTCGGGGCCTTAGCTCAGCTGGGAGAGCGCCTGCTTTGCAAGCAGGAGGTCACCGGTTCGATCCCGGTAGGCTCCATAGAGAGGATCTCAGGCGCGTGCGCCGAAACTCGGCTTCCTGGCGGCCGTAGCTGCCCCATGGGAACGCTCAGGGGTGGACTCAGGGGTGGATCTTCTTGCCTCCCGCAAGCATCGTCACGTACTTATCGATGCGTCGCGCGCGCGTCTCTGGCCTCTTGGCCTCCTGTACTCGGTAGAGCACCGCGTACCTGTTCGCGCTGTCGAGCGTGGCAAAAAACTCTCGTGCCGCCTCATTCCGCTCCAACTCCCGCCGCAGATCCTCCGGCACCGTCGCGGTGCTCTGTCCCTCGTATGCAGCGTCCCAGCGACCGTCCGCCCTGGCCTGCTCGACCTCTCTCAGGCCGGCGGGCTGCATCTCGCATCGCTCGATCAGGTCCGTCGCCTTCGTGCGGTTGATCTTTGACCACTTGCCTTTCGGTTTGCGCGGTGTGAACCGTTGCAGGAAGTACTCATCGTCGAATCCGCCCTTTTGGCTGTCGATCCAGCCGTAGCAGAGAGCCACTTCCAGCGCCTCCGCGTAAGACACCGTCGCAATTCCCGACCCCTTCTTGGCGATCTTCAGCCACAGACCGCTCGAACTCGCGTGCTGCTCCGCCAGCCACACCTTCCACGTGTCCCGCGACGCGAAGTGAATGATCGGCAATTCCTGCTTGGCGCTCACGATCCGCTCTCTCCAATCCGTGCTAAGCGGCGCCTCGCGAGGGCGGCTCCGGCAGCGGCGTGAGCGTGCTTTCCAGTTGCTCGCGCAGGGACTCGAACTTTGGCGGCAGCGACAGTCGCTCGCCGAGATGCTCTTCCTCCTCGTCGACGGCGAACCCCGGGCCGATCGTCGCGATCTCGCACAATACGCCGCTGGGCTCACGGAAATAAACGGACCGAAAATAAAACCGGTCGATCACCGGTGTAGGCCTGGCGCCCGCCGCCGCCAACCGCTTTTGCCACGCCTCCTCGTCCTGCACCCACGCTGCGAACGCCACGTGATGCACGGTCCCCGCACCCTGCCGCGCGCGGGTCTCAGGGGCGGGGTCATACGCGTAGAAACCACCCCGCTGCTCGCCACGCACCTCCCAGCGTCCATCATCATCCTCGTCGTGGGCAAACCCGAGCGTCTCGCCGAGCAGCCGCTCGCTGCGCGCCGGATCGTCGCTGTAGACGCGCACCCCGTCAAACCCCTGTAACGCGTATTCGCTCGGGACATCGGGGGCACTCGCGCTCAGCGGCTCGTCCTCCGTCACCGTGATCCTCAGCTCGTGCTCCAGTCCCTCCGGATCGGCGAACAGCAAGCTCTCCTCTGTGCGCTCTGAGCTCACGCCGTGCTCCTTCAGGCGCTCTTCCCAGAAGTAAAGCGCCGCCCCTGAGGCCATCCGCCAGACGATGCGGTGCACCATCCCCGCGCCGACCTCCCCACGCGCTGCATGCGGGTACTCAAAGAACGTCAAGTCGGCCCCCGGCGAGCCCTCCTCGTCCCCGTAGAAGAGGTGGTACACGGTCGGATCGTCCTGGTTGACGGTCTTCTTCACCATCCTCAACCCGAGCACGCCTGCATAGAACTCGACATTCCCGCGTGCATCTGCGGTGATCGCGGTGATGTGGTGTATTCCCTCTAGCCTCATCTCAGCTCTCTATATCATCGCCCCGTGCAAGACGGGTCGCTCATCCCGCGCTTTGGACGCGCGCGGCGCGATCCCTCGCTCGCCGTCCTTGAAGGCTTTCACCCACTCAAGCACGCCCTGCGCTTCGGTGCCAACCTACTCGAGGTCGTCTCCGCAGACGCCTCCGAGCTCGACCGTCTCGCTGCACTGCTAGCACCCGACCTGAGCGCGCGCTTGCGCGCGCTCACGCGCGAGGTCGACCCCTCCGTCTTCGCCCAACTCTCTCCACTGGCCCCGCCGACGGGTGTGATCGGCCTGGCCGAACGCCGCACCATCGATCCCGCCGCGCTGCTCGCCGACCGCCAGCTCTCGCCCGTCGTCCTGCTCGAGGACCCGCGCGACCTCGGCAACATGGGCGCCTGTGTCCGCGTCGCCGCCGCCGCCGACGTCGCCGGAGTGCTCACCACAGGCAGCCACGACCCCTGGCACCCCGACGCGCTGCGCGGCGCCGCGGGTCTGCACTACGCCCTGCCCGTCGCGCGCATAGAGCAGCTGGAGATCCTGCAGAGGAGCGACCGCCCGCTGCTCGCGGTCGACCCCGACGGCGATCCACTCGACCCCGCCACGCTGCCTGAGCGCGCGGTGCTCGCATTTGGCACCGAGCGCTACGGCCTCAGTCCGGAGTTGACTGCCCGCGCTGAGGCGCGCGTAAGCATTCCGATGCGACCCGGGGTCTCGAGCCTCAACCTCGCCACCTCGGTGGCCGCGGTCCTGTTCGCATGGCGTCTCTCCGCGCCTACGCGTGCGCCTGCACGAACGGCCTGACGGCCCTACGCGCTCACTGCCTCCTCGTCGCCGACACGCAGCCTTTCGACTCCGTCGAGCAGCCGCCAGTTACCCTCGAGCGCCGCGCGCGCACGGGCGACCATCCTGCCGGCCTGTTCCTCGGGATCGTCTATGCCGGTCATGAGCTCCGCGATCAGCTCGCGTGCGTGTTGCGCGTGCTCGACATCGAGCACCTCGTGCAACCGGAAGTACTCGACCGCCGGGCCTTCCTCGGTGTAGCCGTAATGCGCCGTCAGCCCCTCCATCTTGGTCTTCGACACCGCCGGCTGGCTGGCCTCGATCGCGTAGAGCACCGCCAGATGCTCCAGCACGTCCTCTCCTGCCGTCCATGCCTCCACGCAAGCCTCCGTCTCTGCCAGCGCCCGCTCTCCATCGGCCGCGTCAATCGGCCGTGCGCCCGCGGCGCGCGCGAACTCCTCCCACAACTTCAGATGCCCCTTCTCCTCCTCGGCGTGGCGCCGCTGCCCCGCCGCATGCGCTGGCCCCGCCTTTACGGCCGCCAACTCCGATGCCGTCGCCAGTGCGACGACCGCGTGGCGGTACTCCCCGGCGTAGCACCTCAACTCCTCAGCACTCAGCTCGCCCGCACTCCAGCGTCGATAGAACGGGTGCTCAAGCACGCTAATAGCGCCGCGAACCTCGTCGAGCCTGGCAATAACGTCCATGAAATCTCCTTCTATCTCGTCTTCAGGAAACCGTCAGCGTGCCTTCCATCCCCGCTTGACGATGCCCGGGGACGGAGCAGTAAAAGGTGTAGGTGCCCGGCTTGAGATTCAGCGTGAGCGTCTTACTGCCGCCTATAAACGTCGGGGTCGATCCGAGCACGGTGCTCCCCTGCGCGATGGTCACGTTGTGTTCGAGAGGAGACATATTCGTCATCGTGATCGTCACGTCTCCCGCTTTAGCGCTCAGCTGCTTGGCGTTGTAGGCCAGTTGACCGGACGGGTTGGCCGCGAGCTTGAGCGCGGTCACAGCCGTGCCCGCGGGCATCCGGGTCGAGGGCCCGCTCGGCGCCACCGCCGAGGAAGACGACGCTTCGGCCTTCGTGCTCCCGCCCGATGTCACTACTGCCATCGACAGGGTCGCCAGGACGAGCACCGCGGTGATCGCGATCACCGCGCGCTGGCCCGTCAGGCTATTGGGGAAGTCCGGTCGGCGTAGGCCGAGGCCGAGAGACACGACCAGTGCCCACACAACCAGTGCGCCGCCCGCGATATAGAACGGGACTTTGCTCTTCTCCGCCCCCAAAATGGGTGCCAGCTGAAGCGTCGCCAAGTGCACTGGGCGCGAGCCTAACCGATGGAGCCCGAATATGCTCCTCGACGAAATGACCGACGTGGTGCGCACCCCCGATGAGCTGCTGGAAGGGCTCCCTGACTTCCCCTTCGCCTCCCATTATCGCGAGGTGGACGGCCTGCGCTTGGCCCACCTCGAAGAGGGCGACGGGCCGCCCGTCATCTTCCTCCACGGCGAGCCCACCTGGTCATTTCTGTGGCGCAAGGTCATCCCGCCCGTGCGCGACGCGGGCTTCCGCTGCGTCGTCCCCGACCTAGCCGGCTTCGGTCGCTCGGACAAGCCGATCGACGTGGACTTCTACTCCTACGACCGCCATGTCGCGCTCGTCACCACGCTGCTGGACGATCTCGACCTAAAGGGCGCGACGATCGTCGTGCACGATTGGGGCGGGCCGATCGGGCTGCGGCTGGCGGTCGAGCACCCAGAGCGCATAGACCACCTGGTGATCCTCGACACCGGCCTGTTCACCGGACACCAGCGCATGACCGACGCCTGGATCGCCTTCCGCGATTTCGTGGCCCGCACCGAGGACCTCCCGGTCGGCTTTCTCGTGCGCGGCGCATGCAAGAACGACCCCGGCGACGAGGTGATCGCGGCCTATGAAGCGCCGTATCCCAGCGTCGCCTCCAAGGCCGGTGCGCGCGCCTTTCCGCTGCTGATCCCACGGACGCCGGATGCGCCGGGGGCCGTCGCCGGGCAGCGCGTGCTCGACGCGCTGCGTGAGGATCGCCGCCCGACGCTGATGCTGTGGGCCGACAGTGATCCCGTCCTGCCGCTGTCGGTCGGCGAGCGTTTTGCGGAGTCGATCGGTCGCGCCGCGCCGAAGGTGATCGGGAACGCCTCGCACTTCCTCCAAGAGGACCAAGGACCGTTAATTGGGCGACTGATCGCGGACTGGCTTACCGCGGGCTGATCGCGAGGCCCAGCCGGGCCAGTCGATCGCCACGCGCTCGCGACGGGCCGAGCTGACCGCCTGCTCGCGACGGCGGTCAATCCGCGGTGGACCGGCTGATCTGCGACTGCTCGGGCGCCGATGGCAACCCGGGCTCGGAGCGCGCGGCGCGCAGCTCGTAGCCGGCGCGGGCGCTGGTGTCGATGTTGGAGAGGACAGCGTCTGCCCTGGACATACGCGAGAGGGCGTCCTGGAGGCCAATCGGGAACAGCCCGCCGATCCGCTCACTCATCTGCAGCTGCTTCGGTACGTGCACGTCGAACCTCGGCAGGCGCAGCGTCTGTACGATCGCATCCGCCACCTGTTGGGGCTCGATCTTCCGGAACTGGCGCTGGCGCGGTTCGCCTACGCCGAGGCCCAATTCCGTGTTGACCGCCACCGGGCTGATGACGGATATCTCCACCCCTGAGCCGCGCAGTTCCTTGCGCACCGAGCG
>Ga0208043_1000892_pt1 | contig 12003 bp, 7 predicted proteins | sample Sb_taG_12_FD_187710 | JGI IMG/M metagenome (GOLD analysis project Ga0208043, IMG submission 187710) | Peat soil microbial communities from Weissenstadt, Germany - Sb_50d_9_AC metaG (SPAdes) (version 2) | ecosystem: Environmental > Terrestrial > Soil > Wetlands > Peat | place: Germany... | reverse complement strand
CCCGCTCCAACGCGCGGGACCGATCAAGGTCCGCGCTGAGATCCCAAGTGTTACCCGAAAACGGGCGTTCTTGAACCATGCCCGGCTTCGTTCAAGGAAGAAGCCTGTACCCGAAAGGCCGCAACGGCTTACGGTGAAGCCATCGTCTCCGCAGGCCCTTCGGGTACAGGCTTCTTCCTTTTTCCTTTTCTTTCTCTACCGCACGCCCGTCCGGGGCCTGATGCTTTCTTCATGAGCCATGGGCGATCCGAATCGCCGCTCATTCCCCGAAGTCTTTGTAACCGGGCGTCACCTGCGCATCAGTTCTCTCGCCACTCCCCGATCCGATCAGGCCACGGTGATCGAGTCGTCGAGGTAGACATCCTGGATGGCGTTGAGCAGCTTGACGCCATCGGCCATGGGACGCTGGAAGGCCTTGCGGCCTGAGATCAGGCCCATGCCGCCGGCACGCTTGTTGATGACGGACGTCTTGACGGCATCGGCCAGGTCATTCTTGCCACTGGCGCCGCCGGAGTTGATCAGGCCCGCGCGGCCCATGTAGCAATTGGCCACCTGGTAGCGGGTGAGGTCGATCGGGTGGTCGCTGGAAAGCTCGGTGTACATCCGCTCGTCGAACTTGCCATAGCTTGTACCGCCCTGGTTCAGGGCTTTGAAGCCGCCGTTGTTCTCCGGCAGTTTCTGCTTGATGATGTCGGCCTGGATGGTGACACCCAGATGATTGGCCTGCCCGGTCAGGTCGGCGGCCACGTGGAAGTCCGTGTCTTTCTTGAAGGACCCATTGCGGAGGTAGCACCAGAGGACAGTCGCCATGCCCAGTTCATGAGCGTGCGCGAAGGCTTCGGAAACCTCGATGATCTGGCGGGTGCTCTGGTCCGAGCCGAAATAGATCGTGGCGCCGACCGCCGCGGCGCCCATGTCATGGGCTTCCTTCACCGTGCCGAAGAGCACCTGGTTGAACTGGTTGGGGTAGGTCAAGAGCTCGTTGTGGTTGATCTTCACAAGGAAGGGGATCTTGTGGGCGTACTTGCGGGCGACCATGCCGAGCACGCCGTAGGTGCTGGCGACGGCGTTGCAGCCGCCCTCGAGCGCGAGCTTGACAATGTTTTCAGGGTCGAAGTAGGCGGGGTTCTTGGCGAAGCTGGCGCCGCCGGAGTGTTCGATGCCCTGATCGACGGGCAGGATGGACAGGTAGCCGGTTCCCGCAAGGCGGCCGGTACCGAAGAATCGCTGAAGGTTGCTGAGAACCCGGGGATTGCGATCACTGGGAACGAAAATGCGGTCAACGAAGTCGGGGCCAGGCAGATGCAGCGACTGCTTGGGGATGGTCTTGCACACATGTTTCAGCAGGCTGTCAGCCTCGGCACCTAGCAGTTCGCCAATGGGGGTCGCCATGATTTGGAGACTCCGATGTGCGGTGAACCGTGGCCGTCCCTCGTCGTCGGGGCAGACGCCGCCAGCGGGTCCGCGTTCTGAGTGGATGCGATCAAGATGGTCCAATGCCATCCCGGTCCAGGTGCCGGCCCCTGAACGAGCAGACCCGGACACAGTTGCGTGGAACGTTCGCTCCTTGGGCTCGAACGTCCGGACCCGACCCGCTGAGGCCATGCTTTGGTCACGCGGTAACGATCGGATCGTTCCTTATCATAAGATCCCGTTCGGCGATTCGCAATCCTCCCGGCAGCGCGGCTTTCAAGTTAAAATGTGCTTCTTGGTTTTCGAAGCAAGATCTCACGCTTCAAGAGGAGAGCCTCTCTGATGTCCATAGCCGAGAGCGCAGTTCGCCTCAGTGCCACGGTTCTGCTGGGCAAAGAATTGACGCCGGGCAAGCTGCGCGGCCTGCAACGGATCAGCAATCCTAACGGCACGCTGACGATCCTGGCCCTGGATCAAATCAGTTCCGTGATCGAGATGGCAACCAAGGCACTGCAAGCAACGGGAGAACATCGCGATCCCACCTACGATGAGATCGTCGAGGCCAAGCTCGACCTGACGCGCAATCTGGCGCCGGCGGCTTCCGGAGTGCTGATCGACGCCTACTATGGCGCCTGGTCGGCGATCGCCTCGGAGGCTATTCCGCCGGACACCGGGCTCTTGGTCCGGTACGAGATGTCGCGCAGCCCCAAGAACCGGAAGGGCGCGCCGATGGCGGCCGTCGAGCCGGGCTGGAGCGTCGAGAAGATCAAGCGGATGGGTGCCGACGCCGTCAAGCTGCTGGCCCAGTTCGAGCCCACCGAGCCGATCTCGGCCGAGCATCAGTTCCAGCTTGTCGAGCATGTTTACAACGAGTGCAAGAAATTCGATATTTTGCTGCTTCTCGAGACCGTGTCGTTTCCCTTTGGCGGTGAGCAGAAGACCGACGCCAGCTACCTGGACCGCAAGGCACGGACGGTGATCGAGTCGGCCCGTCAGCTCAGCCGCTTTTGCGACATTTACAAGTCCGAATTTCCCGGCACGCTGAGCCACGAATCCGAAGAGCAACTCGAGAACAACCTGCACGCGCTGGACGCGGCCAGCGAGCGCCCCTGGGTGCTGCTCTCGGCGGGCGTCGATTATCCCGAGTATCTCCGGCAGGTCGAGCTGGCGCTGGGCATTGGAGCCTCGGGGATCCTCGGCGGCCGGGCCTTCTGGAAGGAGTACTTCCTCCAGCAGGGAGCTGGTGCGCGCAGCCAGTTCGCCGCAACGACTGCGCGACAGCGGCTGACTGAAGTCGATGCCCTGGTTCGCTCGCAAGGAACTCCCTGGTTTGCCCGCTACGGATTCAGCAAGGATGAGCTGGCCGCGATCCGGGCCGCCGAGGGCTGGCACACGCGGTACGGGGCACGTGGGCCGTCCTCGGCGGTTTCAGGCAGCGCGGCAGGAGTTCCGGGCGAGGTCTACGGCGTACGCACGGAAGCCAGGCCGTGAACGGACCTTCACATACCGTCAGCGTCCCGTGAAGCCCTTGCGCTCGATGTTGTTGGGCGGCGGGCGGTACGGGTTCTTGGGGGGTTTGGGCGGCTTGGCATTGGGATCGGGCGGGGCCACGAAGGTCGGCCGGGTTCCGGTTCTCTTGTCGAGCATCTGGATGACGTTAGGCCCGATCACGTCGGCTGCGCCGGTCTTGGGATTGACCCGCACGGCGTCGGCCCGCATGGGAGATCCCGGCTGGCCCGGGCCCACTTGCTGCACCACCTGGACGAGGCGGCCGTCCTGACCGTTGGCATAGATCAGGTCGTTGTGCGAATCATAGGTGATTACGTCAGCCTGGATCATAGAGTCATTCGTCGTGGCATAGGCGTTTTCCCAGGCCTTGAGGAAATTCCGCGCCGGGGTGTTCGAGGGCGAACCCGGCGGGGGCGGCTCGCTGACCACGCGCATGGTCTGGGAGGTGAGGAAATAGGTATCGGCGGGAAGCCGATCGTAAAGCCGATCGTAGTTGACGATCGTTCGCTCGTTGGCAACCGGCGTGCGGGCCGCCTCGATGTCGCCGAAGAAATCGGCCCAGCGGGTTTCCGTCTTGTCGGTTGTCTTGCCCGTGCCGAACCGGCCGAACATCTCCCGGGTGAACTTGATCTGGGTGAGCACCAGCGGCAGGACCGGGGCCTTGCCGCCGGGTTTGTCGCCGGGTTTCCCGGCCACCGGTCGAATCGTCCGTCGATTGGCCTCCGGTGCTTCGCCATCAGGCCCCTTCTTCGGCTTCGCCGGGTCGTCTGCCTTGTCATAGAGGTAGACCATCCCGGCGCATGGGCTGTGAAAGTCTCCGGTTCGACGGTCATAGATCAGGTGGTCGCTGGTGATTTTCTGGAGGCTGAGCAAGACCGGCCGCTCGGGATCGACCTTGCGGCTGATGGCCAGAGCATTTCCGACCAGGTCGATCAAGGTCAGGTCAGGCTTCGGCTGCTCGGCCTCCGCGCCTCCCTCTGCCGGGTCTCGATCGGTCTTTCCCTTCGCCCCGGAGCCCGATCCGGCCTTGCTCATCTTGCCGAGATCGGCCAGCGGAACGGGCTTGTCGGTGTACGTGGTCATGATCTTGGTGCAATAGAGCAGGCCGTCTTCCATCTCGGAGCGGACGTTCTTGTAGAACTCGGCCTTGGCGGCCGGTCGGTTCTCGGGATCGAGCGACTTGCCGTAGAAGAGCATCTTCTCGCTCCAGGTGATCACCAGGGGAACCTTCTCGGCCTGCACCTTGCCGGCCCGAGTCTTGGGCTTCGGTTTGATCGTTTGCGCGTCCTTCGGCTTCGAGGACGACTTGGCGTCGGCGACGACCTCGGCGCGGTCGGCGGCTTCGGGCTCTTCGCCCTCGGCCTTGTCGGACAGGAGGCCGCGGTCCGTGAGCTGGACCAGCTTGCCAGGCCCGTAGGCCCAGGCTCGATCGGTGATCTGATTGACCCCGATCACCTCGCCCTCGATGGTCATGTCTTCGGTGATGACCTTGGCCAGGGGCCTGGGCATCGCCAGCGCGAGTGCTGGTCGCGCTGATTTGCCCGGACGCGGATCTTGATGATAGAGGTTGAAAATCGCCCGTCCCGATCCCTCGTTGCGCAGGATGAGCGTCTCGCCGAAGGCATCCTTTCCTTTTGTCTTCCCGGGATCCGGGTCCTGATGCAGGCTGACTGTGCCGAAGAGCTGCAGGTCGCGAACCTCGTAATTCGAGTCAGGATCACCGGGTGACGACGGGGACGAAGTCTTCGTGGTCTTGACTGTGCTATCCTTCTTGCTGTTCTTGGTTTCGGGCTTGGGGTCGATCAGGATGTTGGCTTCGACGCGGTCGGCGACGGCGACCATCGCGGGTTCGGGCGGTTTTTCCTTCGCCGCGATTTCCGGCTCGTCGGTCTCCGTGTCCGCTCCCGCGGCAGCGGTGGATGGGGATGTCTCCGTGGCAGGTTGAGAGGTTCCCTGGGCGGTGGATGGCGTGGCAGTCGTCGAGGCGGGCGCTTCCTTGAAATCGGCATCGAGCCGGTCGCGAGCGGTCAGGTTCTTGGAGGGCGCGACCAGGTGGACGTCGCGAAGGGCGAGCAGTCGCTGGATCTGGAAGTTGCCGCCCTGCGCACTGGTGTCGCCTTTGCCCCGTTGACCGGAGGTAGCCGTGGTTGTCGCCTTTGCCGTCGTACTCTTTGCCGAGCCACTTTCCGCGGGTTTAGGCTCGAGCCAGACGGCGATCGTATCAACCGCGTCGATCGACTGTTGCTGAAGCTGGTCCACGACCTTCGGGTTCCCTTTGAGGACGACCTCTTTCTGGACGATCTTCTGGTCGGGCCCGAGCAAGTTCTTCAGCATCATCAGATCTTGCCAGACGGCGGTCCGATCGGGTCTCACGTCCTTGAGCGGGCTGTCCATCTTGTCTGGAACGGGTCGAGTTTCCAGCAGGCCGGGGCCGTGTGCAAACAGGTTCGCGGTCTCCATGCCGCTGCCGCTGTCCACCATGGTGGCGTCGACCGTCCAGATGTGAGTGACCGACTGGGGCTTGCGCACGACCGGTCCGTCGGGTCCTTGGGGGTGCTCCTCGACGTAGTCATATTTCTCGATAACGACCTTTCGGGTCGGGTCGCTGCGCCAGTAAGTGAGGGTCGGGCCCGGAGGCGAGCCGATCTTGTGCAGCAGCTCGTTGCTAAAAATCCTGACTCCATTCGCAGGCGACCGGAGCCAGACCGCGTGGCCCGTGGCCTTGACGCGTTGCAGGACCAGGTCGCCGAACGTCCCTTTCTGTTCCCCGCTACCGCTGCGTGCGGCGCCCTCGGCCGCCGGGACCTGGCCGGAACTCGCGGCGGCGGCGGCGGCCGTGACCGCCTGGCTGCCCGAGGGGGGGGGCTTGCCCGGCCCGGGTGCCGTCTTCTCCCCCGGGACCAGGGTCAGGTCGAGGTTGTCGCAGTCGAGTTGATCGGGCTGCTCGGTAAGCTTGCCGCGGCGAACGACCACGTTGCGTTCGAAGTGCACCAGCGTGGGACCCGGTGGCGCCGGCGGGCCCTCCTTGACCGGCAGGTGCGGCTTGGGGAAAGCGACCTGCATCGGACCCTCGCAACGGAGGTCCAGCGGCACAGGCTCAGGGCTTGCCTGGTCCTTGGTCGCGCCATTCTTCTGAGCTCGCTGGGAATCGACCTGGACCTGGACCTTTCCCGGCTCCCCGCGCTTGGTCTGCGCCGTGTCTGGCAAGATTCCCGTCTTGCTGACGTCGGTGAAAACGACGTGGGCATTCTGGTTGAGCTGTGCGCTCTGGGCTCCCTCGAAACCGGCCGAGTGCGCGCCCGGCAGCCCAGACTCCGACTTGGGACGGAGCTGGATCAGCATGCCGACACCGGTGATTCGCGTGTCGCGATCGATGATGAGCACATCGGAATCGCTGTAAAGCTGCAACTTGTTGTCGTCGAACTCGACCCAGGTCAGGGGGCCGATGTCCATGTCGTCAGACCGGTCGTTGAGCGTTCCGCGGTCGTCGCGGATCATGACGTTGCGTTCGAGCCGGGCATGCTTGACGACGATCGGCTCAGCATCGGGCTTGGCGTTGAACGAGAGCGGCTGATTGAAGTCGATGATCGCTTCCTCGGCGGTCACCGTCTTGGTGCTGCTGCCGTCCTTAGCGCGCCAGATGATCGCCGCCGGCCTCAGCCTGATTCGCTTACCATCATAGCGGACCCCGTCCTCCTCGATGATCCGATCATCGTGCTGCGAGTACATCCAGAATCCGCGCTCGCTATTGTAATAACGTAATTGCAGGTCATCGTCGGCCGTCCAGTGCTTCGGGCCGAACGACTCGCGGGCGTGGAGGATGGCCTCCTGCTTGGACTTGGAATCTTTGACAATGAAGGGGATGTCATCGACCTTGCGAGCGGCGGTCAGCTGCGCCATGACCACGGTGAAAGCGCGCACGTAGCCCAGGTAGCACCCCGCCAGGAGGGTGAGCATCGTCACCAGCTTGAGGAGTTTTCTGAGCAAAAGACTGCTTCCGTAACGTCGCCAGCCATCATTTCGGATCAAGGATCGATCAGCACGTCACCGAATTCTCGGCGGTCTGGGCCGGGGACCGCCCCGGCGTCGGAGCAGGTCACACTGCTGGCACTGTGAAGGTTCTGCAAAGGTCGTGCCAGAGCCCCTGCACCTTGAGAATGACCTCGACGACCTCGCGAACCGCGCCTCGTCCGCCCGCGGCGGTGGTGACGAGGTGAACCGAATCACGGACCTCGACGACGGCATCCGCGGGACAGGCCGCCAAGCCAACCGCGCGCAGCACGGGCAAATCGACCAGGTCGTCGCCCACGAAGCAAACCTGGCGGCGTTCCAGGCCAAGCTCGGCCAGCAAGGCCCGCAGCGGCTCTCCCTTCTCGGCCAGCCCCTGGGCCACGTGGGCAATCTTGAGCTCGGCGGCTCGCCGATCCACGACCTCGGCCCGCCGGCCCGAGAGAATGGACGAGCACTTGCCCGCGCGGTGCCAGAGCGCGTACGCCAGGCCATCCCTGACGTGAAAATGCTTCGATTCCACACCCCGGTCGTCGACCACGATGACACCGTCGGTCAAGACGCCATCGACATCCACGGCCAGAAGCTCGATCGCCGCGCACCGGGCGGCCAGATCGGCCGATGATGGTTGCCCCATGCGGATCACTCCTCAAACTCGGCCGGGACCAGGCCGATCAGGTCGGTCACGTCGATCAGGCCCACGAGACGATTACCGCGATCCACGACCGGCAACTCGCTGATCTTGTGCGTCTTCATGAGCTCGACGGCATCGCTGAGCAAGGCCCCGACCCGGACCCGCTTCGGGTCGATGGTCATGATCTCGCCGATCTGGCGGTCCAGCTCAGCCTCCCGGCGCTTCTCGAACAGTCGCGCCAGGTCGCTGTCGGTGAAGATGCCCAGCAAGTGGGTGCCGGCGTCCTCGATGAGGATCGCGCCCGAGCGCCGGCGCGGTCCGGCCAGCCGCACGAAGATCGCGCGAACCGTCTCCTCGACGTGGGCCCGGCGGAGCTGCCGGCCGGTGCGCATCACGTCCTCGACCCGGGTCAGCTTCCGGCCCAGGCTGCCGCCGGGATGGTAGAGGGCGAAATCCGCGGGCGAAAAGTCGCGCATCCGGCTCACCAGCAGGGCCAGCGCATCGCCCACGGCCATGAGCGCCGTCGTGCTTGCGGAGGGGGCTAGACCCAGCGGACAGGCCTCTTCGATCGGCCCCAGCGCGATGCACAGATCCGCCGCCTGGCCCAGCGAGCTGGTCGTGCGCTCGGTGATTGCGATCAGGCGGGCGCTCAGCCGCCGTAATGCCGGCACCAGCCGCAAGACCTCCTCGGTCTCGCCGCTCTGCGACAGCGCGATCACCACGTCGTCCGCCCGGATTCGCCCCAGGTCGCCGTGGATCGCCTCGCCCGGATGCAGCGGGAAGGCCCTGGTGCCCGTCGAGGCCAGCGTCGCGGCCAGCTTCTGGCCGACCAGCCCCGCCTTGCCCATCCCGGTGACGATCACGCTGCCGGCACAGCGATAGATGAGGTCCGCCGCCTGGGCAATCGCCGGCCCCAATCGCTCGCGCACTCGCCCGAGCGCTTCACCTTCGATTCGTAAGATCTCACGCGCGAAGGCAACGCCCTCGACCTCGGTTTCTAACGACAGGGACGCATCCGTGATCATCGCCATCGTGGGCCTCCCTGCCCCGCAAGGCAATCCGCCCCAACCGGCATCATCGGCCAGACTTGCCGGCGCCGGAACCATAGCCCATCGCCACTGATCCGTCAACGTAGAGCGCGCCAATTCACGTACTCCCACCCCTGAGCCCCGACTGGTCACTCTATCGGCAACTCGTGATCCTGAGTTTGGAGACATTGAGAAATCTGTGGTGAAAGGGGTGAAATGTTAAAGCGGCAAGACTTTTCGAGATGCTCGCGATGCGCTGATTCTCCAGGTTCTGACGGCATTACTGAACGTCCATGAGCTTGCAGTGGGCTTCCGCCGCAGGCTCAGTGCAACTCATCGGATCCTGGAATTTGTACGGTGGTGCGTGATACGCAGACTTCAGATTCTGGCCACGAACGGTTCGAGGTTTGATGCGAGCATGCAACACGCTCGTCGTTGAGAATTGCATGAGGGCGCGTTGCATCGATCCGGCGTGTGGGCAATCGCTCGAAGCCTCAGCCCCGGGAGGCATCAATTTTCCGGACTTCCTCTCGTCCTCCTGCCTCATGTGATCCACCCGGATCAAGCGAGTGCGTTTTTCTGTTTCGCCTCCGAGCCAGAGGTTCGCCCCCTCCTCACTGCCCTGCCAGGAACTCGAACAGAGTGCGGTTGGCCCCCTTCGCATGCGGCCTCACGTGTGGGATTCGTCGGACCAATGATCGACGATTCGACCTGCGGCGTCGTGATGCCGCTGCTCTCTGGTTGAATGGACGGCCGGCGACGCGATCAGGCGGTGTTGTGGGCGCTGTCGCCTGCCGTGACGTCGTAGGTCGCCCCGGAGATCATGCGGGCCGAGTCGGAGGCGAGGAAAACCACCACGGGCGCGACATCCTCGGGCTCGATCCAGGGCACACCGAGCGGAGTCCTGGTGATGAGGATCTTCCGAGCCTCTTCCTCGTCGGTCGGCGAGCCCGTCGGCGACTTCCCGGCTTCCTGGAGCACCTGCGCGTACCGCTCCTTGTGTCGGGTCAGCGCCGTGTTGATCAGGCCCGGCACGACGGCGTTCACTGTGATGCCGTGAGTTCCCAGTTCCAGCGCCGCCGATTTCATCAGGCCGATGAGGCCCCACTTGGAGGCCGAATAGGCGGCCCCGTTCTTCATGCCGTGACGGCCCTGCGTCGAGGCGGTCACGATAATCCGGCCGCCCCCTCGTTTCACGAGGTAGGGCGCGAAGGCCCGGATGGCGTTCGCCGTGCCAGTGAGGTTGACGTCGATCTGGGCATGCCAGTCTTCGTCCTCCATCTCGAGCAGCGACCGGAATGCCTGGATGCCGGCGTTGGTATGCACGATGTCAATGCCGCCGAACTCCCGCTCAACCCGTGAAGCCGCCGCTCGAAGCGCCGGCAAGTCGCGTTGGTCGAGGATGATCCCCAGCCAGCGGCGGCCGGCTGCCCGGATCAGTCGTCCCGTCTCATCGAGGTCTTCCGGCTTCGCCGGCTCGACGCCGGACCGCCTATCCACTGGGGCGCAGACGTCGATGCCGATGACTTCCGCACCCTCGCGGGCGAGGGCGACGGACGTAGCGCGTCCGATCCCCCGGGCGGCGCCGGTGACCACCGCAACCTTGCCACGAAGACCACCGCCCGTTCCCCGGATCGGCTGAGGCGGGTTGGCGGCGGCGATCGCTGTTGTCCCGGGTAGAGCGGCGGTCGATGCGGCAGCGAGCGATGCGGCCCGTGTCAAGAAATCGCGACGCGGAAAGTGAATCATGGGACATCGGAGCTCCAGGTTCGCACGGGGAGAATCGCGGTCAAGAATCTTGAGTCAACTGCCGCTGCACCGAACTGTTCCTGGAACTGGAATCGATTCGAAGCAACGTCAAGAGGCTCTCCGATCGGACGTTGGCGCCGGTTGTTCCGTCACGGCTCACTGCCGAATTACGCCTTCTGCTAGATGAACGACTCGTGGTGCGGATGGTAAAACTGGATGTCGAGCGTCCGCAGATAGGTGTGCAGGCCGGCGTCCTGGATCGGGATCAAGTGCGCCGGTGCCCCCGACTCATTGTAGTGCGCGTGCCAGAGGCCCGGCGGCGTCACGAACGCCGAGCCAGGCTCCCAGTTGGCGCGCTTCGGGCTGACGATGTTCCCGTCCCCGTCGATGTCGCGGCCGATCAGCGTGTAGCAGCCCGGCCGGCAGTCGATGATGAAGTCCAGCGCCACCGACTCGTGGCGGTGCGGGAGCTGGACGGCGCCCTCCGGCAGCACGCCGAACATCGTCCAGATCACGTGTGTGATGGTCCGGGTCTGGTCGAAATTCTGGTTGGCCAGCAGGACACTCACGCGGCTCTGCTTGGCCGCCTTGGGGTCCTGCTCGACCTCTTGGAGCTTCGCGACGGCCCGCTCCCTCGGGTAGAGGGTCGGCTCGAACCGGGGCGCGTCGGCCCTGGCTCCCAGGTAGCGCAGCAGGGGCTCGTCGTGGACCCAGTAGAACGCCGCGTCGGCCTCGGCATCGTGCTCGGCCCGGCAGCCGGCTGGAAGGGCGAAGAAGTCCCCCTCTTCCCAGGGCAAATTCCCGTCATGGAGCCGGGTCTTCCCGCGGCCGCGGATGACGTAGTACACCTCCGACGTGGCGTTGCAACGCGTCTCGATGTGCTCACCCGCGAGGATGCGGATGAAGTTGGCGCACAGCGCGGGGCTGGTAGCCAGCCCGTGGCAGCCGAGCTGCTCGCTCAGGTCGAACGGGATGACCCGCGTCGGGCCTTCCTCGTGCAGCTCATGTGGGAAGTCGGCCAGCGGCACCTTGCTGATCAGGCCGGAGCCGATCGGGTTGGCCGCCTTGCTGTATTCGTAGTATCGCGCATCCCGCGTCCATCGCTCGTGTCCATCCTTGTCAAGTCGAGTCGAGTCGCTCATGACGATCTCCTCTTGGGGCGAATGAAGCGATTCGCTCTTGTCTCTTGCCACGCCAACTAAGGCAGTATCTACGACCCCGGCCCCGAAAGTCAACTGCGACCAGAACGGGCCAGGCACCTGGTCAGGACACCCGCAGGACCTTCGCCCCCCGGATCTCACCTCTCTTCAGCTCGACCAAGGCCCGGTTCGCCTCCGCCAGCTCGTATTCCCGGACCTCGGGCTTGAGCGGGATCTCGGACGCCAGGCGGAGGAACTCGCGCACGTCGGACCGGGTGACGTTGGCGACGCTCTTGATCTCCTTCTCCAGCCAGAGGTGAGCGGGGTAGTCGATCCCCAGCAGGGCGTCCTTGTCGACCTCCTCCTTGCGGATCGCATTGATGACCAGACGCCCGCCCCTCTCCAGGTTTTTGAGCGCCTCGACGACCGGCGTCCAGGCCGGGGTCGTGTCGATGATCGCGTCCAGCCGCCGCGGGGCCCGCTCGCCCGTCTCGCCGGCCCAGGCCGCCCCAAGTTCGCGGGC
>Ga0208043_1000886_pt1 | contig 12061 bp, 12 predicted proteins | sample Sb_taG_12_FD_187710 | JGI IMG/M metagenome (GOLD analysis project Ga0208043, IMG submission 187710) | Peat soil microbial communities from Weissenstadt, Germany - Sb_50d_9_AC metaG (SPAdes) (version 2) | ecosystem: Environmental > Terrestrial > Soil > Wetlands > Peat | place: Germany... | reverse complement strand
CTCCGAGCCAGGCGGGTCATGCGAAATCCAGCACCGCACCGCGGCGTTGAACATCGCCGGATCAGCTACCGATCCATCGCCCGACTGACTTCCTCGTCGGGACCCGCGACAGAGATGAACTTGCGAGCCGGCATCGAGGATTCGGCCAGGTGCGGGGCAGGAGGGACCACAGCAGCCTGGTCAGAGCGGGAGGCTCCCGAACTGGCGACCCCAGGCGGCTGTTCGATCACTCGCGTGAGGTCGTCGGACACGCGGCACAGGTGAACTTCGTGCGTCGGATAAGGAATGCCGATATTCGCCTCAGCAAACCGGCGCTGGACCTCGGCGGAGAGCCGATGCTTCACGCGGCCGACGAGGCTGGGCTCGGGAACGAAGGCGTAGAGGACGAACTTGAGTGCCGAATCGCCCAGCTCTTCCAGCAAGGCCGAGGGAGGCGGATCGTCGAGCACGTCCGGGTCGTCGTGAGCGATCGCCAGCAGGAGATCGACGATCTGCTCGGGCACGGAGCCGTACGCCACCCCCACCCGGATCGAGACCCGCAGGATCTTATCCTTGTGCGTCCAGTTCACCAGGTTGCCGGTGATGAACTCTCGGTTCGGCACGATCATGCTCTGGTTGTCGCCGTTGATGATCGTGGTGGCGCGGATGTTGATGCGATCCACCTTGCCCGTCGTCCCCGCCACGGTCACGACGTCGCCGATCCGGATCGGCCGTTCCAGGAGCATGATGATCCCGCAGACGAAGTTGGAAACGATCTCTTGAAGACCGAACCCCAGGCCCACGCCCAGGGCGGCCAGGACCATGCCGATCTGCGCTGTGCCGACGTGGATCGCCCCCAGCGCGGCGATGGACGTCACCCCCAGCACGACGTATCGGCAAAGGGTCACAACCGCGAACCGGACACCCGGGTCGTCGGCGATCCGGGGAAACAAGGTCAGGGCGAACAGGGTGCTCATGGATCGCCAGGCCAGGCTTCCCAGCAGGATCAAGATGGCCGAATTGGCCAGATCGCCAAGAGTGACGGGTGTGTCGGATAGAGACAGGAGGGGCTGGCTGGCGAGAAACCGGATCAGCGCCAGGTCGAGCTCCCACACCCAGGCAAACCCGAATCCGCCGAGCAGAATCGCGAGAAAAGAGACGAGTTGACGGAGCCGCCCAGCCAGGTCCTCCTGCTGAACGGGATCGGTCGCGAGACCACCCTCGGACGGCATGGCCGCCGCCGCCGGGTCATGGGGCCGTGTCGTCGCGCGGGTCGCGACCGCAGTGCTCAGAACGAGCGTCCAGGAGCCTCGCGGGCGTACCCACCTTTTGGCGTGTTGGGTGATGATCCGACTCGCACCGCGATGGAAGGTCCAGCAGATCAGGCAAAGCGCCAGGGTCTCGGTTCCACCGATGGCCAGCCGCCTGGCTGTGAAACTGTATCCGCGCACGTCGAGTGCAACGATGCCGCCGGCAAGCGCCAGGACGGTCCAGGCCACCACCCGGCGGCGCCGGCTGATCCAGGCCAGCCAGCCGGAGGCCCCGTGTTCCGCGGCCATGAATCCAGGGTCCGAGATGGATGCGACCACCGAGGCGGAAGAATTCGGATTCGGTCCCGGGTTCTCGCCGGTGGCCGGTGAGGGCTCGAGATTGCACCAGTCCAGGATCGCCGAGCCCCGGCGCGCGAGCGGGACCAGGGCTGCCCAGACCGCGAATTCGAATCCCAGGATGAATAGCCGGCAGAACGCCGCAGCCTTGATGGGTCGCCCCCCCGGGGCAAACTCACCGCTGGAGAGAAGGTACGCAGGAACCAGAAAGATCACGGCCGCGGCCGCCAGCAACCGGCCCGTGCCGCAAAGCTGGCGACCGACACCCTCGGGAACGCCGAGAAACCGCTCGGTCCAACCGTCCCGCCGGGTCATCCATGCCAGGACCCCCGGAACGAAACCGCCGATGGCCAGGCCATGCAGCGCGGTCGAGGCCAGGATACCGAGGTCTCGCGGCCATGGCCCAAGACGTGCAACCTGCGCCACCAGCACGAGATAGGCGGGCCAGATCGACGCCCAGGCCAGCCCCAGCAGCAAGGATCGAATGGCTCGTCTCACGTCTCTGGCCCTCGCATCACGACAGATCGTTCAGCCGCGCGTTTTCCCGTATTTTGGCTCATTGCGCCCCCGTAGCCAGCGATTCAAGTTCGTTTGATCGCATGAGACATTTCGACTCTTATGGGCTTGACCTGATTGCCGTGAAGATGGCTTGGGGGCAGCGCCCGGGTAATCCTGCGCCGGAGCAGCCGGCGGAGTCGAAACAAGCCCAGGGGGAGGATGACCGCAGCCACCGCCGCCGTCAGAAACTCGCTCGAGGGATGTGCCCAGGACCTGCGGTCGGTCGCTTCCTCGGCCAGTGTGAGCAGACCCTTCACCAGACGCTTCAGCTCGCGTCCGAGACGCTGTACCGTGGCCGGCCCGAGCGGTTCCTGATCGCGAACCCAGAAGATGTGGGTACGGATGAAGCCGTACTCTTCATCGAGCACGCGCAGCCGGCGTGTCACCTGTTCCAGCGTCTCCGAGGCGCGGGCGACCAGCTTGGTCAGGATGACCCTTTGCCGCGCCAGCGCGGCCTTATAGTCGCGCTCCAGTTCCGCGAAATCGCTTTGCGCCTGGCTGTGCCGCTGCGGCGCCAGCCGTTCCAGCACGGCGTCGTGTTCGACCTGGACCGCCAGCGAGTCCTCGATGAGCTCGAGCTCGACACTGGTCAGTGTATTCTCATAGTATTGCAACTGAGTCTCGATGCTGGTGAGCTCGTTCCGCAGGATACGGTCGCGCTCCGGACCGATGCGGCGGAAGTCGTTATTCAGCCGGAGAGCATCGAGCCGGCTGACGTTCCCATCATCGAGAAGTTGCTTGATCTGGACAAAGTCGGCCGCTGCACGGTCGGCCAGGGCATGCTGCTCCTCCAGTGCGAGGTCAGTGCCAGCGGCCAGAGCCTGTTCATTCTTGACGACCCTTGCCTCCAGCTCGAGGATCTCGGCCCGGCGACGGGCCCGATATTGTTCCAGCGGATCGCCGGCTTGCCGCGCCATGCTCTCCTGGGTGGCCGCGGCCTGCTTGAGAGCGCGCTGTTGCAGCTCGGCCGCCTCACGGTACCGGAGCTGCATCTGGTCCAGCACCTTGCGTGAGACCTGCATGTGCGCCTCGAGAACGTGCTGGCTCAGCTCGCGAACGTCCGCCAGCGCCAGTTCTAGGGCGAGCTTGGTCTCCGCGATCTTGAGCCGGAGCGCCGCGACTCGGGCCGCCAGCTTGGTATTGGTGAGGCGTTCCTGCGCGAGCAGCCGGAGCTGCGGATTTTTCGCGACGCTGGTTGCGGTCTCCCGCTCCTGATGCGGTGCTTTGAGCGTCGCGACTTGCTGATACATTTGGTCGCGTTGCGTGCGGAGCGCATTTTGCTTGCTGCCGGCTTTGGCCAGCTCGGCACGAGCGCTCTCGAATTTCGCTTGCCATTCGTTGAGATCGCCCTGGGCGGTCTCGATGGCATCCTTCATCTCCTCCAGCGCGGTTTTCGAGGTCTCTGTCGCCGAGCCCAGAAACACTGGTGGCAGAAGACTCTGAGGAGGCTGGGCAAGCTGAGCCTGCAGGCGTTCCAGCTCGGATCGGGCAGCAGCGGACTGTCGTTCTCGACTGAGCCTGGGGTGAGCCAGTTCCTGAAGTTCCTTGACCCCTTGGTCGTGCTCATCGAGGAGCGCCTGTCGTTCCAGCAGCACCGCTCGGAGCACCTGATTGCCGGTCTTCGATCCGGCCGGCGTTGCGGGCGACTGCGCGCTCGGGACCGGCCTTGCATCGGCTGCCTGCGTCGTGCTGCTCGCCGAGCCTGTCGCCTTCCCGGCAGTCGAATCGGATTGGGATTTCACGAGACTATCGAGTGGCTCACTGACCGGGTTGTTTGTCGCCAGACCTGCTGGGGGCGCGCCATATTGCTTGAGCCTTTCGATCGTCTCGCCGCGGAGAGCGCTCAGGTCGGCCGGAAGCTCGAGAATTGTCGGATTGCCTTCCTCCTGCGCAGCTTTGGATGCTCCTGGAGATCCAGGAATCCGCACCCTGACGGCTGACGTGCTCGAGGGCGACTCGGTTTTCCGTGTTTTCGTTTCGTCGCCCGTGCGCGCCGCGGCGTTGTCTGCGTTCGGCAACTGCGGCGCCGGCTCCAGCGGAAACGTCTCCACGGCCACTTGAGCAGGCAGCCGTACGGGCGGTTGCCGCGATTGCTCTTCCTGACCGTGAACGACACAGATCATCCCCAGCACAAAGAGTGGAACCATCGCCCCGGAGAGTGTCCGTGAGTTCCTGATCGATGCTCTGGGTCGATGGCTTATGTGTTCCTGCGAGAACGCCAGGGAAGACCCGTGCGCATCCCCGTCCCTTGCAGCCCGATCCATCCTTGATCCTGGCATCGCGCAATTTTCCTTTGCCGAGCTCGGCACCCAGGCCGCTTCCGCCACGTCCCTGTCTGGAGGCCGGTACCTTAGCCCGCGTAGCGCCGAGCGGCAAGGCGAAACGCCGGCCATCGGGCCGCACCCACACCAGCAGGGTTAGACAACCGCCATGATCGATTCATGAAATCAGGTATGGTACGTTGATTGCTTGTGCCTTATAGTTCTGCCCGGCATGCACTTCGGTTCAGCCTTGACCTCCATCTCGCTGGCGCTATCATTTGGTAACTCAATGAGTAACGACGCGACCGCTGATTCGAAATGCTGACGCATAAGTTAGCTGCTGCGCCTGGGCCCACCTGCTTTATTTCATGATTGTGTGGTATCTTTTGGCCCAGGAACATGGTGTTGATGTTTCGGGTTCTGGTAAGACAGAGCAAATTTGCGAGGGAGACAAGTCTTGTCTCGCGGCAGGTGGGATGGCCCAATCCGAAAATGCCTGGGATTGGAAACGGTCGCCTGATGGGACGATGAGATTGGTTTTGCGTCTTTCGGAACTGCGATGATGGAAGTTCCTCGTCTGGCACTTGCGACCGCGGCGACTGGACCAGAACCTTCCGTGATGGCGCTGGCCATGCTGGCAGGGCTGACAGAGAAGCGCTGGCGGGTTCAGCACTTTCGCACCCGGGCCTGTCCCACGGCCACGGAGCTGGTGGGCCGGGTCACGGGCTTGCCCGGCCGGCACCTCGATTCTTGGTTGATGCCTGAATCCGTTTGCCGCTCTTTGTTCGTCCGCGGCACCCAGGCCGCCGAGCTAGCCGTCGTTGAGGGAACACTTGCGACTCCGCTGGAGGTCCGGTCCTGCACTCAGAGCGACCTGCCCGGCGACTTGAGGTCCATCGCGCAGACCCTTGATCTCCCAGTTCTTGCGGTCGTCTCTGTGCCGGATCAACCGGGAGCCGTCTTTCACTTGCCCCGATTACCCGATGGCGTTGACGGCGTGCTCATCGATCGGCTTGCCGACCCCGCGGATCTGCCCCGGCTGAGTCGACTGATTCGCCTGGCCTTTTCAGTTCCGGTACTTGGGGCCCTGGAGGCGATGCCTGCAATTCGTAAAGGGCTGGAGGGAGCAAACCGCGACGAGATGCTTTCCGAGGAACTGTTTGCCGGCCTTGCGGCCAATTTTCTTCGCCACTGCGACCTGGACGCCATCGGCAACTTGGCCCGGAGCCGCTCGTTCCCCGCGTCCATCGGCGCTTCGTGTGCCTGCGGCCTCTCGGAATGCTGCCGGTGCTTCCGGGTCGCCTATGCGCAGGATGAGGCCTTTGGCCGTTATTTTCCTGACACTCTCGAAGCGCTCGAGGCCCTCGGGGCCGAACTTGTCGAGTTCTCGCCGCTGCGTGACGAGGCCTTGCCTGAAGGCGTGGACCTGGTCATGATTGGCTGCGGCACGCCCGATCTCCATGCTGACAAGCTGGCATCCAACCTGAGCATGACGGCCGCCCTCCGTCAGCACGTTTGCCGGGGCCGGCGAATCTACTCCGAAGGCGGAGGAACCGCCTACCTGGGTCGCTGGATGATCATCGACGGGCAACCTGTCCGGGGGGCCGGAATCCTGCCATTTAGCGCCGAGCTGCTGGCTCGTCCCGTGCCTCCGGTTCCGGTCACGAGGACGCTCCTGCATGACTGCTGGCTGGGCGCAAAGGGAACGGTCGTCCGGGGTTACAGAAGCTGCCGCTGGCGTCTCCATGCCAGCTTCGAGCCGCTCGAGTGTCCGGCTTGCTTCGGGTCACTCACCGTCGACGGCGATCTCTTCTACCATCATCATGCCGTCGGCAGCATGATTCATCTTCATCTCGGCGCACTGCCCGAGTTTGTTGCTGCCTTCGCCAGCCCCCATCGGCCCTCGCTCAAGCGACCATCCGTGCACGGTCTGGCGGACCCGTCCTGAGACCCGCCGCGGCCGACACGCATCAAGACGACGATCAAGTCACGTGACCTACCGCGCTTCGTCCGATTCGATCTGTGCTTCCAGAACCTGGATATTCTCGCGAATCGACTGGCTGTGCGGTTGCAGCTTCGCGGCACGGCGCAGGGTTCGCAGTGCCTCGTGGAGTTGATTGAGCTGGATCTGGCATTGGGCCAGTCCCGAGATTGCGCCGACGTGGTATGGGTTGAGCTTGAGCACGCGCTGGCAATCCTCGGCGCTCTCGGCGAACCGGCCCTGAATGAACAGGGCGATCGCCCGCTGGTTGTAGGCTTCCGCGTACTTCGGAGCCCGGGCGATCAAGCGGGAGGCCGAGTTCACGGCCGCGTCCACGCGGTGATGGCCGATGAGCAGCCGAACCTCGTCCAGATTCTGATTATTCTCCGGCGAGTCGGCACGGAACCAGATGGCCCACAAAGCGCTTTCCGCCATGGTTCGCACGACCGGGTCATTGTCGCGTAGGGCCCTACCCAGGGCCGTGTTGCTCTGCTTGAAGCTGCCGGTGACCCCCAGGGCCAGAACCGCGGCTCTGCGCGCCGCAACGCTGGGGGACGAGGTCAGGACACGTCCCAGTGTCCCTTCCGTGTAACGCGCCGTGACCTGCTCGCGGAACTGATCCAGATCCCGCTCACGGAGAAAGGCCTCGTAGTAATCCACCAACAACGATCCGGTCTGAGATTCCCACATGCTGGAGCCTCCCATTCCTTGTCGCTGCATCTCGGCCAGGGCCGAGGCGCCAGCGCGGATTTCAGACGGTAAGAGCGCGCCCAGCAGCACACCGGCCGCGAACACCAGCAACACCGGGAAGGACGGCGGAAGACCGTCCGAGCCTCGCAACCGCGCTCTCGAGGAAGCCGGCATCGTTCGATCTCCTCTCGACGTCGCCTCGGAATGACCTCGGGGCCTCGCAGGCTCGTGCCCCTAGCCTTCGGGCCGGATTGCCCGCGTGGTCCAAGCAAGCAGGAGCGCATCTCTGGTGGGACAGGGCGGTGGGTACAGGACTGTCTTACACGTCGTTGCCGATCCGACGGCAGAGCGCCACAAGGGTGAGACGCCGCCGCCGCTCGGCATGTGCGGGTCGGCAGGCCTGGGGTGCAGGCAACTGTGGAGGGAACCCGGATCGCAACAGCCGACAGCCGGGCCCATCGCCAAGTCTCCCTCATGGCTCAGTCTATCATCCGCCACAATCAAGATCCAAGATATCCCCGCCAGAATCGTCAATCCCGGTTCGCCCGGGCGTCAGGGCCGTTTTCATTCTTGGAGTGGGATTGGCGATATGTTGTGCGACCTTGCGTGCTGACGCAGCAGGCGTCGGTTTGCCGCTGACGGGCGGGAAGCTCCCCGATTCGCCGCTACGCTTCCCCGCGCGACGCGCAAGACCGTCGCCGCCGGGCGAGAGGGGTCAGGGACCTCGGCCGGCGACGGCGAGGCCGATGCTGGCAAGGCGATGACCCTGCTCCGCAAGGCTGTTGCCCAGGACTATCGAAACGCCGTCGCCATGGCGAAAGAGGTCGCGCTCGACCCGCTTCGCGACCGCGCAGACTTCCGCCTTGTCTCTGTTTCGCTCCACTACCCCGCTTGACGGATGCGGAGATCGACGCACGCCGCGGAGTGGCTGGCTTCCAGGTCCAGCCGCACCGCCAGGTCCGCCCCGAGCCACAGGGGCACCGTCGGCAGGGGTCGGCCAAGCTCCAGCGCGGCTGGCCACGCGAGGAGCTGGCCGTCGCCATCCCGGAGGACCGGCCGATACGACACGGCGGACAATGCCCCCGACGCCTCGACGGCCGGATCGGCCGGATCGGCCCCCAGCATGGCGAGCAGGTCGGCCTTGAGGTCCGCCCGCCGGGTCGTGACCACGTCGACCACCACCACGCCGCACCCACGCCCCAGGTAGTCGGCGCACTTGGCCGCGAAGGCCTCCCTCGCCCTCGGCCGGTCCTTGTTTCGCGGGCTGACCAGCTCGATCGCCGCCGCCACACGCGGGTCCCCGTCGTCGGTGAGCACCTCCACCCGCACGTCGTCGACGCTCGGCCACTCGACGGCGACCGCCAACCCGGGGGCAGCCGGGGTCCACAGTTGGGGCCCGCCCGGTGCACCCGCCGACCACGCAACCTCGAACTCCCGCAAGGCCGCCATGTCGATCTCCACCGGGCCGTCGCGGTCGAGAAACGGGACCGCGTAATATCCCGGCGGCAGCACGCCCCCATTGAGCAGTCGAGCCATCGCCGCGGCCCAGGCCCCGTGGAACCCGCGCCACGGGTGGGTCCGGCTCAGTGGCGGATGGAAGTGGTCCAGCAGTGGCATGGCCTAACTCCGCGGAAGTGCCACCTGTCATCGTACCAAACGGGGCCCGAGTCAGCCAAGGGGTCAAACGGGGGAGAGACGTTGAGATGCCCCTGTTCCGTTCTTCGAACCGGAAAGCACCGGGCCTAATCTCACGGCCTGGTCACCAACCTGGTTTCCAGATCCATGACCAGCTTAGGCAGTCTTGTGTGTTGCCAGTAGCCGCCGGATCTCTGGCAATAGGACGGTTGGCACTGTGATCACGGCTTGATCGTCTCCCTCCGCAGCCGCCGCTTCGTCCGCCGCCACCCACTCCTCCTCGCTTCGCGCGTCAAGTTCCGCCAGCAAGCGTTGCACTCGCTGCTGGTCCCAGCCGGCCGGGAACCGCTGCTCGTTCATCGCCCTCGTCTCCTCTTCCGCCTGCGGTAGGCCTTGAGTTCCCGCCCCGCCAGGCGATAAGCTGTGACCACGAAAACACCTTCTCCGTCCTCGTCGAGGACGTATACCACGCGGAGGTAGCGTCCGCCTTCCGACTGACCGAGAGCCTGTCGGGAGCCGTCGGACGAAGGCCCGTCCTCGCCGGGGCGGTTCAGAACCCGCTCGACCTCTGCCTCGGTCACACCGTGGTCGTAGATATGAGGAAGGCCGGTGTCGGGATTGACGTAGTAGCGAACCTCCATCGTCGGCCCCCGGAAATCCATTTCCCAACCAGAGTAACACGTCGGCCCGCTCGCCACCACACGGGTGCTGCCAAAGCTCTCTGGGTCTGCCCGTGGTAAGATGCTCTCGCCGCGTCGTCGAAGGACGAGCGGCGACGTCCTCGCGATGACCTTACAGATCCAACTTCGAACACTCTGGCCGGGCCGGTCGATCCTGCCCGACCGGCCCGACGATAAAGGAGCTCGAGCCGTGTCCAGGTCAACCTCTGACCATGACCTCCTCTTCGGCCTGCTCGCCCTTCAGAACGGCATCATCAACCAGGGACAGCTCGTTGCCGCCTTCCAGGCCTGGACGCTCGACAGAGGAGTGTGGGGTCATAGAGGAGTGTGAGAGGAGTGTGGGGTCAAGGAGTGTGGGGGCAGGCTTTGTTTTTGGTTTCGAGGCCAGCGCGTAAGAACCAAGAACAAAGTCTGACACCATCCCTCTCAAGTCTGACACCATCCCTCTCAATCCCTCTCACCATCCCTCTCCTGAATAGAAACGCCGGGGAGATAGCCCCGGCGTGGTTGGCGTCAGGTTCCGGAATCGAAAGGGATCACCGTCCGTTGGCGCTCACGTAGAGCAGCCTTCTTGCTTGTCTCAACGAATCCTCGATCTGGGTCAGATCACCGATTCCCATCACCTTGAAAATCAGCCGATCGATGTCGGCTTCGAGTTCATTCAGGGCCAAGGAACGGTTGCTCTTCCTGCCTCGTGGTTGCCCTTTGCCCGCAGCCGTGGTCTCCTTACGAGGTCTTCCCAGTTTCTTGCCGGTGGAGGTTGTCTTCGCCTCCTTCTTGGTCTTTCCATGAAGGTTGCCCGTCAGACCCAAGGATGCTCTCGCCTTGTAGACAAGGCCTTCGCTGATGGTCCCGTCGAATCCGGCAGCCGTCCACGCCTCATTCACGGCTTTGACGTTGCCTTGGGGATTGCCGTGGAGGAACTCTTTCAAGAAGCTCGTTTTGCCTGGTGTGGCGGTTGCTGTTTTGGGCATTCTGGGGGCTGACTTCCCCTTGGCGGCTGTTTTGGAGTTCCCACGCAGATTGCCGGTCAGATTCATCTTTACTTTTGTCTTGTTGACCAACGTAGGGCTAATTGTGCCCTCGTATCCGGCAGCCTGCCACGCCTCGTTCACGGCTTTGGTGTTGGCTTGGGGATTGCCTTGGAGAAACTCCTTGACGAAGCTGGTCTTACCTGGAGTAACGGTTGCCGTCTTGGGCATGTTGGGGGCTGCCTTTCCCTTGGCGGCTTTCCTGGTCTTCCCAGGCAGATTGCCGGTCAGCCCCAGTTGCTTCCGCACCTCGCTGATGACGGGGTGACTGATCGTCCCGTCGAACCCGGCCGCCTGCCAAGCCTCGTTCACGGTTTTGGTGTTAGCTTGGGGATTGGCGTTGAGGAAGTCCTTCACGAAGCTGGTTTTGCCCTGACTCTTGGTTGCTGTTGCCATGCTGTAGTCTCCCTGGTTACAGAATCTTAACGACACGCTCACAGTAGACCAGAAGAAGAACTTGATTTGAATACACAAGCGAGTCTATCGGTCAGGGAAAATGGGCTATGATACAGGGATTCGTGCCTCCCCTCTCGCTTGGATACTGCGTTGACCACGAGACCTCTCACCATGCCCGGATACCACTGCCACCGCTGCGGTCAGCATCACGGCGATCTGCCGCTTCATTATGGCTTTCACGCACCTGCCTACTGGTACGGCGTACCGGAGGACGAACGCTCCCGCCGCTGCCTCCTCTCTTCCAACCAGTGCGTCATCGACGAGGAGCACTTCTTCATCGTCGGCAACCTGGAGTTACCGATCATCGGTTCCGAGGATCGCTTCTCATGGGACTTGTGGGTCTCCCTGAGCGCCGACAATTTCGCCCGAGCCTTCAAGCTCTGGGTACAGCCGGGGCGGGAGTCGGAGCCGCCCTACTTCGGCTGGCTCAGCAGCAGCGTGCCGGGGTATCCCGAGACGCTAAGCCTCAAGACAATGATCCACACCCGCCCGGTCGGTGTCCGACCACTCATCGAACTCGAACCGACCGACCATCCGCTCGCTGTTGAACAGCGAGATGGGATCACGTGGGAGCGGGTTCAGCAGATCGCCGAGACGATCCTACGCGATGAGCACTAAGGGACCGGGTGATCGGAGATGAAAAGGCTCTTCCGAAAACCAAGATCAAGGGCATGCATAGCAGTATTGACTCAGCGGGTTGGATTCAGTGGTTTGTGCGGATCATCCCAGCAGATCCGCCCATGACGATTGCGCGTGCCCATCTGGTTGATCCTTCCGTGACCCGCTGGTATCACTGTGTGACGCGCTGCGTGCGACGGGCCTTCCTGCTTGGGGAAGGGATGCACAACCGGAAAAGCTGGATCGAACATCGGCTCGAGGAACTTGCTGAAATCTTTTCGGTGGCCGTCGCGGGGTTTGCAATCCTGGACAATCATTTGCACCTGCTGGTCCGGCTGGATCCGGACATGGCCCGGGGCTGGTCGGATGCTCGAAGGATTCTCGCTGGGCAATTACGTGCTCCTGGTGGAGTACACCGGGCGGTTGTTCCGCGAGGGCAAAGCCGTAATCTCCGGTGAGCTGGCCGGGGTCTTCGAGCGGCTGGGGAGTAACGCCGAGAACTGGCAGGCGCGGTTGCAGAAGCTGGCCGCAGGCCGGTTGCTGGGCCGTTTCTTCGCCGCCAGCC
>Ga0208043_1000867_pt1 | contig 12203 bp, 9 predicted proteins | sample Sb_taG_12_FD_187710 | JGI IMG/M metagenome (GOLD analysis project Ga0208043, IMG submission 187710) | Peat soil microbial communities from Weissenstadt, Germany - Sb_50d_9_AC metaG (SPAdes) (version 2) | ecosystem: Environmental > Terrestrial > Soil > Wetlands > Peat | place: Germany... | reverse complement strand
GGAGTTCCGCTGCGCGGGACCCCAGACGTTGACGACCGCGATCGGCGAGCGCCTGGAGCTGAGCACGGCCGCCGACGCCCCGGAGGAGAACTCCTCGTACTCCCGGTCGCACAGGGCGAACTCGGTCCGGCGGACCTCGGCGAGCTCACGCTCGAGCTGCTCCCGGTCGGTGACGGTGCGCTCGGTATAGCGCGGCAGCTCCGCGGGCAGGATCGCGTCCCGTTCGTCCCGGCCCAGCCAGGCCAGGAACGCCTTGCCGCCCGAGGTCGCGTGCAGCGGCAGCGGCTTGTCCAGCCAGTTTGGCGCCATCATGTTGGGCGGCTCCACCTGGTCGACGTACACCAGGTTGAACCGCCTCGCGACGGCGAGCGTGACCGCCTCGCCGGTACGCAGGCACAGGTCGGTCAGCAGCGGCCTGACCCTGCGGATGAGCGCGTCGTCGGTAACCGCCGAAGCCACCACGGTTGCGCCGTAGCCGACCGTGTACCGCTGGGTGACGACGTCGCGGTCGACAAGCCCGTGATGCTCGAGCGTACGGAGCAGCCGCCAGGCGGTGGCCCGGTTGATGCCGCAGCGGCGCGCGAGCTCGAGCACGGTCGGTGGCGTGGTGCTCGCGGCGACCGCCTTCAGCAGCACGATGGCCCGGTCGACGGCCTGGATGCGCTGCACGCCATCGGCTGCCGTACCAGGCACTTCGGCGGTGCTCGCCACTGGGCGTGACATAAGGTGCAGCATAGCCACGATCGGTTCGGCGGCGGGCCTGGCGCCCGTGCGCTGGGAGCGGCCTACCGCGCGGAGCTCGCCTCCATCACTATCTGCCGGCATTAGTGCTCCGTTGGGCTTTAATCCGCTCAGGCGGGGTAGTCCGTATGCGGGTTGCGGTCGGATTTTGCAGGCGGGGAGGGCGCACAGTCATGAGCAGTCGCAGGTCTGGTGCAGACGGCCGAGACGGCGAGGACCACCGCGGACGGCACCCAGCTCGCGGGCCAGTTCGCCCCGCATGCCGGCGCCTCGCGGTCTTAACCGGCATGGCCGTCGAGGCGCCGCAGGCAGCAAGGGCTAGCCTGCGCCTCCCGCATCGCTGAGCAAGGCCGACATGACCACCTTCGTCAGCGTCTGCCTGTACGTCTTCGCCGGGTGCGCCGTGCTCGGGTTGCTGCCGGCCGCCGTTCTCGCGGCCAAGGCACGCCAGCCCGTGATGTTCGTGCTGGCCCTGCTCATCGCCGCCTTCGTCGTCTTCGTGCTCGTCACCGCCGCCGGCGACCTGTCCCGGCACTGACGCCTCTTTGCTGGCGGCCCTGACCCGCTACCCGGCGGCCCGGGTCAGCTAGCCCGCCGGTAGGCCCGCACTGCCAGCGGCAGGAACACCACGAAGATGCCGATCAGCCAGACCAGGCTCTTCCACAAACTCGCCGCGACCGGGCCGCCGAGGGCCAGTGCCCGCATCGTGTTGACGACGTAGGTGACCGGCTGGTTGTTGGCGAAGGCCTGCAGCCAGCCCGGCATGGTCGAGATCGGCACGAACGCCGAGGACAGGAACGTGAGCGGGAACAACCAGATCAGCCCGAAGGCCTGCACCGACTCCTCGTCGCCGATGGCCAGGCCCGTGTAGGCCGAGATGCAGCAGATCGCTACGCCGAACACGGTGGCGAGCACGATCATGGCCACGGCGGGGACGAAGCCTTGCTCGAACCGGAAACCGACCGCGTATCCCACGCCGACAATGATCAGGATCGTGATGAGCATCCGCCCGGTGTCGGCGACCAGCCGCCCGGCTAGCACCGCCGAGCGCGCCATCGGCATCGACCGCAGCCGGTCGATCACGCCCTTCTTCAGTTCCTGCGCCAGGGCTATGGCCGTGCCGAACGTGGCGAACGCCGCGGTCTGCGCGATGATCCCGGGTATCAGGAAGTTGACGTAGCCGCCGACGGTATGCACCGGGATCGCGCCGCCGAAGACGTACCGGAACAGCAAGACGAACATGACCGGCTGGATCACGGTGAAGACGAGATAAGCGGGTACCCGCATCCAGACCAGCAGGTTGCGCCGGGTGATGGTAAGCGTGTCGGTCACCGCCCAGCCGAACCGGACGCGCAGGCCGGGCTCGTGGTGGGCGCCGGGTGCGCCGACCGTCTCAGCGACCGCGGTCATGATGCTGTCCTTTCCATTTCCTTGCTGCCACCTCGGCGGCGACCCCGAGATCCGCGCTGGCGTCCGCCAGGCGCGTCGTCCTCGGCCGCGTGCCCGGTCAGGGCCAGGAACACGTCATCGAGCGACGGCCGGCGCAGCGTGAGACCGCGTGTTTCGACGCCCGCGGCGTCCAGGCTGCGCACCGCCTCGATCAGCGCCTCCGAGCCGCGGCCCCCGACGCCGATGGTGACCACGCCGGTTTCCGGGTCGGCGTGCGGCTCGCCCTCGCCGATCTCGGCGATCGCCGCGACCGCGTCGCCGATCCGACTGCGGTCGGGCACGGTGAACTCGACCACATCCCCGCCGACCCGGCCCTTCAACTCTTCGGACGTGCCCGCAGCGATGACCAGGCCGTGGTCGATGACCACGATCTCGTCCGCCAGTTCGTCGGCCTCGTCGAGGTACTGGGTCGTCAGCAGGAGCGTGGTCCCGTCGGCTGCCAGCGACCGGATGATGTCCCACATCCCGAGCCTCGACCGCGGGTCCAGACCGGTGGTGGGCTCGTCCAGGAACAGCACCTTCGGCTGGCCGACCAGGCTGGCGGCCAGGTCCAGGCGCCGCTGCATGCCGCCGGAGTAGTTCTTGGCCGTCCGGTCGGCCGCATCGCTCAGGCCGAACTGCTCGAGCAGTTCGGTGGCCCGACTGCGGGCCCGTGGCCAGCTCAGGTGGTACAGCCGCCCGATGATCTCCAGGTTCTCCCGGCCGGTGAGCTCCTCCTGGATGGCGGCCGACTGGCCGGCCAGCCCGATCGACCGGCGGACCGCCGCCGCCTGGCGTACCACGTCGTAGCCCTCGACCAGGGCCCGCCCCCCGTCGGGGAGCAGCAAGGTGGTCAGGATCCGCACCGCCGTGGTCTTGCCCGCTCCGTTCGGCCCGAGTACCCCCAGCACCGTCCCGCGTGGCACCGACAGGTCGATGCCGCGCAGCGCCCGCACCTCGCCGAACGATTTGGTCAAGTCCTCCACGAGGATCGCAGGCTGCTCGCTGACCCCGTTGAACTCTGACATCCATCCTCCAGAAAAACCCGCATCGTCCCCGTGCCCCGAACCTACCGGCACCGCGGCGGCCCAGGCCAACCGAAATATCTCCGCGCCCGCGTGGTAAAGACGAAACAACAACCGCGAACTCATCGTTACCCGACTCCAGAGGAGCTGAGGATGCCAGACGAGAGCCGCCACGAGTCCGCTGACCTCGAGGACTACTCGGTACAAGAGCCCGCTGACTCCCTGACAGGGGAACCGGGTGAGGCTGGAGACGATCCCCTGGACCGCGGAGTCATCCCGCCGGAGCGGTGGTCGGCGGGGATCAAGTTCGGGTCCACGGCCGACGAGCAGACCTCGGGCGAGTCCCTCGATCAGCTGCTCGCCGAGGAGGAGCCGGACACCCCGTTCGACGTCGACGACGACCTGCCCGAAGACGATGAGGACGACGAGGAGGCCGACGAGTATCTCGACGGGCTCCTGCTCGACGACGGCCCGGATCCCCGGGCGGGCCGGCTGGTAGCCGAGGACGAGGGCGCCCATCCAGACCGCGAGGCCGATCTCGTCGCCAGCGACGTCGGCATCGACGGCGGGGCCGCCAGCGCCGAGGAGGCGGCGGTCCACGTGGTGGAAGACGACGACACCGACATCAGGTCCGGCGACTGAAGGCCCGGCGCCGGTAGGCAGGGCGCAGCGGCGATCCGCGGGGCACGCACCGCGGTCCGTTAGGGATAAGAAAGAACATTTACCCCTCAGGTGGGAGAGAATCTCGCCAGGGGCCGGGCGGATGGCCGCCCGGCCGCCATGACAGGCTGGGCTTAGGTGAGGGGAGAAGCCGTATGCTGCCGGTCGCTGAGCTGCACATCCACATCGAGGGCGCGCTTGAGCCAGAGCTGCTGGTCAAGCTGGCCAGACGCAACGGCACCTGGATGCCGACCCTGGATGTGGACGAGCTCCGCGCCCAGTACCGGTTCGACGGCCTGCGGTCCTTCCTCGACCTGCACTACGCCAACATGCGCGTGCTGAAGATCGAGCCGGACTTCTACGACCTGGCCCGGGGTTACCTGGCCCGGGCCGCGGCGGCCGGGGTGCGCCGGGCGGAGATCTTCTTCGACCCGCAGACGCACCTGGCCAACGGGGTGCCGCTCGAGGAGGTGTTCGGCGGGCTGACGGCTGCCCTGGCCGACGGCGCCCGGGACCACGCGATCTCCGCCGACCTGATCCCGTGCTTCCAGCGTGACCTGGGCGCGGACGCCGCCGACGCGATTCTGCGCGCCTGTCTGCCGTTCCGGGACCAGTTCATCGGCGTCGGGCTCGACTCCACCGAGGTCGGCTACCCGCCGTCGCTGTTCACCGAGGTGTACAAGCTGGCGGCGGCCGAAGGCCTGCGGCTGGTGGCCCACGCCGGCGAGGAGGGCGGCCCGGACTACGTGCGCGAGGCGCTGGACCTGCTCGGGGTGGAACGCGTCGACCACGGGGTGCGGTCCATGGAGGATCCCGCGCTGGTGGCCAGGCTGCGCGACGAGCGGATCGCGCTGACCGTGTGCCCGCTGTCCAACGTGGCGCTCGGGGTGGTCGCCTCGCTCGGCGAACACATGCTGCCCAGCATGCTGGACGCGGGGCTGCTGGCCACGGTGAACAGCGACGACCCGGCCTACTTCAACGGATACGTGGACGACAACCTGGCTGCGGTGCGGCACGCGTTCGGCTACGACGATGCCCAGATGGCCGCGCTGGCGCGGAACTCGTTCGACGCCTGCTTCGCGCCCGAGGCGGACAAGCGGCGGTGGCACGCGGAGGTCGACGACTGGCTCGCCGCCAGCACCGCACGCGCCACGGCGCACTAAAGCCCGTTCAGGAACCTGGCCACGATCGGGCCGCAGGTCGGCCCGCCGTCCCCAGCGGAGTTGACCACCAGCGCGGCGAACGCGATGTTGCCCTTGAAGCCCATCAGCCACGCGTCGATCTTCAGCGGCTTGCTCGTGCCGTACTCCGCGGTCCCGGTCTTGGCGTAGGTGCCCGACGGCAGGCCCTGACCTGCCGCGGTGCCCCGGGCGACCACCGAGGCCATCATCTCGTGCAGGTCCCTGACCACCGAGGCCGGCAGCTGGCCCGTCGCCTGGCCCCCTGGCGAGCTGGCACCGGATGGGCTGGCACCGGATCCGCTGGCACCGGATGGGCTGGCACCGGCCGTCACCAGGCGCGGCGCGCGCACCGTGCCGGTATCGGCGGCCGCCGCTACCATCGCCAGGCCCAGCGGTGAGACCAGGACCCGGCCCTGCCCGATGGACGTGGCGGCCAGGTCAGCCTGGTCGGTCGGCTGCGGGACCGACCCGCCGAAGGCGGTCAGCCCGATGTGCGGGCTCTTGCTCAGCCCGAACATCGCCGCCGTCGCCGGGAAGTCCGGCGGTGACAGGTGCCCGGTGGCGAGCTTGATGAAGGCGGTGTTGCACGACTCGGTGAACGCCTGCAGCAGGTTGCTCACCGGCGCCTCGCCCTCGGCGTTGTGGAACACCTCGCCGTCGACCGTGGCCGTGCCCGGGCAACTGGCCGCCGACTGCGGGCTGAGCCCGCGGCTGATCAGCGCGGTGGACGTGATCACCTTGAAGGTCGAGCCGGGCGGGAAGCCGCCGTCGATGGCCTGGTCGAAGCCGGAGTTGGCCGACACGACGGCGAGCACCGCCCCGGTGGAGGCGTTCACCGCCACCAGCGCGGCGCTCTTCTTCTCCCCGGCCAGGGCGGCCTCGGCGGCCCGCTGCACCGCAGGCTGGATCGTCGTGGTGACCGGAGTGCCGGGGTGCGGCGGCAGCGTCGCCACCGTCGCGACGTGCCCGCCGCCGGCGGAGACCACCGACACGGTGGCGCCCGGCGTGCCGGCCAGCTGGCGCTCGTCCGCCTGTTCCAGGCCGGTCTGGCCGACGTCGTCCTGCGCGGCGTACGGCGCGCCGAGCTGGCTGAGTTCCTGCGCGGTCACCGGGCCGACGGTGCCGACGACCCCGGCGGTCAGGCCGGGCGTGACGGCGCTGAGCGCGGTGCTGGACTGGAACACCGTGCCCGGGATCGGGTAGATGGTCGGCTCGAGCTGGTCGTAGCGCGCCCGGGTCACGGTGAAGACCGGCTCGAAGTACGTCGGATGGGTCTTTGCGGCGGTGATCGCGGCGCTGACCGCGGCCGCGGGGGCGCCCGCCGCGACCAGCGCCGACCTTAGCGAGGCGGCGTCCTTGATCCGTGCGCCCTCGACGCCGACCGTCACCACCTGGCCCTGGCTGGTCAGCGGAGTGCCGTCCGCGCCGAGGATGGCCGCGCGGGCCGGCCAGGTCGTCTGCAGGGACAGCTGGTCCCCGGTGCCCAGCCGCGGCGCGATCGTGGCCGGCGACCACTTCACCAGCCACTTGCCCTGCACCAGCACGAGCTGCAGGGAGGACTTGATGGTGACCGTGCCCAGGCCGGCCAGCGTGAGCCGCTCGGTGACAGGCGCGCTGGCCGCCGAGTTGTTCGTGTGCATCGGCCCGGCCGCGAAGCTAGCCTGGCGGACGGTCAGGTTGCCGAACGCGGCCTGGTTCACCGACGTGAAGTCGGCCGGCGGGTCTGTAGTCAGCTGCCGCATCGACGCCCAGTCCTGCCGGGCCCAGGCCGCCAGGTAGGCGTTCGCTGTCGTCTGCGGCAGAGGCGGTGAGCTGCTGCAACCGCTCAATAGGGCGCCACCGAGCAGCACGGCTGCCGTGGCGAACGTCAGGTAGCGCCGCTGCGCACTCATGCTCAGCTAGAGTACGCATCCTGGTGCAACCGCCGATGGCATACGACCACAGCGGCGCATAAATGCGATCCTGCCTCATTGGCTGAACGGCCGGCGCGTACCCCGGCGTAATGTCGGTGCCCTCCGCTAGGGTCCGGGCCATGCGCTTGCTGCACACATCGGACTGGCACCTCGGCCGGTCACTGCACCGCGCGGATCTCCGGGCGGCGCAGTCAGCATTCCTCGATCACCTGGTGGACGTGGCCCGCGCCGAGAAGGTGGACGCGGTGCTGGTCGCCGGGGACGTCTACGACCGCGCGGTGCCGCCGGTCGACGCCGTCGAACTGTGCGAGGACGCCCTGCTGCGGCTGCACGACACCGGCGCCGCCATCGTGCTGATCAGCGGCAACCACGACTCGGCCCGCCGGCTCGGGTTCGGCAGCGGCCTGCTGGAGAAGGCGGGCGTGCACCTGCGCACCCGGCCCGGCGCGCTGGCCCGGCCGGTCGTGCTCACCGACGCCCACGGGCCGGTGGCCGTGTACGGGGTGCCTTACCTCGAGCCGGACGCCGTCCGCGGCGAGCTTCCCCCGCCCGGTGAGGCACCCCGCGGGCACGCCGGGGTGCTCGGGCACGCCGTCGCCTGCATCCGGGCCGACGCCGAGACCCGCGGCATCGGTCGCCGTGTCGTCCTGGCGCACGGCTGGGTCACCGGGGGAGCGGCCAGCGAATCCGAGCGCGACATCACGGTCGGCGGCGTCGGCCAGGTGCCCGCCGAGCTGTTCGGCGGCTTCGGCTACGTGGCCCTCGGCCACCTGCACGGTCAGCAGACCATCGCTCCGCACCTGCGCTACAGCGGCTCCCCGCTGCCGTACTCGTTCTCCGAGGCGTCGCACCGGAAGGGCAGCTGGCTGGTCGAGCTGGACGGTACCGGGACGGCGCACGCGGAGCAGGTGCCCGCGCCCGCCTTCCGGCGGCTGAGCGTGCTCCGCGGCCGGCTCGCCGACCTGCTCGGCTCGCCCGCCTACACCGGGCACCAGGACGACTTCGTGTCCGTTACGCTCACCGACCCCAGGCGCCCGGAAGGGGCGATGGACGCCCTGCGCGCCCGGTTCCCGCATGTCCTGGTGCTCGCGTTCGAGCCGGAGGGGGCCGTGCCCGACGGGCGGGGCTACCGGGCCAGGGTCGCGGGCCGCGACGATGAGTCCATCGCCGCCGAGTTCGTCAGGCACGTCAGCAGCGCGCCGCCCACGCCAGGCGAGGAACGACTGCTGCGGAGCGCGTTCGAGGCCGTCCGCACCGATGCCGAAGGGGCGGCCTGCTGATGCGCCCGCACCGGCTGCGCGTGACCGCTTTCGGCGCGTTCGGCGGCACGGTAGAGGTCAGCTTCGACGATCTGGCCTCGTCCGGGCTGTTCCTGCTGCACGGCGAGACGGGCGCGGGCAAGACCATGCTGCTCGACGCCATCGGGTTCGCCCTGTACGGCCGGGTGCCCGGTGAGCGCGGCAAGGCCAGGCGGCTGCGCTCGGATCACGCGGCGCCGGGCACGTCGACCGAGGTCCAGCTTGAGGCGACCATCGGCGGCCGCCGGATGCGGATCACCCGCAAGCCGGAGCAGGAACGCCCCAAGCTCCGCGGCACCGGCACCACGACCGAGCAGGCGAAGGTGCTGCTCGAGGAGTTCGCCGGCGCGGCCTGGCAGGCCGTCTCCACCCGGGCCGGGGAGGCGGACACCGAGATCGCCGACCTGATGGGGATGTCCGCCGACCAGTTCTTCCAGGTCGTGCTGCTGCCGCAGGGCGAGTTCGCGAGGTTCCTGCACGCCGACGCCGGCGACCGGGCCAAGCTGCTGCAGCGGCTGTTCGGCACCGACCGGTTCCACGCCGTGGAGGAGTGGCTCGCCCGTCGCCGCAAGGCCACGGCGGACGAGGTCCTGGCGGCCGAGATCGCGATCTCCGGGCTGCTGGCCCGGGTCGCCCAGGCCGCTGGCGTCCCGGCGCCGGGCGACGAAGCAGCAGACGTACCCCCGTCCGCCCAGGCGCCGTCGGCCCAGGCCACGCCGTCGGCCCAGGCCCTGCCGGACGCCCGGTGGGCGGCCCAGCTGGCCCTGGTCGCCGCTGCCGAAGCCGCCACCTGCCAGGGCCAGGTCGCCGCCAACCGGCATGAGCTCGACCGGGCGCTTGACTGGCAGCGTGCGGCCGGGCGTCTGGCCGACCGGCAGCGGCGGCGCGCCGACGCGCTGAAGACCAGGGACAACCTGGCCGCGGCCGAAGCCGGCCTCGCCGAACGCCGCGCCGAGCTCGCCGCCGCCGTCCGCGCCGCGGACGTGGCGCACGCCCTCGCCGAGGCCGAACGAACCGGCCGCGTGCTCGACGCGGCCCGCGCGGCCGAGGAGGGGGCCAGGCGCGATGCCGACGCTGCTCCCGGCGCCACCGCAGCCGAGCTGAGGGCGGTCGGCGAGGAGCACGTCACCCAGCTCGGCCGGCTTGAGGCACTGCGGTCGGTGTCCCGGCAGGCCGCCGACGAGGACCAGGCCGCCGAAGCCGCCAGCGCCGCCGCGGCGGCGCTGGGCGTCCAGATCGACGACGCCGCCGCCGAGCTCGCCGCCCGGCAGCGGCAGCGTTCCGGGCTGAGCGGCGAACGCGACCAGGCGGCCGAGGCCGGCCAGCAGCTCCCCGCCGCCCAGGCCGAAGCCGATCGCTACGGCCGTGCCGCGGCCGACGCGAGCGCCCTGGTCAGTGCCCGCGTCGAGAAGAGCCGCCAGGAGGAGGCCTACATCGACGCGAAGATCGAGATGGCCGAGCTCCTCGCCGAAGCGGCCCAGCTGCGCATGACGCGCATCGACGGCATGCGCGCCGAGCTCGCCGCCACACTGGTCGACGGCGCCCCCTGCCCGGTCTGCGGTTCGCTCGACCATCCCGAGCTGTGCGAGCTTCGCGGCGAGCGGGTGACCCGCGAGCAGGAGGAGGCCGCCGCGGCCGAGGCCGCCCGGGCCGCGGAGCAGGCCGAGACGATCGGCGCGAAGCTGGGCGCGGCCGACGTCCGTGTCACCGACCTTTCCGCCCGGCTCGCCGACGCCGGGTTCACCCTCGCCGCCGACCTGACCTCGCTGCGCGCCGACGCATCCAGGCTCGAGGCGGCCGCCAGAGAACGGCAGACCGAGACGGCCCGGCTGGCCGGTGACGCGGCGAGGCACGGCGATCTCCAGGCCGCGCTGGACGCCCTCGACCAGGCCCTCACCGCCGCCGAGAAGCGCCTCGCCGAGCGATGCGAACAGCGCGAGTCCGCGCTCCGCCAGGAGGCCGAGGCCGGCCAGCGCGCCGCCCGGCACCGCGAGTCGCTGCTGGCCCAGCTCGGCGGCCAGCCCGACCTGGACACCGCGCTGAGCGCCGCCCGCCAGGCCGCCGACGTGCTCATCGCCGCTGCCGACGCAGCCGACACCACCGCCCGCGCGACCGAAGACGCCCGGCGCGCCCAGGCCGATGCCGTCCAGGCCGCGGCCGAGGCCGGATTCGCCGGCCTGGACGCGGTCCGGCAGGCCCGGCGGGACGCCGCCTGGCGGACCGCGACCGACCAGGCCATCCGGGAGCACGAGGCCTCGGCCCGGGCCGTCGGCGAACTGCTCGCCGACCCCGATCTCGACGTGCCGCTCGACCCGCCCGCCGACCTGGCCGGCACGCAGGCGGCAGTCGAGGCGGCCCGCAAGGCCCACGACGGCGCCGTGGCTGCCTACGACCGTGCCCAGCACAAGGCCGAGCAGCTCGCCGACCTCGCCCCCCAGCTCACCGCGCGCCTGGCGGACCTCAGGCCACTGGCCGAGAAGGCAGCCGAGACCAAGAGAATCGCCGACCTGGCGGCCGGCCTGGGCGCGAACACGCTGCGGATGACCCTGTCGTCGTTCGTGCTCGCCGCCCGGCTGGAGGAGGTCGCGGCCGCCGCCAGCGAGCGGCTGCTCAAGATGACCTCCGGCCGCTACTCGCTCGTGCACACCGACGCCCGCCGCGGCGCGGGCCGGTCCGGCCTGGGCCTGCTCGCCTGCGACAGCTGGACCGGGGTGGACCGCGACACCAGCACGCTGTCCGGCGGCGAGACGTTCCTGGCCAGCCTGGCCCTCGCCCTCGGCCTGGCCGACGTGGTCACCGCCGAGGCGGGCGGCACCAAGATCGAGGCGCTGTTCGTCGACGAGGGCTTCGGCAGCCTGGACGAGGACACCCTCGAAGAGGTGATGAGCGTGCTCGACGGCCTGCGGGAAGGCGGCCGCATGGTCGGCATCGTCAGCCACGTCGCCGAGCTCAGGCAGCGCATCCCCGCCCAGGTCCGCGTCCGTAAAGGCCAGGCCGGCAGCCACCTGACCGTCCTCACCCGTATCTTCTAGGACCCCGCCGGGTTGGACGCGGGCGGTCGGCGCGGCGCACCATGGGGGAGTGCGCGCCTTCGTTCGCTGGGGCGGCCTGAGCCGCAGGCGCAGGCTGCTGGTGGCCGTCCTGGCCCTGGTCGTCGTGGCGGGCGGCGTTGCCATCACGGTGCGCGCATTGGCCGGCCAGCCCGCCGTCACCAGCGCCAATGAGAACCATCCGGGCGACGTGCTGCTGGTGCCGGGCTACGGCGGGAGCACGACCGCGCTCGACCAGCTGGCCAGCAAGATCACGGCCGCCGGCGGCCGCGCGATCGTGGTCAAGCTGGCCGGCGACGGCACCGGCGACCTCCAGGTGCAGGCCAACGTGCTGAACGGGTACGTGAACCAGGCGCTAGCCGCGGGCTCCGGCCCGGTGACCGTGATCGGCTACTCGGCCGGGGGCGTGGTCGCCTGGCTGTGGGACGTGGACTACGACGGCGTGGCCAAGGCCCGCCGGATCATCACCCTGGGCTCTCCGCTGCACGGCGCGGACCTCGCCGCGGTCGGCGCAACCGACCTGCCCGGCGCCTGCCCGGCCGCGTGCGAGGAACTCGTGCCCGGCAGTTCCATGCTGAACCGCCTGCAGGGGACCGCCTCGGCCACCCGCCCGCCGTGGCTGTCCCTGTGGACCACCGACGACCAGGTGGTCCAGCCGCCCGATTCGGCCCGGCTGCCCGGCGCGGTGAACGTGCCGCTCCAGTCGATCTGCCCCGGTGTCTCGATCGGCCACGGCCAGCTGCCCACCGCCCCGCTCGTCGTCGGCATCGTCCTGCGCACCCTGGGCAGCGGTGCCCTCACCCCGCCGCCCCAACCCTCCGACTGCCACTCTCTCCAGGCCCTCGGCGGTTCCGCCCCATAGTCTCGGGAATGAGCTTTTTACGGTTCGGCGGTCGGCGCGCACGCG
>Ga0208043_1000861_pt1 | contig 12258 bp, 8 predicted proteins | sample Sb_taG_12_FD_187710 | JGI IMG/M metagenome (GOLD analysis project Ga0208043, IMG submission 187710) | Peat soil microbial communities from Weissenstadt, Germany - Sb_50d_9_AC metaG (SPAdes) (version 2) | ecosystem: Environmental > Terrestrial > Soil > Wetlands > Peat | place: Germany... | reverse complement strand
CTCCCGTCCAAGTAGTCCAAGGTCACCTGGGCCTGGAACGCCCTGCGCTTGGGTCCTGTCAACTTCCGGGCGGCATCCTTGAACGACGCAATCACCTCGTCCGTGAGAACTTTCATCATCCCCTCCCCGAGACCAGCTCTCGAATCCGAAACCACAACGGAGGGGAGTAGAACAGAAAACTCGAATCATGCCGAGACTATTCTCCGGGGATTCCCTTAGTGCGTCGCCCCGATCCGCCAACCCGATGGTACGATCGACCTCCGCCGCGTCTGCGTTGAAGGGCCTGTCTTCGCGACGTCGGCCGTGGAATGGCCGGCGTCGGCGTCGCCGCATGACCACCGAGAATTCGGACCTGCGAAGGTCGCCGAACGTGGCGACCTTGCTCACCGTCGTGCCCGCGTCTGGGCGCGGATCATGTCTCGAAGCCGTGCCGCCTGCTCGTAGTCTTCGCGTGCGACCGCCTCGTCGAGTTGCTCACGCAGGGTCTTTTCGACTGCGTAGTTCTTGCGGACTTCCTGTTCGAACAGGCGAAGTTGCTCGATGAGCGAAAGGTTGGGCGAATCGCTCGACTCGTTCTCTCGGTTGTCCCACCAGGTGCGTTGGTGGGCGGCCAGCTTTTCCATGCCCTCGCGGAGGGCGTCGATGGCTTCCTCGGGGCGCCTGCGTTCGATCGCGAGCAGGGCTTGGGCCTGAGTGCGATGGAACTGGACCAGGCCGCGAGACTGTTCGTGAGAGGTGATGTAGTCTTCGTCATTGCCATGGCGGCGAACGAAGTCCATGAGGGCCAGGGTATGGTCGGCGTCGAGCATTGCCTTGTCGTAGCGACGGAGCGAGAGCCAGGCCATCCGGCGATGAAAGAACTGAGTGAACTCGCGATCCGCCTCGTCGCGGTGTTCCTGGTCCATCGTCCAGGGAGGAGCCTTACCCCCTGGCGCCTGTCCGCGACTGGCGGCACTGTAGCGGAGATAATCGAGATAAGTCGCAAACCCATGCGGTCGTGCACCATCGGGACGCCCAGAGATCTCGAGTTGAAGCACGCCCAGTTCGACGCGAACCTGCAGCACGCTCCGTCCGTCGCGGGCACGTAACTCGCGTGCCAGCACCTCGCCCGGTTCCGGATCATAGGGCCAACCCTGGATCACATCATCCAAGTCCCGTCGCATCAGAGACTCCCGGACCGCCGAGTTGAGAAAACGCGAAACGAGCGTACGATCTGTTATCCGATTGTGAGCAGAAATCAAACCGACAACGACCTGACTGGGGAGGGCAAGATGTCCAGTCCGAAACTCAGCCGTCTTTCACCGATTCTAGCTCAAGAATTATAGCCCCGAGACTGTCCAAATCCTACAGCGCGATCGGACGGAGCATCGAAAATCCATGGTGTGTCCCATGAGTTCAAGACGTCCAGGCCCCCATCTCGAAGCGCGGCCACGTACCGTTATGGTGGCCCGACATACACCCACGATCTTGGCCACGTTCTGGCGCTTGACCGCGTTGTGCAACAACCAGGGCCCGAGCATCTTCTCCTGGATGCGTGGGTTGGGATGAACTGATGCTCTTGAAACCGCGTGCCTCGCCTGGCACAATGTTGTCTTCCTCGAAGACGACCGGCAAAGAAGCCCTCCTAGCTCAATTGGCAGAGCAGCTGACTCTTAATCAGCGGGTTGTAGGTTCGAGTCCTACGGGGGGCATTTCCGCCAGCAGCCGTCAAGACACGTCAAACTGCGTCAAGGCCAAGGGGTTACGTCAAGCCGCTTCTCCCTTTCAATCGAGTCGGCATGCGACTGAATCCGACATCACGAACAAAGGGGACATTCATAATTGTTGCGGCAAGATGCCCAGTCTGCGGAGAGGCGGTTTGTCTGGATCGTTCAACTTACCAAGAAAATTAGGAGTGTCCCCTTTGCCAAATCAATAATGGTACGACCAGCGAATGGACGCAGGAAATGTCACATAACGAATTTCATCATCTTTTGGACAGTGTGAACGCGCTGTCGCTGGAGCAGAAGCGTCAGCTACGCGACGAACTGGACAGCAAACTCGCCGCTTCTGCATCCGCCGGTCAACTCGATCTAACTCCTGAAGAATTGGCCGAACAGGAACTGCAACGCCGACTGGTCGCGGCCGGCCTGCTGAGCGAAATCAAGCCACCACCACGGTTCATGCCCCCACGCGAGCCTTTCACGCCAATTCCGATCGATGGTGAGCCGCTGTCCGAAACCATCATCCGCGAGCGGCGTTAACGGTGGCGGTCTATTTCCCGGACACCAGTGCAGCCGTCAAACGTTATGTCCAGGAGACAGGCTCCTCGTGGATCAGGAATCTCACCAACCCGGTGGCCGGGCATTTCCTTTATGTCGCCCGCATCACGGACGTCGAGATGACGGCGGCAATCGCCAGGCGGCGTCGCCTGGGCAGCCTGAGCATCGCCTAGGCCGGGGCCGCCTTGAAGCGCTGCGCCCGAGATTTCGCCCAGGAATACCGCATCGCGGAGATCACCATACCCTTAGATCACCATACCCTTACTGCGGCAGGCGGCACAGCTCGCCGATAAGCATGTGCTGCGGGCCTACGACGCCGTGCAGCTCGCCGCTGCCGTTGACCTGAACGCCCAATGGGTCGCCACTGGCATTGGAATCATCACGCTGGTTTCTGCCGGCCAGGAGCTAAACGACGACGACGCTGCCGAAGGACTGCCCATCGAAGACCCGAACCTGCATCCGTGATCCCCCCAGCAACAGCGAGAACTCGACGAGGACTCCCAGAGGACCCAAGAATTCTCTGGCCCGGACGAGAACGTCCAGGCACGGCCGCCAGGCTATCATTGTGGATCAGGCTCAGCTCTGAGGACAAACCTCGCGGGGGAGATTCTCGCGGCCAGTCACCACTACAACCCGGTCACGACCTTCCCGCTTCGCTTGATACAGGGCCTCATCGGCACGCTGGAGTACGGCGGCAACCCCCATCGTTTCGCCTTTGCCGGTGGTGGTGACCCCGAGGCTGATGGTGAATGAAATCTTCCCCATGGGGGTCGCCGCGGGGCCGCAAGCGATGCATTGACGTAAGCGTTCCGCAAGTGCCTGAGCGTCCGGCGCCTCGCACCCGGGCAGTACGACGAGGAACTCTTCCCCGCCGTAGCGGCCCAGCACATCGGACCGCCTCAACACGCGGGTCATCCGCTCCGCTGCCTCCTGGAGCACGGCATCCCCGGTGAGGTGTCCGTACGTGTCATTGACCCGTTTGAAGTGGTCCAGGTCGACCAGGACCACGCTGGTCGAGGTCTCTTCACGCTGTGCGCGGTCCAGTTCCCGCTGCAACATGTCGATGATCGCCCCGTGGTTCCAAGACCCGGTGAGGGCGTCATGGGTGGCCTGCACGCGCAAGGCCTCTTCGAGGTCGACGATTCGCTTCCCGGCACGAAGGCGGACTTTCAGTTCCTGAGCGTCGAAGGGCTTACTCAGGTAATCGTCCGCGCCGGCTTCCATACCTGCGACGATGTCCTCCTTGCCGACTCTCGAGGTGAGGAGCAGTACATAGACGTAGGCCCCCTTTCTCGACTGGCGGAGCTGCCGGCAAATCTCAGATCCGTCCAGGCCCGGCATCATCCAGTCAAGGATGGTCAAGCGGGGGGCATTTTCCTGCTGGAGGGCCTCCCAGGCCGAGATTCCATCTTCCACGGAGGTCACTTCGTATCCCCACTTGCTCAGCAAGGCTTCCAGCTTGCAGCGTGAAACCTCGTCGTCATCGGCGATCAAGATTCTCATGAGGTCCCACCCTTCGAGAATTCGGCCAGATCGTCCTGGAGACGGCAGATCTCCGTCTCCAGCACTACTGTCGCCTCCTCCGCGCCCACCAGGTCGCCATTGCGTCCCATCTCCTCCAGCCTCCGGGCCGCCTCGTAAGCATTTCGGGCACCAAAATGACTCACAGAGCCCTTGAGCTTGTGAGAACCGCGCTCGAGCATCGCGCTGTCTCGTTGACTGACGGATGACCGGATCTCGGAGAGTACCTTGGGGTACTGGTCGAGAAAGCGCCCGATCAGCTTCAGCAGGACTTTCCGATCGCCTTCGACTTCGGCAAGGGTGGTCGTCGGGTCCCAGACGGTCTCCGGAGTTTCACGACTGGCGGCCGGGATTCTCGATGCTGTCTTCCCCCCCGGCAGCAGGCCGTCAATCGCGGCGAAGATTTCTTGCGAACGAAGCGGCTTGGAGGCGTAGGCATCCATGCCTGCCGACAGACAGCGCTCCCGGTCACCCTTCATGACATGAGCCGTTAGAGCGATGATCGGCGTGTGCCTGCCGGTGGCAATTTCCCTTTGGCGGATGGCGGCCGTGGCGGCAAAGCCGTCCATCAGGGGCATCTGGACGTCCATCAAGATGATGTCGAACGTCCCCATCTCCCACTCGGCCAGGGCCTCCTGGCCGTTGTTTGCGACCACGACGGTGTGCCCCTGCCTCTGGAGCAACTCAATCGCATACTCCTGGTTGACCTCGTTGTCCTCGGCAAGCAGGATGCGCAGTGTACCGTGGTGACAAACGGGAGAGGGTCGAGGCGCGGTGATGTACCTGGTTTTCCTGGGGGCCTGGTGCAGTACGGTCAGAATGGCGTCCAGCAGCTCGGACTGCTTGATCGGCTTCCGCAAGAAGGCGGAGATGCCAAGTTCCTGGCAGCGGGCCATGTCGCCGGGCTTGTCGTCGGACGAGAGCAGTATGAGGATCACTTCGGGGAGATCGTGTCGCTGGCGAATTTCGCGGGCAACGTCGAGGCCCTCCAGGTCCGGCATCTGGGAATCGAGGAGCACCAGCCGGTAGGGAGCGCCCTGGGCGGCGGCGGCTTCCATTTCCGCCAGAGCTTCCCGCCCTCCGGTCACCCCTTTTGGCCTCATTCTCCAGTTGGAAAGCAGCTCTTCCAGGACAGCCAGGTTCGTTGCATTGTCGTCGACCACCAGTGCGCGCAGGCCCTCGAGAGCGATCGGCTCCGCGTGTTCTTCGACGATGGTTCGGAGCTGCCGGCCGAACCGCGCTGTGAAATGAAAACTGCAACCTTTTCCCACTTCGCTCTTGACCCCGATCGTTCCACCCATGAGGTCCACCAGGCGGGTGCAGATGGCAAGCCCCAGGCCGGTACCCCCGAACTGACGCGAGGTGGAGCTGTCCGCCTGGCTGAAGGCGTCAAAGATGAGCTGCTGCTTGTCGGGCGGGATACCGCAGCCCGTGTCGGTGACACAGAAATGCAGGCCCACCTGGCCATCGTCGCACGGCTCGGTCGTGATCTGGACGACCACCTCTCCGTGCTCCGTGAACTTGATCGCGTTACCCACCAGGTTCACGATCACTTGGCTCAAGCGCAGAGGGTCGCCGACCACCGCGGAGGGGACATCAGGGTGGACGTGGAGGATCAGCTCGAGCCCTTTCTTCTGAGCCCGCGCCGCCAGGGTCTTGACCGTATCGCCGATGGTTTCCCGGAGGTCGAATGCAGTCCGCTCCAGCTCCAGCTTGCCGGATTCGATCTTGGAGAAATCAAGGATGTCGTTGATGATCCCCAGGAGCGAGTCGGCCGACATCCTTGCCATTTCCACGTAATGTCTTTGCGTCCCCGTCAGGCCCGAATCCAGGGCCAGCTCGAGCATGCCCATCACCCCGTTCATCGGAGTTCGGATCTCATGACTCATGTTGGCGAGGAACTCGCTCTTGGCACGATTGGCAGCCTCCGCAGCCGCCTTGGCCCTCAGCAGTTCCTGCTCGTCGCGCTTGCGGTTGCTGATGTCTCGACCATTGATGAGACCACCACAGATCTGGCCCTGATGATCCAGGAGAGGATTGGCCACCACTTCAAACCAGAGGTACTGCCCATCGGCATGACGGCAGCGGAATTCTCCGCGCACGGGAACCCCGAGTTGCATCACCTCTGCAAATTTGGTCACTCCCTCATCGAAGTCATCCGGGTGAATGATGGAGAAAATGGACTTCCCCTGCAATTGGTCAGAAGAGTACCCCAGTAGCGCCAGGGATGAGGGCGCGACATACTCGTAAATACCTTCTGTCGTGACCTGAGCGACGAAATCCAGGACGTTGGTCATGATGCGACGGAAGCGTGTCTCGCTTTCGCGGAGGGCGGCCTCGATTCGCTTGGGCTCGGTGATGTCGCGGATGATGCCCAGGAAGCCGACGATTTTCCCGTTCGAGTCGCGCATCGCGGTGACGACCAGGCTCACGATCAGGTGAGACCCGTCCTTGCGGACGTAGGTACATTCCTGCTCCGCCACGTCGCCCAGGCGAGCCGGTTCAAGGAAAACATCCAAGCCCACGATGGGGCGACCCAGTACCCGCGTCAACTCCTCCCGCACCCCATTGAGCTCGGCTTCGAGGTGCATCATGGCCGGGGTCTGCCGCCCGATCATTTCCTCGGCGGCATAGCCGGACATGCGCTCGGCCCCGGTGTTGAAGACCGTGATGAGGCCGTTCGTATCGGTGGCGATGATTGCCACCTTCGTTGACCCATCGAGAACACCTTTCAAGAGGGCGTTCGAATCGGCCAGTGCCACTTCCGCACGCTTGCGCTCGATCCCCAGGGCGACCTCGTTCGCGATGGCTTCCAATGCCGCGATCGTCGAATCGGAAAGCGGCTTCCGGGTAAACAGGGCCATGACGCCGCACACCTGGCCTGCCAGGATGAGCGGATGCCCAGCGAAAGCGACCATCCCCTCCCTGAGGGCCCATTCCTGATCGCTAACACGTGGGTCGCCGATGACCCGATTGGTGAGGTGGGGCTTTCGCTCCTGGGCGATCAGCCCGATCTTGAACTTCCCGATAGGCACTCGGGCATGAGCACCGTCCAGGTGGGTGTACATGCCCGCGCTGGCCTGGAGTTCGAGCACGTCCCCATGGGGGTCAAGTGTCCAGATGCGCGCGAACGCCGCATCCAGATGCTGCACGATGGCCTCGGTGCAGCGCTGCAAGAGCCCCTGTAGGCTGCCCTGCCGGGTCAAGGCGATACCGACATCCGCCGTCAATGCGGCCAGGCGTGCTCGTTCTTTGATCAATCCCTCGGCGAGTTTGCGCTCACTGATGTCCTGGACCTGCTTGACGAACAGGAACGGCTTGCCCATCTCGTTATGCGACCGGGATACGCTGAGCAGAATCCACACGGATTGCCCGTCCTTGCGAAGGTAGCGTTTCTCCATGCAGAAAGAGGGAAGATCCCCGGCCAACATACCATGGGCGAAGTCGAGGTCGGCTTCCAGGTCATCGGGGTGAGTGATGTCCTGGAAGGTCCTCTCGAGCAATTCCTGCTCGGAGTATCCGGTGATCTCACAAAGGGCGTGGTTGACCTGGAGCCAGTGTCCCTCAGGCGACACCAAGGCCATGCCGATGGGAGCATGATCAAAGGCATTGCGGAAACGATCTTCGGTCTGGCGGAGTGATTCCTCGGCGCGGCGCCGTTCGGCAATTTCGTTCTCCAAGTGGCTGTTGGTGGTCTCCAGCTCCTGGGTTCTCTCGCATACCCGCGTTTCGAGGCGCGCTTCGTTGTCCCTCAAGGCTTGAAGGGTTCGGGCAAGTTCGGACGTGTGTTCCTCGATTTGATCCGCCATGGTGTTGAAGGCCCGGGCCAGGTCGGTGACCTCCACGATCCTGGATTCGCGCGCCCGATAAGAGAGATTTCCCACCGCCAGTTGGCGGGTCGAATCCTTCAGGCCGACGATGGGAACGACGATCCAGCGGGCCACGCCGAGAGCCGCAAGGAGGACCAGGCACGAGGCGAGCCCGGCGATGAAGAGCGCCGTGTTTCTCATCTGCACCAGGGGGGCGAAGGCCTCGTCCACGTCGACCTTGACCACCATGCCCCAGTGAAACCCGGGCAGGTACCTCCAGACGGCCCACACGTCATGGCCAAGGTAATCCTTGGCGGCACCTTCTCCGTTGACCCCTTGCACGGCAATCGCCAGCGGCTGGCGGGAAGAGTTGGTCAGGCGATATCGCCGGTGGAATGCTGCCCCGGGATCATGCCGGGTCGGGGTCAGGAGAACCGCCTCGTCGCCGATTCTCCGTCCCAAGACGATCTCCCCGGTCTGGCCAAGGCCCATATAGTCACCGGCAATGGCTGAGATCCGATCGATATCGAGCTGCGCCGCCAGGACTCCGATGATGGTCCCTTCCTTCTTCAAGGGTACCGCAATGAAGGCGGCTACCTTGTGGCTCGGTGGATAAATCTCGAAATCCGAGATCTCAGTTGTCAGTAACCTCGAGGCGTTGTCGAATGCCTGAGCAAGGGGTGAATCCTTGTACGGCCCGCTTCTGAGGTTGGTGCCCAGATCATCTTCCCGAGCCAGAGAGAAGATCACCTGGCCATCGGGCGAGAGCAGGAGCAGGTCGTGGAATTCCAGCTCCTCTTTTCGAAAGGCCAGGAAGGGTCTTATTTTCCGGTCGATCTCCGCATATTCTGGTGCATCCAGCCCTTTGTTCTTGAATACTTGTTCGAGCCGTCCCATCGTCGCCATGAGGGTCGGCGAGTATGCGAGGGCAGTGACAAGTTTCTTTTGCTCCAGGACGTAGGATTCCAGTTGCCGCGCTTTGGTGTCGGCAATGATCCGGAGCTCACTGGTGATTCCCTTGCTCAGCCGGCTCTGCGCCTGTGAGTAACTCAAGGCGGCAACGAGGGCTAACGGTCCCAGGGAGACCACCAGGAAGCAACCGATCAAGATTGTGGAGAGGCGTGTTTTCACAGCAACGTCCCTGGGGGAGCGGACGAGGTCAAGGCGGGGCGCCTCAGCTCTTCAAGAGCTCCGTGAGCAGCTTGCGGTTGAGCCCTTTCTGCCGTATTTTCCGAAGCAGCAGTTCCTGTACCTCTTTATCTTCTCCCAGTTCCGCCATCAGATCGTCGGTCTCCACCTCATGGCTTGATGCCTTGGGAGTGGGACATTCAGTCGGCGGGGGTACCGAGCAGATCTCCTGGATCAAGCGCGATAGAGTTTCCTCGTTTTGCTGGTCTTCGTCTGGGCTGGACCCCATACGGCGAGCCTGGGAGAGGAGGACATCCCGGCAGCTCTGGACAAAGACCGCGTCCCCGGCGTAGACGTGTCCACCTCGCACTTGAAGGATTCTGGAGATCAGGATGGCCGGACGGACGCTGGCGGTGCTGGTCTTGAGTCCCGCATCACGAAACGCCCGGATCAGGGCGATGATCTTTTCGACCTCCACCAGAGGTAATCCGGAGCGCTCCTGAGTGATGGCGGCCTCGGTCGCCTGGTCGAATCCTCTCACGAGTATCGTGACCATTCGGTCCAGGAGAGCGTCCTGGGCGCCGTGGACCCCCGCATACTCCGCGGGATTGCTGGTGAAGACGATTCGAAAATCGGGGTGAACGGGTATGCTCTTGCCACGCAAAGGCAGCACTCGCTCTTCCAGAACCGAAAGAAGCACATTGTTGGCCTCTGGCCGCGAACGCGTGAATTCGTCATAGACCACGGTGCAGCCGCTCTCGCAGGCCTCGGTGAGGGCCCTTCCCACCCACATGGGCTTCATCTCCTCGTCAACCTTCAACACCGTGTGAATGTAGTTGTCGTGCGTAAAACTACGCTTGTAGCCGCTCTCCTTACCTACCAGGTCGGCGGTGCCCATCTCGTCGTCCCCATGAATTAACACCACCGGACGACCTAGAAGCTGGGCCACGTGGAGGGCAAGGGTGGTCTTGCCGCTCCCCGCCGGACCACACAGATGAACGTGCAAACCATCCTTGATATAGGCCAGAGTGCGGTCCACCAGGTCCTTGACCGTGGGCGTCTCCACGAAGTCCGAGGGTGGAGCGGCTACCACCTGAACTGGCGGGTTTGGTGACGTTTCCTGCGCCTGAGCGGGATCGGGGGTATAGGTGAAGTCCTTTTGACACTTGGAGCATGTGTAGCGGCGCTCACGCCCGGCTTCCACCTTGACTTCTTTATGGCACCAGGGGCAGGTCTCTTTGAGCGTCTCCATCAGTTGCCTCCTTTTTCCGAAGCCTCTAGCTGCTCCTCGCCAGGTTGCGAAAGCGGGAGGACAGCCGTAACCTCCGTGCCCACGCCTGGATCGCTGTGGATCGAACATTCTCCATCCACGGCCTCAGCGTAGTCTTGCATTGTTCCCAGCCCCAGTCCGCAAGGGGGGTCTTCCACATCGAAGCCCTGGCCGTCGTCTCGCACCGCGAGACGCAACCAACCTTCCCGAGACGAGTCCAGGCGGACAGTTACCTTGCTGGCCTTCGCATGCTTGACCACGTTGGCCAGGGCTTCTTCGGCGATGCGGTACGCTGCCAGCCCCACCTGCTCTGGAAGCAAGTTGCGGTCGGCCTGCTCCTGTTTCACAAGCGCTTCATCCAGCTCTATCTCAATAGTCAGAGCCGCTTCAAACTGATCGCGAAAGGACTGAAAGGCCGGGACGAGCCCCTCGCTGAGAGTTGAAGGGTAGAGCTGACTGCTGAGAACGCCCACTTGTCGCTCGATCTTCCGGTCCAGCCTGTCGATCACATTGCAGAATAGCTGAGTTGCTTCCGACTTGGAGCTGATCCCTTTCAAAAGCTCTTGCAGGTGGCCCTTCAAGACAAATAGCCTTTCTTGCACATCCTCATGTAGTTGGGTCGCAATGTCCCGGCGCACCCGCTCATGCGCTGCGATCAGCCGCCGTCGCGAGCGTCGCAGCACTCCTGCCTTGGCGAGAGCGACCCCTTGCCCGATCAGCGCCTCGGCCACCGCCTTGCGCTCGATGGCATAGCGCATGGAGCGCGCCAGCAGCTTGCTATCCACTTGCCCCTTGACCAGATAGTCCTGCGCCCCCTCTTTGAGTGCCTGAGCGCCCAGCAATTCATCCTGGAAACCCGTGAGCACGACGATTGCCACATCGGGCGCTTGCGCCCGCGTCAGGACAAGGGTATCGATACCGTGACTGTCCGGAAGCCCCAGATCCAGCAGAACCACGTGGCAGGGCTCTTTCCAAAGGTATTCGAGCGCCTCGCTAAGCTGCCTGACGTGGGTCATCTGGAACTGCCCAGGCAGAGCTTCCTCCAGGTCCTCGTACAGCAGGCGCGCATCACCCAGATTGTCTTCAACCAGCAACACTCGAATGGATTCAGATGGCATGTCCTTCTCCTATTCCGGAGGCAGTTTCACTGTCGTGAACCAAAATGACTCGATGGATTTCACCACCGCGCTGAACTGGTCCAGATCAACTGGTTTCTTGATGTAGCAGTTCGCGTGGTGCTCATACGTGTTGAGGATGTCCTCTTCGGCGCTGGAGGTGGTCAGGATGACCACGGGGATGCGTTTCAACTGCTCATCGACCTTGATCTCCGTCAGCACCTCGCGGCCGTCTTTTCTCGGCAGATTCAGGTCCAGGAGGATGAGGTCCGGACGGGATGCGTTGACGTACTTGCCTTCGCGGCGCAGAAACGCCATGGCCTCGACCCCGTCGCCGACCACGCTCAGATGGTTGTGCACTTTGAAATCCTTCAGGGTTTCCTGGGTCAGGCGTACGTCACCGGGGTTGTCTTCCACCAGGAGAATCTCAAAAGGCCTGCCAAACGCTGTCTCGCTCATGGTCTTTTCCGGTTCTTATCCTCAACGGGTAAGTCAGAACTCTCGAGAACACTAGGGTCTGTGACGGGGTCGGGCGCGTTTCTCTACCCACACGCTTTGGAGAGGAGCCTTATTTCCTATGGGGATCGTGAAGTGGAATGTGGCACCGCTCCCGAGTTGCGACTCCAGCCAGATACGCCCACCGTGACGCTCCACGATCTTCTTGCAGATGGCCAGGCCGATGCCTGTCCCGGCGTATTCTTCTCTGTTGTGCAGGCGCTGGAAGATCACGAAGACGCGCTCGGCATATTGGGGATCGATGCCGATGCCGTTATCGCGGACGGAAAAAACCCATTCATCTCCCTTTTGCTCTGCCGAGACATGCACTCGGGGCGGCTCGGCACCGTGGTACTTGATGGCGTTGCCGATCAAGTTCTGAAGCAACTGGCCGATTTGCGATTTGTCGGCCATCACGGTTGGTAGCGGGCCGCAGGTCACCTCTGCGCCGCTCTCTCCGATCGTCGCCTTGAGATTGGCGATCGCCTGATCAAAGAAAGCCGCGCAATCGGTAGGCTCGAATTCCTTGCCACGCGTACCCACGCGGGAGTAAGCCAGCAGGTCGTTGATCAACCTCTGCATCCTGTAGGCGCCATCCACGGCGTAAGCGATGAAATCGTCGGCGTCGGCGTCCAATCGCCCTTTATAGCGCCGGGCCA
>Ga0208043_1000860_pt1 | contig 12271 bp, 11 predicted proteins | sample Sb_taG_12_FD_187710 | JGI IMG/M metagenome (GOLD analysis project Ga0208043, IMG submission 187710) | Peat soil microbial communities from Weissenstadt, Germany - Sb_50d_9_AC metaG (SPAdes) (version 2) | ecosystem: Environmental > Terrestrial > Soil > Wetlands > Peat | place: Germany... | reverse complement strand
CGGGACCACCGCGCTGGCGTTCGCCGTCGGGCTCGCCGTTCTCACCGGCTTCTACGTTCTGTTCTCCGGTCGCCGCCTGCCCAGGCGGCCGGAAGACGACTCGCATGGGGAGATCGCGGAGGGTACCGGCGAGCACGGGTTCTTCAGCCCGCACAGCTGGTGGCCGCTGTTCCTCGGGTTCGCCGCGGCCACGGCCGCCCTCGGCTTCGCGGTCGGCTGGTGGCTGTTCCTGATCGGGCTGATGTTCACGGTGTTCGCCGCGATCGGCTTCGTCTTCGAGTACTACCGCGGGAACTTCTCCCACTAGCAAGGGGGGTCCGGCACTAGCAAGGGGGGTCCGGGGGGATGGGTCCCCCCGGACTAGGACGGCCTAGCACCCCGCCAGGCCGGACTGGTAGGCGATGATGACCAGCTGGATGCGGTCCCTGGCATCGAGCTTGGTCAGCAGGTGGGCCACGTGGGTCTTGGCCGTGGCCGGGCTGATCGTCAGCTCTTCGGCGATCTCGGCGTTGGACATGCCCCGGGCGACCATCGTGAGCACCTCGAGCTCGCGGTCGGTGAGCACCCGCTGAAGCTTGGCCCAGGTCAGGCTGGGCTGGCTGTCGCCGTCGGCCTGGGCTGCGGCCCGCGTGGCCCCATTGGCGGGTCCGGTGACGGGCCCAGTGGTGGGTACAGTGCGGGCGAACTCACCGATCAGGCGCCGGGTGACGCTCGGCGCGAGCAGCGCGTCCCCGGCGGCCACCACCCGGATGGCGGTGAGCAGGTCGGCGGGCAGCGTGTCCTTGAGCAGGAAGCCGCTGGCCCCGGCCCGTAGCGCGGCGAAGACGTACTCGTCCAGGTCGAAGGTGGTCAGGATGAGGGCGCGGACGTCGGTGCTCTCGGTGATCCGCCGGGTGGCCTCGATGCCGTCCATGACCGGCATCCGCACGTCCATCAGGATGACGTCGGGTTTGGTGCGCCGCGCGGCCTCGACCGCCTCGGCGCCGTTGCCTGCCTCGCCGACCACCGTGAAACCCGGCGTGGCCGCGATGATCCCGCAGAAGCCCACCCGGACCAGGGCCTGGTCGTCGGCGACCACCACCCGCAAGGTCATCCCTGAGGGCTCCCCGAGGGCAGCGGGATGTGCGCGCTGACACCGAAACCGTAGCCGGGCAGCGGTCCGGCGCTGAACTCGCCGCCGAGCAAGCTCACCCGCTCGCGCATCCCGATGATGCCGTGCCCGCTTCCGCCGATGACGAAATCGCCGGGAAAGCCGCCGGGCGCGTGCCAGCCGGGCATGCCGCTCATGGCGAGCAGCGTCGGCCCGCCGGCGCTCAGGCCTGCGTCGCCTGCGAAGCCTCCGGCGAGGGCCCGGGCGCTCCCGCGGTGCGACATCCCGGCGCTGGCCATCTCCGGCAGGCCCGCGCCGTTGTCGGTCACTTCGAGGATCAGCTCGTCGTGGCCGTAGCCGATCAGCACGCGGCACGAACTCGTGCGGGCGTGCTTGACCACGTTGGTCAGCGCTTCCTGCACGATCCGGTAGGCCGACAGGTCGATGCTGGCGGGCAGTTCCCTGGGCTGCCCGCAGCGGGTCACGTCCACCCGGACGCCCGCGCTCGCGGTGCGTGAAACCAGCCGGTCCAGGTCGGCCAGCCCAGGCGCGGGGTACAGCGGAGCGGACGCGGAAACCCCGCCAAGCCCGGAATCCCCGCCAACCCCGCCGAACCCGCCGACCTCGGCGTCCGGGGTCCCGCCCGTGGCCGGCGACTGGCCCGTGGCCGGCGACTGGCCCGCGGCCGGCGATCCGTCCCCGGCGCCCCGCGCGGCCAGGTCGGTCTCGTCCGCTTGGCGGAGGGCGCCAAGCATCCGGCGCATCTCGTCCAGAGCCTCCCGGCTGGTGGCCTGGATGGCGCCGAGGGCGTTGCGCGCGTCGGCAGGCTGGGTGTCGATGACGTACTGGCCGTAGCCCGCCTGGACCGCGATGACGCTCATGCTGTGCGCGACCACATCGTGCAGTTCCCGGGCTATGCGCAGGCGCTCCTCGGCGACCGCCTTGCTGGCCGCCTCGTCTTGCAGCCGGACCGCGTACCGGCGCCGCTGACGCACGATGTAACCGGTGAACCAGGCGATGATCACGCACAGCGCGACCGAAACCAGCCCGCCGTTCGGGATGAATCCGCCTCCGGTCAGGTGCATGAGCACCGCGTCGGCCAGCAGGGTGGCGAACACGGCGACGAGCACGCGCACCGCGGCCTGCCGGTGCTCGTAGGTCGCCGCGACCAGGTAGAGCACGTAGGCAACGGGCAGGAAGTAGGTAAGGCCGCCGTTCTCCGGCCCGATCAGCGTGGTCACGACGACCGAACCGGCTAGCAGCACGCCGAGCATGAACGCCGGACGGCGGCGGCGCATGCCCACCGCCACGACCGCCACCATGACCAGGAAGATGGCCAGCGGCCAGGTGAGCGAGAGAGTTCGGTCGGACACGAAGCCGTACGGGGTTTCCAGAGCCCGGATGACGCCCTTCCTGATGCTCGCGAAGAGGATCAGGCCGAAGACGGCGCCCACTACGTAGTCAAGCGCGGCCCAGTGCCGGGGACTGAGCCGATTGGTCAGCGGCGGCCGCTGATGCGCGGCCGGGACCTCCGAGAAGGTGCGCACGAGACTACCGTAACCGCCATCACCGCTCGGGGCGTCATCCTGCAGGCGTACGCCGCATGGTAACGACAGACCCGGGCTCTTCCGCAGGGGACCAAGTGAGTGTCACTCTGGCGGGCGATGACGCGACCGTCCCGTGCTGGCACGGTAACACACATGCCATCCAACAAGGCTCCGCGCATCCAGCCTCCGCGCATCCAGCCGGGCCCCAGCCAGACCGGCCCCAGCCAGACCGGCCCCAGCCAGACCGGCCCCAGCCAGACCGGCGCAGTCATCGAGACCACGGTGCTGACCAAGGTGTACCCGGGTGACGTGACCGCGCTTGACGGTCTCACCGTCTCAGTCGCGCCTGGCGTCACCGGACTGGTCGGCGCCAACGGCGCAGGCAAGTCCACGTTGATAAAGATCCTGCTCGGCCTCATCCCGCCGACCAAGGGCCAGGCCAAGGTGCTCGGCCGCGACTGCGAAACCAGCGGCGAGACGATCAGGGCCCTGCTCGGCTACATGCCGGAGCACGACTGCCTTCCGCCCGACGTGACCGCGACCGAGTTCGTCACCCACCTGGGCCGGATCTCCGGCCTGCCGCCTACGGTGGCCAAGGAACGCGCCGCGGAGTCGCTGCGGCACGTCGGCCTGCACGAGGAACGGTACCGGCTGATCGGAACGTACTCCACCGGCATGAAGCAGCGGGTGAAGCTGGCCCAGGCCCTGGTCGGCGCGCCCCAGCTGTTGCTGCTCGACGAGCCGACTAACGGGCTCGACCCGGCCGGGCGCACCGCGATGCTCGAGCTGATCGGCAGGATCGGGATGGAGTTCGGCATCTCCATCGTCGTCGCCTCGCATCTGCTCGGCGAGATCGAGCGGATCTGCGACCATCTGGTCGCGATCGACAGCGGACGGCTGCTGCGCGCTGATTCCATGACCAGCTTCACCCAGGCGAGCCAGGTCCTCGCGGTGGAGGTCGAGGAAGGACTCGCCCAGCTCCAGGCCGAGCTGGCCGCCCGCGGCCTGGCCGCCACCGTCGCGGGCAGCACCGCGATAGGTGGCACGGCGATGGGCGGCGCCGCCCAGGCCAGGACCCTGCTGGTGCCGCTCGGCGGTGATGACACCTACGACGTGGTGCGCGACTGCGTGGCGGCTCTCGCCCTGCCGCTGTGCCGCCTCGAGCAACGCCGGCACCAGGTTGAAGAGCTGTTCCGCGACGAGGAGGGGGTAGGCAATGGCTAACCAGGCCGCCGGGGTCATCCATGACCTCGGCTATCGCGGCTACGACGGCCCCCGGCTGGGCCGGCCGCAGATCGTCAGGGCGCTGACCTGGCACAGCTTCCGCTCCGCCTGGGGCATCGGCCGGGGCGTGAAAGGCAAGATCGTCCCGGTGCTGGCGTTCATCGCGATGTGCCTGCCCGCGCTGGTGAACGCGTTCGCGGTGGCGCGCGGCAACCAGCGGCTGTTCGGCTACGACGTGTACGTGCCGACGCTGCGGGTCGCCGTGGTCACGATCTTCATCGCCGCGCAGGCGCCCGAACTCGTCTCGCGGGACCTGCGCAGCCGCGTCCTGCCACTGTATTTCTGCCGGCCGCTGCGGCGCAGCGACTATCCCCTGGCCAAATTCCTGGCCCTGACCGCGGCCCTGCTGATCCTGATCGAGATACCGCTGCTCATCCTGTACGTCGGCACGATCGCGTCGGCCAAGGGCGGCGCGGCCATCTGGGCCGAGACCAGGGCGCTGATCCCAGGACTCGGCGTCGGCCTGATGTGGGCCGTGCTGTTTGCCGCGATCGGCCTGGTCCTGGCGTCCTTCACCGGGCGGCGCGCGTACTCGACCGGGATCGTCGCGATCACCTGCATCCTCACGTTCTTCCTGTCCCTGCTGCTGATCCAGGCCGAAGGAGGGCAGACGGCCACGTCCACGGGGGCGCGGGTCGCCGGGCTCTTCAGTCCGTTCACCATCCTCGACGGGGTACGCGTCTGGCTGGGCGGCAACCCACAAACGGGGCTGGTGGCCAATCCAGGCCGCTACGGGCCGCTCTACGGGGTCCTGGCGGTGGTCCTGCTCGCGGCCTGCCTCGGGGGCCTGGCCGCGAGATACCGGAGGGTGAGCCAGTCATGACCATCGAACTGCGCAACGTATCGCGCTGGTACGGCAACGTGGTGGCGGTCAACGACATCACCATGTCCATCGGCCCCGGGGTGACTGGCCTGCTCGGGCCGAACGGCGCGGGCAAGTCGACGATCATGCACATGATCGCCGGCTTCCTGCCGCCGTCCCGCGGTGAGCTCACCATCGGCAGCGGGTCAGGCGGCAGCAGCCCGACCTGGCGGCACCCGGCCATATACCGTCAGGTCGGTCTGGTGCCCGAACGGGACTCGGTATACGCCTTCCTGTCCGGGTCTCAGTTCGTCACGGCGACCGCGAAGCTGCACGAGCTCCCGGATCCCGGCGCGGCGGCGGCCCGGGCGATCGCCATGATGGACATGGCCGAGGCGGCGGACCGCAAGATCGCCACCTACTCCAAGGGCATGCGCCAGCGGATCAAGGTGGCCGCGGCCCTCGTGCACGACCCGGAGATCCTGCTGCTCGACGAGCCGTTCAACGGGATGGACCCGCGCCAGCGGCTGCACATGATGGAGGTGCTCGACAAGCTCGGCAGCGAGGGCCGGACGATCCTGTTCAGCTCGCACATCCTGGAAGAGGTCGAGCGGCTGTCCGGCACGATCCAGGTGGTGGTGGCCGGCCGCCTGGCCGCCTCCGGCGACTTCCGCGCCATCCGGCGCCTGATGACGAGCCGGCCGCACGTGTTCACGGTCCGCTCGTCCGACGACCGCCTGCTGGGCGGCACGCTAATCGGCCGGCCCGCCGTGACGGCCGTGGAACTGACCAGGAACGGGCTGCAGGTGCGGACCTCGGACTACGGCGCGTTCTGCCGTGACATCGCGGTGCTGGCCCGGGACCAAGGCATACGGCTGCGCGAGGTGTTGCCCACGGACGAGTCCCTGGAAAGCGTCTTCGCCTACCTGGTCGCCAACTGAGCCAACCCCTACCGGGCCAACCCCTACCGGGCCAACCCCTACCGGGCCAACCCCTACTGGGCCAACCAAGGAGCAGCAAACCACATGTCCGGCCTCTTCAACCCCACCGTCGCCTGGATCACCTTGCGCGCGACCCTGAGCCGCAGGCGGGCGCTGCTGTTCGCGCTCCCCGCGGTGATCCTGATCTTGTTCACGCTCGCCCTCAAGGCCTCACGGCCGCCGATGCGGCCCTGGCCGTCGCACGTCCTGGGTACGTTCGGGTTCTCGGTGCTGCTGCCGCTCACCGCGCTGATCATCGGCACCAGCGTGCTCGGCGCCGAGATCGACGATGGCAGCATCGTCCACCTGCTGGCCACGCCGGTGCGCCGGTCCTCGGTGGTGGTGACCAAGTTCGTCATCGCGACAGGGCTGACCATGGTCTTCGCCGCCATCCCCGAGCTCATCGCCGCCCTGATCGCGGGCGGGGGCAGCGCGCCAGCCCCGGCCGGCACCGGGCCAACCCCGGTCGGCCCGGGCTTCGACGGCCTGGTCAACGTCAGCTCGGGCAAGCTGGCCCTCGGCCTGTTCGTCGGGGCGCTGGCCTGTTCGGTGATCTACAACGCGGTCTTCGTCATGGTCTCCGTGGCCACAACCCGGGCCATCGCCGTCGGCCTGCTGTACGTGCTGGTCTGGGAGACGCTGCTGTCCAACTTCGTCAGCGGGGTCAAGTTGCTGTCGGTGAGCCATTACGGCCTCGGCATCGCCAACGGGTTCGCGAACGACTCGGCCCTGCAAGCGGGCCTGACGGTGGCGACGTCCGTCATCATGGGCGTCATCGTCACCGGCGTCGCCCTGGCCGTGGCGGTGAACCTGCTGTCGTCGTTCACCCTCAAGGGCGAGCCCGCCTGACCGCATACCTCCTGAACGACGGTGACCTGCGCGCGGCCGCAATGCGGCTGCGGCAGGTCACCAGGGTTAGGTTAGGCGTCCTCGTCGCCGCTGGGGAGCTGGGCGGGAGAACCCGGCGCGCCGACCGCCTCGTGCTCCTCGCCGGCGATCTCCTCGCCGACGACGACCTCAGGACCGTGCCCGTTCCCATCGTGCCCGTCGGCCTCGATCACGACGGTCTCGGCGAAGGCGCGGTTGACGGCCGCCCGGGCCTTGCCGAGCACGCCGCGTGAGGTTGGCGCGGGCACGCCGTTCGCGTCCTCGGAGCCCGGCGGGGGCATCAGGGCGGGCACCTTCTTGGCCTCGAGCACCGCCCGCCCCTCCTCGTTCACCTGCTTGTGCACCTCGATGAACTCGCCGTTGGGCAGCTGCCTGATGATGCCCGTCTCGTAGCCGTGCAGCAGCGTCTCCGCGTCCTTACGCTGCAGACCCAGGCAGATACGTCTAGTGATGATGAAGGCGAGCACCGGCCCCAAGAAGATCAGCACCCGGGAGATCCAGGTGATCGTGTACAGCGGGACCTGCAGGAAGTCAGCGAGCACGTCGTTGGCGCCCTCGGCCCACAGGACGCCGTAGAACACGATGGCGGCCATGCCGATGCCGGTCCGCACCGGAGCGTTCCGCGGTCGGTCGTTGATGTTGTGCCACGACTTGTCACCGGTCGCCCACTGCTCGAAGAACGGCCAGAACGCCGCGCCGCCGAGGATCACGGTGAGCGGCACCGCGAACGGGATGAGCACACTCAGTGACAGTGTGTGCCCGAGGAAGTTCCACTCCCAGGCAGGCATCATCCGCAGCGAGCCCTCCAGGATGCCCATGTAGAAGTCCGGCTGCGACGCGGACGAGATCTGCACCGGACTGTACGGCCCGTACAGCCAGATCGGGTTGATCTGGGCGAAGGTGGCGAGCAGCGCGAGCGCCGCGAAGATGAAGAAGAACCACGCGCCGCCCTTGGCCAGGAAGTACGGGAAGAACGGCTGGCCGACGACGTTCTTCTCGGTGTTCCCCTTGGCGGGCATCTGCGTGTGCTTCTGGTGGAACATGATGAACAGGTGGGCGGTGATCAAAGCCAGGATCACGCCCGGAATCAGCAGCACGTGGACGATGTACAGCCTGGCCACGACAATGTCGCCCGGGTAAGGCCCGCCGAACAAGAAGAACGCCAGGTAGGTGCCGACGATCGGGATACCTTGCAGCACGCCCTCGAAGATCCGCAGGCCGGCGCCGGACAGCTGGTCGTCGGGCAGCGAGTAGCCGAACAGCCCCTCGAGGAGCCCCACCGAGAACAGCACGATCCCGATCAGCCAGTTGACCTCGCGCGGCTTGCGGTAGGCGCCGGTGAAGAACACCCGCAGCATGTGAACGATGATCGCGACCATGAACAGGTCGGCGGCCCAGTGGTGGATCTGCCGCATCAGCAGCCCGCCGCGGACGTCGAAGCTGATGTTCAGCGTCGACTGGTACGCCTCGCTCATCCGGATGCCGTCCAGCTTGACGTACGAGCCGTGGTAGACCACAGCCGTCATGGACGGGACGAAGAACAGCGAGAGGAACGTACCGGTCAGCAGCAGGATGACGAACGACCACAGCGCGATCTCGCCGAGCATGAACGACCAGTGGTCAGGAAACACCTTCCGCATGAGCACGCGGAACCCGCGCGCCCCGTGGAACCGGTCGTCGAGCCACCCGCCGGTGCCGCTGAGAGCCTTGGGAACGTCAAAGTTGTCGCTCATCCGCGCTCCCAGAAGCTCGGGCCGACGGGCTGGGTGAAGTCGCTCTTCGCCACCAGGTACCCCTGCGCGTCGACGGTCATCGGCAACTGCGGCAGCGGCCGTGGGGCCGGGCCGAAGATCACGGTGGCGCCGGTCGACGCGTCGAAGGTGGACTGGTGGCAGGGGCACAGGAGATGGTGCGTGGTCTGCTCGTATAGCCCCACCGGACAGCCAACGTGCGTGCAGATCCTGGAGTAGGCGACGATGTTGTCGACCGTCCAGTTCATCGTGCCGATCAGCGTATCGCCAGCTGTCGTAGTGGGGATGTTCAGCTCTCCGGGCCGGAACTTGATCAGGGTGACGGTGGCCTTGGCGAGGGCATCGGGATTGTCGGTGAAGCCCTCGGGCACGATCGTGAGCGACTGGCCGGGCGCGCTGAACTCGGCCGGGGTGATTGGCTGGTTGGTGCCGTAAACGAGCAGCCGCCGACCGGGGCTCCACACCGTGTGCCGCAGGCTGGTCCCGGGCTCCGGGCTCAGGTCCCTGAGCAGCACGACCGGGATGGCGAGCAGCGGGAGCGTGCCGAGCATCAGGGTACGCCGCACCAGTGGCCGCTTGACGAACTGGCTGTTCGCCGTGCCCTCCTTGAAGTACCCCTCGAAGGCCTGCCGGTCCCCAGGATCGGAGCGCAGTTCGTGCCGCTCCTCGACCACCTCGACGTTCGGCATCAGGTGCCGCACCCAGAGCAGCGCGCCCAGGCCGAGAGCGACCAGCGCGAGGGAAAGCGAGGTGCCCAGGGCCAGGTTGGAGCGGAGGGTCTTGTCGACCGAGTGCACCCCGAGGCCGACGTAGGCGGCGATGAAGCCGCAGCCGGCGATGAACGCGAACGTGAAACAGGCCGCGACTATCCTTTCGACCCGCTTGGCGTGCGCGATCACCCTCGGGTCGTCCGGCGGGAGGCCGACGATGTGCTCCGCGCCCTCAGCCTCAGCCTCCGCGACCTCGCCCGCGCCGTCGCCGCCATCGGCCACGGCCGTCGACCCGAGCAGGCGCGGCGAGGGCGGGGGAGTGCCGATCACCCGGTGCGGCACAGCCGGGCCCGTGTGCCCCTCGGTCTCTTCCATGTCGCTCATGATTGCTGCTACTCCATCCCCGTCGGTCTCGGATCACGCCGCTTGGCAGTAATCCACAGCGCGATGATCACCAGGAATCCCAGGCCGCCGAGCCAGATCACCAGGCCCTCGGTGACGGGACCGATCCGGCCGAGCGAGAAGCCGCCAGGGTTGGGTTCGACCCTCGTCTCGGTGATGTAGGCGATGATGTCGCGCTTGGCCGACGGGCTGAGCGACCCGTCGGAGAACACCGGCATTGCCTCAGGCCCGGTCAGCATCGCCGTATAGATCTGCGTCGGGGTGGACTGGGTCATCGGCGGTGCGAACTTGCCGTAGGTGAGCGCGCCGCTGTCCCCGGCGAAGCCGTGGCACTGCGAGCAGTTGGCCATGAACAGGTTTGACCCGAGCGCGGTGTCCGCTCCCTCGGTGGATACCTGCTCGGCGGTGGGAATCGCGGGCCCGCCGCCCAGGGAGGCGACATAATCCGCGATCTGGTAGATCTGCTGCTCGGTGAACTTTACTGGCCCGCGGTTGTTCTCCGCTCCGACCTCCTTGGCCGGCATGCGGCCGGTGGACATCTGGAAGTAGACGGCGGCCGCGCCCGCGCCAACCAGGCTCGGTGCCTGACTGGTGCCCTGGGCGTCGAGGCCGTGGCAGCTCGAGCAGGTCGCGTCGAACAAGTCCTTGCCCACCGTGATGTCCTGCTGCGACGCGGGTGGTGCCGACGCCTGCGCGGTGCCCCCCTGACGGGTGAGTGACCCGTAGAGCAGCGCGACAACGACGAGCCCGAGCAGCAGTGCCGCGTAGCCGGCGACCGGGCGCCTGCGCCTGGCGTTGATCCAGCTCACTCGCTGTCCCCTGACTAGTGGATGAGGTAGATGACGGTGAACAGGCCGATCCACACGACGTCGACGAAATGCCAGTAATAGGACACGACGATCGCGCTGACCTGCTGTTCGTGGGTGAATGTCTTGGCCGCGTAGGTACGGCCGAGCAGGAAGAGGAACGCCACGAGGCCGCCCAGCACGTGCAGCCCGTGAAACCCGGTCGGTATGTAGAACACCGAGCCGTACGCGCTCGACGACAGCGTGAGGCCCTGGTCCCTGACCAGGTGCAGGTACTCGTAACTCTGGCCGAGGTCGAAGTACAGGCCCATGAAGAAGGTGAGCACGTACCACTCGCGCAGGCCCCAGCTCATCGGGTGCAGCAGCGACCTGGTGCGCCTGATCTGGCCGCGCTCCACCGCGAACACGCCCATCTGGCATGTCACGCTGGACAGCAGCAGGACGGTGGTGTTGACCGACCCGAGCGCGATATCGAGATGCGCGCCCGGCCAGGGCAGCCCCGCGCCCTTGTCCACCGACCTCACGGTGAAGTACATCGCGAACAGCGCCGCGAAGAACATCAACTCGGAGGAGAGCCAGATGATGGTGCCGACGCTGACCAGGTTGGGTCTGCTGGCCGGTGTGCGGGGAGTCGTCTCCACGGTTGCTGTCGCCACGGAAGCAATTATTACGACAACCTGTAGGGGATCGCTACGCGACCCCCCGCGTTGGTGACGAGATCGGTACCATGCAGTGTCATGAAGGTCGTTGTGTACAGCCACGACGCGGATGTCCGGGCCCAGGTCAGGCTCGCCATCGGGCGTCGCCCCGCGATGGACGTTCCGGACGCCGAGATCATCGAGGTAGCCACGCAGCCTGCGCTGTTCCGGCTGCTCGACGCTCGCGGCGCGGACGTGATGGTGCTTGACGGGGAGGCGCAGCCAGCCGGCGGGATGGGCGTGTGCCGCCAGGCCAAGGACGAGATTTACAACTGCCCGCCGGTGCTGCTGATCATCGGCCGGGCCGACGACGGCTGGCTGGCCACCTGGTCGCGGGCCGACGCGGTGGTTAGCCACCCCATCGACCCGATCGTGCTGGCGCACGAACTGGCCGGGCTGATGCGTGAACGTCCCGCAGTCAGTAGTTGACCCGCCGCAGAAGTTCTTTATCCCGAACGGGCTGGGTTTTTACGCCTTCGTCCCACCTTTCCTTCCCCTGGGGGCCTGCCATGGATGCCCGAACCACCTGGCCCGCGCTGTTGTCCGCCCTCATCCGCGGCGATTCGCTCAGCGCCGACGAGAGCGAGTGGGCGATGAACGAGATCATGGAGGGCGTGGCGACGCCGTCCCAGATCGCGGGCTTCGGCGTCGCGCTGCGGATCAAGGGCACGTCGGTGGCGGAGATGACCGGGCTGGCCCGGTCGATGCTCGCGCACGCGACGCCGATCGACCTGCCCGGTCAGGTGACCGACCTGGTGGGGACGGGCGGGGACGGCGCGCGCACGGTCAACGTGTCGACGATGGGCACGATCGTGGCGGCGGCCGCGGGCGCGCGGATGATCAAGCACGGCAACCGGGCCGCGTCCTCGGCCTGCGGGGCGGCCGACGTGCTCGAGGAGCTTGGCGTGGTGATCGACCTGCCGCCGGCCAAGACCGCCGAACTGGCCGCCGAGGTGGGCGTGGCCTTCCTGTTCGCGCCGCTGTACCACCCGGCGCTGCGGTACGCGGGCCCGACCCGCAGCGAGCTCGGCGTGCCTACCGTGTTCAACTTCCTCGGGCCGGTGGCGAACCCGGCCCGGCCCGCAGCGCAGGCGGTCGGGGTGTTCGACCCGCGGATGGGCGAGATCATCGCCGGCGTGCTGGCCGGGCGCGGCTGCTCGGCCCTGGTGTTCCGCGGTGCCGACGGGCTCGACGAGCTGACCACGACCGCGCCGTCCACGCTGTGGGTCGTGCACGACGGCGAGGTAGCCCAGACAGAGTTCTCCCCGTCCTCGCTTGGCCTGCCCGAGGCCTCGGTCGCCGACCTGCGGGGC
>Ga0208043_1000847_pt1 | contig 12401 bp, 10 predicted proteins | sample Sb_taG_12_FD_187710 | JGI IMG/M metagenome (GOLD analysis project Ga0208043, IMG submission 187710) | Peat soil microbial communities from Weissenstadt, Germany - Sb_50d_9_AC metaG (SPAdes) (version 2) | ecosystem: Environmental > Terrestrial > Soil > Wetlands > Peat | place: Germany... | reverse complement strand
GTGATCGTGATCGTGGCGGCTCACAGGGGATTCTCCAAGGTTGCCCCCGAAAACAGCAAGAGCGCGATCCGAAAGGCCATCGAGGTGGGCGCCGATTACGCCGAGATCGACGTCCAGGAGACCGCTGACAGCGTGATCATCCTCAATCATGACAGCGACCTGATGCGCGTCGCGGGTGTTCCCGCGGAGATCAGCGCGATGACGCTCGACGAGGTCCGTGGCGCTGATATCGGCAAGAAATTCAGTTCCGCTTTCGCGGGCGAGAAGGTCCCGACCCTGGCAGAGGTGATCGCGCTGGCGCGAGACCGGATCAAGCTGCAGATCGAGCTCAAATATTACGATCGGGAGGGGGAGCAGGCCAAGGGCCGGAATCTTGCCGTGGACGTGGTCCGGCTGGTCGAGCGCGAGCACTTCGAGTCCCAGTGCATCGTCTCCTCGCTGAACTACGAAGCGCTCCTGGAAGTCCGCCGGTACAATCCCCGAATCCACACGGCTGCGATTGTCACGCTGGCGATCGGCGATATCGACCGGCTCGACGTCGATGCCCTGTGCGTCAACGCCGAGTCGCTGAGCGATCGTCTGATCTGCGCAGCCCGGGCCCGGCACAAGGACGTTCAGGCCTGGACGGTGGACGATCCCCGGCAGATGATCAAGCTGATCGAGCGGGGAGTCTCCAACATCGTGACCAACGTCCCCGACGTGCTCATCCGCCTGCGTGCCGAGTTCGCCGGGCTGAGCCACATCGAACGCAGGCTGCTAGCCGCGCGCTATCTCCTGGGACTGGAGCCCGAGCTTGTCGATCGGGCGTCGGACGAGACCGCGGGAGGCGGAGGCCGATCAATTCTGAACGGGCGTGCCCAGTGAACGATCTTTGCCACGAAGCCGAACGCCAGCCTCTGCATGAGTCTCTTGGGAGAACCGCGCGGCTCTGATAGATTGAAGCCTCACGTGGGGTCCACGCGTCATATCCTGGAGCATCTCATGAACTTCGATCAATTGATCAAGTTCGCCGTGGAACAGAATGCCTCCGACCTCCACTTCCAGACGGGGGCAGCGCCGCTCTTGCGGATCAACGGCCAGATCCGCAATGTGGAATCGCCACCGCTGACCAACGAGGTCATGCGGCAGTTCATTCTCTCGCTCCGCCCCAAGATGACGGCCGACAAGCTCGCGTGGGATAAGGGGACGGGAGTCGTTTTGGGGCTCATCGTTCGGGCCTACGAGGTCTTCCGCGGGGACGGAAGGTCGATTCCAGGCCAAGCTGCGCAGTGATCCGTAGGCGCCAAGGCTCGCTGCCATACGGCTGGCCGCGCTGTACGCAGCACCGTAACGCCTCGAGTTCCCCTCGACCCTCCGCACGATTGACCCGACGTGGCTCATCCGGCGGAAGCGCGCGGCCGGTGACGCGATACGCTCCCGCGGACTGATATCGTGTGCACGTGAACAGAGAGGAGGGAAGAGCGAGACGCAGATCGCCCGCGGAAGGGCGGGGGTCAAATGACGGATGTGATGATTTTGCAAGCTCGGGATGGCACGATTTGTATTCCACTCGCAGAAACGGTGGCGCGGCCCCGCGACTGTTCGAGATACTGATTCACAAGCCCAGTCACACTGTCTAATTCGCGCGGTGGCATGCCACCCCGCCATGGTCCTTGTCAATGGCAACCACGATGCTCTCATGGATGGAATTTGCAGCAGGTCTGTTGATTTGGTGCGGAGTCTTGTGGGACGGGTTCGCAACCATCATCCTGCCTCGCACCGTGGCCCCGATGCGACGTGTGTCCGGAAGGTTCTACCGGTGGAGTTGGCTGCTCTGGGCCGCGGTGGGCCGCAGGATTCGGCAGCCGGGGCTGCGTTTGAGCTTCCTCGCCGTCTACGGCCCCCTCTCGGTCGTGCTCCTGCTCGTGCTCTGGGCGGTGCTGATGATCGTCGCTTTCACGCTGATTTATCAGGGGCTGGGGTCGCGATTCCACGCGGTTGCTGGATCGGTTGGCTTTGGCACGCTTCTCTATATGAGCGCATCAACTTTCCTGACGCTCGGGCTGGGTGATGTGACCTCTCCGGACACGATCGCCCGGTTGTTCATCCTCCTCGAGGCCGGGTCTGGCTACATCTTCCTGGCGCTGATCATTACCTACATGCCCGTCCTGGAGCAAGCCTACGGGGCGCGTGAGGTCGGTAACATGCTGATCCACTCGCGAGCCGGCCGCCCGCCCAGCGCGATCAAGCTGCTGCACCGTTACTCCGGCACCGACCGCTCCGAGATTCTGCGGGGCAATCTGCGCGAGGCCGAGCGCTGGATGGCCGAGATCCTCCAGAGCCACCTCTCCCATCCCGTGCTGTCGTTTTATCGGGCGCACCACTGGGGCCACTCGTGAGATCTACAAGTGGCGCCGCGTGGTCGCCGCCAAAGGGCTGCTGAGGCTCACCAAGAGGGTCGGCATGCGGGCGCTGGGGAGGACCTTCGCCCACCCGGCGCTGTTCCACGCCGCCGAGTCCGTCGGGGAGTCGGCCATGGTGCACCTGCCGCGGTTCCTGCTCTACAACTCGCTCAACCCCTGGGGCAAGCACCGCGAGCTGCCGGCCGCCCCGAAGCAGACGTTCCGCCAGTGGTACCTCGAGAACCGGAGGAACACATGAGCCCGCGTGACGCGATCCTGGCGGCGGTCCGGAGCAACCTGCCCCGCCGCGCCGTGCCGCTGCCCGCGATTCCAGGCTTCGCGGAAAACGACGAGCCCCTCCTCCCCTCCTTCCGGAGACAACTGGAGGCGATGGGGGGAAGGTCCTTCGAGGTGGCCGACGGCGAGGCCGCCCAGGCCAAGGTGGCGGAGTTGTTCCCTGCCGCCAAGGTCGTCTGCTCGGCCGCGACCGAAGTTCCGGGCACGCGGCGGGTCGAGGACGTCGACGACCCTCACGAGTTGGACGACGTCGATGTCGGGGTGGTTCGCAGTCCGCTCGGGGTGGCGGAAGCGGGGGCCGTCTGGCTCACCCAGGGGGAGCTGGTCGTGAGCGCCCTGGGAGTGCTGTCGCAGCATCTCGTCGTGTTGCTCGACCCCGCGGCGATCGTCGCGACCATGCACGACGCCTACGGGCGGATCGACCTCGCCGCCAGCCCCTACGGCGTCTTCATGGCGGGCCCTTCGGCCACCGGCGACATCGAAGGGGGTGATCATCCACGGGGCCCAGGGGGCACGGAGCCTGGCCGTCCTGCTCCTCGCGTCCCCGGGGTGAGGGGACGCGACCGATGGATTTCGAGACGCTGATCACAATCAACAGAGCCCCAAGACGCGCCTGGTCATCCCGGCGTAGCCGAAAGAGTGGGCGCAGCTCCGAGGGAAAGCCCTGAGCACTCTGAATGCATTTTGCACCTCGCCGAGGACCAAAGGCCGACACAGAAGCGATAAGCAATGAACAATTGATCTTGCCATCCGATGCTCATGACTTCCAGTTTGTGCTCTGGCATCGAGGGGTACGGACCCGCCCCAAACGTCAATTGGCCCACGGCGCTGGATAGCCACCGATCGAACGGCGTGAGATGGCACGAAGCACAGATTCATGCATCGTGTGAAGACGTGAGACCCGAGGAGGCTACGGGAATTAATACTTAGTATTGATAAACCTGCCTTGTAAATTGCCTTGCATGTTCCTAAAATGGTTGTTTCCAAAATCTCCGAGTGTCGTCTACAAATGTCAGTGCTGCGGGTTCGACGACGACCGAACATCCAAGACGTGGAATTCACCATCTCCGCTTCCACAAACCGCACGGACGAGACCCCACGGTGGACAAAGCATCTTACTTCGAGAAGCTCGTCGGATCCCTCTCAAGGATCGCGAGCCACTCCTACTATCCCGGTAAGGAAGATACCGTCGAACAGTGCCTCGTAGAGGTCGAGGAAATCCGGCTTTCGGGCCAGATCACCGCCGAACAATCGGCAACTCTCCGGGAATTACTCCTCGGAGAAGAGCCCTTATGCTTGCTGGAGGGTGCTCTCCGGGAGCAATCTCGCAGCAGTGAAACTGCGAAGCCCACCAGAATTGCCATCACCTGCCAGGGCGACGGAAGTCATGCTGCCTTCTCGGCAGGCGTCCTCCAAGGGCTCTTGGAAAAAGACGGCGACTACGGCGAGATCGCAGCTATCGGCGGTATGTCTTACGGGTCCATCTGCGCCCTGCTCGCCTGGGATGGCTTGCTCCGAGGAGATCCTCAAAGGGCCACAGACCAGCTACGGGGGTTCTGGCAGGACTATTCCGCCACTTGCCTTATCGACACCTTTCTGAACTACTCGGCCCAGATGGCGTCTCACCTCCGCTCGATGGTCGCCTTACCCGGTCTCAGCCCTTACCTCCCTTCTTTGTGCCAGGATCAGTTGCGGAAAATGTTGGAACGGCGAGTGAACTTCGCCGAGGCCCGCTCCCTGGCCGGAAATGAGGATGCCCCCGGACTACTCGTCGAGGCCGTAGATGTCAACGGCTCCATCGAGGCGTTCCACGGCCCGCAAATCAGCGCCAATCATATCCTCGCCGCGGCTACCATCCAACGCCTGTTCTCAGCGGTCGCCCTGCATGGCCACTCCCAGGGAGAAGGTTTGCTTCTCCAGAACCCGCCGATTCGGGAGCTTACCGATTTCGGACCCGATGAAATCTGGGTGATTCAGGTCATCAAGTCCACCCGCAACGAGTTGTCCCGCATGGCAGGCGATCTCTCTGATAACTACGAGCGGACCAGCAGCCTACTGCTGGAGCAGGAACTCCGGTTCATCCAGAAGATCAACGAATTGCTTGACCGGGGTATGCTGATCGACAGTAGTTATCGGCATATCGAGGTGCATCGCATCATCATGGAACACGACTTGGACTATTCCTCGAAGCTGGATCGGAGCCCAAGCTTCATCTGCAACATCATGGCGTACGGCAGGGAGCGTGCGAAGCAATTCTTGGAAAAGAGGAAATGCGGGCTTTCCAGGCGCTCACCGACTCGCTTGATGAGATGAGCGGTGGTGGCATTCAGGAACCCGAGTGTTGAAAGCGAGAGTTTACTGACCTCCAGATGAGCGGGGCACGCCTGCCGAGATCCTGGAGCGTTCGCCGAACTCCTTGCGTCTGGATAAGGGGACGGGAGTCGTTGTTGGGCTCATCGTCCGGACTTACGAGGTCTGCCGCGCGAATGGAAGGCTGATCAGGGACAGGGTGCTGTTCCGTTCGTTGCATTCTCAAGATCGGAGATCACCATGGAGAAGCACTGGCCCGAAGAGCTGGCTGACCGAGTGCAACGCCTTGAGCGAGAGTGTCTTGACTTGAGACGGACTCATCGCCACATGAAGCAGTTCGGTGGCCTGACCGTGGTTGTTGCGATCCTGATGACGCTGGGTGGCGCTCAGCTTGCCCAAAGAACCGAGGAAGTCCGGGCTGGGAGCATCGTGCTCGTTGATAGGGGAGGGTTCCCACGAGCGCTCCTTGCCGTCACTCCTGACCCGAATAACGGAGCCGTCTTGCAACTCAGCCACAAGGGTTCGAAGCACCCGCAGATCGTCCTCACGGTCAATAAGGATAACCAGGTCGCCTTGAACCTGCTCGATTCGGACCGCCGGCCCCGGATCTTCCTCGGACTGGAGCCCGATGGTTCGCCTCGGCTGAGACTGCAAGACAAGGATGGGAATAGCCTGTTCCAGGCTCCCATGGAACCAAACCCGACCCTCCCAAGCCTGCTGAAACCGTAACGCTTTGCTTGTCAGAAAGCTTTGGCCGCGCGCCTTTCTCCGGGATAAAGAGGGGGACTGGAATATCAGCTTTCACTTCCCGGTGAAAATTCTTGAGGCAACCGCGCGGTCGGGACGGCTACTTCTCTGGTCTCCACAGCTTTCGGATCATGGCATGGCCGACGGGATCGTAGGCTTTGAGCTCCTCGCGGTCAGTCGGCCGGTAGTTGCACTTTGCGAAGTACATGCAGGAGAGCTCGGCGAAATATTCGAGCTGGTTCACCAGAGCATAAGCACTATCAACCGTCTTCCCGGTTTCGACGTCCCGCACATTACGATAGAGACGGCTGTCCCTGGCGTGTTCCCAGGCGCTCTGGATATCGGGTTGATGCTCCGGCCACTGCTCAAGCTGGTAGGCATGTGCGAACTCGTGGAGCAGCGCCTTCTGGGCCCAGAGGTCGGAGATTTCTACATAGTTCTGGGCGCAGTAAGTGACGATCGCATCGCCCCACCGCCGATCGAGCTCGGGATGTTGTCGCGGGGCGTTTTTCTGATAATACTCCAGCCCGTTATTCCGGCCTCCGCCCTTGGCGTTCGGTCCATACATCAGGAAGAAGGGAATCCTGTCCAGTTGCTCGCTGGCCTTCGCGGGCAGGGCGGCCAGAGCACGCGTACGCTCCGACTTCAATCGCTCGAGGGCTTTCGCGGCGATCTGGGGGGCCTCGGCCTGCAATGGAGATACTCGAGGCGGGGCGTTTTCGCAGTTCAGATCTGGTAGTTCAACCGGTCGGGATAGGCATCATCCAGGCGCACATCAGGACCCTCTCGGTACCGCAGCCGCGGGTTTTCGATCGTGACGATCGTGTGGGGCGCCACGCTTCGCGTCAACCAGGCCGAGGAGCCGATCACTGAGTGGTGGCCGATGGTCGTCTGGCCGCCCAGAATCGTCGCATTGGCGTAGATGACGACCTCGTCCTCGATGGTCGGGTGCCGCTTGGTACCGCGGACGACCTCGCCGGTCGATTCATCGCGAGGAAAACTGAGCGCCCCGAGGGTCACGCCCTGGTAGAGCTTCACGCCGGTGCCAATCTCGGTGGTCTCCCCGATGACCACGCCGGTGCCGTGGTCGATGAAAAAGCGGTTGCCGATCCGGGCGCCCGGGTGAATGTCGATGCCGGTCTTGCCATGGGCGTACTCGGTCATCATCCGGGGGATGAGCGGAACCCTCAGCCCGAAAAGAACATGGGCCAGGCGATACACGGAAATCGCGGCGACGCCGGGGTAGCAGAAGGCGATCTCGTCCAGACTCTTGGCGGCCGGGTCGCCGTCGTAGGCCGCCTGGGCGTCCTCGCTGAGCAACCGGCGCAGCTCCGGAATCGTGCCGAGGAACTGGATCGCGATTTCCTGGGCCCTGCCCTCGAAGTCTGTCTCCAGGTCCTGCGCCAGGCAGTTGTGCCGGAATGCCCGGGCGATCTGCTGGGTCAGCCGGTCGTGCAGGCTGTCGATCAGGTCGCCGACGTGGTAGGCGACGTTGCCCATGTGCAGGCTTTGCCTGCGTCCGTAGCCCGGGTAGAGGATCTCGCGCAGGTCGGCCATGACCTCGACCACCTCGCGATAACTGGGCAAGGGGCAGTGACCCAAGTGATGGATCGCCCCACATTCCTCATAGGTCTCGACGATTCGCTCGGTGATCGCGGGGAGCGACTCCTTGAGCCTCGTGTCCGTGGCCATGCGACTGATCCCCCCGCGTCCTCGGCCGTTGCCCTGGCCCTGTGTTTGCAGGCCGAGTCCCTCGTCCGGTTCGTATCGGGCAATGAGTCAACTCCCAGGAACTTACGTCATCTTAAGAGACACCCTGCAAGGAATCAATGTGCGGCGCAATCTGGGGGTTGAGGTGAGTTGGTCGAAAAGTCGGGCTTGAACCGGCTCCGCGGAAGAGCGATCGTGGAATTCCGTCGCCAGCAGGGATGGATGCCGCCTCATGTCGATAGGCCAGGGCGAGGCTGGCACGATTCTTCACCTGGCAGGAATTCCTCTCTTTCTTTCGAGGTCTCTCGAACCACCGATGTTGCCAGGACCCGTTTTCTTTCACGAGTTGCGGACCGTTGCACGGCGCCGGCGATCGTACGCGCTGAGAACCGCTCTGGGCCTCTTCCTGCTCTACCTCATGATTCAGTCAACGAATCACTGGGGAACCTACGCTACTCAGTCCGAGACCAATCGGGAATACACCCCCGGAGAGCTTGCCCTGATTGGCATGAATCTTTTCGGCAATGTGATCTGGCTCCAGGGAATCGTGATTCTGCTGCTGACTCCGGCGTTCGTGGCGGGGACGATCGCCGAGGATCGTCAGCGCAAAGTGCTGTCGTATCTGCTGGCAAGCCCGCTCACCGGGGCCGAGATCGTGCTGGGTAAACTGGCCGCCCGGCTGGTGAACCTGGTTGTCCTGGTCGCCGTGGGGCTGCCGGTCGTCAGCATCGCGCTGTTTCTTGGCGGTGTCGATCCGGTCGCCGTCTGGCTTTGCTATGGGACCTCATTCTCAACGCTGTACCTGCTGGCTGCCGTCTCAATTTTTGTCTCGACGTTCTCCGCGCGGCCCCGGGATGCGATCCTGCGAACGTATCTGATCGAGCTGGTCTGGCTGCTCTTGCCGCTTGTCGAATGGCTCTGCGAATCGGCGGGGGGCACGCTGGGCATGCTCACCTCGGAAGCCCGTCCGATCACGGAGTGGGTCATCGGCAGCAGCCCTGCGGTTCTGAGCTTTCAGGACCAGAGAGCCTTCAGCGCCGGTGGCGGCATTGGCGTGGTGTCCTGGCTCATCGGGCTTCAGCTCATTCAAGGAACTCTGCTCATCGCCTGGTCCACGCTACGGCTGCGACCGGTGGAGCAAGGCTCACGGCTTCGGGGTCTGCGCTGGTTGGGCACGCGAAGTGCCCCAAAGCCTCACCGCCTGTTCGCGCGCCGGCCGTGCGGTGATGCCCCCATGATCTGGAAAGAGTGCAGCGGAACGCTTTCCAGCCCGAGTCTCTTGAGAACGGTGTGCCTGATCTGCCTGGCCGTCGCCGCCGTGGGGGGACTGGGATACTGGGCCTATTTCGCATGCATCCCCGCGTTCCAGGAGCTTCTGGACTACGGCTACGGGTCAACAGGAAACCAGTCCGCCCGCGACATGCTGAGCGGTGGCCTGAGATCTCTGACGGCGTGCCTCTACGTGCTCATAGCACTGCTGCTGGGAGCCGGGGCCGCGACCGGAATCACGATGGAACGAGAGAAGGACGCCTGGACCAGCCTGACGGTGACGCCGCTGGAGGGCCAGGAAATCGTCACCGGGAAGATCCTGGGGGCCCTGTGGCGAGTTCGCGGCATTCTGGCCGTCTTGCTCTTCGTCTGGCTCATCGGCTTGATCTGCGGTGCGGTGCACCCCCTGGGGTTTCTCCTGGCGATCGTGGCGACCTCGATCTACCTCACGTTCATCGCGGTTCTGGGTACGTATCTCTCCCTGCGATCGAAGAGCTCGGCGCGGGCTATCGCGGCGACCATCGCGATTCTCGTGTTTCTGAATGGTGGCTATCTGTTCTGCTGCACGCCGGCCATGAACGGGCCCGAAAGTATCCTGTTTACCGCGGGGGTCACTCCGATGATCGTGACTGCCGCACCCTTTTCTTTCAGCGACCTCGACGAGTCCTTTCGCACTTACGGGCCCAGCCCGACAACTCTCGTCATGACCGGCGTGCTCAGCCTTGCGTTCTATGGTGTCTCGGCATTTGCGTTACTCCACGCATGTCTGAGTCGATTCGAGATCGAAGTCGACCGTCCCCGGCGGGGCTTTGCCGACTATCCCGAGAGCGTGAGCCGCGAGGGCATCGTGTTCGAGGAGCGGGAACAGGACAAACCGGACCAGGATGGCATCCTTTTCGTCGAGCAGGATGGCGACGAGGAGGGCCGCCAGCAGAGTCCTCAGGATGACGGGAGTCACGGCCCGCACTCAGGCTTGACACATTGAAATCCTCGCTGCCGGCGATCGCCACCAGAATCACTCAAGTTTTTCGGTGCGCCGTCCGACAGCCGCGATTGACGTCCATGACCAACAGGCGTATCATCCCGCCCGAACCCGGGTCCCGCTCGGGGACCCCCCACGCAATTCCGCAAGTTCGAACGGACGAAACGGAGGTCGTCGCATGAGCATCGCGCTGGAATGGCTCGCGGTGGTGCTGGTCGGTTTTGCCGGCACGCCAGAACCGAAAGCGGATGGGCCGGAGATCACTTATCAATTCCAGGTCATCGAGGTGCACGGCCTCCAGTGGCGCGAGGCGGCCGGCCGCGGTCTGAAGCCAGTGGCCAGCCGCGGCGGAGTGACCGTCTGGACCGCGCCCCGGGATTTCTTCAAGACGCTGCCCGAGGGGACCACGAAGGAAGTCGTGACAACCCCCAGGGTCACGGCGTTCTCTCAGGCTCCAGCCCACTTCACCATCCGGAACAACCATCCCTTCGTGACCCAGGTTGCCTGGAGAGGCGAGGGCGCAGCGCCCCGGCAGACGACCGAGACCGTCCGCGAAGGTTTCACCTCGACCATCGCCGGCCGCAGCATCGACCAGGGTGTCCTGGCCCAGCTCGTGATCGAAGATACCGATATTCGCTCGGTTCACACGCTCAATGTTCCCGCCCCGGCAACTGCCTCTGTGTCAGGCAGCAAGGTCGAGCCGGCGGGATGCCCGGCGACTGTCTTGATTATCGAAGATATACACAATTTTGTTGATGTGGATGTGAACGGAACCAGGACGGTGATCGCCGAGGAAGCAATCATCGGAACACCAGCGCGGTCGCTCATCAAAGACCTCGATCAGCCTCTCTCGTTCAAAGACGTCTTCGATCAGCCCGTCTCGATCAACAGGATTACCGTCCAGGACATCGCTTGCACCCAGCACGCGAAGAGCGACGCGGGCTGCGAGTCGACGTGCCCGGCAGCAGGCCATGCGGAAGCCGCGGATGCGGAAGCGAAGCAGGCGGGATCGCATGCCGGCGGCGAAGAAGGTTGCAGTGCCGATGACGAGGCGAACGCCGCGGCGTGCCATGGATCGCAGGCGGCATCTTGCCCCGCCGAGAAAGCGGCGTGGAGCCCCACTCGTTCGGCCCAGGTGCAGATCCCCGAGATCGGCCATGCGGAGATCGCCGGCGAGTGGCTGATTCCTCGGGATGAGCTCTTGCTGGTCGGCTTCGGCCCGCACACGGTCGCCGACAAGGACGGCAAGGCCGTGGTTCGGGAACGACTGGCGCTGATCACCGCCGAGGAAGTCGCGCTGCCGGCCGCTTCGACCAGTCCCGAGACCCTGGAATTGCCTGGACCGCTGCCGCGCGTGGCCGTCAGTCCCCCTCGGCTGGTGATCCCGGCGATTCCCAGCCGAACGCTGCCCCAGGGCGTTCATGCCGACGGCACGCCAGCCGAGCTTCCCCCGCTGCCGGACGACGAGAAGACTGACCCCTCGCCCTCGCCCGGCGATTCGTCCGAGCCTCGGCCCAGCCCGCAGACCAAGAAGCCGCACCACGGCGCCGCCCCGGCCGCCAATCCGACAGCCAAACCCTCCGCAGCCGCGGACAGCAAGACGGCCAAGACGGCGTTCGAGCTGGCCAAGGGCCTGTTCAAGCCGATCACGCTGCCCCAGTTCACTTTCCCCAACCTCCAGTTCATGATGCCGCTGAAGCCGTTTGCCATGAAGCTGCCCTTCAACCAGAAGCTGGAGCTCGAGCTGATCGGCCGGGTCGTGCCCGATTCCGAAACGGCGTCGGAAGCCCCTGCTGCCAACGAATGAAAGCCCGCGCCCGGGTGGCGGGCGTTCATCAAAGTGCCGCGGAGTAACCGCCGTCCACGGGAATGGCCACGCCGGTGACATAGTCGCTGGCAGAGCTGGCCAGCCAGACGGCGGTGCCCGCCATGTCCTCGGGCCTGGCCCATCGTCCCTGGGCGATGCGCGCCAGGACGCGGTCATGCAGCCCGGGGATTTCCTGCCGTGCCTGCATCGTCAGCTCGGTATCGAACCACCCCGGCAGGATGGCATTGACCTGGATGTTGTCGGCGGCCCAGGCCAGCGCCAGGCTCTTGGTGAGCTGGACGATCCCCCCCTTGCTGCTGGCATAGGCAGCCGCAAAGCTCGACCCGAAGATCGACGTCATGCTGCCCGTGTTGATGATCTTGCCGCCGCCAGCGCGCTTCATGGCCGGGTACACGGCCCTGGCCATCAGAAACGCGCTGGTCAGGTTCGTGTCCAGGACGCTCGTCCACTCGTCGAGGGCCAGATCCTGTGGGGGCTTGCGGATGTTGATGCCCGCGTTGTTGAACAGGATGTCGATGCGGTGGAACGCGCCCTGTGTCTCGGCAACCGCCCGTTCGACATCCTCGGGCTCTGTCACGTCGGCGGTGACGACCAGCGTGGCCGCACCGGTCGATTCAGAGATCAGCCGCGCCGCCTGCCTGGATTTCGACTCATTGCGTCCCAGTACCGCGATCGAGGCGCCTGCCTGGGCCAGTCCGCGGGCGATGCCCAGTCCGATGCCGCCATTGCCCCCGGTCACGATGGCCACCTTGCCGGTCAAATCGAATGGGTTCACCTCTGTCTCCTCACCTTGGTCCTTCTGCATCCCTCTCGCGAGGCGGGAAGAGTCGTTTTGGATTTCCAAGGCTCCCGGCCCCCCCCCCTGGCCCACCCCTTT
>Ga0208043_1000839_pt1 | contig 12477 bp, 7 predicted proteins | sample Sb_taG_12_FD_187710 | JGI IMG/M metagenome (GOLD analysis project Ga0208043, IMG submission 187710) | Peat soil microbial communities from Weissenstadt, Germany - Sb_50d_9_AC metaG (SPAdes) (version 2) | ecosystem: Environmental > Terrestrial > Soil > Wetlands > Peat | place: Germany... | reverse complement strand
CGCCGGTCGCCTTGTCCTGCCAAGTCACACGCTCGAGATGCGCGTCTCCCTCAACGCCGATGATTTCCGTCTTGTAGTGCATCTCGATCAGCGGATTCTCTTCAACCCGCTGGATCAAATACCGCGACATGCTCTCCGACAATCCGCCCGACCTCACCAGCATGTGCACTTTCCTCGCCGACTGCGAGAGAAACACCGCCGCCTGGCCCGCGGAATTCGCGCCGCCCACAACAACGACCTCCTCCTGCGCGCAAAGCTGCGCTTCCATGTGAGTCGCGCCGTAATAAATTCCCTGGCACTGAAATTTATCGAGGCTGGTGATCCGCGGCTTGTTGTATTGTGCCCCGCTGGCAATCACCACCGCGCGCGCCGGCAGCCGGTGGCCGTTGTCCAGCACAAGTTCGTACGGACGCTTCCCGCAATCCAACCGCGTGACGCTGTGCCCCACCATCATCTTCGCGCCGAATTTTTCCGCCTGCGCAATCGCCCGCGCCGCCAATTCCTGCCCCGAGACTCCTGTCGGAAATCCCAGATAATTCTCGATCTTCGAACTCGATCCCGCCTGTCCTCCGGGCATCGACGACTCGATCATCAACGCGTCCAGCCCTTCCGAAGCCGCATAAACCGCCGCCGCCAATCCCGCGGGCCCAGCGCCCACAATGATCAGGTCGCGCACTTGCGCCTGATCGATCGCGCTGTTCAATCCCAAACAATCCGCCAATTGCGCGATCGACGGATTCCGCAACACGGTGCGCGCGTTGCATATCACCACCGGAATTTCATCCAGCTTCACTTCGAATCGATCGAGCAGCCCCTGCGAAGCCTTGTCCGTGTCGAGATCCACGTACGTGAAAGGATGCTCGTTGCGCGTCAAAAACTCCCGCAGCCGCAGCGTATTCGCCGAGTGCAGCGAACCCAGAATGATCACGTCACCCATGCCCAGGCGTACAAGTTCCAGCCGCCGCAGGATGAACGCGCGCATGAAAATCTCGCTGAGCTCCGCATCCCTGGCAACGATCGACCGCAATCCTTCAGGCTGAAGCTCGAGAAAATCACCTGCCTCCGTCACGCGCCCGCGCACCAGGCATCTCTGTCCGGAAATCATCGCGAACTCGCCGGTGAATTGTCCCGGACCGTAGGTCACGATCAAGTGTTCGCCCGTTAAATCCGGCTGCACAATCTCCATCGCCCCGGAGAGCAAAACAAAAAACGGCACGCCGGTATCTCCAGGCTCAAATAAAATCTCGCCCTTCGACACCTGTCGCACCTTGCTGACTGAACGTACCCGCTCAACATGCGCAGCACTCAACACAGGAAAAGCCTGCGTGCGAACATCCAACGCGCTAGGCAAAGGCGCAGAAGCCATGCGACCTCCTAATGCCAGATAAAAGCAATAATCATTTGACGACGCCCAGCCTTATGAAGATTCAAAAGCAGCCAATCGCGGCGCCGTTGGTAGCGCCGGCGTCCCCGCCGGCATCTTACGACTACTTGTGGCGGCCAGGGCAGCAATCGTGCGCGGCGTGCAGTGGAAAATTAGCAGCGCAGATTCGGTTGTGAGCTCCGCGCGTGAGCGATGCCTATGGTGGAATCGCGGCCGTCAGATGCCGGCAGAGACGCCGGCGCTACTTTTCTGCCCCGCTATCGTGCAGCAGCACCGCATCCGATTCGACATGATTCCGCAACATCCCGATCGTCTTCCCATCTGGCGAATAATCGAATATCTGGATCGTATCCGCCGGAAAATTCGTAATCTGCCGGCCCTTCGACCCATCCAACGGCTGCAACCAGAGGTTCTCGGTACCATTCTCGCGAATGTTATAAACGAGGGCCTTTTCATCTGGCGTGAATCCTGGCGCTCCGGAAATCCGCGGATCGGGATTCAACATTCGTACCGGCGGCTTCGCTCCCGCATCCAAATCCACCACAGCGACCACAGGCACCGGAGCAGTCTCCACGGTCTTGACAAACATCACCGTCAGCATCTTTCCATCGCGGGAAATGTCGAATCCGATTGTGCCAATGAAGGCGTCGGCGAGACTCGTGCCCGGAACAAACTCCGGCTTACCACCTTCGATAGACACGCGCTTGAGCTGGTTTTCGTTGAAGTCCTGGTAATAGGCCCACTTCCCGTCGGGCGAGCACAACGGCGCTATGTCGTTCGACCCATCGGTCAGCTTCTTGGGATCTGAGCCGTCGGCGCCCACCCGCCAGATATTCGTCTTGTTGATTCCGGCATGACCGGACCATGAGAATAGAATGTAGCGCCCGCCATTGCATCCGACCGGCCGCACAATCTGCGAAGCAGGATCGCTCAGCAGCGTCGTCTTGTTGCTCCCATCCACCGACATGTGCACGATATCGCCGCCGGAATCGAAGTAGAGATCCCCGTTGCTGGCCCATCCGAAAACAAACGCATTCTTATTCTGTGCCGCCGCCGGACTCGGCGGAGTTCCGCTAAAACCGCCCACCGGCAAGTAGTACATCGTTCGTGTCATTTTCTGTTGGATCGCCGCAAGCGTCTTCCCATCCGATGAAAGCGACAAAGTTTGATAGTTGTTCGTATCCTTCGTCACCGGCCGCAGTTTGCCGCTGGGATACGAAATGAATCCGATCTGGTTTCGTACGTCGGGGGTAATTTTCTTCTGATAGGCCGCCAGGAAACCGCGCCCATCGGGCGTCCACAAGAATCCGTTCAGAATTACTTGCCCGAATCCGGAGAACGTCTGTCGCTTACCCGAAGTCGGGTCCCTGAGTTGAATCTGGGTGAAGGCGTCGGATCCATCGGCAAGCGGCGCCGCGACCTGCTTGCCGTCCGGCGACCAACTGATCGGCGGAACGGCCGCGGCATCAATCATCGATTCCACGGTGACTACTGTTTCGTCGGTGCCATCCGCGTTCGCGGTGAGAAATTGATCCTTGCCAGCCTCCGGGCTGTTTCCTCTCATGTATGCGATGCGCTTGGCGTCCGGCGAAAATGTTACGTCGGTGTCAATGTTGCGCACCACCACTTGCGGCGTGCCGCCCAGCACCGGCGCCCGGTACAAATTGAATCCCGTATGCAAGCGATCCATCGCCTTGCGGAAATAAATGGAATTGCCGTCCGGTGAGAATTTGAGGCTGGTGTAAAATTCATCCGCCGGCGGAATCACTTGCGTGTCGCTGTTGGTCGGCACGTTGCGCAGCCACAAGCTTTCCTTGCCGTTGTCCTCCAACACGCTCAAAAGATACTTGGAGTCCGGCGAAATCGCCGCCGCAATCGTTTTTCCGTTGTCCGTCACCTGCGTCATGGTGAAATTCTCGAACGGCGTCGCGCCCTTGCCGCTGAGAAGCGCGTAAATGCCGTAAGCCGCCGCAGCTACGAGCAGCAGCACAATAATCACGCCCGCGGTCAGCCCCAACTTGTGCTGCTTCGCCGCTTCGACGATCACCGTGCTGCCCGATTGGCGCACCGAGGATGAATCGCTCAGCGCAGCAGGCATCGCGCTGATTCGCGAAGAGGATCCGCCGGTCGTCACCGCGCCCTGTTCGGCCAGATCCGCCATCGGCGAAACGACGCTCCCCGAATGTGAATCACGCAGAAGCCGCTGCAAATCTGTCCGCAAATCGGAAGCGTGCTGGTAACGCATCTTGCGGTCTTTCTCCAGCGCCTTATTGATGATGCGCTCGAGATCCGCCGGCATCTCCGGATTAAGCCGCGACACCGGCGCTGGCACTCTGTGGAGGATCGCGTCGAAGATGGCCGCTGACGTAGTGCCCTTGAACGGCAGCGCCCCCGTCGCCATTTCGTAAAGCACCGCGCCGAAAGAGAAAAGATCGGTGCGCGCGTCCAGCTCTTCTCCCATGGCCTGCTCCGGCGACATGTACATCACCGTGCCGATCGCCGAGCCGGGGCTGCTCAAGATCTGATCGTCAGGCGAAGTGGGCATCGCCGTCGCGTCCACATCCGTAAACGCCTGCTGCTGCGTGATAATCTTTGCCAGGCCGAAATCGAGCACTTTTGCCTGGCCGCTGCGCGTGCAGAAGATGTTGGCGGGCTTGATGTCGCGGTGGACGATGCCTTTCGCATGCGCCGCATCCAGCGCGCCGGCCACTTCAACACCGATCTGCAGCAACTCGTCCATGTGCACCGCACCGCGCGCGATGCGGTGCTTCAACGTCTGCCCTTCGAGGTACTCCATGACGAGGAACGCGTGGCCCTGCTCCTCGCCGATATCATGGATGGTGCAAATGTTCGGGTGATTCAGCGCGGAAGCAGCGCGCGCCTCGCGGCGGAAGCGCTCGAGCGCCTGGGGATCTCGCGCCGTCTCGTCGGGCAGAAACTTCAGCGCCACAGCCCGGCCAAGCCGCACGTCCTCAGCCTTGTAGACGATTCCCATCCCGCCGCCTCCGAGTTTTTCGAGGATGCGGTAATGGGAAATCGTACGGCCGATCATGGATGTGGATTCAGCCACAGGCGATGCATCTTACGCCCAGCCCCGAATCCAATCAATCGCAGCGCAGCGTCGCGTGTCTTCGGCGCGGAATGTCATGCCAGAGTCATGCGAATTGCGACGAATTGCGGCAAATGGCAAGTGAGAACTGAACAGAGAAGGTAAGTCTGACCCGGTCGGTCTTATCAGAACTTGCTAATTCCCTTCAATTTGTCTCGGTTCCGGCAAGTTGTGATGAATTTGGCTTCAAGGCTGTTAGCCGAAGGGTTTCTCGATCGAATCCAGCCCGGGGCGCCAAACTTCATTTGATATAGCGATGGAGGATTTCCACCAGGCTCTCGGCAGCCTTGGTTTCGCGCGAGCCCGCTTTCGCATCTTTGCTCAGCACGTGGAACTTAATCTCACCCTCAACAATCTCCACCAGCAAACCATTAACGGCGCCCCGGCAGGCGGCAATTTGCTGCAGCACATCAGCGCACTCCTTCTCCTCCTCAATTGCGTCCCGAATGCTCTGCAACTGCCCCTGAATCCGATTCACTCGAACGAGAAGTTTTTTCTTCTCCTCGATGGTATGCGCCATGGACAATCCCCCTTTGACATACTATGCTGGGTATAGTATCACAAGTCTGCTGTCACAGACGGTTCATACTCCTGGGTTCTAATCCACGCGGGGAACTCATCCGGGAACCGGGCAGCTCAACGCATTATTACCGTGGCACGTGAGGTCATCGTATGAACGGCCGGATCTTTGCAATCTTTGCCTCATGTCTGGGCCTGCTGGCAGGAGGTTGTGGTTCCAAACCCGACCTGCAAGCGGAGGCGCCCCCACCTCTGAGAGTCCAGAAGGTCGAGGACCGCAATCTGTTCAAAGTAGATCATCCCGACCAGTTCGAACTGGCAGACGCGATTGCTCATGCCACAACCTCGCAACTAAGAGTGACAGGCGCCGTTAGTCCGGATATTTCACGCACCGTTCCTGTGATTTCACTCGCCGCCGGGCGCGTGGTGGAAATCAAGGCTCGTCTGGGAGATACAGTCCAAAAAGGCCAGGTGCTGCTGCGCGTGCAAAGCGCAGATCTCTCCGGCGCCTACTCGGATTATCAGAAGGCTGTCGCGGACGAGCAACTTACTCGAACTCAGTTGGAGCGCGCGCAGCTTCTTTACGACAAAGGCGCCATCTCCCTGAACGATCTGCAGGTCGCGCAGGATTCGGACACAAAAGCCAAAGTCGATGTGAAAACTACCGCGGATAAGCTTCGAGTCCTGGGCAGCACGAATTTGGATCAACCCACCGGCATCGTCGACATTCGCGCGCCCGTGTCCGGCGTCATCACCGATCAGCAGGTCACGAATGCTGCGGGTGTCGCGGGCTTGGGCTCTCCGAATCCATTTACGATCTCCGACCTGAGTTTTGTCTGGATTCTCTGCGATGTGTATGAGAACGATCTCGCCAACGTGCACCTCGGGGAAAAAGCCGATATCTCGCTGAAAGCATATCCGGACAAGAAGCTCACCGGGACCATCAGCAACATTGGCCCGGTATTGGATCCAAACATGCGCACAGCCAAGGTGCGCCTCGAGGTGCGCAATCCCGGCTTGATGCGTCCAGGCATGTTCGTGACCGCTACGTTTCACGGGCAAAAGAAGGAGACACGCGCCGCTCTTCCCGCGACTGCAATCTTGCACCTTCACGACCGCGATTGGGTCTATGTGCCCGAGAAAGACAACCAGTTTCGACGAGTGGAAGTCACAGCAGGTGACATGCTTCCCGGCGGCATGCAGGAAATCATTTCCGGAGTCGAGCCCGGCCAGCATGTCGTACTGAACGCATTGCAATTCCAAAATACGGCGGAACAGTAATGATTCGCAAGCTCGTCGATTTCTCTCTCAACAACCGGTTCATCGTCTTGAGCCTCGCCCTGCTTCTGTTTGTTTGGGGTGTCATTTCATTCAAGGCATTGCCCGTCGAGGCGTACCCCGATGTTGCCAACACCTGGGTTCAAGTGATCACCCAGTGGCCCGGCCGCGCTGCAGAAGAAGTGGAACAACAGGTGACCGTCCCAATCGAAATCCAGATGAATGGAATTCCCGACCTTCAACACGTGCGTTCCGCTTCGTTGTCGGGACTTTCGGTGGTCAATCTGATCTTCGATGACAATTCCGACAACGATAAGGACCGCCAAAAGGTTATCGAGCGCCTCGCGCAAGTCCCGCTGCCACCGAACGTCAGCGCAAGTATTGGTCCCGATTTCAGCCCCATCGGTTCGATCTACTGGTACACCATCGAGAGCAGCAATCCGGCTTACGACGTGATGGAGCTGAAGTCGATTCAGGATTGGGTCATCAGCAAGTACATGAAATCCGTGCCGGATGTTGTGGACGATTCCTCATTCGGTGGAATCACTCGCGAATACCAGGTCCGTGTCGACCCCGACAAATTGATTTCCTACGGCTTGAGTTTGGCTCAGGTCGAGCAGCAACTCACCAACGGCAACGCGAATGCAGGCGGAAGTTTCATCGAACAAGGGTCGCAACAGATCAATGTGCGTGCCGTGGGATTGGTCCGCAATGTCGCGGATATCGAGAAGACCGTAATCAAAACGCAAAACGGAACGGCCCTGCGAATCAAAGACATCGCTGTCGTTACGCAAGGCGCCAAAATTCGTCTCGGCCAAATTGGCAAAGCCATCCATCGGGCAGACGGCGTGGTGGTTGATGATAACGATGTCGTCGAAGGAATCGTATTTCTCCGCAAAAGCGCGGACACCGCGACGACTTTGGAAAGCATTCACGCCACGGTTCGCCGGCTCAACGATCAAATTCTTCCAGCCGGCGTCAAGATTGTTCCCTACTTGGACCGCGATGACCTGGTCCATTACACCACTCATACGGTGCTGGACAACCTCGCCGAGGGGATGATTCTCGTCGTCATCATTCTGTTCATTTTTCTCGGCAATGTTCGAGGCGCAATCATCGTCGCTCTGACCATTCCCTTCGCCCTGCTATTTGCCTCTATTTGCCTGGACCTGCGGCATATTTCCGCGAACTTGCTCTCGCTGGGCGCGCTGGATTTCGGCATGGTCGTGGATGGCTCGGTAGTGATGGTCGAGAACATCGTCCGCCACCTGAACCGGCGTGAGGAAGGAACACGCACGCTGTTGGACACCATTCGCACGGCCGCGCATGAAGTGCAGCGGCCCGTTTTCTATGCCATCGCCATTATCATCACCGCCTATCTGCCCATCTTCACGCTGCAGAGAGTCGAAGGAAAACTCTTCCGGCCAATGGCCTGGACCGTCGCGTTTGCTTTGCTCGGCGCATTGCTCTTTTCCATGCTTTTCGCGCCGGCGCTGGCGAGCTTCTTATTTCGCAGAGACGAAAAGCAGTGGCAAAACCCCGCCATGAGATTTTTGACCACGCGCTACCGCAAGGACGTCACCTGGGCAGTTCGTCATCGCGGGGTGACGGTCGCGGTCGCTGTGGCCGCTTTTCTATGCGCAATCTACTTGGCCTTCAGCGGCGTGATTGGATCCGAATTTTTACCGCATCTCGACGAAGGCGCGATCTGGGTACGCGGAACCCTGGCTCCCAGCACAGGACCAACCGAAAGCGCGCGAATCGCCGATAGAACCCGGGAAGTTCTTGCTTCTTTCCCCGAGGTCCCCCAAGTTGTTGACCAGATCGGGCGTCCGGATGATGGCACGGACACCACCGGATTTTTCGATACCGAATACTTCGTCGACCTTCTCCCCAAGGAAAAATGGCGGCCTGTCTTCCACCAGGACAAGGAGCGCCTCATCGCGGCTATGAGTCGCGAATTGGATAAAATTCCAGGCGTGATCTGGAATTTCTCCCAGCCTATTTCCGACAACCTCGAAGAAGCCGTGAGCGGCGTCAAAGGCGCCCTCGCGGTAAAAATCTATGGTGACGATCTGAAAACCTTGGAAGCCAAGGGCGATGAGATCGTCAACGTGATGAAAGACATTCGAGGTGTCGAAGATCTTGGCTTGTTCCGCGTTCTCGGTCAGCCCAACCTCGATTTTTCCGTTGACCGCGATGAAGCATCGCGCTACGGAATTAATGTCTCAGACGTTCAAGATGCCATTCAGACCGCCGTCGGCGGCAATGCGCTCACTCAAGTGCTGGTTGGCGAGCAGCGCTACGATCTTGTTCTGCGCTACTTGCCCGAATATCGCGATACCAAAGAAGCAATCGAAAAGATTCGCTTGCTGGCGCCCACTGGCGAGCGTGTCTCTCTGGCCCAACTGACCAAGGTCAGCGTCTCCGACGGAGGTTCCGAAATCTACCGCGAGGCAAACTCGCGGTACGTCGCCATTAAGTACAGCGTGCGAGGAAGAGATTTGGGAAGCACCGTAGAAGAGGCCATTAAGAAAGTCCACGCGGCCACGAAATTGCCGCCCGGCTACACCATCGATTGGGCCGGCGAATACGAGAGCCAGAAGCGCTCCGAGCGCCGTTTGCTGCTCGTTCTGCCCCTCACCATCCTGCTGATTTTTATCATTCTCTACGCCATGTTTCGATCGATGAAATGGGCGTTCCTCATCCTCACAAACGTGGCGATGGCTCGAATCGGCGGTCTACTCGCGCTGCTCCTCACCCACACAAACTTCAGTGTTTCATCCGGCGTGGGTTTTCTCGCGCTCTTCGGCGTTTCGGTTCAGACCGGCGTCATCATGGTCGAGTACATCAACCAGCTCCGAGCCAGCGGCTATGCCATCGAAGAAGCGGCGGTGGAAGGCGCCGTCCTGCGGCTCCGGCCCATCATGATGACGATGTTAGTGGCCACTCTGGGACTTCTTCCCGCTGCGCTATCACATGGGATCGGCTCCGATTCGCAGCGCCCCTTCGCCATCGTGATCGTCGGTGGATTGATCTCCGATCTGGTCATGAGCATCATTCTATTACCTACGCTTTATGTTTGGTTCGCACGGCCTGGCGATCAGCTTCCCATGCCCGAAAATGAGGGAGCTTGATGAAATTGTCGCCCTCCCTTTAGTTGATTTTCTCGCGCTCATCCCAAGATAGAATGGCAACACGGAGCGGCTGGCATGGGTTTGCCTGCCGCACTGGGAAGGAAACCTGCACATGAACAAAGCCGAGGTCTGCGCTCTTATCAGCGAAATCGCCATCATCCCCGCGATTCGAGTATCTTCCTCTGAGGAAGCGCACTTCGCGGCTGAAGCGGTCACTCGCGGCGGAATTCCCATCGTGGAAATCACCATGACCGTGCCGGGAGCTGTCGACTTGATCTCTCACCTCGTTCATTTTCATCCCAAGATGATGGTCGGCGCAGGGACCGTACTCGACCTCCAGACCGCGCGGCAATGCGTCGATGCTGGTGCGCACTTCTTGACTGCTCCGGGTTTCGATCCTGCGATTGTCGAATTCGCAGTCAAACAGAACATCGCCGTCCTGCCAGGCGCGCTGACGCCCACAGAAGTAATCGCCGCGTGGCGCGCCGGCGGCGACTTCGTCAAAGTCTTTCCTTGCGCGCAAGTTGGCGGGGACAAGTACATCAAGGCGTTGAAACTGTCCTTGCCCCAAATTCCATTGATTGCCGCCGGAGGCGTGAACCAGCAGACCGCTTTAGATTTTATGTTGGCGGGCGCCGCGGCCATCGGAGTCGGAACGGACTTGATTCCCATCGAAGCCCTTGAACGCCGTCAGGGAGACCGCATTCGAGAATTAGCCTTTCGCTTCGCAGGCTACGTCAAAGAAGCACGCGCTCGAATGCAGCCGGCAAAACGAACCGCCTCCAAAGGTCAGAATTTCACAGGAACCGAAAACTGTGACGTCCCTTGAGACGCCGGTCGTCCCCGCTCCTAAGCATTTGCATTCAGCCCCCGCCGTTTCTTCCTAGCGGCGGGTGGGCCAGCCTTTTCCAAAGGTTTGCGGTTTTAGGTGCCCCTTTCTTTCCGGTTTTGCAGTATGGGAAGGGTGGGGTCCCCCTTTGACTTTTTCCGAAAGTTCGACTCCCCGCGTGGTTCCCGATCTGCTTTGCGCCGGATCAACTTCCACTAGTACCCCTCACTAAACTGTTGACAACTTGGTACTCTTGTGATACAAGGGTTCGAGTAGTGCGCAGTCCCTAAGCGCGGGGCTGGCTCTTCTGAGCTTGCTGTACGTGTGCGCCGAAAATCTGGAATATAGGAGCACGACGCAATGGTTGGTTTCAGCGCCGGCGGCGGCAGCATTTCCCATCGTAGGGGGCTGGTTCACTACGCCCCAGGGGTGGCCGTGGGTTTGGGTTTGGCGTCTCGGGAAAAAACCCGAATCCACGCCGGGCCGGTGGTTAACCCCGGCCCCTACAACCGAATCGGCACCTTTGATTTTTGTTTCGGTTAGAAAAAATTCCGTCGTTTGTTTTGTTCAAGTTACGGAAAATTTAAATAAACCCTTGTTTCGGTTAGAAAAATGGCGAAGCGAATAAGAACCGAAAGGAGGAGCCGGATGTAGCTCACCTCTTCAGAGGTGAGGCAGTTGGCTGTTGAATTCGGTTTCGGCGCCTGGGTTGATTTTAGCGCTGATTCAACAACGACGAACGACACATGGCCGACAACCAAAGTCAAAAGGCCTCAGGTCTGAAGACCTGAGCTACATCGGAGCCGAGCCGCAGGTCGCGCGGATCCTACCTCTGCTTGTTGATCAGCTTTTTCAACGCTTCCTGATCCGGCGCCAGGAGCTCGGCGATCCGCTGGTGGTCGACGTCGGCGACGATGATTTGGCCGACCTCGGTGTTGACCTGCCGGAAAATGCCGTGCGACTTCATCTTCGCGGCCTGGTACTGATTGTCCTCGGTGGGAGTGACGTAGTGCACTGAGTCGGCCTTGAAGCGGTGCACCAGGAAGAGGTGAACGAGCGTCATCAGGCGCTTCCTGCGCAGCGATTCTGCAAAAGTATTCTGGTCGCGCACTGAGAGAATGCTGCGGCCGTGCCGGTCGTGAATGGGGGCGAAGACAACGTTGGCCACTTTCTCCTCGCCCTTGTCGTAGACTCCGAGCTCGAGCAGCTCTGAGCCCGCGCGATGCGGCCGCAACTGCACGTGCAGCGTCGCGGGTAGCTCGTAATGCCGCGTCCATATTGCGAGCCATTCCTCGAGCAGCTTCTTGGGCACTTCGGTCTGCACCAAGTGCTGGTGCTGCGTCGAGCCTTTGCCCATCGCCATGGTCGTCGCGGTGCGCCCCGACGTCGCGACCAGCGCGGCGTCTGCGCGCGGTCCGCCGACGAGCGTCTGCGGCGTGCGGTACGGCGATTCGACCATGCGCAGTTTTCGTTGCAGGCGCGCGAGCGAGAGCATGCCGTCTTGCTTGAGCGCGGTGGCGAATTCTTCGGCGGCGAGTCCGTCGATCTGATGACCGCCGTAGGTGATGAAATTGAAGACGAAGCCCAGCTTGCCCAATTCCTCCGGGAAACGCCGCATTTCCTCTTCGCTCATGCCGGTGGTGTCCCAACTGAACGACGGCGAGAGGTTGTAAGCGAGCATCTTGTCGGGGAATTCGGCGTGGATCGCCTCGGCAAATTCGCGGGCGTCGGCGAGGTCGGCGGTCTTGGTCTCCATCCACAGCAGGTCGGCGAAAGGCGCCGCTGCCAGCGACTTCGCGATGGCGTACGCAATTCCGCCGCGCACCTGGTAGTAGCCTTCGGGCGTTTTCGACGCTTCGCAGTCCCACTCGACTTCGGCGCCGAGCGCGCGCATCTTCTCGCGGGCGGCGTAGAGCGAGGCGCGCGCGGCGAAGCGCCGCCATTGATCGGCGCTCATCTCGAGCTGCTCGCCCTCGCTTTTGCGGAACTCGAGCACTTCGGCGACGGCGTCTCCGAAGGTCCGGAGGCGGGCCTCATCCTCCCACGCGTCGAGGAAACGCGCGGCAATGCGATCGAACATGGCGTCGATCGAGGACTCTTTTCCTGCGCGCAACGACGCCGCCGCCTCAGCAGCGAGCGCCAATATTCCCTTCTTCTCCAGCCACTCGCGCGCGACGGCGTGCTCTCCGGGCGCGATGGCATAGAGAAGATGTCCGTTGAG
>Ga0208043_1000831_pt1 | contig 12556 bp, 13 predicted proteins | sample Sb_taG_12_FD_187710 | JGI IMG/M metagenome (GOLD analysis project Ga0208043, IMG submission 187710) | Peat soil microbial communities from Weissenstadt, Germany - Sb_50d_9_AC metaG (SPAdes) (version 2) | ecosystem: Environmental > Terrestrial > Soil > Wetlands > Peat | place: Germany... | reverse complement strand
GAGATGAATCCTTCTCTTATGAGAGTAGGGCACGGCGTTAAGAAATGCAAACATCTCTTATTGGCCTCGGTGGCTATGCTTGACGACATGACCGAGCAGGCGGGGCGGACCCGGCAGCGGCGGCGGGGAGAGGAACTGGAGGCCGCACTGCTGGAGGCCGCGTGGGCGGAACTCGTCGAGGTCGGCTTCGCCAGGCTGACGATGGAGTCGGTCGCGGCCCGCGCGAAGACGGGGGTCGCGGTGCTGTACCGGCGCTGGCCCAACAAGGACGACCTCGTGCTCGCCGCCATCCAGCACTACGGCGCGACGCACCCCGTGGAGCTCCCCGACACCGGGAGCCTGCGCGGCGACATGATCGCGATGCTCAGCGGCTTCAGCAGCGCACGGGTCAGCTTCGCAGCGGTCATCAGCGCCGTGTTCTCCGGCCTGCTGGCCAGCAGCGGCCTCACCCCGGCCCAGGTGCGGGAAAAGCTCCTCGCCGACCGCCCGCTGTGGTCCCTGGAGATCTACCGCCGGGCACACGAGCGTGGCGAGATCGACCTCGACCGCATCCCCCCGATCGTCTTGTCCACGCCATTCGACCTGATGCGCCACGACATGCTGATGACCTACAAGCCCATCCCCGAGGAGCGGGTCCGCGAGATCGTGGACGACCTCTTCATGCCCCTCGTCGCCGCCAGCCGGACGGTCCAGCACCGCCGACAGCCCTAGGCGCCTAACGCTCATGCGGGCTTGCCCGGTAGGCTCATCCCACGACCGGGACGACCGCGATCAGGCTTGCTGCCGGCCGACGTTGACGGAACGCTCGTCACGCCGGACAAGGAACTCACCGGCTGGGCGATCGCGTTCCTAGCCTGGCTGCATGGCCGGGGACGCACGCCCACGGCCTGCCGGCAGGCCGACGTCGACGCCTGGTACGCCGGCAGGCTTCCCTGCTCAGGCGGGGAACGCAGGATGCTCCGCCTCGCCGCCAGCCTCGCCGTCGCCTTTCTGACCGGCCCGGCCCCGCTGATGCTGTGCGGCACGAGGCTGCGCCACACCTGGCCCGGCGTCCCGCGCCCAGTTGGGCGGGGCATCGGCGGGACCAATGTGGCAAGAGCGCGTCCGTGAACTTGTCAGCCCGACGTGGTCCGTGCAGGCTCGGCCGAGGACACCCCCTGCCGCGATGAGTTCCGGCCGGGTCGCGCGTCTGTTCTGGTGACCGCCGTAGGACGTCGTACGACGCTGCCCGGCACGAGACACCACGGAGGACACCATGACGACCACGCCGGACGACCCGACCACCGCGCTGCCCGGCCGCCCGCCCGTGGTCGACCTGGCCACCTGGCAGGCCGCCCGTGACGAGCTTCTGGTCCGCGAGAAGGCCCACACCCGCGAGGGCGACGCCCTCGCGGCGGCCCGCCGCCGACTGCCGATGGTGGAGCTCGACGGGACGGTCGAGGTCGTCGGACCCGACGGCCCGGTCCCGTTCCTGGACCTGTTCCAGGGCCGCGACGAGCTCGTGGTCTACAAGCACATGTGGTACGACGGCGCGCCGCACCAGGGGCAGTGCGAGGGCTGCACCACCACGGCCTGGCACCTGAAGGACGCCGTCTACCTCAACGCCCGCGGCGTCTCGTTCGCCATCCTGACCACGGGCCGTTGGGACGAGGTGGCCTCCTACGTCGAGTTCATGGGCTACACCCAGCCCTGGTACTCGGTGCGCGACGTGGACGCGCCGGTCGGCGGCAGCATGGGTTCCGTCACCTGCTTCCTGCGCGACGGCGACCGTGTGTTCCTCACCTACTCCACGACGGGCCGTGGCAACGAGCCGGTCAACGGGTCCTTCGGCCTGCTCGACATGACGCCCTACGGCCGCGGCGAGGCGTGGGAGGACAACCCCGAGGGCTGGCCCGAGGGGCGCAGCTCGTGCTGGTTCTGGCGCTCGGACGCGGACGGGAACGCCACCTGGGGCCCGACCAGCCGCCCCATGCCGCAGTGGACCCGCCCCGGCGCGACCCCCGTGGAGACCCTCGGCCGGCACGGCCACCACCACTGACGCGCCTTCGTCGACGGCGTCGGCAAAAGGTGTTAGGTGCCGGGCGGAACCTCCGGACGATCACCAGCGCGCGTCAAGCCGGAAACGCCGCCAGCGCGGCCCGTCCGTGGCCGTCCGAGACGGATGGCGGCGGCGCGGCGCAGCATCTGTTCCTGGGCCAGGCCGGCGAACCGGGCGAGGTGCTGATCGTGCCATCCGGCGGGAATGTAGGCGGGGATGTTGGTGATGCTGTAGCGGACGCCCGGCCGGGGCGGGGGGTGGAGTCTGCTCCGGACGCCGCCGGCGGCGGTCCGCCGGATGATGTGCAGGGCGCCGACCGCGGGTCCTGTTGCGGCGTGCAGGGCCGGTGAGCAGTAGCCGTCCCCGGCCAGGAACCATTTGACCCATCGTTTGAAGGCCGGGACAGTGCCGGGCGCGGCGGCGGGGTCGGCGAGGTGGGCGATGACCTGGCTGAGCGAGTCCGGCGCGGCCAGGAAGGCGCCTGCGAGGGTGAGCAGGGCAGCGCAGGCGGCCGCGACGCGCCGGAGGTCGCGCACGGTGGACCACCGCCCGTCGCGGCTGCGTGGACCGTGGGGACGTGAGCGGCGAGGAGCCCGGCGACGTAGCGGCTCTCCCCCGCTGGCGCACACGTGGACGACCCGGGTGCCGGCGTCGCTATAAATTAGCCAGATGGCTCGTAACTCGACTCCCGCCGCTCCCCCGCGTAGGCGCCGCACCCAGGAGGAACGCCGCGCGGAGACACGCGCGCGGGTCCTCGACGCGACAATCGCGTGCCTGCTCGAGCTCGGCTACGGCGCGACCACGCAGCGCGCTGTCGCGGATCGGTCGGGGGTCACCCGCGGCGCGCAGCTGCACCACTTCCCGACGCGAGCCCAGCTCGTCGCCGAGGCGACGACGCTCCTCGCGATCCAGCTGACCAGCCGGCTCGAGCGCCAGATCAGCGAGCTCCCACGCGGCAAGAAGCGAACCGAGGCGGCGCTCGACCTGTTGTGGGCAAGTTTCTCCGACGGGCTCTTCATCGTCGCGCTGGAGCTGTGGCTCGCCTCCCGCACCGACGCCGAGCTCGCGCAGGCGCTCGGTGAGGCAGAGGATCAGATCGCCGTGGCGATCATGAACTTCGGGCACGAGATCTTCGGGCCCGATGTCTCGGCGCGCCCGCAGTTCGAGCAGCGCCTGCTGTTCGCGCTCACCGTCATGCGCGGGCTCGCGACGTCACGGCCGTTTCAGCCGGGTGACCGCGGGCTGGCGCCGCGCTGGAAGTTCGCGCGGCGCCAGCTACTCGACCTGTTCAACGAGGCGTAGGCCCGCCCAGCACCTCGACAACCCAGTCGCAGACCTCCTGCATCATGCGCGTGGGGTTGTTGATCTGACAGTGCGCGTCCGCGCCGCTGGCCGCGTCGAACACGATCAGGTCCTTGCGGGGCACGTCGAGCGCCGCGTGCCAGCGCTCCGCCTGGCGCATCAGCACCGGCGGTTCGGCAGTCCCGGCGATCGACAGGAACGGGCAGTGCACGTCGGCCGGATCGGCGACCCAGGTGTCCATCCGCGCCGCCAGTTCGGGCACGCTAGCGGCGCCGCCCTTCCACAGCAGCACAGCCGTGTTGCTGCGCGACGAGCCGCGCTCGGCCGCCGCCGCGACGGCGGCGCTGCCGAACAGCTCGCGTGGCTCGGGGAACGGCGTGCTGGCAACGCAGGCGGCGAGCCGCGGCTCGCGTCCGGCGGCGCGCACGGCCCAGTAGCCGCCGAGGCTGAAGCCGACGAGCGCGAGCTTCGCCGGGTCGACCCCGCGCTCCAGCAGGCAGTCGATCGCCGCGCCGATCGGTCGCTCCGACTCGCCCGTCCAGTGCAGCCCGTCGAGCGCGGTCGCGTTCGACCCGGGCAGATCGACGATCGCCACGTTCAGGCCGCGCTCCCAGGCGCCGCGGCCGATCGTGAAGAAGATGTTCTCGAGCGCCGAGTCCGCCCCGCCGACGACGAGCAGCGTCGGCGCCGAGGGATCGCTCGCGCGGAGCAGCATCGCCGGCAGCTGCGCACCCTCGTAGGGCACGCCGAAGAACTCGGCGGGCAGCCCGAGCAGGTCGATCGCTTCGCGGAAGGTTGCCTGCGTCTCGCGCAGCAGCTGCGTCAGCAGCTCGCCAGGATCGCAGAACTGCCACGCGGAGCGTGCGCTGGCGGCCGCCTTCAGCAACGCCCCGCCGCGGTGCGCCGCCGCCCTCGCGCGAGCGCGTCGGCCGCGAGCGAGCGCTGCAGCTCGGCGTGCGCACGGAACTGCCGCGTCCAGCTCTCGGGATCGCCGTCCTCGATCCCGCGCGCGAGGGCGAACAGCTCACCGACGTCGAGCGCGCCCGCCTTCGACCAGCCCATCGCCGCGACGAAGAACGTGTCCATGTCCGGATCCTCGAAGCGATAGCGCATCGAGGTGCGCTGGAACTCCTCAGCCGTCCGCCTCATGTCGTGCTGCCTCCTGTCCACGTCTCTGGCAATCTGCCCACTGCCGCAAGCGACGATATCACAAACAAGCCAGATGGCTGGTTTGTGTGTTACGATGCGCGGCACGATGACCGACGTGACCCGCGATCCCCGAGACCGCAGCTCTACCGACTGCGCCCGCACCCGCCGCACAGATCGACCCTCTGCCGATGGCCTGGGCGGGAGCCCCTCATGAGGCGCCACGGACGCCACGATTCGACATGAGCTCTGCGTCCTGCACCCGCTCCTCGCCCACGACGCCCGATCGATCCTCCTGGTCGGGATTTGCCATCGCCGCCTCGACGGTGTTCGTGCTCGCCCTGTCGGTGACCCTGCCGACGGCGCTCTACTCCAGCTACGCGACCCGATATGGCTTCGGCTCTGGTGTGCTGACGCTGATCTTCGCCGCCTACGTCGTCGGGAACTTGGCCGTGCTGCTGGGCCTCGGAGGCCTTGGCGACCATGTGGGGCGGCGGCCGGTCCTGTTCGCCGCGGTGCTCACGGCAATGGCCGGCACGGTGCTGTTCATCCTCGCCGACAGCGTCGCGTTGCTGTTTGTCGCACGGTTTGTTCAGGGCGCAGCGCTCGGGCTCGTGTTCGAGGCCTCCACCGCAGCGCTGGTCGACCTGCACCCCACCCATGACCATGACCGGGCGGCCTTGGCCTCGACCGTGGCCATCGTCTCGGGGCAGGGGGTGGGGGCGCTCATGGGCGGGGTGTTCGGCGAATGGCTTCCGGAGCCGCTTCGATTGGTGTGGCTCGTGTACCTCGCAGCACTGATCGTCGTCTTCGTCCTGCTCCTGCTCGTTCCGAACGACGCAAGGCTCGGATCGGGGTGGCTCCGCCCGACGCGACTCGCCGTGCCTTCTTCGATGCGAGCGCTCTTTATTGCCTACGCCGTCGGCGTATTCGCCATGAGCGCCGTCGTCGGGCTGTACAGCTCGCTGACCCCGTCGTTCCTTCATACGCTGCTCGGCCTGTCGAGCCTCGTCCTCGCCGGAACGGTGACGTTCGTGCTGATGCTTGCCTCCGTGCTGACCCAGCTCGTGTGTCGTTCGTTGAACTCGCGCAAGGCCGGGATGAGCGGTCTTCTGATCGTCACGGCAGGGCTCATCGTGGTGACGGCCGCGGCGGCGATCTCGTCTCTGGCATTGCTGCTGGCCGGCAGCGCAGTCGCCGGGATCGGCCAGGGCCTCGCGTTCATGGGTCTGCTCGCCGGGGTCAGCGATGCTGCTCCTGACGACCAGCGTGGCGAGGTCGTGAGCACCTTCTACGTTGCCAGCTGGCTGGGAGCTGCGCTCCCGGTACTCGCCGTCGGATTCGCGGCTCCGGCGATTGGGCTGCTCCGATCCGCGTGGATCTTCACGGCCGTGATCGCCGTCATCTCACTCGGGGCAATGGTCGGCTTGCTCAAACTCAAGCACACCACGGCCGGCGGATAGGTCCCGGCCGACGCACCCTCGCAAAGGTGGAGGGTGCTGAGATGACGACCTTCGGTTTGCGATTGGGGACTAGTGCCCCTGCCGCGGTTTCGGCCGGCCTGCGAGGCTGGTGGGGTCAGGTCCAGTGCGTCTCTCCGGAGGTGAGGCAGCGATGCATGTCTACTTCAACGATGCCCAGTTCGGCTTCCAGACGCTCCGGCTGCTCGGCTCGGCCGCCTCGGGTGACGCTGAGGCTGGCGAGGTTTTGTCGACCGCGTATCGCATCCGGGAGGGCGACTTCGAGAGCTGGACTGCCGAGTGGCTGAAGACCGCTCAGCGGGTGCACGAGATTGCCGAGCGAAGTCGGGAGCGCGGCCACAGGGTCAGCGCCCGGGAGGCCTATTTTCGGGCTTCCAACTACTACCGCGCCGCCGAGTTCTACCTCCACGGCGACCCGAGCGACCCTCGCATCATCGACTTTTCCCGCAGGGCGCGGGCCTGTTTCGAGCAGGCACTCGAACTCAGCACCCTGGCCGTCGACTGCGTCGCGATCCCCTACCAGGGCATCGCGCTTCCCGGCTACTTCTACCGTGCAGACGAGGCCGAGGGGAGGGCTCCCACGCTCATCGTGCACACCGGGTATGACGGTACCCAAGAGGAGCTCCGTGCCCACGCGATGGCCGCCACCGCCCGCGGCATCAACTGCCTCACGTTCGAGGGACCGGGGCAGGGAGCGGTGATCCGCGAGCAGGGCCCCGGCTTTCGGCCGGACTGGGAGGCGGTGGTCACGCCGGTCGTCGACTACGTGCTGGACCTTCCGACGGTCGATCCGGAGCGCATCGCCCTCTTGGGCATCAGTTTCGGCGGTTACCTGGCACCTCGGGCCGCGGCGTTCGAGCACCGGCTCGCGGCGTGCATCGCCAACGGAGGCGTCTTTGACTTCATGGCGAATCGGTTGCCGAGCGGCATGTCGCGCCAAGCCGCCATCGACTGGGTGCGCAGCGATCCGAGCGGGTGCGACGAGGTGATGCGAGCGATGATGGATGCGAGTACCGACTCCAGGTGGGGCATAGAGAACGGGATGTTTACCTTCGGGGCCTCTTCCCCGGCCGGATATTTCCTCAAGGCCCTTGACTACACGCTGGAGGGGATCGCCGAGAAGATCACCTGTCCGACGCTCGTGATCGACTCTGAGGGCGACCTGTGGTATTCGGGGCAGGCAAGGCAGCTGTTCGACGCGCTTACTTGCGACAAGACCTTCCAGCTCTTTACCGCCGAGGAAGGCGCGGAGGACCATTGCCAGGTCGGCTCTCCGCTGCTGTCCGCGCAGCGCATGTTCGACTGGCTGGAGGAAACGCTCGGCCGCGTGGGGTCCCTCACGTAGGTCGGAGCCGCCATCCATGACCAGCCTCGCGTCGCCGCCTCCAGGTAGCGCGACGCTGAGCAGGTCGAAATTAGTCGGGACTGCTGGGCCAACCTGCAGCATCGAACACTGCTAGCGGGTCAAGGTAGTCCCGCCACCACGTCACTTTGCTGTTCTTGATCGTGACGATGGAGACGAAGCGATTGTTGTACGGACGGCCCGTCTGCACTGATTCGCCGTGTGTCGGCGCTACGCACGGTCATATAGCGGCGGCGATGGCACTTGGCGCTCAAGGCGTGTGGACGGGATCGATCTGGCTGACGGTTGCGGAGGCAGCCACAGAGCCCTGGGTGGTGGAGAACCTTCTGACCAGGACGAGCTCAGGGTCAAAGTGAGCCTCGTCATAGAGGACGGCCGTGCCACCCATGAAGAACGCGTTCCACATTGCCCACTGGGCATTTCCGTGCATTAGAGGAGCAACCGCCATCACGACCACCCGTGCCGGCTCATCGATCGAGATCCGATCGGCCAGCTCCGTTGCATCCGAGATCGGCGGGCCGCCCCATCCTCCACCTCCCAAAGCCGCAAAAAAGATGTCTTCGTGACGCCAGATGACCCCTTTCGGCATGCCAGTGGTGCCGCCCGCGTAGAGGATGTAGAGATCATCTGCAGTGCGGAGGTCGATTCGGACAACAGCTGCCGCGTATTGATCCTGACCGGCTCGATTTTGAGCCAGGATCCCCACGCGCTCACCCGCTCTGATCCCCGTCGAGCGAAGGTGATCGGCGAATCGGTTGGCCCTCTCGTCAAGTTGACGGCAGGTGAGGCCCGACGATCCAGCCACCACAAGTGCCAGACGGTGAGGAACGGTATCGACGACGATCTCGAAGAGGTCGGCCAAGTTGAACTGTCGCTGCTTCAAGGCGTGCCCTCTCCGCCCACTAGTACGGCAGCAGCCAATCGGGTCCTGAGCTGCGGGGACGCGCGAGGCTGTAGAAACTCGTGACGTGAGCGCAGCCGCCTCTGAATCATGTGTTTGTGCTGACAAATGAATCTAAGGCGGCTGCTGCTGCCAGGATAGGGGCAGGGCGGGCGCTGCGGGAGAGGTCTGCCCTGATGGGGCTGCTGCGGTCGTGCTTCGCCCGGACGCAGACCTGGCTGCAGGCGGGGAAATACATGTCCGCGCTGGCTGGCGAGCTCCCGTCGCGGAACTGCTGGTCGGTCGCGGAACACGTCGGGGACCGGACGCCGGACAGGTCGCAGCGGTTGCTGAGCCGCGCCTCGTGGGACGAGCAGGCGGCGATGAGCCAGGTCAGGAAGTACGCGGCGGTCGGCCTGGACGATGCGGCCCGCCGCTCCCGCCTGGCCAGGCAGCCGACGCCGACGACCTGCGCCGCAGCGGGCAGGCATCGGCCCCCTCGCACAGACGAGGTACACGCCAGGTCAATGCCAGGTCCATCGCCGGGCGGAGAAATCAGCCGTGCGACAGCTCGAACCAGGTCACCGCCCGCCGCGCCGCCGCCACCCCCACCGCGCCGCGAGGCCCGCAACGAGCTGAAGCCCGCGACCGCCTTCCGCATCCCGGCCAGCAGGACCCAGTTCCGGCACCCCAGGCCCGCCCCGGTCACTGACCTCGACTCGGACCATGCCGTCCCCCGCCCTGACCGCGACAGTGACCGTGACCGTCTCCCCGGGAGCGCCCGAGCCGCTGTGCCGGACACTATTACCGAAGAGCTCGCTCACCAGCAAGACGGCCGCATCCCCGCACGGGTGACCGGGGCCGAGCACCCCGCCTACGAACGTACGGGCGACCCGCGCCCGCTCCGCCCGCCCGCCCGGCAAGCGTCACGCTCTCCCGGACCGCCAGCCCAGCCATCAAGGCACCCGCCTTCCCGGCCGCCCTCGTCCCCGGGAAATCACGCGGGCCGGGCGGACACACGGGGATGCACGCCCGACTCGGCGGCGCACGTCAAGCCCGAACACGCCCCCGGGCCGGGCACCCGCACCCCATCAAGCGGCTACGCACACCGCTCCCTGGCCCCCGTCCCCGTCCGTATGTGTCCGTGGACCCCGCAACACAGCGGTCTACAGCGCGACAAGGTGACACGCGCCGGGACAGAGAAGAAACGGCCCGCATAGCCGCGTTTCCGCAGCCAGCGGGCCGTTTTCGCAGGTGGTGGCAGGTGTTGGGTTCGAACCAACGTAGGCTGAGCCGACGGTTTTACAGACCGCTCCTGCCTTCACCTCCACACTGCCACTGACCTGCGCAAACGATGCTGGATGATGCTCATGCCAGGCGCGCTGTACACCATATGTACGCATGCCGGCGCTCCCGCAGGGCCGATCCTACGGACAGCCACGTACAGGCCCCTGCAGGAGCCGGGGAACTCCCAAATCCGCAGGCAGAAGCACTGGCCGCAAGGCACCCGTCCAGCGAGGGCGCCTTCGCGTGGACTCAGCTGCCAACGACGCCGCGCAACCCAGGACATCTGGACACACCGCATATCTACCAGCCCTCATCCACCTGCCGTCTACCTCTGATGCACCTTCCATGTGTTCTTCACGGAGTCCGTACCATTCCGCAGCATGGGCGAGCCCACCCGAATCACGCTGCGGTGAGCGCCCGCCGCTAGCCAGTCACTGTCAACACCGTTTGAATCTGCCCCCCGTGCATCACGCGATGGCCGCTCGCGCCAGCGGGTTCGGCGTCTAAAATGACCTGGTGATCGCGATCGCCTGGCAGTTGAGACAAGGCACCGAGAGCGCCGCCGAGGTGGACATCGACGTGCACCACGGCGACGTGGCGCAGGCCGCGTTCTATGACGATCCGCGGGTGCTCACGATCAGCCTGCACCAGCATCCGGCGATGCTGTTTTCCTGCACCGGCCTGCCCGCCGGTACCGGCGGGCCCGGCGCCGAGGGATCAGCGGTCAACGTTGCGCTGCCCGGCAGGGTCAGGGATACCAGCTGGCTGCGCGCCTTCCATGCGATCATCCCGTCGCTGCCGTGGCAGTTCCGGCAGCATGCGCTTGTCAGCGAGCACGGCTGCGATACGCAGCGGCTAGCCGCTTGAGGTTCCATGATCTCCAAAAGTTTGGTTTTTAGGGAGGTTATGCCGCGGCTGAGCCGGGCTGGATGCCCAGGTGGCTGAACAGCTTGGCCATGTCGGTCCGGAGATGTTCGTAGTCCTGGTCGATGGGGGTCAGCCTGGCCGGGACGTGGTCGTGCCGGCGGATCTGGACGCCGGCCAGGATCGGGGCGATGACGTGGTCCCGGAGGGTGAGCAGTGCCGATATGGTCCGGGCGGCCGGGCCGGGCAGATAGTAGCGGCGGGTGCGCGGGGGTTTGGCGATGAGCTGCTTGCCGCGGAGTTTGCGCAGGTCGTAGGCGGCCTGGCGGGTGTTGTAGGTGGCGTGGGTCTGCCCGGTCATGGCGTGGACTTTGGCGGTCATGTCGGCCACGGTGAACCCGTCGGGAGATGCGGCGAGGGCGAGCACGGCGGCCAGGGCGGCGCGGGATCCGGGGCTGGCCGGGACCAGGACGGCGGGTGTGCCGGGTCCGAGGGCCGGCGGGCTGGTAGGGACGACCAGTGATTACCGGGCGTGATACGCCGATCGTGCGCTGATGATCCGGCGCGGTGGTGCTGACCGCGCAGTGGTTTGGCCCGTCAGCTCACTGGGGACCGTACGTTGCTCGAGTCAATGGCTGGCGGGCGCGGGCGCCGGGACGGGACTGGGTAGAAGTCCTCGGTTGGCGGGTCACAGCGGACACGAGCCGGCGGGTCCCCGACCGCCAGCCTCTCTACGGCGCTGAGGAGCCGGGCCACGTCGCGTTCGGAGGTAAGCGGCGTGCCCGGACAGGCGTCATGCGCTCAAGGGGGGTACCCGGTGATCAAGCACACCGGCAGGCAGACCAGGGAATCCCAGGCCGCGGGTGAAGAGCGCGTGCACGCGTTTGAGGGCCGTGTGACAGCGCTGGCTGAGACGGTCCGCGTCCTGGCACACGGCCTAGAGGACCTTCCCACCACTGAGCCAGGAGGAACCGGCGTCAACGGCCAGATCGGACAGGCGGTTGCGCGGCTGGTGTCAGGTGACGTTCGGCCTGCCTGACCGGGACTTCAGGCTCTAGGCGGCCTTGTCCCTGCCGGGCATATTCAAGAAGTCTGCGAGGCGAGAGAGGGAGCTGGACACCGTGAACCGCCTAGGGAAACCGGGTTCACGGCGGGAAGGCTGAGGAGCCTGACGGCCAGGAAGCTGGACGGCGACCCCTAGGACCTGATCCGGACAATGTCGGCGAAGGGAGATCGCCTCGCGGGCCGTTTTCTTGACCGGCTGCAGGGGCGGCGTCGGCCGCCAAGTTCTTCCCCCTACCGCGTCAGGCCGTTTCCGGGAAGTTACTTGCACGGTTTGCCCGCGGCAGAGCTGGGGGAGCCCGTGGAACGTAATCGCCTAGACACCGGTCCGGACAATCTAGTCGTGGCAGCCCAGGCGGTAGGCGTCACTGATCCTCGCGTGCTGGAGGTGATCCGGTGCACGCCCCGGGCGGCGTTCGTGCCGACCGCCTACGTCACCAGGGCCTATGACGATGCGCCCATCCCCATCCCGCACCGTCAGGTGACGACCCAGCCGTCGTTGTCGGCTGCGATCATCGCGGCGCTCGGCCTGACGGGCGCGGAAGAGGTATTCGAGGTCGGCACCGGCTATGGTTACCAGACCGCGCTGCTGGCCCGGCTCGCCGCCCGCGTGGTCAGCATGGACATCTGGCCGGATCTGGCCGAGCAGGCGCGCCGCAACCTGGCCGCGCAGGGCATCGGCAACGTGGTGGTCCTGACAGGGGACGGAACCGAGGGAGCCCCGGATCTCGCCCCGTTCGACGCGATCGTGGTTTCCGCCGCCTATCCAAGTGTGCCGTCGCCGCTGGCCGCCCAGCTCAGGACGGGGGGGCGCCTGGTCCAGCCGGTCGGCCCCGGGGGCGGGGAAGATGTCGTCCTGTATCAGAAGGAGCAGGACGGCCTGCGGCGGATGCGGGTCGTCACCGCGGCCAGCTTCGTCCGGCTCCACGGCCGGCACGGCTTCCCCCTGCCAGAGCCATGACAGCAGCGTGCCGGATGCGGCGCCAGGGGTCGCGGTAAGGATCGGAAGCGAGACCTGGTCAGGGTCTTCGGGCACCGCGCCCCGCGTCTCGGCCTGTACCTGCACTGTCTGCGCATCTGCCATGATGACAATCGCTCCCTTCACTGTCCCCGGACCGCTGCCCAGGCCTAGA
>Ga0208043_1000804_pt1 | contig 12826 bp, 12 predicted proteins | sample Sb_taG_12_FD_187710 | JGI IMG/M metagenome (GOLD analysis project Ga0208043, IMG submission 187710) | Peat soil microbial communities from Weissenstadt, Germany - Sb_50d_9_AC metaG (SPAdes) (version 2) | ecosystem: Environmental > Terrestrial > Soil > Wetlands > Peat | place: Germany... | reverse complement strand
GCGTGTCGCGGGCCGCGCCCGGTCACCGGTCCTGGGGCTTGTTGATGCGGGCCAGGTAGGCGTTGTAGGCGGCCAGGTGCTCGTCGTCGTCGACGCTCTCCCTATCGATGGCCCTATCGCTGGCCCGGGCGCTCGCCGGGGTAGCCGACGGCGGCCCGCCGTGTCCGGCGTCCGCGTCCTGGTGCGCGCTGACCAGCGTGGCGAAGTTCGACCGGCGCGCCGACTCGAGCCAGCCCAGGCCGCCGTCGCCGCGCTTTTCCCGGCTCCAGGCGAAGAACACCGCCATCACGAGCGCGAACATGATGCCGGCGCCGCCCACCCACATCACGGCGCCGCCGATGTGCACGTCACTGATAGGGCTCGGCGCCCACCCCGGGCGCTGCGTGGCCAGGGCGGGGAACGGGTTGCTGCCCTCCGAGCCGAGGATAAGCCCGGTGAACGCGTCTACCGGCATGGCGATGAAGAGCAGGAAGATCCGGGTCGGGTAGGAGACCCGCCACCGGATCGGCTCGCGCCCGAGCAGCGGCAGGAAGTACAGGTAGCCGGCGGCCAGGTAGAGCGCGTGCTCGCCGTCGTGCACGGCGCTGTTGGTCTCCACCAGGTTCATGAAGCCCGTCAGGTGGGTGCCGACAATAACGGTCAGGTAGAGCGCGACTCCGAACGGCGGCCAGGTGAGGGCGGCCATCACCCGCGAGCGCAGCAGCTTCTTGGTCCACGTGTGGAGGGGATTACGGCTCGCGTGCAGCAGCAGCGTGGCCGGCTGGCCCACCACCAGCAGGGGCGGCGCGACCATGAGGAGCAGCAGGTGCTGGACCATGTGATCGTAGAACAGCACGTCGTCGTAGCTGCCGATGCCGCTCTGCGTCGCGATCACGACGACGGCCAGGCCGCCGAGGAACAGCGCGGTCCGGTACAGCGGCCACGGACGCGCCGGGTGCCGCCGCCGCACGCGTAGCGCGCCCCACAGATACAGACCTGCCGCCACGACGACAAAACCCGTGACCACCGGCGCGAACTGCCACCGGCTGAAGATCTCGGCCACGCTGAAGGGGGGCAGTTCCATGCCGCCGAGACTACTAGCCCACGGCCAGGCCCAGCCCTGAGGCATCCGACATCACAAAAGCGGAGTGAAGCTGCGGCGCAGGACTTGAGTTACTGGTGATCAGGCTTTTGATCGGGTGGCCGGGACATCATTCGGTCGTGGCTGTCGCCAGTTATGAGCGGGTTGCGCGCAGTTATCGCTGCGTCTATCCAATTCTCAGACGTTTTGTCGCCCTGGTAACTGATTCGTGCGCCTCTGCGCCCAGCACGCCGAAGACAATCACGTGGCAGGATCGCGATCAAGCCTTGACTTTGCGTGCGTGTCGGCTGATTGTCGAGATATGCAAGCCCGTGCACACTCCAGTAAGGATGGCTGCCATGGCGCTACGGTTCATCGGCGTAGACCCGGCCTGATCCCCGTCACCCGTCTTCCGGCCGCCCACCGATGCCCACGCCGCCGCCGTCCTCCAGTGCCTGGCAAGCCCGGCAGGCCCTCGGTGCGCGGCTCGGCGAGCTCCGCCAGGACGCGGGCCTGACCGGCCGGGCACTAGCCCGCCTGTGCGGCTGGCACGAATCGAAGGTGTCGCGGATCGAGCATGCCCGGACGGCACCGTCAGCCGATGACATCCGCGCCTGGTGCCAGCATTGCGGAAGACCAGGTGAGACCGAGGACCTGATCACGTTCTTGCGCACCGTCGAGGACATGTTCGTCGAATGGCGGCGGATGGAGCGCACCGGGCTGCGACGGGCGCAAGAAGCCGTGCTGCCCTTGTGGGAACGCACGCGCCTGTTCCGCGCGTACTCCTCGTGGCTGATTCCCGGCGCCGTGCAGACCAGGGCCTACACCGCGGCGGTCCTGCGGGCCATCGCCGCGAGGCGGGAACTCCCCGACGATGTTGAGGATGCGGTGGCCGTCCGCGCCGATCGCCTGCGCCTTCTGCGCGAGGGTGATCACCGGTTCCTCGTGCTGATCGAGGAATCGGTGCTGCGCAACGTGATCGGCGGCTCCGAGGTGATGGCTGGCCAGCTCGGCCACCTGATCACCGTCGCGTCGCTGCCGTCGGTCTCGCTGGGCATCATCCCCATGGGCCTTGAACGTGACGCCGTCTGGCCGGTCGAAGATTTCTGGATCTTCGACGACAGGCAGGTGAACGTGGAGCTGGTCTCAGGCTGGCTGACGCTGACCCAGCCGCGCGAGATCGCCATGTACGCCAAGACATTCGGCGACCTGTCACAGCTAGCGGTGAGGGGAGCTCAAGCGCGCACGCTGATTACAGCGGCGATCGGCGAACTCGGCTAAATAAGCGTGCAAACACGTGCAAGCTCGTTTACCGGCCAGTGGCGAGCATGGCGCGAGGGCGCCGGGGATGAGGACGTTCTCACCGGAAGCACCCCGGACGGGCTGAACGCCGCGATACAGGCCGACAATGCCCGCGAGGGCACGCCGTGAGGTTCCGCGAAGACAGCCCCGAGGACCTGGCCAGGGCACGCACTGCGGTCGCCGCCTGGCGCGACCAGAACCCGGCAGGCACGCCCGGGCAGCTCGTCGCCGAGCTCGGCAGCCAGTTCCACCGGGATTACGGCCCCGTGCTCCGCGGTGTGCTGTTCGCGGCCGACCGGCACCGGGCCCGGGACATCACCGGGATTGCCATCGAGCCGGAGGCGCCCCGGTGACCGGCCGGCCGCACTTCCTGACCGGTGATGCCGTACCGCGGTGGCGCGCGTTCGAGCAGCTGCATCCCGAGGTGACCATCGTGCCGCCCGGGGGGCCGAACGACCGGTGGCGGGCGATCGTCCCCCTCGGCATGGTCCCCGGCCGGCCGGATGAGACCACCATCGGGGCGTGGATGCTCGAGGGCTTGATGGACCAGCTCGACGAGATCTACCCGCCGGACACTGGCGGCTGACTCCCATGATCGGCGCGCCGCCCATCCCCCTGGCGGCGCGCTGCAAGGCGGCCGTGCCAGACGGCCGGCGTGGCCAGCGGCGGCAGCGCTAGGGGCCGTCGCGAGTGCCCAGGCTGGCTGGTACGGTCCGAGGCGCCCCCGCCAGGCTCACTGTCGCAGCCCGGCGGCGAATGCCACCCAAGCGTGCGCTGCCCGGGGCCTGACGGTGTGATCGAATACCTATCAGGGTGATCGGATCTCCGAGGGAGCAGATCATGACAGACGTCTCAGCACAGCATCCGGCGCCGCTCCCGGCTACCGTTGCGGACGTCATGCATCCACCGGTGACGGCGGTTAACCAGAACGACCACGTGGCCGCGGCCGCCTATCTGATGAAGCGCGCGGATGCGACCGCCCTGATCGTCACGCAGGCGCCGAGCGGCGAGCCGATCGGCATCATCACCGAGGCTGACATCTCGCACGCGATCGCCGACGGGAAGAACCCGAACGACGTCCGGATTTATCAGCTGATGACCGCTCGCCCGACTGTCGTCAGCACCACGGCAAGCATCCGTGACGCGGCCAGGGTCATGACGAGCGGGCGCTTTCGGCACTTGCCGGTCATGGGAGACGCCGGCCTGGTCGGCATAGTGGACATCACCGACGTATGCCGCGCGCTGCTCGACGTATCCGAGGCAGCGGAGGAGCCACCATCTGAGGAGGATCGATGAGGCACTGGCAGCCTGACCGACCTACCATGCAAGGGACCTGGTATCCGCCGGGCACTCTTTCTTTCGCGCTCCGACCTGGGGAAATGCGTCAAGTTCCATCCCGCGTATATCCCGCGAGCAGCGACATGCGGCCGCATTTGGCTGCGTCTGGCTGCGGCCAAGGACCAGGCGAGAACCGAGGAAGGAAGCATATAAGCCCAGGTCAGGCATGGTTTTATCAGGCTGAGCGGAGGGCGTGGGATTCGAACCCACGGTGACGTTGCCGCCACAATGGTTTTCAAGACCATCGCCATCGGCCACTAGGCGAGCCCTCCTGTGGGTCACCAGCCTACGGTAAGGCCGGACGGGACGTCAGCCGGCGCGGCCAGGCGAGCCCGTCACCGACGACCGCGGCCAGGGCCAGGTACGCCTCGGCGGTCTCGCTGCTGAGCAGCTCGAGCTCGATCTCCGCGCCCTCCTCCAGGTGCGGGTCGTAGGGGATCCGGGTCACGGCGCGGCAGCGCGCGGCGAAGTGATGCTCGAGCCGGTCCAGGTCGACGGTGCTCTTGCTCTTCGGCTGTATCGCCGACAGCACCACGACGCCGTCCCGGACCAGGTCGCCGCAGTTGTGGGCCTCCAGCCAGTCCAAGGTGGCGCTCGCGCTTCGCGCGCCGTCCACCGACGGGGAGCTGACCAGGATGATCTGGTCGGCCAGCCGCAGGACGCCGGACATGGCCGAGTGCAGCAGGCCGGTGCCGCAGTCGGTGATGCAGATCGAGTAAAAGTGCTCGAGCACCCGCGCCGCGTCACAGTAGTCGTCCGCGCCGAACGCGACGGACACCCCGGGATCGCGGTCAGAGGCGAGCACTTCGAGCCGGCTCGGCGCCTGCGAGGTGAAGGCTCGCACGTCGGCGTACCGGCCGACCTGATCGCGCTCGTTGAGCAGGTCCCTGATCGTCGCGGCCGTCTCCAGCCGGACCTTGTCCGAGAGCGTCCCGCGGTCGGGATTGGCGTCGATGGCTATCACCCGGTCGCCGCGCAACGTGGCGAGCGTCGCGCCGAGTCCCACCGCGGTCGTCGTCTTGCCCACGCCGCCCTTGAGGCTCAGCACCGCCACCCGGTGATGACCGCCCGCGACCGGCGTCCTGATCCGGTTGATGAGATCCCGGCGGCGCATTTCAGCCGCCGACTCACCGAACCGCAGCAGCCCGCCGGTCGCCCGGTAGACGCTGCGGCGCCAGCCTGAACCGGGGGCCGCGCGCTTGCCGTGCAGCAGCGACTCGGTGGTCAGGCTGTCGGACGTCTCCCGCATGTACTCCGGCTCTGCCGGCTGCGGCGGTATTTCCCAGGGCAGCATTTCCGGGCCCAGGGGCGAATTGCGCAGTGAGGTCACCCCATGCTCCGGCGGCGCCCCGTAGCCGGGGTGCGCCCCGTAGCCGGGGTGCGCCCCGTACACCGGGGCGTCAGCGTGCTCCTGCGGGTCGGGCAGCGGCTCCATCACCGGCGCGAGCTCCGCGTCGCGGACAAAGCCCAGGTCCCCCGCGTAGCCCGGGTCCTCAGCGAAGGCCAGGTCGGCCGTATAGCCGTGATCCGGCGGGTAACTGACCGCCGCCGCGTACTCCGCGTCCGGCGCATAACTCACATTAGGCGGGTAGCCCAGGTCCCGGTCGTCTCCCGGGTCCTGCGGGTATCCCAGCCGCCGCGTATAGCCCGAATCGGGCGCATAGCTGAGACCCTGCGGGTAACCCGGTTGCCCCGGGCCGGGCCGCTGCGGATACTCCGGCTGGTAGGAGGGGGGCTGGTAAGAGGAGGGCGGGTAGGAGGAGGGCTCATAGGGAGAGAACGACGGTTGCGGATAGTCGTCGTCCGGCGCTACCGGCTCGACGCGGTCGCCCCGGCCGGCCCACCCGTGGAAGGCCGGGAAGGCCTCGCCGTCGTGTTCCTGGAACGAACCAGCATCCGGCGCATAGTCGTGCGCGTCTTCGCCGAAGATCTGCGGCGTATCGTTGTTCATCGTCACGGGTTGTCCCTCTTGGTCCTCATGGGTGGGCGCGCATGCGGGCCGGGTTCGTTCATCTCTTCGAGCGTAAGCCAAATAACGCGTGATTTCGACACCCAGCGCACTGGCATGGTGGCACTGCGTTGCGATAACCCGGCTCCTCGTCCTCCTGATGGCCCGGAGATGACCCCGGAGATGGCAGAGTTGGCAGGCCTGGCTACCGCACAAAGGAGAAGGAGAGGGAATGCACGCCGTCGTCATCACCGAACCTGGCGAACCCGACGTCCTGCGCTGGCTTGAGGTGCCCGACCCGGTCCCCGGCCCCGGCGAGGTGGTCGTGGAGGTCGCGGCCAGCGGCGTCAACCGCGCGGACCTGATGCAGCGGGAGGGCCGCTACCCGCCACCGGCGGGTGCGCCGCCGTACCCGGGCCTGGAATGCTCCGGCCGGGTCCGGTCCGTCGGCGACGGCGTCACCGGCTGGCGGCCTGGTGACGAGGTGTGCGCGCTGCTGGCCGGCGGCGGCTACGCCGAGCAGGTCGCGGTGCCTGCCGGGCAGCTACTGCCGGTGCCCGCCGGGGTGGACATGACGGAGGCCGCCGCGTTCCCGGAGACCGCGTGCACCGTGTACGCCAACGTCTTCCAGCTGGCCGGGCTGACCAGCGGCGAAACGCTGCTGGTGCACGGCGGCAGCAGCGGGATCGGGACGATGGCGATCCAGCTGGGCAAGGCCTTCGGCGCCCGGGTCGCCTGCACCGCGGGATCGCCGGAGAAGCTGGCCCGCTGCCGCGAGCTCGGCGCCGACGTGGCCATCAACTACCGGGACGAGGATTTCGTCGCGGCACTGCTCGACGCCACCGGCGGCGCGGGTGCCGACGTGATCCTCGACATCATGGGCGCCAGCTACCTGGCCCGTAACCTGGCCGCGCTGGCCACCGGCGGGCGGCTGGTCATCATCGGCCGGCAGGGCGGCAGCCGGGCCGAAATCGACCTTGGCGTCTTGCAGGGCAAGCGGGCCAGCGTGCACGCGACGACGCTGCGGGCGCGCCCGGCGAACGAGAAGGCCGCGGTCGTGGCGGCCGTGCACGACCACGTATGGCCGCTCATCGACGCCGGGAAGGTCGCCGCTGTGATCGACAGGAAACTGCCCATGTCGCAGGCGGCGCAGGCGCACCGCGCCCTGGCGGCCAGCGAGCACATCGGCAAGATCGTGCTCGTGCCAGATTGACCCCGGCTGCCTGAGCAGGCGGGGTAATCGGACAGACTAGGGGAATGAGCTACGGGATGAATCCTCAGGCACAAGAGCATCCGCAGGTCCTCGTGGTAGGCCCGGACGGCATAGCCACGGCAGGCAGCGAGCAGGAGCAGGACGAGAACGCCAGCCGCGAACGCCCGGTCACCGAGATGGTCGAGCAGCCGGCCAAGGTCATGCGGATCGGCAATATGATCAGGCAGCTGCTCGAGGAGGTCCGGGCGGCTCCGCTGGACGAGAAGAGCCGGGCCAGGCTGAAAGAGATCCACCAGAGCTCCATCAAGGAACTCGAGGACGGACTCGCGCCCGAGCTCGTCGAAGAACTCGACCGGCTGACACTGCCATTCAACGAGCAGGATGTGCCGAGCGAGGCCGAGCTGCGGATCGCCCAGGCTCAGCTGGTGGGCTGGCTGGAAGGGCTCTTCCACGGCATCCAGACCACGCTGTTCGCCCAGCAGATGGCGGCCCGGGCCCAGCTCGAGCAGATGCGCCGCGCGCTTCCGCCCGGCATGATGCCGCAGGCCCAGGAGCCACAGCACCAGGGCCCGGGCTCCGGTCCGTACCTGTAAAGATCATTTTCCCGAACGAAGCGGGTGCGTGCCCCGGCTCCTCCCGACGGCGGCGCCGCTAGGGGCGGCCGAAGCGCAGCCGTCCCAGCCAGGCGGCGGCTTCGGCGAACTCCGCGTCGGAGGTGCCCGGCCTGACCTGGGCGGTGCCGCCGTCGCACCGGGCGTAGCTGCCGAGGAAGCGCACTTCACGGCAGACCCGGCGCAGCCCCATCAGCGCCTCGCCGACCCGTGCGTCATCGACGTGCCCCTCGCAGTCGATGAAGAAGTAGTACTGGCCGAGCCGGTCGCCAGTCGGCCGGGACTGGATCGTGGTCAGGTTGATGCCGCGCACCGCGAATTCGGTGAGGATCTCGAGCAGCGCGCCCGGGTGGTCCTCGACCAGGAACGCGGCCAGCGACGTCCGGTCCGCCCCGGTGCGCGCGGGCAGCGGCCTGGGCGGTGACACCACGACGAACCTGGTGACGGCGTTGGCGCGGTCGTGCACGTCGGGCGCGATGACCTCCAGGCCGTACCGGTCCGCGGCGAAGGCGCCCGCGAGCGCGGCGTCCACGTGCCCGTCCGCGGCCTGGCGGGCCGCCTCCGCGTTGGACGCGAGCGGGACCCATTCGCTGTCCGGCACGTTGGCGGCGAGCCAGCCGCGGCACTGCGGCATGGCCTGCGGGTGGCCGCCGATCCTCTTGATGTCGCCGAGCTCGGTTCCCGGCCTGGCGAGCAGCGCGAACGCGATCGGGATCTGCAGTTCCGCCACGATGACCAGGTCGTTCCCCGTGGCCAGGTCATCGAGCGTGGCGGTGACGACACCCTCGACCGAACTCTCGATGGGAACCACGGCCCGTTCCGCCGCGCCTTCTCGCACGGCGGCGAGTGCGGCCTGGATGGTGGGGCAGGACAGCGGCTCGGCGCCGGGGTCGGCGGCACGCAGCGCCGCCTCGGAGAAGGTCCCCTCGGGCCCCAGGTAGGCATAAGGCATAGCCCACATGATGCCAGCATCGCGAGGGTGCGGCGCCCGGACGGACGGCGTGCTCCTCCTCCGGCGACAGCGGCTGCGTCCGGGCACTCGGTATCACGCGACGCATTATAACGATTACGTAAAGTTAAGGAACGGGAGCGCGCCGACCCGCGGCCCGCAGCCGGGCGATGATCACGACGAGCGCCACGGCGGCGATCCCGAAGGCATCTTCCACCACCCTGGCCACCACTTCCGGCACGTCCGGCTGGCCGAGTAGGGACCGGCCCCACCAGGGGATGGTCAGGGCGAAGAACGCCGCGGTCGCCGCGGCGATGGCGACCCGCCGCGGCGAGCGCCCGTCCGCCAGGATCGCGCCGATGACCACCACCACGACAAGGAAGTGATGGATCCAGGAGACGGGCGAAAGCAGCACGCCGAGCAGCGCGGTGACCGCGATTCCCTCCATCTCCCTGGACTGGAGCGCCAGCCGCCGGGCCACCGCGAAGCCGGCCACCGCGACCACGACGGCCACCGCCGCCCACAGCTCGCCGGGGGCCTGACCGGGCAGGAACTCCCTGAGCAGGATGCCGCGCAGCGACTGGTTGGACGTACCCGAATTGGCCCCGAGCCGCCCGGACTCGAAGATCACGCTCGTCCAGTAGGTGACCGAATCACGGGGCAGCAGCAGCCAGGCGCCGAGCGTGGCGGCCAGCGCCACCGCTGCCGCGGTCAGCGCGGCACGCCGCCGTCCCGACAGCCACAGGTACACGATGAACACCCCGGGCACCAGCTTGATCGCGGTGGCGAGACCCACAAGCACGCCGCGCGGCCAGCGCGGCGCCCGGGCCGCGCAGTCCGCCACGGCCATCGCGAGCAGGACCATGTCCACCTGGCCGAAACGCATTTCGTCGCGCAGCGGGAACAGGTAGGCACAGGCGGCGAAGATGACCGCGAAGGCGGCCGCGCGCAGCCCGCCGGAGGGAACCCGCCGCAGCAGCGGCGCGAACGCGAACCAGATGACCACCGCGAGCGGCAGGTAGATGAAGGGCACCCAGGCGAGCTGGGCGGCCGGCCAGGGCAGCAGCGCCAGCGGCACCGCGAAAAGCGCGGCGACCGGCGGGTAGGTGAACGGGAGCAGTTGCGGCGGCTGGGTCAGCACGGCGTAAAGCGGCTGGCCCTGCAGCACGCTCAGGCCGCCCGTGCGGTAGACGGCCAGGTCCACCATGCGCTGGTCGGGCACGCTGGTCAGGTACCCGCGGACCAGCAGCTCGACGGCGGCCAGCGCTGCGGCCCAGGCCAGCACGGCCAGGACCGTGGCCGCCCACGGCGGCCAGGCGGCCAGGCGCCCGGCCACGCGCCCGGGCCAGCTCGCGGGTCCGCGCCGGCCCGTTTCGGCCGCGGCCGGGACTCCGGTAGCGGTGCTCAACTGATGGCCCCCCTCGCGGGCGCTTCGCCTGGCGCCGCCTGCTGGCCTGCCTCCGGCAGGACGCACGGAGGCGCGCAAGACGACGGAGCGGGAGGCGGGGTCACCGGGACCCACCGCTCCGCACCCGCCGACCCACGCGAGCGCACCATCAGGACCACCAGCCAGGCCGTGGCCACGGCGAGAACCGCGGGGGTAAGCCCGTGCCTGACCACGGGCTGCAGCCAGCCGAGCCCGGGTGGCAGTGCCGCGTCGGTCTGCCGCGCGGGCAGGTAGCCGAACCCGAGTGCCGCGGTCCGGGCCAGCAGCAGCCAGGCCAGCCCCGCCGCGGCGGTCCCGGGCACCAGCGGGACCAGCGGCAGCAGCGCCCAGGCCAGCGCGTCGTACCAGGGCAGCACGTACGGCCAGGCGAACAGCCAGGCCAGGGCTAGCGCGAAGGCGGCCGTGCCGCCCGCTGCGCTGGGCAGCCCGCGGATGAGCAGCCCCCGGATGAGGAGCCCCCGGATGAGGAGCACTGCGAGCACCACCATCAGCGCAATGGCCCCGGACTTCACGATGTCGGTCGCGGCCGTTCCGGTCACGGCGAGATGAATGATCGTCCGGATCACCCGCCACGGTGACCCGATCGACACCATGTCGCTGGCCCGCGATGACTGCCTGAGCATGGCGGACCCGCCGATGGCCACCGCCGCTCCTGCCGTAACCGCGAAACCCGCGCCGAGCGCCGCCAGGCGCGGCACGAGCCGCCGCCACTGGCGCCCGAGGATGAGCATGAGCGCGATGGCGAGACCCACTCCCACCAGCGCGGATGTCACCTTGACGGCGAACCCCAGGCCGACCAGGACCCCAGCCGCCAAGGCTCTGCTAGCCGGGGGGACGACCCCCCCAGACCCCCCCGCTCTTTCTTCCGGGGGGACCCATCCCCCCGGACCCCCCTTGGGAGAGACCCATCCCCCCAGACCCCCCTTGGGGGGAGCTTCGCCCCCCCGTACCCCTCTGGCCCCCCCGGCCCCTCTGGCCTCCCTGGCCTCCCTGGCCTCCCCAGCCCCTATGGCTCCCTTGGGCCACGGCCCGAACATGACCGCCACTGCGGCGACGCCGAAGACGACCGCCTGGCCGTCCACGTGCGCCCCGGCCACGAGCACCTGGAGCAGCAGCGGGTTGCAGGCCCAGAGCAGGGCCGCGCGCAGTTGCTGCGCCGGGTCGTGGCGCGTCATCCGGTGCAGCAGCAGCGCCGTGATGGCGAAGGCAGCCAGGTTCGCCAGGCCGAGCACGAACACGGTGAGCCGTACCGAGGTCCCGCCGGCCAGCGAGGCCAGCCCCTGGATCGCGGTCGCGAGCGGCCCGTAGACCGACGGCGTCCCCGACCAGTCCTGCACCGCCCGGGCCACCGGGTCACCCAGGGCGGCCAGCTGGTCCGGCGTCGTGGTGTACGGATTATGGCCGGTGACGAGCATCCGCCCGTAGGCGGCGTAGCTGAGGTGATCCGACGACCCGAAGGGTGGCACCAGCGTCAGCGCGGCCGCCGCCAGCAGCCCCGCCACCAGGACGGCCCGCGCCGGAACCGACCAGCCGCCGCGGACCGCCCGCAGCACGAGCACCAGTCCCAGCGTTCCCGCGGCCAGGCCGGCCGCGGTCAGGCCGACGGCGAGGTAAGGCGACGGGTGCAGGCCGAGCGACCATGGCGGCGACCCCGCCCAGCCCGGCAGCACCGGTTCCATGACCGAGGGCCCGGCCACCGCGACGGCGAACGTGAACGCCACGCTGACCCCGATGGCGACGAGCCCGGCGGTCCCCTCGGACATCGCGGACCTCGCGGACATCGCGAGGTTCTTGAGGTCCTTGGGGTTCCCGGGTCCGGCCGGACCCGGGGACCCTGCCGGTCCCGCCCGCTCCGGCCGCCTGGTCATATTCGGGCGGCGAGCGCCCTGGCGACGTCGGTGAGCTGGCGCGCACGGTGCAGCTGGGCGCGCAGGCCGGTCCCGGTGGCCCGGTGCGCGAGCTCGACCTCGACCTCGGTGACCCGGAGCCCCTTACGCAGCAGGTCGATGGTGAGCGCGGTCTCCACCCCCCAGCCAGGTGCCAGCGGGCGCGCCGCCTCGAACGCCGCCCGGGTCAGGCAGCGCTGCCCGTTCAGCGGCTGGAGCGGCCGCCAGCCCACGGCCCGGCGGATACCGGCCCCGGACAGCCCGACGACCAGGCCGTGCCCGCCGAGCTTGACGGTCGCGGCGAAGACGGCGATGGTCATGTCGGCCGTCCCCGCGACCACCGGAACAGCCAGCGGCCCGGCCTGGGCGGCCGACTCGGCCAGGTCCGCGTCGAGGAACAGCAGGTGCCGGGGCCGCTCGCGGCGCTCGCGCTGGTCGACCAGGCTCACCGCGTCGGCGCCGGTCTGCATGGCGGCTGCCTTGCCCCTGTTCCTGGCGTGCCGCATCACCACGGCGCCCGCGCGGCCGGCTAGGGCACCCGTGCCGTCCTGGGAGCCGTCGTCGACGACCACGACAAGGCCGACTCCGGCCAGCCCGGCCGCGGCCGTCACGGTCGCGGCGATGCGGTCGGCCTCGTTCCGCGCCGGAATGACCACCGCGACGTCGCCGACTCCGGACCCTGCTGGCATGGGCCGATCTTAGGTCAATACGCTGCCTAGTTGCGCGGGACCGCGGGTTTGGGCCTGCTCAGGCTGGTGTCGTCGACGAGGGTGAACACCGAGTCGAGGCCTGTCACCTGAAGGATCTTGCGCACCGCGGGCTTGGGGGAGGCGATCTCTAGCTCGCCGCCCCGCTCGCGCACCCGGCGCAGGCAGGACAGCAGCACGTTCATGCCGGTCGAGTCGCAGAACTCCACGCCGGACATGTCAATCACAACCCGGGTGGGCATGCCATCGACCAGGACGGCGGCGAGCTCACTGTGCAGCCGCGGAGCGGTATAGAGATCGATCTCACCGCAAATGGTCACGATTGTGTGATCATCATGAAATCGTGACCATTTGCGGTGAGATCG
>Ga0208043_1000802_pt1 | contig 12876 bp, 9 predicted proteins | sample Sb_taG_12_FD_187710 | JGI IMG/M metagenome (GOLD analysis project Ga0208043, IMG submission 187710) | Peat soil microbial communities from Weissenstadt, Germany - Sb_50d_9_AC metaG (SPAdes) (version 2) | ecosystem: Environmental > Terrestrial > Soil > Wetlands > Peat | place: Germany... | reverse complement strand
CCGTCAAGTGAACTAGAGATCATGTTATTAATCATTGGCCGACGTGCCGGTGTTTTCGTCCGTAACACCTTAAGGCCCAGTGTGTTAGGCTTAACCGAGTGCCATTCGTGGCTGTCACCTTTTCCGTCCGTGTCACCTTTTCCCTCCGGTCCGCAACCAAGTTTGAACTTTCGATCGCCGCCGCAGGCACGGTAAGCTCAATTCCACTCGGCAGGAGTCTCGCCCTCCCAAGATACTCTACTCCGGCTTCCCAATCGAACCCGCCGGCCGAGATCGAGGTCAAGCATGTCGGTTCGCCCGTCAGAGCGGCAAGCGGCGAACGCCTCGAGCAAGTCCACGGTACCCGTCGCCGGACCGCCTGGTCGTTCCAGGTCCGTTCCGTCGCGTCAGGCCCCGCCGGCCTTGATCCAGGATCCGGAGGCAAGGGCGGCGTTTTCCTGGGCGGAGCTCTGGAGCCCCACGAATCTGCGCAGTTGGGCCGGGTCAATGACCCTGCACGGCCTCTTGCTGCTGACACTGGCTCTCTGGTATTTCGCGCCCCCCTTGCGGCGGCCGATCCACTTCGACAGCAGGCTCGCCGGGTCTCCCAATGGCGTTCCGGAAGGCCTGACCCTGACCGGGGGGATGAACACGCCGCTGGCCATGCCGGATGCGCCGGACAACCTGCTTCCAGCGCCCGACGAGCCCCTCCCAGAGCTGATCGCGCCGCCGCTGGAGCCAGCCGCCGTGACCCTGGTTCGGGGCGGCAAGCCAAGCGCTGGCGGTGGGGTCGCCAACGACAATCCGGGGGCCGGTGAAGGCGATGGCTTTGGCCTGGCCCGCTTTGGCGAGGGGGGAGAGCGCATCCGCGGAGTCGCGGTCAAGGTCGGCGACCCCCAGTTCACCCTGATCTGGGACACGGATGCCGACCTTGACCTGCACGTCATCGAGCCGGGCGGAAAGGAGATTTACTGGGAGGAACCCAAGGGCAAGCAAGGCGGCGAGCTCGACGTCGATAACACCAAGGGGTTTGGCCCGGAGAACATCTACTGGCTTGTCGAGTCGGACGGCGTTGGGTCCAAGAAAGTCAAGGGACCAGGGCCGTCGGGCGTCTATCAATGGTTCATCGTCTACTGGGGCGGTTTCGGGGGCGTTCCCAAACCGACGCACTGGAAAGTCCGGATCAAGCATGCAGGCAAGGTCACCGTGGTCAACGGCAAGTTCCACGCGCTGAACGAGCGGAGCAAGACCTTCATGTTGAAGGTCGAGCCAGGACACGGCCCTATGAGCGGGGGCGCCGCGATTTCCGCCGATTCACCTTGAGCAGCGGCCACGGCACCGACGATTTGTGAGTCGTTGCCATAAGAGGATTAGTTCGAGGGAGATGGGCGTTTCCGAGAGATTCCTGGGGCTCCTGCCCTCATCTCGCCTCGGCGCTTTTTGTCATTCTTGTTAGACTATGTATCGATCGTCGCGCTCTTTCGGCCGGTATGATTCGGGTCCCCAAGAACGGAAAGGTTTCCAGGATCGTCATGGCGAGCACACTCCGCGAAGAACTCGCCTCGCTCAAAATCGAACGGTCGGAATTCATCCGTCCCGCGCGGAAAAGCGATGGTGTTACCGAGTACCGCCGCAGGGGAGGGGGCCTGCGTTTGCTCTCATGGCTGCTCTGGCTCATCCCACTGAGCATTATTGGCGGAGCGGGTTACGTCGGCTATCGCGAGTACGACAGGGTTCGATCCAAGACCGAAGTCACCATTGGCCTGGTCCAGAAGATGACCACCGGTGAAGCCGAGAAGCTGCTCAGTGCCAAGGGCTACTTGAAATCGCAGAAGCAGGCGATGATCGGCACCAAGGTCGCGGGGCGGGTGGAGGAGATGCGCGTGCAGGAGCACGATCAGGTCAAGGCAGGAGACATCCTGGCCGTGATCGAGCACCACGACCTGCTGGCCATGATCGAGCAGCGGAAAGCCGGCATGGAGAAATCGAAGGCCGACCTCGAGGAATCCAGGGCCGAGCTCTGGGAGAAAGATCGCGAAGCGAATCGGGCCGAACGCCTCGTGGCCAAGAGGATGGTGCCGCAGGAAGACTACGAAAAGGCTTCGTCGCTCAAGAAGATGTCCGTCGCGCGGGTCGCGGCGCTCGAGGCTTCACTCAAGATGATGAAGGCCAACATCGACGAGATGGAGTATACGCGCAAGTATCAGATGCACATCCTCGCGCCGTTTGACGGCACCGTCGTGGAGAAGCAGGGAGAGGTGGGTGAGATCATCTCTCCCATGGCGATGAGCTCATCGCTCGGGCGGTCGGCGGTGGTCACCCTTGCCGATCTGGCGCACATGGACGTCGAGACCGACATCTCCGAGAACATGATGTCGCGGATCGATCTGGGGCAGCCCGCGGAGGTCTCCGTGAGCGCCAATCCCAACAAGCGGTACCAGGGCAGGCTGCGGCAGATCATTCCGATGGGCGACCGCACGCGCGGCACCGTCAAGGTCAAGGTGGAGATCGTCGATCCCGACGACAAGCTTTTTCCCGAACTGGCGGCCACCGTCCACTTCCTGCCCTTCAAGACCGGTACTGCGGCAGAGACCAACAAGGCCTATCTGTTCGTGCCCAAGGCCGCCGTGTTCCAGGAGAACGGACACGATTACGTCTGGGTCGTGGGGAAGAAGTCGCAGGTCAACAAGAGGCAGGTCGAAGTGGCCACGACCAAGGAGGACCTGGCCCGTGTCGAGTCTGGCCTCGAGTCCGGAGAGAGTGTGATTTTGAATCCTCCGAAATCGTTCAAAGAAAATGAAGAGGTCAGGATCGCCGAATGAACCCTGTGGCGCCGAAAGATTCCTGTCGTGGAAGCGAAAGGTTATTCGTTCATGTGCCAGACGTCGTCGATCGTCCTGCGTAGTGTTTACAAAGAATACCGCCGGGATGAGTTCGTGATCCCGGTCCTGGCAGACCTCGACCTGGAGGTCGCGGAGGGGGAATACCTTGCCCTGATGGGGCCGTCGGGATCGGGCAAGACCACGCTGCTGAACCTGGTCGCGGGGCTGGACCAGGCGACCAGGGGCGAGGTTATCGTCCACGGCCAGGTTCTGGGCCACCTCTCCGAGGCCGAGGTCACCCGGTGGCGCGCCAACAACGTCGGGTTCATCTTCCAGACCTACAACCTGATCCCGGTGCTGACAGCCTTCGAAAACGTTGAGCTGCCGCTCCTCCTGACCCATCTTTCCCGCCGCAAGCGACGCGAGAACGTGCTGACGGCGCTGCGGATCGTCGGCCTCGAGAAGCGCGAGCACCACTATCCTCGCCAGCTCTCCGGCGGCCAGGAGCAGCGGGTCGCGATCGCCCGGGCAATCGTCACCGATCCCTACCTGCTGGTGGCCGACGAGCCAACCGGAGATCTCGACCGAACCACCGCCGGCGAGATCCTCGACCTGCTCGAGCTGCTCAATCGCGAATTCCAAAAGTCGATCGTCATGGTCACCCACGATCCCCTGGCCGCGGCCCGGGCCAGCCGGGTCCTGTACCTCGACAAGGGCCGTCTCGTGGATGAGGTCATCCAGGAAACCCGGGTCTCGGTGGCGTCATGAAGTACCTCACCTACATCTTCCGTAACGCCCGGCGGAATCCCATCCGGTCGCTGCTCACCATCGCTTCGACGTGCATCTCCCTGTTCCTGATGATGATCCTGCTGGCGTTTTTCGACATGCGTGAGGACGCCGGGAAGGCGAACCGGGTCTTCAATCGCATCATCACCATGAATGCCACCGGCTTCGCCGGCATGGTGCCGATCGGCCGGGTCCCGGAAGTCGGCCGGATGGACGGCGTGCTCGCCACTTCCCCCTTTAGCTGGTTCGGGGGCAAGTATCATGACGAGATGATGCCCTTCGCGCAGTTCTCCGTCGATGCCGACTCCGTCTTCAAGGTCCTGGACGAATTCCATGTTCCCGACAGCCAGCTTGCGGACTTCAAGGCCAACAAGGACGGGGCGGCGATTGGACGCAGGCTCGCCAGCGATCGGGGCCTCAAGATCGGCGACCCTCTCCCCTTGAAGGGCGACCTCTATCCCGTCGACATGGACCTGACCGTGCGGGCCATCTACGACGGCCCCTCCAATCGGAACCTGCGGATGTGTCTCTTCCACTACGAGTACCTGGACGAGGCGCTGAAGAAGGTCACGATGAGCTCCTCGTCCGGCGGCTCGCTTGCCACCGACAGCGCCCGGACCTCGGGCAACGCCGGCATGATCTTCATCAAGTGCAAGAACGCCGACGTCATGCCCTCCCTGGGCAGGAAGATCGACGATCTCTATCGCAACAGCGAGTTTCCGACCCGCACGCAAACCGAGGAAGCGTTCGGCAAGATGTTCTCGGACATGCTGGGCGACCTCCAGAACGCCATCTACGGCATCGGCGCGGCGGTGGTGGTCTCTCTCCTCTTCGTCGCCGGCAACGCCATGGCGATAGCGATGCGCGAACGGACGTCGGAGGTGGCCATCCTCAAGGCGATCGGCTTCAGCAAGGGCAGGGTGCTGTTCCTGGTCCTGACCGAGGCCATCCTGGTCGCGGGCCTGGGAGGCGCGCTGGGATCTCTAGGGTGCAAGGCGGTTTGCGACTTCGTCGACGTGGCCAAGTACTCCGCCGGTATTCTCCCCGTCTTCTTCGTACCCTGGAGGATTGCCTTTCTGGGCCTGGTTGTCTCGCTCTTCGTGGGCTTCGCCAGCGGCGTCGTCCCCGCGCTCCTGGCGGCCAATTCTTCCGTGATCAACGGTCTGAGGAAAGTGGGCTAGCGACCTTGAAAAGGCAGTCGTTCGGCAAACCCAGGTCTCCAGCGAACCATGAAGCACTTCCGATACATCTTCCGCAACGCCCGTCGTAATCCCGTCCGGTCGATCCTCACGATCGCCTCGACGGCAATCTGCTTGTTCCTGATGATGATCCTGCTGGCGTTCTTCGCCATCAACAACGAGGTGGCCGTGGAGTCCCGGATCTACAACCGGATCGTCACGATGAACGCCAATGGGTTCGCGGGGATGGTCCCGATCGCCTTCGTGGGCGAGGTCTCCAAGATGGACGGCGTGGTGGCGGCGACCCCGTTCAGTTGGTACGGCGGGAAATACCACGATGAAGTGATGCCGTTTTCCCAGTTCGCCGTTGATGCCGAGACCATCTTCACCGTCATGGACGAGCTCACCGTCGCGCCTGACCAGCTCAAGGCCTTCAAGGAGAACAAGGACGGTTGTGTGATCGGTAGCAAACTGGCCAGAGATCGCCAGTTGAAGGTTGGCGATCCCTTGCCCCTGAAAGGCGATCTCTTCCCGGTCGACATGAACCTGACCGTGCGGGGGATCTACAGCGGCCCCGCCAGGACCGATCAGCGGATGTGCCTGTTTCACTTCGATTACCTCGACGAGGCCCTCAAGAGGGTCACGATGAGCTCGGCCGCGGGCGGATCGCTGTCTCCGGCCAGCGCCAAGGTGTCGGGCAACGCCGGCACGATCTTCATCAAGTGCAAGACCGCCGACATCATGCCGTCCCTGGGCAAGAAGATCGACGATCTCTATCGCAACAGCGACTTTCCCACCCGGACGCAAACCGAGGAAGCCTTCTCCAAGATGTTCGCTGACATGCTGGGCGATCTCAAGAGCGCCATCTACGGGATCGGTCTGGCCGTCGTCGTTGCGCTGCTTTTTGTCGCGGGAAATGCCATGGCGATGGCCATGCGCGAGCGGACCACCGAGGTGGCCGTGCTCAAAGCCATCGGTTTTCCCAAGGGGCTGGTGCTGTTCCTGGTCCTGACCGAGGCGGTTGTGGTCGCCGGTCTCGGAGGCGCCATCGGCACGCTCGGCAGCAAGGCCTTCTTCGATTACGTCGACATCGCCCCCTACACGGGAGGGTTCTTGCCGTTCTTCTACGTCTCCTGGAACATCGCGATCCTCGGACTGTGCGTCTCGCTCTTCGTGGGCCTTGCCAGCGGCCTTTTCCCGGCGCTCATCGCGGCAAATTCCTCCGTGATCAATGGCCTGAGGAAGGTGGTTTAGAAAGTCATGATCCCTCTCAAATACAACGTCCGCAACCTCAGAGTCCGGTGGAAGACGACGCTGATGACCATCCTGGGAACGGCCCTTCTGGTCGCGTCGTCCTGCATCCTCTTCGGCCTGGTCGAGGGCCTCGAATACAGCTTGAAGATCTCGGGCGACCCACTTGACTTGATCATTCTCCGCAAGGGCTCCTCCAACGAGACCACGGGGGGATTCGAAACCGCCAAGGCCGACCAGATTCTGACGCTGCCGGGGATCCAGCGCGACCCGTCAGGGGCGCCGCTGGCGGCCAAGGAGCTGCTCAACATCGCTAACGGCGAGCGTGCCAACGGAACGCGCAACAACCTGATCATCCGCGGCGTCCAACCCGCCTCGCGCGCTCTCCGTCCCGATTTCAAGATCGTGGCGGGGAGAGATTTCGTCGAGGGCCGGGGCGAGTGCATTGTCAGCAAGATCGTGTCGCGGCGCTACAAGGGGGGCCAGATCGGGGGGCTGCTTTATTTCGGCGACAAGGAGCAGTACCGCGTCGTCGGCATCTTCACAGCAGGCGGCAGCGCTGCCGAGAGCGAAGTCTGGGCCGATCTCAGGGACGTCGAGAAGAACACCGGGCGTGATGGCTCGGTCTCCTGCGTCCAGATCCGGGCGGCCAGCCTCCCCGAATATGAGAAGCTGCAAAAGACCATCAACGATGACACCCAGTTCAAGCTCGAGGCCAAATCGGAGAAGGCCTACTTCGAGGATCAATCGCGAATGAGCCTCTTTCTCAAGGCCGCCGGCACCCTGATCGCCGTACTCTTGACCTTCGGCGCCATGTTCGCCGCGGCCAACACCATGTTCGCCGCGGTCAGCTCGCGCACTCGGGAGATCGGCACGCTGCGGGCCCTCGGGTTCCCCCAGAGGGATATCCTGATCTCGTTTCTGGGCGAGTCTTTCCTGCTCTGCGCCCTGGGCGGGGCCCTCGGCCTGCTGGCCACGCTACCCCTCAATCTCTTGACGATCGAGACCTTCAACTTCGGCAGCTTCGCCTCGATCTCCATCTCGTTCCGCTTCGGCTGGATGGTCGCGGCCGTGGCCATGATCATGACCGTGGCCATGGGTCTTTTCGGCGGCATGTTCCCGGCCCTTCGCGCCGTCAGGCTGGAAGTGATCGCGGCACTCAGGGAATTGTGAGCGATTCTCAAGTGTTCCAAGGGCTCGCATCCAGACAAAGGCAGACCGATCACCGCGCGTGATCGAGCACGATGATGGTGCGGCTTTCCGGCAGCGTCTCGGTCGTGACCTCGATTGTGCTCGACCCGATCCGGATGACGGGATCTCCCGGCAGGACCTCGAGGAACCGCTCCAGGGGCTGAATGTTCAGGTCGATCTTCGGGGTCTTGTAGTGCATCGGCAGGACGAGCCGGGGACCCATGGCTTCGAGCAACGGAGGAATTTCGGAGAAATCGATCGTGGGCGGCCCTCCGGCGGGAGCAAGCACGATCTCCGCGCCTCGCAGAGGGGAAAGCTCGGCCTCCGTGAGCTGATGCCCCAGGTCTCCGAGGAAGACCAGGTGAAGGCCCTCCGTCCGGAAGTGGACGATCGTCACCTCGTCCTCGGGCTTCCGTTCGGGGGTCTCGAAGACGCGGACTGCCTCGATCCGGATGCCGCATGTCACTTCGCCTCCAGCCGGCAATTCGAGTGCTCGAATCACCTGGAATGGAGGAACGATCTGTCCCAGATGGCTGTGATAGCGGTCGTTTTCGTGGCTGACAACGACCAGGTCGGCAGGCTCGTCGAGCGGCAGGTAACCTCCCGAGTCCGGCGAGCGATAGGGATCGAGGATGATCCGCAAGCCTTGGGTTTCGATCAAGAACGCAGCATGGCCATACCAGGTGATGCGCATGGTCGGGTCATTTTCCTTGGGGTGTGGAATGCTCGGGCCCGAGCTTCCAGTCTAACGAGCCGGCGTCCGGACCGGGACGCCTTACCTTCGGGTCGGTTCATTGACAGCCGGAGCAGTGATGGTGACGATGTCTCCAGGGCGTGGTGAGGGGTCGGAATGGGCGCTGCCAGAACCGGGGGCGAGCGTTGATGGGACAAGCTCGGGCCATCTTCTCTCGAGAGATCGATCTGCGCCCGCTCTGGCATGCTCTCCGAGACCATCCTGCCGACGTCATCTGTTGGCTGGGTGTGCTGCTCCGGGTCGAAGTCTACCTCTGGAACCGTGATTACTGGATGGACGAAGGGTCGTTGCTGGGTAACCTCAAGGGGATGTGGGTCCTCGACTTTTCGGGACATTTGCAGGGCGACCAGCTCGCCCCGTTCGGCTTTCTGATCATCCAGCGGGTGATCGTCGGCTTGCTCGGAGATTCGGGTTACGCCACACGATTTGTCCCCCTGGTTTGTGGCATCGTCGCGCTGCGGCTCTTCAAGTCGCTGGCGTTCCGCTTGTTGCCCTTTGCCGCGGCGATGGTCGCGCTGGCCTTGTTCGCATTCTCCGACGACCTCGTCTATTACTCGAGCGAGCTCAAGCCCTATTCTTGTGATCTCGCCCTCGGTCTGGCGATTACCCTCGCGACGTGGAGACTGCTCGAGCGGCCCCTGCGCGGGGGATGGCTCGCGACACTGGGATTGCTGGTGCTGCTTGCCCCCTGGTTCTCGTTCCCCTCGGCCTTCATGATCGCCGGGTGCGGGATCGCACTTGTGATCGATCGCTGCGCCAAGCGCTGGTGGATAGAGCTCGGCTGGCTGCTGGTCATCGCCCTGTGCTGGCTGACCAGCTTCTGGTTGGCTTACCGGGCATCGCATGCGCTCTTGCACCCGGCGACGACGATGTATGTGTTCTGGAATTTCGCCTTCTTGCCGGTACCGCCTGGCGGCCGGACCGATCTGATCAAGCTGGGCGGTGTTCTGCTGGAAGTCTTCGTGAACCCCTTGAATCTTGTCGCCCCCGTTTACCCGGCCCTGGGTGTTGTGCTGCCGCTCTTGCTGTTGTTGATCGGCGGGTTTTCCCTGTTCCTGCGCGACCGGAGGGTGTTCTTGATCCTGGCGCTACCCATCCTGCTGGCCCTTGTGGCGGCCGCCCTGAGGAAATACCCCTTGCACGGCCGGCTCATGATCGAGCTGGTTCCGGCGTTCTACGTGATGATCGCCGCGGGGACGCAGCGGCTTGGCACCAAGCTCGGCCGGCCGGCTTACGTGGTGGTGCTGGTCCTGCTTCTGGCTTATCCGTGCTCGAGCACCTTCTATGAAGCCCAGGCCCGCCGCACGCGGTATTTCAATCAGCACGGTGATCTGCACGACAACCGCTTCATGCCGTAGCGGCGCGAGATCGTGTCAAGAAGTCGGGATCGTCACCCGTTCGCCCCCGCGCATGGCCGAGTCGTGGGCACAGAGGCCGACCATGGTCCAGTTGGCCGAGGTTTCGGCGTCGGGCAGGGCCGGACGCTCGCCGCGTACTGCGCTCAGGAAGGCGTGGACGAGGTGCGGATGCGAGCCGCCGTGGCCGCCCCCCTGCAAGAACGAAAGATGCTCGGCGTCCTGGATGGCCGACGGTTGCGTGAAGCGGCGGATCCCTGCGGGCAACCGCCCAGCGTAATCGGGAACCTTGACCCGCCGGGCGATCTCCGGCTCGGACAGCGGATGCTCCCGAGTGCTCTTGGTGTGGATCACCGGCTCCTCATTCTCCACCTGCTGCCATTCGAACGACTTCTTGCTGCCAGAGACGTCAAAGCTTTCGCGATACTGCCGCGCGGTGTCAAACAGGCTGCGGGTGACCTCGGCCACCACGTCGCTGTTCTTGATCTTGAAGGTCGCGGTCTCGATGGCGAAGGGGCTGCCATCGTGCGAGATCAAGTCTTCGCGGATCCGGCCCGAGCCGTGGCAGACCACGCTCTCGGCAAGTTTGTCCACGAGCGCCAGGCAAGGGCTGACGCAGTGGGTGGCGTACCACAGGGGCGAGGGCCGGGCCAGTAGTTTGGCCAGCCGTCCCTGTCCTGCTGATGGCTTCCCCTCAGGAACTGGAGCCGCCCTAGCTCGCCACGATCGTACGTTGCCAATTTGTTTCGTTCGCCACGGTCTCCCGACCCCGCCGTTCAGCCGACCGTGGGTCCCCAGGTGACTTCGTTCGGCGAGGGTCTCCCGACCCCGCCGTTCGGTCGACCGTGGGTCTCCAGGTGACGCGCCGACGGTCGGGGACTGGGAGACCTGTGGTCGCAGAGGACGGGCGGGTCAGGAGACCACTGGCCGAACCAGCCTTCGAGGTGCCTGGTTCAAGCCGCGCAGCGGCGGCAGATAGTAGCCTGGAGGCGCCAGCCCCAGGTCACCGCGATGGGACAATCAGATCCCCTGCCTCGTACCCCACACGGGCAATGGAGTGTCTGTCGTCAGAGGTTTAGTGTCGATCCGCCGGGGCTCGGAAGAGTCGGGGACCAGTGCTCCTTTCTGGCCTGGGGCCTGCGTCACCAGGCTCCAACATGCCGCCCCATTCGGGTCTTGGCTGCAAGGGCCCGGTGTGAATCTTCAATGGGGCCACGGCGCTGAAGCCGTGGAAGACGTCCTCCGCGACGAATGAACCTCGCAATGGCCGTTCTTCTTTACGCCTTGATCCGCAATGGTCTGGCTATGGGCCAATATTACCACGGGGCACGTCGCGAAAACCGAAAACCGGCTCTGACCCCGCGAAGCCGCCACTGGCTGGAACTTCTGGGGTACACGCGGTTCTCGCGGAACTGAAGCCCCAGCACGGCAACCAGGGACTCGCGTAAACCCGCTCCAACGCGGGACCGATCAGGGTCCGCGCTGAGATCCCGAGTGTTACCCGAAAACGAACGTTTTTGAACCATGCCGTCATTCTGAAGTCGTCTAGGAGCGGGCTTCGAGATGACCACTTCGGCCCGGACGCGAATGATCATCGTCTTCACTTCTTGATGAGCACTACCACGGATCGCTCTTGCACGGCGTACTGCATCGCGGTGGTTTGAATTTCCTCGCCCGGAGCGACGATATCGTGGGGCGTGGCCTGGGCCGTATCGACAACCCGCCACCATGTGCCGCTCGCGCCTTCCTGAATCTGGAAAGTCAGCGGTTGCCAATAGGCATTCACCATCACATACAGGTCGCAATCGCCTTCGGAACTGCCCAACAGGCAATAGGCGAAGGCCCGGGACTCAAAAGAGAAGTCACATGCTCCGTTGACCCCATACCAGTGAACGTCAGGCCGCCAAAACGTCGATCGGGACAGCGACGCGTGCCGCTTGCGGAAGTCGATCCAGAGCTTGAAGAAACGGTAGATGTCTTTGTTCGTCTGGAGGCGGTCCCAATCGAGCCAGACAGTCGCGTTGTCCTGGTTGTAGGGATTGTTGTTGCCCTGCTGCGTTTGGAGGAACTCGTCACCCATGCGGAACATCGGGGTGCCATTGGACAGGAATAACAGCGAACAGAAGTTCCTGATCTGCTTTTTCCGCAGGTCGATCACGTCATTGGGAACGTGGTCGTCCCCTTCCCAGCCGCAGTTCCAACTTCGGTCGTTCGGACCATCGGTGTTGTTCTGACCGTTGGACCAGTTGCGCTTCTCGTTGTACGACACGAGATCGTACATCGTGAAGCCGTCGTGGGAGACCACGTAGTTGACGCTCTGTGACGGCCGATAGGAGTCGGGAAGGCTGTCGGGGAACATGTCGGAACTGCCGTAAAGCCGAGTCATCATTTCCCCCACCATGCCAGCGTCGCTCTTGACAAAGCTCTGCACAGCGTCGCGGAATTTTCCGTTCCACAACCACCAAGCCTGACCGGGGAACCGCAGGTTGTTGTAGATGTCGAAATCCCACTGCTCCGCGATCAGCCGTACGGAGTTCAGTACGGGGTCGGCGGCAATCTGGGAGAACAACGGCGGATCGTCGGTGTTCAAGGATCCGTCAACGTTACGCGTCAGCACCGACGCAAGGTCGAAGCGGAACCCATCCACATGCATCGCTTCGACCCAGTAGCGGAGGCTGTCGAGGACCAGGCGGCGCACTGCCTGGTTGGCCGCCAGGAAAGTATTGCCGGTACCAGTGAAGTTGGCATACGGCGCTTGCCAGTTGTCCTTGTTGATCATGTAGTAACTGCTGCTGTCGAAGCCCTTAAAGCTGTAGTTCGGCCCCGAAAGGTCGCCTTCCGTCGTGTGGTTGTAGACCACGTCCAAGATGACCTCAATGCCGGCGGCGTGCAGCGCGCGGACCATCTCGCGAAACTCCTTCTTCTGTTCGCAGGCATCGATTCCACACGCATACATGTGGTGCGGGGCGAAGAAGTTCAACGTCATGTAGCCCCAATAGTTCCCCTCGCTCGGATCGAACTGGTGCACGGGCATCAGTTCAACGGCAGTGACGCCGAGGTCGGTGAGGTAGGGAATCTTGTCGATCACGCCCGCGAATTTCCCACGATGTGCTGAATTCACCACCGAATTCGGATTCACCGTGAAACCCTTGACGTGCATCTCGTAGATCACCAGATCGGAGCCGTGTCGCAACGGGGCGTCGTTAGCCCAATCGAAGTCATCCCTGCTTACGCAGATCCGGCCAAGCGGGGCTTTGCCGTCGTTCTTCCCGGAGCCAAGGGCGGCTCCGCGGTCAAAACCCTGCGGGAAATAGACGGCCTGTGCGTAGGGGTCAAGAAGGATTTTGTCCGCGTCGAACTGGTGCCAGTCATACCCGAATCCGAACCCGGGCGCAGGGCCGTCCACCCGGTATGCATAGTACTTAGCATTGGAAACGTTCGAGGCGGGAATTCTGCAATGCCACACCCTGGCGCAACGGTTTTTCCATACGTCGAAATGGAATGTGTAAGTTGGAGTCTGCGGGTTCCCGTCCGCGTAAAACAATAAAGTGACGCTCGTA
>Ga0208043_1000796_pt1 | contig 12902 bp, 10 predicted proteins | sample Sb_taG_12_FD_187710 | JGI IMG/M metagenome (GOLD analysis project Ga0208043, IMG submission 187710) | Peat soil microbial communities from Weissenstadt, Germany - Sb_50d_9_AC metaG (SPAdes) (version 2) | ecosystem: Environmental > Terrestrial > Soil > Wetlands > Peat | place: Germany... | reverse complement strand
TGAAGGTCACCGAGTCAGAGTTGGCGATGGTGGACCTACACCCCCATAACTTCCACGGGGAATGGAACTATTCGATCAACCACAAAACAACCAGTGTGTAACGATTATTGTTTTTCGGGCCCTAAGCGCTTCGGCTGGACGCTGCCGGTTCTGCGATAGGTTGACCGCAGCGTTATTGCCTTGGCGACGGAGCGCAAGCGGAGAGCGGAGGGGAACCGACGACGTCAGCCGGATCGCCCGGATCGTTCCTTCTCTCTGAACTCCTTGAGTTGCTTCTCCGCCTCCCACCAGGAGCGGAAAGGGCCACCCACTCTATGGCACCCGGAAAACGTGGGTGGTCCCAACGTCTCGTCCCAACGTCTCGGGAAAGGTGGGTGGCCTCCAAGGCCCGACTGGCAAGTTTCAACGATGGATCACCGTTCACGCTTGCCTACGGCCACAGAGTCCAATGCCCGACCTGGTAGAAGGCCTGCGTCCTCCAAACGGATGACGTGCTTTTCGTTCCTTTTGTCCTCGCTCGAGCTAGGCGGGCGAATCCACCGCCAGCTCGTCCAGGCAGCGCTGGATCACGACAGTGGTGTGTTCTTCGCTCAGCACGCAACCCAACGGCTGGAGGGCGGTTGCATCCATGCCAATTCTATCACGGCGGAGTGTGCGCCCGCCACGCCTAGCATTACGATGGCAGACAAGTCAACCGAGAGTTATACCGCACGCGGGCACTGGTGAGCCATTTGTAGGGTGGCTGAAACCCACCGCAAACGGTGTGAGGCCGGTGGGTTACACCCACCCTACAATGACGCCACCGTCGCCGTGGGAGGTATAACCGGTGAACACGGTGACCAAGCTGTTCGAGACGGCCGCAGGAGCGGATTGGGCGGCCATCATTGTCACCCGCATCGAGCTTGTCGTGGTGCCGGCCCGGATCTGAGGCCCCAAGGTCTTCCAGCTACGAGGACGAGGGCATCGTGCCTTTCGTCGCCAATGATGAACCACGAGAATGGCGGCTACGACTGCCCAGGCTGCGCCTGGCCCGACGACCGCCACGGCCTGACCATGGACATCTGCGAGAAACGCAACGCGAAGGCCAGCCGTGGCTGCCGTCGGCTGCGAAATGACCCGAGGGAGGAAGGGCAATGAGCGACGGCCTGCCCTGGCACCGCATCCAGTTCGCCTTCTCGATCACCTTCCACTATCTGTTCCCCCAGCTAACGATGGGGCTGGCCTTGCTCATCGTGCTGTTCAAGTCGCTCGCACTCCGCCTCCGCGATGAGTCGTACGACGAGGTAGCCCGGTTCTGGGGCCGGCTCTTCGCCCTCAACTTCGCGATGGGCGTCGTGACCGGCATCCCCATGGAGTTCCAGTTCGGGACCAACTGGTCGAGGTTTTCCCGCTTCTCCGGCGAGGTCGTCGGCCAGGCGTTGGCTATGGAGGGCGTGTTCGCGTTCTTCCTCGAGTCGACGTTCCTGGGGCTGTTCCTGTTCGGCGAGCGGCGGCTCGGCCCGAAGAAGCACCTCGCGGCGGCCGTCGCGCTGGCATTGGGCTCTTGGCTGTCAGGCTACTTCATCATCGTCGCCAACGCCTTCATGCAGCACCCTGTCGGCTACCAACTGGGCGAGGACGGGGTGCTGCACCTGGAGAGCTTCTCGGCGTACCTCTTCAACCCCTGGGCGCTCTGGCAATTCGTCCACACCATGGCGGCCTCGCTCGTCACGGCCTCGTTCGCCGTCGCCGCCGTCGGGGCCTACTGGTCACTGATGGGCCAGCACGCCCGGCACGCCGCACTCTGCGTCCGTGCGGGGGTCATAACGGGATTGGTCTCCAGCCTGCTGGTCGCGTTCCCGACCGGGGACGGCCAGGGGAAGCTGGTGACGAGGCATCAACCGGTCACGCTCGCCGCGATGGAGGGGCTGTTCGAGGGCGGGCCGTATGCGGAGCTGGCGGTCATCGGGCAGCCGAACGTCACCGCCCGCAGGCTCGAGAACCCGGTCGTCGTTCCGGGGGTCCTCAGCTTCCTGGCGTACGGGACGTTCGGCAGCACGGTCCACGGCCTGAACGACTTCCCGCAGGCCAAGTGGCCTCACAATGTGGAGCTGCTCTACTACAGCTACCACATCATGGTCGGGCTCGGGACATTGTTCATCCTCGTGATGGGCATCTCCGCGTTCCTGCTTCCCCGGGACCGGCTCATGCGGACCCGCCCGATGCTCTGGGTGCTGATGCTGGCGTTCCCATTCCCCTACATTGCGACGACGGCGGGGTGGTGGACCGCCGAGATGGGGCGGCAGCCGTGGGTCATCTACGGCCTGATGCGCACCGTTGACGCCCACTCGGCGCTCGTCAACCCGGGCGACGTGGTATTCACAACCCTGGGCTTCGCCGGGCTGTACCAACTGCTGGGAGTCCTTTTCATCGTGCAGGTCCTCAAAGAAATCAACCGCGGCCCGGCCGCGCCCCATTAGGACGGAAAACCATGGCAGCTGCCTGGTTCGCCATCGTCTCGGCCATGCTCGCCGTCTATGCGGTCCTGGACGGTTTCGATTTCGGGGCCGGCATCGTCCACCGGCTCGTCGCCCGGACCGACGAGGAGCGCCGGGCAGTTCTGGCGGCGATCGGCCCGGTCTGGGACGGCAACGAGGTCTGGCTGATCGCCGCGGGCGGGGTGCTCTTTACGGCGTTCCCGAAGGTTTACGCCACCGCGTTCAGCGGCTTCTACATGGGCCTGATGGTCGTGCTCTGGCTGCTGATTCTGCGCGGCGTAGCGATCGAGTTCCGCTCGCACCAGGACCACCCCCTGTGGCGAGAATTCTGGGACACGGTCTTCTCGCTCGCGTCGGTGCTCCTCGCCGTGGTCTTTGGCACGACCCTCGGCAACCTCGTCCGTGGCGTCCCGCTGGGAAAGGAGGGGCTGCCGGGCATGCCCCTGTTCACGAACTTCAGGCCTGGCCGCGAACCGGGCATACTCGACTGGTATACGGGCCTCGTCGGCCTGTTCACTCTGGCCACCCTGGCCGGCCACGGCGCCCTGTACCTCGCGTGGAGGACGATCGGACCCGTCCGGGAGCGCAGCCTGGCCTTTGCCCGGATGGCGTGGAAAGCCGTGATCGTGTTGTGGACCGCCGCGACGGCCGCTACTGCATGGGTGCAACCCACCGCCTTCTCCAACCTCGTCGCCCGCCCCTGGGCCCTTGCCTTCGTCGCGTTGTCGGCCTTCGGGATCTTTGGTGTCTTCCGGTTCCCAGGGCGTGGCCGGGACCTTGCGGCATTCCTCTGCTCGTCGGCGTTCCTGTTCGGGATGGTGGCAACGGCGCTGGCCGGAAATTACCCTTTCTGGCTGCGATCGACCATCGATCCGTCTTACAGCCTTGCCGCGTCAGACGCCGCCGCGGCCCGCTACGGGATGGGAGTGGCCCTGGCCTGGTGGGCCGTCGGGATCATGCTGGTGGCCGGTTACTTCACCTACCTGTTCCACTCGATACGGGGGAAGGTCGGGGCGGACCCGACAGCGGGCTACTAAGCGAACACCAGGTTAGTGCCGCAAGCGCGTTGTCCGCGAGGGCGTCGTGCCGTCGCTCCATGTGGATTACAAAATGACTAAAAACCTTGACTCATCCGTCAGGAGTTTTGGTTGATAAGGGGCGTAATCAGACACGAAGATTGACTGGAGAACGCCGATGACGACAATGAAGGCCCTTAGACATACCTCCACAGGCCACATGAGGAGCGACACGATGAGCAAGGTAGTGAGCGACGAAGGGCTGGACCTCCTGTTCCGTGCTGCGCGAACGCACAACGTCTGGCTGGACCAGCCGGTGGACGACGCGCTGCTGAGGCAGGTTTACGACCTCGCGAAGTTGGGGCCCACCTCTGCAAACATGTGCCCGATGCGGGTGGTTTTTGTGAAATCGAAGGCGGGGAAAGAGAAGTTGAAACCGGCTCTCGATCCGGGCAACGTGGACAAGACCATGAGGGCGCCGGTCACCGCCGTCATCGGCATGGACATCCACTTCTACGAGAAGCTGCCGACGCTGTTCCCGCATGCAGACGCGAAAGCATGGTTCAAAGACCTCCCGGAAAGCCTGCTGGAGTATATCGCGCTCAGGAACTCCTCACTGCAGGGCGCCTACTTCATGCTGGCGGCGCGGGCACTCGGGCTGGATTGCGGGCCGATGTCCGGCTTCAACAACCAGAAGGTGGACGAGGCGTTCTTCGCGGGGACGACAGTCAAATCCAATTTCCTCTGCAACCTCGGTCATGGAGATGCGAGCAGACTCTATCCGCGCTCACCGCGCCTCAGCTTCGAAGAAGCTTGCGAGGTGGTTTAAGGAGAGTGCTGCTACCTTGTTCGCCTGCCGTGGCTCATCGCGGCCGAGGTCGGCGCTTTCAACGCGTTTCAGAGGAGTGCGCGATGCACAACCAGAACAATAAGACGCTGGCTGCCGATATCCGAGGGCCGTCACATGGCTGTCCTTCGGACACTGAACACGACCGAGGCGTGCCGGAAATCGATCTGCTGAGTCCGTTGTGCATTGGTGGACTCGAACTCCGCAATCGAATCGTCATGTCTCCCATGTGTCAATACAGTGCCAATGAGGGCATGGCGAATGATTGGCACCTGGTACACCTGGGAAGTAGAGCGGCGGGCGGAGTGTCGCTTGTCATGGTCGAGGCGACGGCCGTCACGCGGGACGGTCGCATTTCGCCAGGCGACATGGGAATCTGGACCGATGCACACGCTGAACCGTTGGCTCGTATCGCTACCTTCATCCGTTCTCAGGGTACCGCAGTTGGCATTCAGCTCGCGCACGCGGGTCGCAAAGCCAGTCATGATCTGCCCTGGAATGGCGGAGCGACGTTGAAGCCTGGGCAGGGCGGCTGGAACGTCATAGGCCCCAGCCCCATTCCTTTTCATGACGCCGATCCACCCCCGTTGGCGCTCGACGAAGCCGGTATCCATGGAATCATCGACGCGTTCGAAGCCGCGGCTCGGCGGGCACTGTCGGCCGGCTTTCAAATCATCGAGATTCATGCGGCCCACGGCTATCTGTTGCACGAATTCCTCTCGCCGATCAGCAACCGCAGAACCGACTCATATGGCGGCACGTTGGAGAACCGCATGCGTTTGCTTCTCGAAGTCAGCCAGCGCGTTCGCCAGTTGCTCCCACAGGAAATGCCGCTTTTTGTCCGCATTTCAGCGAGAGACTGGGTGGAGGAAGGCTGGGACATTAACCAGTCCGTTATTCTGTGCCAGCGGCTCAAGGATCTGGGTATCGATTTAATCGACGTTTCATCAGGTGGAATGACGCCGAAAGCTCGTATCCCCGTCGGTAAGGGCTATCAGGTGCCCTTTGCCCGTCGCATCCGCGCTGAAGCAGGAATCAGGACAGGCGCGGTCGGGCTTATCACTGAACCGCGACACGCTAACGAGATCATCACCGGCGGCGATGCAGACCTTGTCTTCCTTGCTCGGGAATTGCTGCGCGAGCCATATTGGGCGCTGAAAGCGCAGCACGAATTGGGCGGAGAACCGTCGTGGCCAATTCAGTACGGCTACGCAATCAAACGTCGTGATTCTAGAGGCAGCCATCCGGCGTCGTCCTGACCGTAAGGCTCCCGCGGAACCGGAGAACGCTATGACATGGATCGAAGCCGAAGTCATGGCTCCTGCCCTTCATGTTTCCCATCCTGTCAATGAGCCAGTCTCCGAACGCTTGGGCAATGGCACGTGGAAGTTGACTCTGCCCCAAAAGAAGAAAGGAAGAAGCCGAGTGCTTCTTCCCCTCTTCGGGTTCAAGGGACGGATGGTCAGGATCGTCGAGATCAGGAACCGGCCGGGCCGGGACTGGTCCCCGCCTGGCCGCCAACGCCGGCCAGGGCAGGCCCCTGGGCCTCTTGCTTGGAGGTGGCCTGGAACTTGAGCCGTCGCGAATCGTCCTCGCCTTCGACCTCGACGACGATTATGTTCTTGCCGCTGAAGGAGCCCCGGAGGATCTCCTCGCTGAGCGGGTTCTCGATCATGTTCTCGATGGCCCGGCGGAGCGGCCGAGCGCCATAGTCGGGGTTGTAGCCCTTGGCGATCAAGTAGTCCTTGGCTTCGTCGGTGAGCATGAGCTCCAGTCCGCGGTCGGCCATCCGGCCCCGGATCTTCGACAGCTCGATATCGACGATCTGCTTGAGATCCTGCTTGTTCAGCGAGTGGAAAACGATCACGTCGTCGAGCCGGTTCAGGAACTCGGGCCGGAAATACTTCTCGATCGCGACCTTGAGCCGTTCCTTCATCTGCTCGTAGCTGCCCGCCTCATCGCGGCCGCGGTCGAACCCGAAGATATTCGAGCTCGAGGTGACCTCGGCCCCAGCGTTGGTGGTCATGATGATGATCGTATTCTTGAAATCGACGTTGCGGCCGAAGCTGTCGGTCAGCCGGCCCTCTTCCATGATCTGGAGGAGCATGTTGTAGACGTCGGGGTGGGCCTTCTCGATCTCGTCCAGGAGGACAACCGCGTAGGGCCGGCGGCGGATCTTCTCGGTGAGCTGACCCCCTTCCTCATAGCCGACGTAACCCGGAGGCGCCCCGATCAGCCGCGAAACGTTGTGTTTCTCCATGTACTCGGACATGTCGATCTGAAGCAGAGCGTCGGCATCGCCGAACATGAACTCGGCGAGGGCCTTGGCAAGCAGGGTTTTGCCAACGCCGGTGGGTCCGGCGAAGATGAAGCTGCCGATCGGCCGCTTGGGATCCTTGAGCCCGGCCCGGCTGCGCCGCACCGCCTCGCTGATCCGCCTGATGGCCTCTGACTGCGAGATGACTCTCTTCTGGATGTCGTCTTCCATCTTCAGCAGCCGGGCCGTTTCCTCGGTCTCGAGACGGGTCAGCGGGATCCCGGTCATCTTGCTGACGACCTCGGCGATCACTTCCTCGTCGACCGTGCCGTCCACTTCCTTCGACCGTTCGCGCCACTCGCGGGTGATCGTTTCCTTTTTCTTCTTGAGCTTGTCGGCCTGGTCCCGCAGGGCGGCGGCCCGCTCGAAGTCCTGGTTGGCGACGGCCTCTTCCTTGTCCTGGTTCAGGCGTTCGATCTGCTCGTCGAGCTCCTTGAGGTCGGGAGGCCGGGTCATGGCCTTGAGACGGACGCGAGCGCCCGACTCGTCGACCACGTCGATGGCCTTGTCCGGCAAGCAGCGGCCGGTGATGTAGCGGTCGGAGAGCTCGACGGCGGCCTCGAGCGCGTCGTCGGTGATCTGAACGCGATGATGGGCTTCGTAGCGGTCGCGCAGGCCGCGGAGAATCTCGAGGGCCTCGGCCTTGCTGGGGGGCTCGACGACGATGGTCTGGAACCGCCGCTCCAGGGCCCCGTCCTTCTCGATATACTTGCGGTACTCGTCGAGCGTGGTCGCCCCGATGCACTGGACCTCACCGCGGGCGAGGGCCGGCTTGAGGACGTTGGACGCGTCGATCGCGCCCTCCGCGCCGCCGGCGCCTACCAGGGTGTGCAGCTCGTCGATGAAGAGGATGGTGTTCTTGGCGCGCCGGACCTCGTTCATCACGGCCTTGATCCGCTCTTCGAACTGGCCGCGGTACTTGGTGCCTGCGACCATCATGGCGAGATCCAGCACCACGATCCTGCGATCCCGGAGCAACTCGGGAACGTTGCCATCGACAATCATCTGGGCGAGCCCCTCGACGATCGCCGTCTTGCCGACCCCGGCTTCACCGAGCAGTACGGGGTTGTTCTTGGTGCGGCGGGAAAGCACCTGGATCACGCGCTCGATTTCATTTTGGCGGCCAATGACCGGGTCTAGCTTTCCTTGCCGTGCCAGGTCGGTCAGGTCGCGTCCGAATGAGTCCAGGGCCGGAGTCTTGGACTTGTTGCCTTTTGACGTGGCACCGCGTTCGCTTTCGCCGCCAGCGTCCATCCCGTGACCGAGCAAGTTGAGCACCTCCTCGCGCACTTCTTCGAGCTTCAGGTTGAGGTTCATCAAGACCTGGGCGGCCACCCCTTCCTGCTCGCGCAAGAGGCCAAGCAAGAGGTGTTCGGTCCCCACGTAATTGTGGTTCAGATTGCGGGCTTCCTCGATGGCATACTCGATGACCTTCTTGGCTCGAGGGGTCTGGGGCAATTTGCCCATCGTGACCATTTCCGGGCCGGCCTGAACAATCTTCTCGACCTCGTTGCGGATCTTGCGAAGGTCGACGTCCAGGTTCCGCAGGACGTTGGCGGCGACGCCACTTCCTTCCTTGATCAGGCCGAGCAAGACATGTTCGGTTCCGACGTACTCGTGGTTGAAGCGCTGGGCCTCTTGATTGGCCAACTGCATCACCTTGCGAGCGCGATCGGTGAAGCGTTCATACATTCGTCAACTCCGATCCGACGATCCTACCCTCACGGTAATCCGCCGATCCAGCGAGCTGCCCCAAGAACCACTGAAGTCATTATATGCGCTGGAAACGGCAAAGGTGCACGAAGGCAAAGCGAGGGGCGGTCAATTTCAAGCCCCTCTCGGTCGCATCTGGTCCCGGAATCACCCTGCTACAAGAAGACCGATTTTCCGGCGGCCCTGCAAGCCCCCTGATCTTATGAGATCATCATTCGCCGCGAAATCGCAAAGACAAGAGCGCGTGGAGAAAAGCATCAGGGGAGGCATTCGCCGGACGATACCCGCAACATTTCCGAGCCGCAGGACCCGGCGTCCATTCTTTGGTAGCATCAATCCATGGGTCTGGGCCAAAATCACCAGGCCGATCCGCTCGCCGTCGCTGCCTCACTCTGCACCCAATCGCTTCAGCGCCTGCTCGATTTCCCAGCGCCATTTGGCCCCGCCCTCCAGCTCCAAACATTGGCGAAACGCGCGCCGGGCAAGAGCTGGCTGGTGCAAGCGGACATGAAGGGTGCCAAGTTGCAGAAGTGCGTCGGCGTCGGTCTCGTCGATCGCCAGGATCCGCTCGATTCGCTTCCGCGAGTCATTCCAGCGGCCTTGAAGATAGGCCTCCATGGCGTCTCGAAACAGCCGCTCGATTTCCTGGCGGAATCGCTGCGGGTGACACAGCCAGACCCACCAGAGCGTGTAGGTGAAGCTGGCCACCCAGGTCAAGATCGCCAGGGTCGCGAAAACGCCGCTCCATCCCGGGGCGAAAGCTTCGATCCAGATCCAGCGGGCAACGATCGTCAGGTCAAGCGCGGCCGCGAAAAGAATCGCCAGTATCAGTCCCAGAACCTCCTGACCCGTCCAGACCTGCGCCAGGCCAGGCCAGATGGTAAGCACGGCAATCCATGTACGTCTGGGCACGCCCTGGCTCCTTCTTGCCTCTTCCTTTGCGGCTCACCAAGTTCAGCCGAGTTATTCTAGTCAGCGCTCCGAGCCAGATCAAGCTGCGCAACGGCCCCACCTAGTGAACGCTAGTCTACAAATTTCTGGGTTGACATGCCGACTGCCCATCGAGTCGCGGTGGTCTTCGGCCGGCGCTCAACGCATTAGCTTGTCTCGGAATTGACGACCCAGGACTCTGAGGCGTTCCCGGTCTTCCGGCCCGATGATCTGCTCCAGCGGCGAGCGTCCATCGGCCGTGGTTCCGGCGGCGGTGATTGCGACGCGGTCCACATTCCCCCTCAACCTGAGCGCAGTCAGGGAGTTCAGGTCCAGATCCAGGCCGCCAATGAACTTCCGTGCCTGTTCGGGAATCCGGTCAACCACCCCGTCGAGCTTCACCTGGTAGTCCAGGCGGCCGTCAAAGTCAGTCCAACCGGACATCGCAACCGGAATCCGGCCGGCTGCCAGGTTGAGATGATCGGTCCTGATTCGCCCGTCCTGAACCACGAAATCGGACCGAATCGAGGCTAGGTTGTCCGTCGCCGACAGCTCTGCCAGTTTCGCGAACTCGGTCATCAGTGGCGTTCCGTTGAGTTCGATCGGATCGAGCACGAGGCTGCCATTGCCCACCAACGACTTGCACAGCACGTCGCGTGATTCACCCCGACCCCGGAGGTAGACATCCATTGCCATCCGTCCCTGAATCTCCCCCGCGGCACCGGCCAGCACGGGCACCAGATAACGGAGCACGCTCATACCCTTGTCAAGCACAACGTCAGACGTTCGGAACTGCCCCTCGAAGTTGGGCTGGCCTCCAGATTGATCGAGATGTGCCGTGAACTGGAACGGCCCCTGGTTCAAGCGGCCGGAGAGAGTCACGACAAACGCACCTTCTCCTTCCCAGATCCCCTCCCCTTCCACCTCATCGAATGTAAGCTGGGTATGACTCGGTTCGTCGATCAGCAGAATTCGAGTCTGCTGAATTTTCGTCTTCAGCTTGCTGGGGCCGCAGCGGTGCGGCTCATTGCTCGACGGCGCCGCGCCGTCTCCATCGAAAATGACCAGGTCAGCAAGCTCGAGAGAACCATCCTTGCGACGGAGAACTCGCAGGGTGGCCTCGTCGGCCTGAAGGTTCGTCGGCTCGAACTTGCCCCAGAGCAGTTGCCACGGACTGACGTCGATCCGGATCCGTTTCGCTTCCAGCCAGGGGTCGCCGACAGACCGCGGTGCGCCGATCTTGAGGCCGGTCAGCTCAATTCCTCCATCCAGACAGACATCGAGGTCGTCGAGCTGGACAAAGCGCCCACTGGACCGTTCCAGCTTCGCAATGACATGGGAACGGGCCCAGTTCGTCGGGGCGACCAGGACGATCAGAATCCACAGCAGTGGGGGCGCGAGCAGAACCCCAAGCGGGATCATCAATCCCAGCCAGCAAAACCGGCGATGTTTCATGGGAATTCCTCCCAGATCTCGCGGATCACGCGACACTTCCAGGGCCGTCATGGCCAACGCCGAGAGCGAGAGGCGGGCGCAAGGCACATCTTCCCCCCATTTCTCGCGTCCGAACCATACTCCGAGACCACGAATTGGGCAAGCACAGTCTTTCGCTCCCACGATCGAGCAAGCCCGGTAAGCGCACTCGCTCCCGGAAACGCCGCTTTTGCGAAGCAGCGGTTGACGAGTGTGGAATGGGTCTAAGCCGGCCTGACTCTCCCTGCACGATCCCTTTCACCGAACTGTCGGAACCAAGAACTTTGCACCGCGAGGACCTGGCCATGCGACATACCGAGTCGTCAAGAAATCAAGCTGGATCGCGCTGCGGGTTCTTCCCTCCTCACACACGAACCCGATCTTCGTGGTCGTGGGCGACAAGCCGGTCCGCGCTTCCCGGAAATCGGCCGAATGGTGCCTGAAGAGCGTTGATCAGTGCTGGTCGCAGAAGGAGCGCGCCATTCGCCCGTCCGAGCAGGAGGAGGCCAGCAAGGCCTACGACCTGGCGCGGCGGGCGTATCGGAAGATTCGCGAGGAATCGGCAGAGAATTGATCCGTCGGGGAGCGTAGAATGGAACAAGCTGACAACAGTCGATCTGCGCTCACTCCGGAGACATTCAATGGGAACCGAGCAGGTAAATGGAAAGCGCGAAGGGGTCACTCTGCTCCGACCCGGGATTGGGACCGAGACTATGGTCCTTACCGAAGGATCAACACTTGCTGACCTGCTGCGCCAAGCCGGCGTAAAATCAAGCATCGCCTCAATCTTCATTGATGGAAGAGAGTTGGCGGAGCACTTGGTCCTGAAGAACGGCATGGTCATCACGGTCGTGCCCCAGGTCAAGAATGCCGCGACCCAGTCCTGGCGCGACCTGATGGGAGACTTTCATGACGATCCCGCCTTCGAAGAAATGATGCAAGCCGTTCAAGCGGCACGAGACGCTGAGAAGGAACAACCGTGATCGTTCTCGATACGCAGCCCGTCTCCCAGCTTCAGCGGGTCGGCTCCAAGGACGCTGACCGCATCGAGGAGCGGCTGCAAGGCATTCCTGTTGAGCAGGTTCGGATTACAGTGATCAATGGTGGCAGGCCGGCTCGTCTTCCGTACCCACTGAGCAACCGGCGCGACGTGGTCGTGCCCCCAACCGAGGCGAACTGATGAGCAACGACCACGACCAGGCGCTCGCCAGGGCATTCGACGTGCAGGCACCGCGGTTCGAGCGAGCGCCCGTCCAGAGCGATCCGGCCGCGCTGGAGCGGCTGGTCCGGTTCGCCGGATTTCCGCCCGGAAGCAGGGTTCTGGACGCGGGATGCGGTCCGGGCCTGGTCTGCGCAGCCTTGCTCTCTGCCGGGTACCGGGTGGTCGGTGTGGACCTGTCGCGGGAGATGATCGAGCGGGCGCGGCGGCGATGCGAGCCGGGGAGCGATCGAGCCGAGTTTCATCAACTGTCCCTCTTCGACACCGCCCTGGACGAAATGGCTCCCTTCGACGGCGCCTTGTCCCGTTGCGTCGTCCACCACGTGATCGATCCGCTCGCCTTCGCGGCCCGCCAGGTGCAGTTGCTGCGGCCCGGCGGAACGCTCGTGATCAGCGACCATCTTACTGATCCCCAGCCTGAACCTGCCGGGCACCATGAAGCTATCGAGCGGGCACGCGACCAAACCCATACCACGAACCTGACCGGGGGCGAGCTCGTCGATCTGCTCTACCGGGTCGGGCTCGAGCGGATCGAGTTCCTGGAAGAGCGGTTCGTACTCGATTTCGACGAGTGGTTCGACCGCGGCACGCCCGTCGATTCCAAGGGCAACGTTCGCGCCATGCTCCTGACCGGCCCCGCCATCCGTGGCTTCCGTCCCTCGGTCCAGCCCGACGGAACGATCCGGATCGACTGTCTTCGCGGTTTGGTCAGAGGTGGAAAGCCGACCGAAAACGAGCCCTGAGCAATACTCCCCGCGCCCTGACAACCGCATCCCTCTTGCAACCACCCTCCGGATCACCCGGTCGCCGGCTTCTGGGTCTCGATCTTGGGAAAAAGTGGCGCGGGCTTGCCCCCGCTGAGCGGTGCCGTGATCCGCAAGTCGAGCCCCTTCATGGGACGGGCCGCGTC
>Ga0208043_1000795_pt1 | contig 12914 bp, 13 predicted proteins | sample Sb_taG_12_FD_187710 | JGI IMG/M metagenome (GOLD analysis project Ga0208043, IMG submission 187710) | Peat soil microbial communities from Weissenstadt, Germany - Sb_50d_9_AC metaG (SPAdes) (version 2) | ecosystem: Environmental > Terrestrial > Soil > Wetlands > Peat | place: Germany... | reverse complement strand
CTGGGCTTCAGTATAAAGTTGCGGCCCCGCTATGTCAAGAGAAAAATGATCATAAATTCTTATTCTCGAGTGACTTAAGGTCGAAAACACGCAAGCGCGGAATTCTGTCGGAGACGTCAGAGAAGGCCAGGGGTAGAGGTCCTGTGCGTAGACCCGAAGTCCCCGGCGGGCCGCCTCAAAGGCAACTGTACCCCCACCGCTGAAGGGATCAGCGACCACGAAGGAGTCATCATGGAAGGCTCCAATGGCCGCATCCAAAAGCGAACCGGCGACGGCGTGCGGACGCCGCGCCCACCAGCGGAAGAGCGAGACGACCGGAGAGAATGTCTCGCGGTTGCGTTGTTGGGATTCAACGAGGCGGTCGAGGACGCCCCAGTCGACTCGTTCGATGACAGCCATAGACCCATCAATACTCCGAGGGGGAGAACCACGACGGGGACCAGCTTCGGGATTCAAGACGAGGCCTTATCGCCCCAACTGAAATCTTCCCGGCCCAAAACGAGTCACGGTGACGCGCCGTTGCGCCAGGTTGTGCCGACGCACACTGTTCCTAGCTCAGCAGAGTGTTAGTCTAACCGATGTTCAGTATAACACCGACCCATCCCTCCGCTAGCCACTTGTGGCAATCACGCATCGATTGAGGTCGGTAGACGCCACGGAGCACAACCCCGCTTTTCAGTCCGAGAGCACGCCATCATCGGGGTCACACTTTGTTTTTGGTTTCAAAGACAGCACGTAAGAACCAAAAACAAAGTCTGACACCGTTCCTCGCTGACACCGTTCCTCGCTGTGTTCAGCGGGTTGTGCGCCGAGCTTTCCTCTGCGGGGTCGATCCCCTTTCGGGCAACTCCTACGATCATCGCAGAACCTGGATTCGGGACCGCCTGGAGTCGCTGGCCGGGCTCTTCGGCTTGGAGATCGCGGCCTTCGCGGTGATGTTGAACCACCTCCACGTTAAAGATGAAGAGTAGGATCAAGAAGAGGACTAAGAGCAAGAGCAAGAGAAGGAGCAGGAGGTAGAGCTGGCCTTAATTCGCCCAGTCGTCTTGGTGATCTCCGCGCGTCGGGGACCTCTTCCTTTGGGCGAGTGCATGAGGTCCGACTCTTAATCTTCATCGTGCTCTTAATCCTCTTCCTAATCGTAATCGTAATCGTAATCGTAATCTTCCTCTTAATCTTTCTCTTGGTTGGAGACTTGTCGTGGCCATTCTGCCGTCGGTCCTGTTTACCCATCAATCGAAAGTTGACGGGACACTAGAGATGAGGGCTTCGCGGGGTCTGACTCCAGGGGGGACCCTATGCGGCCGCCTATGCCTCGAACATTTCCCGTAGTACGTCCAACACGGTCGTGGCCGTCGTGCCGGCGATCCGCCCCAGTTTCGTGACCAGCCGTGACCGGTCCACCGCACGGATCTGGTCGAGCACCACCTGCCCTTTCTTGCCTTGGAACTGGCAGGACACCCGCGTCGGGTAGGGTTGTCCCTTGGTCGTCATGGGGGCGACGATCACCGTGCGGATGGTGTGGTTGATCTCATCCGGCGACACCACGAGGCAGGGTCGAGTTTTCTGGATCTCGCTGCCGGCGGTCGGGTCGAGGTTCACCAAGTAGACCTCGAAGCGGTTTATCGCCATTCCCAATCGTCCTCATCCCAACTCGACAGGCTCGGGGCCGGGTCATCGACCAAGGCATCGTCGCCGCGGCGGGCCATCTCCCGGAAGGCGGCGGCCCAGCCGGTCCGAGGCTGTCTGGCCGGCCGGATAATCAGGGAGTCATCTTGGGCACTGATCTCAACCTCGCCGCGCAGGCCGGTTTGCTCCAGGAGCGGCTTGGGGATGCGAATACCCTGGGAGTTGCCGATGCGGACGATGCGTGTCTTCATGGCGAAAGCCCTCGTGTGCTTACAATGTAGCTACTCGGGCGGTACCTGGCAACCCGAGTTGAGCCATGTCGCCCTCCTTCCGGGCCTCACACTGTCCCGACCGCGGGAAGCAGCCGATTGGTCGCCACTTGCGATAGCGACTCTATGTTCAGTAGGTCTCGTGCCAATCGGCCCAGCTTCGCCTTCCCTCGATGGGTGTTTTCTTGTACGCTTCGGCCCTCTTGGTCTGATGAAGACCTACCTCCCCCGGACCCAGACGGTTCGGGAGTGAGGCCAGGCCGGGCTTACGCTCGGGGTCGCCACCGATCCCGACACGTCTCTCCTTGGGGTGCATGGATGCACGAACCAAAAGGACGTTACCTTCCTCTTAGTGGACCACGGCGGTTCATCGGGGACCTTGTTCACTTCGCCTGCAAGGTCCCCTCCGCGCCGGTCAGCCGGTTGATGGACCTCTCGGTGCTTTTCGAAGCCCGAGCCCGCCATCCGGATCGCCCCTCCTGGGCCTGCCTGTTCATGAAGGCTTATGCCCTGGTGGGCGCCCAGTACACTCCGCTGCGCCGGTCGTATCTGGAGTTTCCCTGGCCGCGGCTCTACGAGCACCCCTGGATGAACTGCGCGCTGGCGATCGAGCGTGAGTATCAAGGCGAGGACGGAGTCTTTGTCGGCATCTTCCGGGCCCCGGAACACCAGAGCCTGGTCCAGCTTCAGCAGGCCCTCTCGTGGTACAAGAACGAACCTCTGGAGAAGGTCGGGTTCTACCGCCAGGCCCTGCGCTTCAGTCGCGTGCCGACGCCGGTGCGGCGGATGTTCTGGTGGGGCACGCTGAACATGTCAGGCTACAAGCGGTGCAAGCGGTTCGGCACCTTCGGCCTGAGCAGTTACGGCAACCTGGGGGCCGAGAACCTGCACCCCATCTCCCCCCTCACGACGACCTTGACCTACGGCCCGATCGACCCAGCCACAGGCCAGGTCGTCGTCAAGCTGATCTACGATCACCGGGTGCTCGACGGCGCCTTTATTGCCCGCCGCCTGCACGACATCGAAAACGCGCTTCGGGGGCCCATTCGGGACGAGCTGCGGATCGACCAGCAGGGGACGCGAGACCACACTGACGGTCCCCCACCGAACGTCGAGCCCCTCCTGAAACCCCACCTGCCAACACTCGCCCCCAACCGCGAGCCGAGCGAACAGCGCGTGGACCGGAAGCCCTAGTCTCCCCGGCTCTCCGACTACAAGCCGCATCACCGCCAGACTCTCTCACGCGTCGTGCTCGCCCACTTCCTGGTCGGTCGTGACGCGGACCTCCAGCCGGCTCATCAGCTTCTTGAGCGCGTCTTCCTTCGAGTTGATGAACAGGACGTTATCGAGCACGAGCGACTTCTGCACGTTGGGAACGTGCAGCACCAGCCGCCCTGCGCCGAGCAAGGCGTACTCGAGTACGTCTGGAATCTCCTTGTCGAACTTCAGGTTCATGGTCGGGAACCGTTCCAGGTCGCTCAAGGGGCCGTGGTGGTGGAGGATCTCATTAGGCATCACCTCCCAGTAGTCGAGCCATCGGGTGATGTAAACGAGCGTCAGCAGAATCAGCACCATCAGAAAGTAGACGAGGTAGAAGCCGGCGTTGGCAAAGGCGTAGATCGACTCGAACATGGTGTTGATGGGTCTCATCAGGTCGAGATTGAAGAACGCCCCCAGCCAGAGCACGAAGAAGAGCGCGAAGAGCGTCAGCAAGATCACGCCCACAAGCTCGAACCGGGGGAAATCGAGGGCCATCACCAGGAGGTTGAATCCGAGGACGGTCAGAAAGAGCACCCCTAGCAGGTTCTGCGGGGTCGTGAACCGATCGCGCTGGGATACCTTCGCCGGGACGGTTGTAGCGGTCGCGGGACCCTCCGCAGTGGGGGACGTGACGACCGTGACCGGCTTGCTCGGATCGTAGCTCTTCTCGTTGAGACGCCACATTCCGATCGAGCAGAACAGGGCGACGATGGCCGAAGGGAAGATGTAAATCATCTTGGGCCACATAAAGATTCGAATCCCCTTCTCCCGGTGCTGGACCTTGGTGGGCGTCACAGGGGTGGTCACGGGCGGCTTCGCATCCATCGACATGACAGGGCATCTCCGAGCAAGAATATCGAGTCGCTCTCACGACGAGAATCGTTGATCGCAAACCAAATCGTGATCGGGTTTAGCGAGTTCTTGACCTGGAAGGAGAGGATCATCGTAACGCCCGGCGGACCCTGGGTAAAGTACCTCAAGCCGGCAAGGATGCAGCCAGCTCGCGGGCGCCCGCTTCCTGTTTCGAGGCTTCCCTCCGTGCCAGGATCTTCGTCCGATCACGCTCGACCTTGAAGCCTTCGCGGCGATTTGCTCATCGAATTTGAGAGCCAGGAGGATGAAGCGAGCCACCTCGTTGGGAAAGACAGGTCCTGATTCCGCGTTGTACCCTCGCGACATGCGCCGGGGGTCTCTGGAATCCCGGGCTAGACGGACGTAGACTCAGAACCTGGTTCGTTGTTGGTTGCGTGTTATCAGTGACTTTGGTCACGAAAGGTCAACGGCCATGATGTCCCTCGCCCGCCGGTCCATTGCTGTCGTCGCCAGTGCGGCGGCGATGACGCTCTTGATGACAGGAGGCTTTCCCCTCGGTGCCCAGGAGAGCAGCACTGCGAAGTCGCAGACAACCAAAGCGAAGCAGGCCGATGCTCCTGCTTCCACTGCCACGGACAGTAGCACCACCACGAAGCCGACCGGCAAGACGGCTCCCCCCGATGTGACGCACCGCGTGCCGTCCGGGTACGCCAAGCTCGGGCTCACTGACCAGCAGAAAGAGAAGCTGTACAAGATCCAGGCCGAGTATTCCACCAAGATCCAAAACCTGGAGAAGCAAGTGAGTGACTTGCGCGATAGGCGCCAGGAAGAATTTGAGTCCGTCCTGACCGCTCCGCAGAAGCGCTTACTTGCCGAGGCGGCGCAGCAGAAGAAGGGGGCGGCCGAGGCCAAGAAGGCGGCCGCGGTCAAGGCCGCCGCGAAGGAGAAAGCGGGCAATTGAAAGCAATTGCGCGAGCTTGCCGAAGCGGGCTGCTGGATCGACCGTGAGGGCCGATCTGCCCGCTTCTTTTCTTTGATAATGACCATTGCCTCTCATCCCGGTCCATCGGAGTCCTTCCGCCTGCTTTCGCAGCTCTCAAAAAACGAGCGGAGTTGCTCGGTGACTCGTCGGGGGCGTAGCGTCTTCGCATCGAGAGCAACCCAGACGCTACGGACGCTGGCCAGCGTCTCGCCATCGCGGGATCTGCGGATTTCGATGAACCGCTCGAGGGTTGCCCCGCTGGGGGCGCCCACCCAGGTTCGTGCCACCAGCTCATCGTTCTCCAGAGCCGGTTTCAAGTAATCGATCTCATGACGGCGGACCACCCAGACCATGCTGTCGCGATGTTCCTGGTCCACCACCGCATACCAGTGTGCAACCGCGGCGTCCTGTGCATACCTGAGGTAGACCACGTTGTTGACATGTCCCAGCCGGTCGATGTCCTCTGCCGAGACCCGGAAGGCATGCTCGAACACCCCGGGATGACTCGTCATCAGCTTCCCTCCTTGCCCCCTCAGCTCCTGGCCGCTTTGCCTTGCCCCCGTCCTGGTTCGGTGGACCCTGTGCAGGGTCTGAGCATACCAGAGACAGTCGACGCCGAACCAGCAGAAACGAACCAGATCACGACCCGGGGGACTGCCTGGATACAAGCTTCTGGTCGCCAGTCAAGTTTGTCTCGCTTGCGGTTGACATGGGTCACGGGCATGGCGGAACCTCGATCCGATGATCAGGATGGAGTCATTCCAGTGTAACTAGCCTCACGGACTTCATGAACCATGCGTCTCTTTATCCGGTTGGTCATCGTTGAGTTGTCGCTGCCAGCGATCTTGTTCATTTCAGCAGGGCGGATTGACCTGCCCTGGTTCTGGGCGCTCATCGGCGTCTACGTCGTGCTGATGTCCGCTGCCATCCGGAGCATCGACCCTGACCTGCTCCGGGAGCGTCACCATCCCGCTCCGGGTGGTGAGGACCGCAGCCTACGCTGGCGGGTCGCACCGTTCTTCCTCGCCCATCTTATCGTCGCCGGGCTGGACGTGGGACGGTTCGGGTGGTCAGGATCAGTGCCCCTGGTCGTTCATGCTGCTGGGCTGATCGCCTACGTCAGCGGGATGGGTCTGGCGATGCGAGCGATGGTTGTCAATCGCTTCTTCTCGCCGGTGGTTCGCATCCAAGAGGAAAGAGGTCACCGGCTGATCACCGAGGGACCATACCGGTTCGTTCGGCACCCCGGCTACACCGGGATGCTGCTCTCGTTCCTGGAATCTGGACTCGTCCTCGGGTCATGGTGGTCTTTGTTGCCGTTAATTCCCGTCATGGTCCTGATTCTGCGACGGACAACCCTGGAGGACCGCTACCTGCGGGAGCATCTGGAGGGCTATGTCGGTTACGCTGAAGGGGTTCGATTCCGGCTGCTGCCGGGCGTGTGGTAATACTGACGGTCAGCCGAGAAAGCCACTGCGGTAGGCCAATCCCCTCGTTGGAGCCAACACTTCAGCGGTGAGCATGATCCGGCACGAGTTCGGGAAGCCAATGCTCTTGGAGCTTCTGCTCGAGATCGGTGAGCATGGCTCTCAAGTCTCTCGCCGTAACTGGCTTGACCAGATGCAGGTCGAAGCCCATCTCCCGAGATCGACGGCGGTCCTCCTCGTGCCCCCAACCGGTCACGGCCACGATCAGTGCCTTGGAGCACTCCGAGCGCTCTCGCAACCGCATCGCCACCTCGTAACCATCCATCCCTGTCATTTCAAGGTCGAGCAGGATGACCTCCGGGAGGAATGATCCGGCCATCTCCAAGGCTGACTTGCCGTTGTATACGACCCGCACCTCCTGACCGAAGACCACGGACATCAACCTTCGCAGGCTATCTGCTGCCTGGACGTTATCATCGACGATCAGGATGCGCCGACGGGGCAATAACTCGGAGGCCTCGAGTTGGATCGCCTGCGGTGTTTGCTCTCTTTTGGACTGGACCCTGGAAACCATGGGCAACTTGACCACGAACTCACTTCCTATGTCCGGACCTTGGCTGTGGGCCGTGATGGTCCCTCCGTGTAATTCGACGAGGTTCTTGGCCAAACTCAACCCGATTCCACCTCCCTCGTGAGATAGGCCGACTCTCCGTTCTCCCTGTAAGAAAAGATCGAAGACCTTCGGTAGCAAATCAGCATCAATGCCGATACCAGTGTCTCGAACACGGATCAGGACTTCGCTCTGCAATTGCTCGACATCCAGCCAGATTCCCCCCCCTTGTGGGGTATACTTGGCGGCGTTGATCAACAAGTTAGAGAGAATCTGTTCCAATCGGGTTGGGTCGGCCTTCAGGAGAATCGAGTCCTCGGGAATTGAGACGTGAAGATCCTGATGATGCTCGTCAAAGAGCGGTCGGACTGCATCAACCGCCTGAGCGACCACTGCGGCCAGCTCCACCAGTTCCTTGCGCAGTTCGATTTTGCCCCGGCTGATGCGAGATACGTCCAGTAGATCATCAACCAGTCTCTTGAGGTTCTGGACCTGTCGCTTGATCATCGCCAGTTCCCGATCAGACCCGGCTCCGCCAGTCCCCGCCTGCTCCAGCAGGTCCACAGCCGTTTGGATCGGAGCCAAGGGGTTGCGAAGTTCATGCGACAAGACAGCCAGAAACTCTTCCTTGCGGCGGTCGGATTTCCTCAGTTCTTCCTCGATCCGCTTTCGGTCGGTGATATCAATACAAGAGCCGATGTACCCGGAGAAAATGCCATCTGGGGCAAACCTGGGAACCCCGTTGTCCAGGACCCAGCGGTACTTGCCGTCGTGCCGCCTCAGCCGGTACTCCATGGTAAAAGGCGTGCCAGCCTCCAGTGCCGTGACATAGGTCTCCAGGCATCGCTCCAGGTCCTCGGGGTGGACGCTCTGGGTCCAGCCGTCGCCCATCTCTTGCTCGATGGTCCGTCCAGTGAAGTCGAGCCATTGCTTGTTGAAGTAATTGCACCGCTTATCTGTGTCAGCGCCCCAGATCAGGACCGGGGTGGCATCGGCCAGAGTACGAAACCGCTCCTCACTCTCCCGCAGTGCCTGCTCGGCCCGCTTCCGCTCGGTGATGTCCTCGGCGATCCCCGCCAGCCGCACGATTCGTTCTGACTTATCTCTGATCGGGAAGCCTCGGTCCCAGATCCAGCGAACTGTCCCTCCTGGACGAATGATTCGGTATTCGCCTGCGATGGCCTCACCTCTTTCAAGCCGATGGCAAGCCCGCAATGCTCTCTCACGGTCCTCGGGGTGGACAGCTTCAAGGTAAGACATCGGCCGCTCGTAGAGGGACTGGCAAGATCGGCCCCAGAGCGACTCGTAGGCCGGGCTAACGTACGCAGTCTTGGAGCCGTGGAGTTCGCGAATCCAGAACACATCGTTGATGTTGTCTGCCAGTTGGCGGAATCGCTCCTCGCTTTCCCTCTGTGCCTGCTCGGCCCGATGGCGCTCGGTGATATCCCGGAAAATGATGACAACACCCTTGACCTTGCCGTGTGAATCCCTGATGGGGGCGGCAATATGCTCCACGGATCTCGCCGTTCCGTCCCTGGCGATGAGCACCACTTCGTCATCGGAGACGATGATCTCGCCGTCACCGACGACCTTGGCAATTGGAAGATCGTCAGTCCTCCGGGAGGTCTCCTGCACCGTCCGCAAGACCTCACTCAGGGGGTGGCCCACTGCTTCATGCAAACTCCATCCGGTGAGACGTGCGGCGACGGGATTCAGGAAAATCACGAGCCCACAGGGATCGGTTGTGATCACAGCGTCAGCGATGCTGGCCAGGGTGATCTGAAGCCATTCTCGCTCCGCCTGCTGGGCCTCGAGTGCCCGACGCAACTCGGAGCTGCTGGCCATGGCACGTTCACGGGCTGCTCGCAAGGTTCCGCCGAGCAAGGTGATGACCAACCCGACGAAGAAGAAACCGAGAGCGACCTGGGTCTTGGACTCGAAGATAATCGGGCCAGCACCAGGCATCAGGAATAGATAAACGACCGACAGCCACGACAGAGTCAGCGCCAGGAGGGATGGTCCGTAGCCACCGTAACCGGCCGCTAGAACAATGGCGACAAAGAACAAGATAAAGGGGTAGCGATCCCCGAGGATGGGATAGAAGAGCAGACGAAAGGCGATGGCTAGCCCCACCGATAGCATGGCGAAACCGTAGCGCCGGAACTCATCCAGCGATAACTTCGGCATGTCATCGCCTTTCTTAAATGCCCATCGACTTTGATGGGTTGCGACTCGATCCACGCCCGGCAGGAACAACCTACAGCTTAATAAAACACTGCTGTTCCGTAAAGAGGCTAGCACTGTCTAATTTGATAGCCGGGGGACCGATCAGGAGCCGGTTCTGCATCGGAGCCAGTTCTGGGAACACCATACACATCTCTGTGTAAGTTCCTGGGCTCCATGCCCATCTCCGTCGCGGCACAAGTTCGGGTCCTTCGGATGGCGCCGCCGGGCGCGACGAGGCCTCACTCAAAGGCCCCAGGAATGACCCCTTGCCGGCTGCGCCTCGGCTCCGCCACACCCCTCCATGTTCGCTCGGCCTTTCCGTCCTGCTCGCTATCACCCGGTCCCGAATCCGCCCGGAGTGGGAGAGAGGTACCACGAAACACACGAAAAAAGGAAAACCAGCATGTTAACCTTCGAAGACCTCGGAGAGATATCGACTGGGATTCGGATTCCCTGATTGGTCGACGTTTTCCGTCTATTCCACGGATTCCGGCGTTACCGGACTTACGGAGGGGTCGGAAGGCCCGATTCGAACCAGAGCGGCTCAAGTTCGGGCTTCGAGCGAGCCGATCATGATGATGAAGGATTCGACTCGATCTGCCCACGAACCAGCATCCTGAGCCGACTACCATGAATCGTCAGGTCATCCCGAGCATGATCTTGAGCGTGCTGATCGTTTGCTTCTTCTCGATCGTGCTCTACGAGCGTGACAAGCCCGCAGCGATCGCGCGACCATCGGGCAGTGACCCCGGGCCGGCGGCCACGCCTGCCTCAGCTTCCCAGAACGTCGACAAACCGGCGGCTCCGTCTACCCCAGCCTCCAAGGGCCCGGATTCGTCGAAGGTGGTTGACGAGGGGCCGCCACGAGAAATCAAGGGGCTCGTGAAAACGGAGACCCCGCCAGCGAGCACTGCCGATCAGCGTGCCCAGAGTTCTCCTGCCGCGGGCCTGGAGAAGGCCGAGCCGGTTCGCGTTGCCGAGGCGCCTGCTGTTCCGGCGGTGACGGCCACCGCTGGCCCTGGCTCTGCCCCGAGTCAGGTGGCGACACGCTCGGCGGATCCGGTGAACCGTCCCAAAGAGAAGCCGGCAAGCCACGCCGCCGGCTCCTCGCCGGCAAGTACCGCTCACCGGTCGGCGTTCACCACGGTGAAGGATGGAGAGACGTTGGAAGACGTGACCATCCGTATCTACGGCTCGTCCGACCAGCTCGACCTGCTCTGGCGCGCCAACCGGGATCTCCTGCCCCGCAGGAATTCTCCGCTGAGCGCGGGCGCCGTTCTCCGTACGCCCGAAGATTGATCGGTCCCCATCCCTTGATCGCCGAGCCTGGCAGTCCCGGCATCGCTCCTGTCACGTTCAGACAGCGCTGCGGAAGTAGATGATGTCGCCGTCCTTGACAACGTATTCTTTTCCCTCAAGCCTCTGAAGATGCTTGGCCTTGGCCTCCTTGAGGGTGCCAGCGGCGTGGAGGTCATCGTAGGCGGTGACCTCGGCGCGGATGAAGCCCTTGGCCAGGTCGGTGTGGATCTTGCCGGCGGCCTCGACGGCAGTGGCGTTCCGTTCCAGGTTCCAGCCCCGGACCTCGGGCTCGCCGGCGGTGAAGAAGGTGATGATGCCGACGGCGTCATAGGCCACGCGGATGATCCGGTCTCGCCCCAGTTCGGTCACTCCCAGTTCGGTCATGAACGCCGCCCGCTCCTCGAGGTCGAGCTGCGCGAGGTCGAGCTCGAGCTTGGCGTCGATGGTCAGGGCATCGGCGGCGAGTTCTCGCAACGGGGCGGGAATCTCCTCGCCCTGGGCGGCATTGAGCACGACCACCTGGGGCTTGTCGGTGAGCAGGCCGAACGAGCGGAGCGGCTTCTTCTCGTCGGCCGACAATCCGAGGGTGGCGACGAACTTGCCATCTTCCAGCGTTGCCTGCACTCGCTTGACGATGGCCAGCTCTTTCTCCTGCAATTCCCAGTCGGGCCGGCGTTTCTTGACGCTGGCCTCGAGCCGCTCGACCCGGTTGGTGACCGCGCCTAAGTCGGCGAACAGCATCTCCTCGCGGAACGAAGCCAGCTCGGCGGCTGGATCACCAGCGGTGAAGCCGTTCAGGACAATCAGGAGGGCGTCGCCCTCGCGGATGACGGCCAGCCGTTGGGGGTTGTCGCCGTGCGTCCCGGGAATAAGACCAGGCGTGTCCAGGAACTCGACTGTGGCCGGGGTGACCTTTTTGGGGGCGTGCAATGAGGCCAGGAAGTCAAGCCGCGGGTCGGCCAGCACGGCGACGCCGAGCTGTCCCGAGTGTACCTTGCCCGGATCGGACGCCGTTCCGGTCAGGAGCTCGAAGAGCGTGCTTTTTCCGCTGCCAGCGAATCCGACAAGTCCCACGCGCATGCCACGTAGATCCTTTTATTGATCAGGGTTTGTGTTCAACCGGGTCTGGAGCAGGTCGAGGTTCTCCTCGAGCTCCTCGAGAGTGTCCGGATCGAGGTCGCGGTGACCAAAACGGACCCTGTAAAACGCCTCGACGATCTTCTGCGGCACCTCGGCCACCGCCTGGATATGGGCTGGCTGCCCGGTAAGGAACCGAGACGCGCGGAGGGCGAACTCGTTTTGCGTCTCGGCGGGAGTTCGCTCCAGGTCGTATTCGGCCAGCATCTGTGCCAGCCGGCGATAAAAGAGGATTCCCGCGGTGAGCCCGGCCGAATCGTCGGTCGGGCCGCGCCACCACTTTAGCAGCCGCTTACCCACCGAGATGGCCAGCTGCACGATCAAGGCCAAGAGCGAAAGCACGATGAACGAGACGAAGAACCCCTTGATGCTGATGAATGCGCCGATGCTCTGGAAACTGAACAGGTGGGCGAACCCTTGCTTGGTCCAGAACCAGAGCATGGCATAGCCTCGACGCACTTCACGGATGGTCACCTTGATCGGCGTGTAAAGCAGCCGGTTTTGCCGCGTTGCGTCATAGCCGAGTATGTAGAAGACCCAGACATAGCGGATCATGTCGGTTAACGGACGGATGCTGGTGGACACTCCCCCAACCTGCGCGACCGACTCATCGCGATCCATCACCGGGGTGGCGTCCAGGGTGATCCAGAGGGGGCTACCGTTCGGGTTCCGGCCCACGTACGCCTCGACCCAGCTATGCGCGTGCTTCTGGCGGACGTTCATCGACTGAGTCAGTTCGTTCCAGTCTCCTCCCTTGAAGCCGTTGACTATTCGCGCGGGGATGTCGATGGAGCGCAGCAAGAGTGCCAGGGCACTGGCGAAGTACTCGCAGTGGCCCTTCTTCCGGTTGACGAGGAAATCTTCCACCGGGTCGAGCTGGGGATCGATGACGTTCATCTCCAGTGTGTAACCGAACTCGCCCGAATCGCGGAGGTGAGATTCCAGGGCCCGCGCCCGTGCGGTGGCCGCTTCGGTGCCAAGGTCGGGCAGTTGTTGTACCAGGGGAAGGGCGATCTCCCGAAATCGCACCTTCAGGCTCTCGGGCATTCCCAGGAGCAGCTTGATCCGATCGGACGACAGGGGGATCTCGTTCTCCTGGGAAGCCTCGGAGTTGGCGTCAGAGAGAACCTCGTAGTCGTATGGCCCTCGCGACTCAGGTCGAAAAATCGTGCCGTCGACCGGGTTGAGAAACGGGGCCAGACGCAAAGCGGCCGAGAGCTCGAGGATCGGCCGCATCGCGAACAGCGTTGGCGAGTCGTTGG
>Ga0208043_1000794_pt1 | contig 12920 bp, 10 predicted proteins | sample Sb_taG_12_FD_187710 | JGI IMG/M metagenome (GOLD analysis project Ga0208043, IMG submission 187710) | Peat soil microbial communities from Weissenstadt, Germany - Sb_50d_9_AC metaG (SPAdes) (version 2) | ecosystem: Environmental > Terrestrial > Soil > Wetlands > Peat | place: Germany... | reverse complement strand
GAAGCCCGTGCCAACCCCGATGATCAGGGCGGCACTGCGCAGCCACGACAAGGGGAACCCGGGGCGGCGGGCGAAGGGGATCTCCCACGCCGAGTTGAGCGCGTTCTGCAACGAGTTCGCCACCCCCAGCGTCCCGATGAACGTCCCCACCAGGCCGATCACGAGCGCGATCCCGGTCTGGTTCAGCCGGCCGATACTGAGCAGGCTGATCCCCGGGTATTTGTCCAGCGCATTCAGCACCGTTGCCTTCAGCGCGGGATCGTTCTTAAGCACGATGTCCAGCACGGTCACCAGGACGAGCAGCAGCGGGAAGATCGCGACCAGGGCGGAGTACGCGATCAGGGCGGCGAGGTTGCCTGCCTGGTCGTCGCCGAACTTCTTCCACACCGCGACCGGGAAGGCGAGCCAGGCGTGCCGCTGCTGCAGCTCGTCCGCGGCCCGGAGGGCTCTTTGCAGTCTGTTCATCGCGAGGAAGAAGTACCCGGCCCAGCCGCATCCATCCGCCCGAAGGCGCACCGCGTTGCCCCAGGCCATCATGGGGTAATAGGCAATGTGCTACAACTAGGTGCTACAAGTTGAGGGCAACGAGCTCGGGGTGCAGGCAGCCCTGGCCAGGCCCGGCTGAGGCCGAGGGGCTGGTGCCGGGGCTCGGCGTGGAACTAGCCGACCCCGATGTGCCCGGCGCCCCCGACGAGCCCGACGCCCCTGACGACCCCGGTGACTTGGGCGTGCCCGGCGACTCTGATAGGCCAGACGACGGTGAGCCGGACGGGCTCGCCGACGGCGACGCGGACGGCCCGGGAGCGGACCCCGGCGAGGCGGACGCTGACGCGGACGGAACGGACCCGGACGGGACCGGCGCGCTCGGCTGGGTCGGCGAACTCGGCGCCAGCTGCCTGCAGGCCGCGATGATCACCAGGTCACTGGCTGGGTCGGCGCTGCCGCCGACGCCGCTGAGGTCGACGAAGTAGTGCGGCCAGGGCAACCCGGCCGCGGCCAGCGTGACCCGCTGCACCGCGAGGTCGTAACCCCAGGCGTCTCCGTTCCCGCCCTGGTCGAGCCCAAGGGCCACGCCGTCCCTGACCACGTACACCCCGGCCGATCCGTTGACCGCGGAGCCTGAGGCGGTCGCCTTGACCCGGCCCGTTAGCGGGTCGACGCCGACCAGGTTGGATCCCTCGGTGAGGTAGATCCGGCGCGGACGGCGGTCGGTGCTCTCCGGCACGGCGCCGTGAATAGACCACAGCCGGGCTCCGGTGGTGCCGCTGTACGCGGTCACCCCGGCCGCCGAGGAGAACAGCACCACGCCGTCCAAGGCAGTGCTGAGCGTGCCGTCGAACGCCAGACCCTCGAGCGGCCGGACGACAAGCTCAGCCCCAGTCGCCAGGTCGATCCGGCGCAGCGCGGTCGCCGGGGCCGAATCCACGAACCCGCCGGCTGATTCGGCCACGTACAGCCAGTTGCCGTCGGTACGCCACGCCTGCGCGACCTGGCCGGTGGGCCGCTGCCAGCGGATGTGCCCCGTCGCGTTGTCGTAGCTCGTCACCGCCGTGGCGCCGACCACGACGGTGTATTCCGGGCTGCCCGCCACCGCCCCGCCGAACGCGACCGCCGAGTACCGGCCGGTCTCGACGCCCGCCGGACCGGAAATGACCACCTCGGTGCGCTCAGGAGCGCCGATGCGGCCCGCAGACCGGTAGGAGACGCCCGCGGTTACCTCGCCCGGCCAGGTGCGCACGGACACGATGGCGGCACCGGCCGGGAAGCCGGTGAGCGTGTCCTGCCACTGGAGTACGCCGGTCTTCGAGGAGTACCCGTACACGGTCAGCCCGACGCCGACGGCGGCGACACCGTCGCCGACCGACGCATAGGCCAGGCCCGAAGCTGGCACCGTGCCGGTCAGCCCGGAGGCCACGTCCCACGACCCGGCCAATGGGGTCGTCCATCTGACCATGCTGGGCAGGGTCCCGGCGCGGCAGCCGACCCGGCAGGCGGCCGCGGGCGGTGCGCCGGCCTGACCCTGCGTCGGGTAAGGCAGCAGGGCCACGCCGAGCAGGACCACGGCCAGCGCGCAGCGCCGCAACCGCGGCGAGCGGCCCGCCGTGCCCAGCCGGATCCGGCCGAGGATGCCGCGTGCGGCCCGGCGATGCATCCGGCCGAGGAACCGCCGGGTACCCCGGCGGCGCGCCCCCCCGGAGATCGCGCGACCCCGCTGCTGCGTCACAACAACCACCGTAGGAGAACTCCGGCGGTTCAATGCTGCCTATCTTCCCAAACGTGATCAGGCGGTTGCTGGCCCGGCGGGCCGGCCGCCGGGCTTACCGATAACGTTGGACCCGTCCCAACGAGGAACCATCCCGCCTCGACGAGGAGGTTAAGCCATGACTGACCGTGCGCCGCTCCCCTACGACTTCCTGCCTGCCGTTCCGTCGTTCGACCTGCGCAGCGATGACGTCGCCGATGGCCAGATGATGCCGGAGAACCAGGTCTTCGACGGGTTCGGCATGACCGGGGGGAACATCTCCCCGTCGCTGCGCTGGTCCGGTTTCCCGGCTGAGACCAAGAGCTTCGCGGTCACCTGCTTCGACCCGGACGCGCCGACCGGTTCGGGTTTCTGGCACTGGATCGTGCTCGGCATTCCCGCCTCGGTGACCGAGCTGGAGACGGGCGCAGCCGGCACCGATGGCTCCGGCCTGCCCAAGGGCGCGTTCCACGTCCGCAACGACTACGGCGCCAAGGACTTCGGTGGTGCGGCCCCGCCGGCCGGGGACCCGCCGCACCGCTACGTGTTCGGGGTGCACGCCCTTGACGTGGAGTCGCTGGACGTCAACGACGAGATCTCACCGGCCGTGGCCGGCTTCAACTTGCGCTTCCACACCATCGCGCGGGCCCTCATGATCCCGGTCTACGGGCACTGATCACACGGGGCTGACCAGGATGGGCTGATCAGGATGCCCGCTCGCCGCAGCGGCCGGCGTTGTAGCCGGGCAGGCTGGCGAGCTGAGCCAGCAGCCAGGGCGACGTGAGCACCTTCAGCAGGCCCTGGACCTCGCGGGACGCGGCGTGCTTGGCCGGCAGCACCAGGTCGAACCGTTCCGCGGCCAGCGGGATGAAGTCCAGCCCGTAGGCCAGTGCCGCCGGCTCACTCGACACGCCCGCGTCCGCGAGACCGCCGGCGATGGCCGCCGCCACCTGCAGGTGGCCGGCGGCCCGGCTGTTGTAGCCGGGGAGTTCGGCCGGGTCCAGGCGGAAACGGAGGCGCTCCCGGTCGAGCAGCGCGCGTGCCTGCGCTCCTGGCTCGCGGTTGACCAGCCGCAGCCCCTGCCTGGCCACGTCGTCCAGCCCGCGGACATGGGTCCCGGGCCGGACCACCAGGCCCTCGCGCCAGGAGGCGAACCCGACCACCTCGGCACCGCCGGGAATATCGGCCGCGTCCCCGTAACCCCCGATATCCCCGGTATCGGCCGAGCCGGCCCGGGGGCCTGAGGATCCAGGTGGCCGAGCGAACCCAGCGGGGCCATCGGGTACAGCGGGGCCGACCCGGTGCACGCCCGCGGCGTGCACCAGCCCGGCGGCGGCCAGGCGCAAGGCCTCGCCGCTGCCGCACGGCCACCAGGCGAACGCCAGGGGCGGGTCGAGCAGGGCCAGGGGCGTCTCGAGCAGCGGCAGGGCCGGATCGCAGCCGGCCACCACGACGGTGGGCCGCGGCGGCCCGATCGGGCGCACCGGCACCAGGTTCCACGGTTCGCGCCCCCCGCGGGACACGCCCGCCGGGGCCGATGGTGAGCCCACCGCCAGCCCGCCGGCCGGGCTGAAGCCTTGCCGGGCGGCCGTGTCCGCGTGCAGCGGCAGCGCGACGAACGTGTCGCCGACGGTGGCGAGCGCGACCCGCGAACCCGGGCCGCTGACCGCCGCCACCGGCTGAGCCAGCACCGGATCGCCGAGGTCACCCGGGCCGAACAGCTCCTCGACCGTCATGCCAAGCGCCCGGGCCAGGCCGAGGGCGACCCGCAGCGAAGGATCCGAGTGGCCGGATTCGACGGCGGACACGGCCTGCCGGGTGACGCCGGCCACGCCCGCCAGCTGCTGCTGGGACAGGCCGCGAGCCTGCCGGGCCAGCCGCAGCCGCGCCCCGTCCGGCTGGGGGATCTCGCTCATGTGCTGCCTCCCCTTCCTGGGGTACCTGATCCTTACCTTAAGGCCAGGCGGGCCAGCACCAGGTCAGTCACCGGCTGGCTGGCCTGCGCGACCGCCTCGAGGTCGGCCGGCCAGGCACTGCCCTGTCCACCGGGGAGCCGGGGTCTGGTCTCCGCAATCCTTATGATCCGGGTATGAAGACGCAGATCATCGAAGTCCGTACCGGGAGCCGGGAGACGGTCAGGGACATCACCGGCGAGTGCGCGGCGTTCGCCCGCGACGCCGCCGCTGGCGGCGACGGCCTGCTGCACGTCTTCGTGCCGCACGCGACCGCGGGCATCGCGCTGATCGAACTCGGCGCGCGCAGCGACGACGACCTCCTGACGACCCTCGCCGACCTGCTGCCCGCCGACGATCGCTGGCGGCACGCGCACGGATCCCGCGGGCACGGCCGGTCGCACGTCATGCCGGCCTTCGTGCCGCCGTACGCGACCGTCCCGGTGATCGGCGGCCGCCTGGCCCTCGGCACCTGGCAGTCCATCGCCCTGGTCGATCTCAACGTGGACAACCCGGACCGCCGGGTCCGCCTGTCGTTCCTCGGCTGATGCGGGTCCTGGTCGAGGGTTCGGGAGGGAGCGCAGGCTGGCCGGAGCCCGGCTGCCGGTGTGCCTCCTGCCTGCGCCAGGCAGCGGACGGCAATACACGGAAGAAGTCGACTATAGTCGTAGACGGACGCGTAAGGCTCGGGCTCGAGAGTGCGGGGGGCCCGGATGCGGAGCGGGGGGATATACGGGTTGCCGCGGGCTACTGCGTGCGGCGGCTGGCTGACACGCGGGGCGGTGCCGGGGGGTGGGAGCTCACCGCGCCGGACGGGGGGCGGCTGCTTTACCCGGCGGGACCCGGAGCGGTGCCCGTGCCGCCGGAGGACGCGGCGCCCTATGACGTCGCGTTCCTCGACGTGCTGGGCGACCCCGCCCAGCTCGGCTGGCTCAGGGCCCGGGGGCTGATCACGGCGGACACGATCACCGCCGTGGCGTTCGCGGACCACCGCGTGCCGTCGGAGCGGGAACTCCAGCGGCGCTGCGGCTTCTGGCGGGTGAGGCTGACGGGGGACGGCGATGCGGTCAGCCGGGACCGTTCGGCCGAAAAAGATCTTAAAGGTCTGGCCGGGACCCGGCGGGTTCTCGTGCTCGGCGGGGCACGGTCGGGCAAGTCCGAGCGGGCCGAGCTGCGGCTGGCGGGCGAGCCGGACGTGACCTATGTCGCGACGGGGCCTGCCGGGGCGGGTGACCCGGACTGGGCGGCGCGGGTGGCCGCGCACCGGGCGCGGCGGCCGGCCTGGTGGCGGACGACCGAGACCACGGACCTGGCCGGCCTCCTGGCCGCCGCCCGCGGGGCGCTGCTGATCGACGGGATCGGCACCTGGCTGGCGGCGGTGCTGGACGGCTGCGGCGCCTGGGATGACCGGGGCTCGGTGCGGGACGAGCTGGCGGGCCGGATCGCGGAGCTGATCGGCGCGTGGCGGCAGACCAGCGCCCACGTCGTCGCGGTCAGTGACGAGACCGGAATGGGCGTGGTGCCCGCGACACCCGCCGGGCGGCTGTTCCGGGACGAGCTCGGGTGGCTGAACCAGGCGCTGGCCGCCGAATCGGAGGAGGCCGAACTGGTCGTCGCCGGGCGAGTCCTGCCGTTGGGAGCGTGGTGACGCGCATGGCGCGGGCCCGGTGGAATAACACTGCGAGGTAACAGTCGGATGACAATCTTGCGAGGGGTGCGTGTTAAGCGTCCACTAAGCCGCGATGTCTGCTCCGCTCGCTGGCCAGCTTAGCCTGCTGGCCGCTACCGTAGTAAGACCTGCGGCCGGGCACGCCGTCTCCCCGGGAGTTCGTCATCGCGGGGTCCGCCCCGCGGGGGTCCCGGGGTCGCCCCCGGGGGTCGGCACGACGATGAGGTGATACGACATGGCGCGCGTGGTAGTCATTGGCGACCTGATGACGGACGCGGTCGCTCACGCTGCGTTGCCGCTCGCTCGCGGCAGCGACACGCCCGCGAGTGTGACCATGCACGGCGGGGGTTCGGGGGCCAACATCGCGGCCTGGATGGCGGCCGACGGCGGCGACGTGGCGTTCGTGGGACGGCGGGGGGCCGACATCGCCGGGCGCAACCGCGACATGGAACTCATGGGCTACGGCGTCGACGCCAGGCTGGTGATGGACCCCGAGCGGCCCACCGGCACCTGTGTCGTGATGGTCACCCACAAGGGCGAGCGGACCATGCTGTCCGACCCGGGGGCCAACGCGGCGCTGTCCCCCGACGACCTGCCCCACGACTTGTTCGTGCCCGGCGCTCACCTGCACGTCTCCGGGTACACGCTGCTGTCGGAGGGAGCGCGGGCGGCCGGGCTGGCCGCGATCGACTACGCCCGCCGGACCAACATGACCGCGTCGGTGGACGGGGCGTCGGCCGCTCCGCTGGAGCGGGCCGGGGCCGAGCCGTTCCTCGAGCTGTCCTCCGGGGCCGTGCTGCTGTTCGTCAACGCCACCCAGGCCAAGGTGCTCACCGGCCGGGATGACCCCGAACAGGCGGCCCGCGTGCTGACCGCCTGGTATCCGCACGTCGCGGTCAAGCTCGGCGCGGAAGGCGCGCTGTTCTACGCCAACGGGCGGCCGCCGGTGCGGGTGCCCGCGCCGCCGGTGGACCGCGTGCTCGACGGCACCGGGGCCGGGGACGCCTTCATCGCCGGCTTCATTCCCCCGTGGCTGGACAAGAAGCCGCCAGGCGAGGCGCTGGCCAGCGGCTGCCGCCTGGCCGCGCACGCCCTCGGCCTCATCGGCGCCCGTCCGGTGCTGTAACCGGCCGCCTCGGGCTTGCGGCCGCCTCGGGCTTGCGGCCGCCTCGGGTTTCCGGCCGCCGGGGCCTCAGGTGGCGGCGAAACCGCCGTCCACGTACACCGTCTGGCCGGTGACGTAGTCGCTGGCGCGCGAGGCCAGGAATACGGCTACCCCCGCGAAGTCCGACGGCTCGCCATTGCGCCCGACCATGGTCCGTGCCGCCATCGCCGCCGAACGCGCCGGATCATCGGCTACGGCCGCGTTGAGCCGCGTCGGGACGAACCCCGGGCAGACCGAGTTGCAGCACACCCCCGAGCAGGCCCACGCCTCGGACTGGGACCGCGTCAGCGCCGCGAGGCCGCCCTTGGACGCTCCGTACCCGCCGCTGTTGCCGAAGGCCCGCCCGGCCTGCTGCGAGGTCACGTTGACGATCCGCCCCCATCCCCGCGCGGCCATCGACGGCCCGAACCGCTGGCCGAGCAGGAACGGTGCGGTCAGGTTCACCGCCATGGTCAGGTCCCACTCGGCCGGGGTCAGCTCCGCCAGCGGCGGGCGCAGGTTGATCCCCGCGCAGTTGATCAGGATGTCAGGCTCGCCGAAGGCCGAGGCCGCCGCCGCCGCACGCCCGACGGCAGCGCGATCGCCGAGATCGGCACTGACCCAGGCCGCCGAGCACCCCTGCGCCCGCAGCGAGGCGGCGGATTCCTCGAGCCGCTGCGAATCGCGCGCGATCAGGACCACCTGCGCGCCCGCCCGCGCGAGCGCCGCGGCCATCCCCCGGCCGATCCCCGAACTGCCGCCGGTGACGAGAGCCACGCGGCCCGCCAGTGAGAACAACTCGCTGAGATAGTCGCTCATGGCCGCCAACGTTACGCGCCGGAGTCGCGGAGGCCGGGCTCGCCGCCGCGACTCCGCCACGGGACTCCGCCACGGGACTCCGGCGCGGGATTCCGGCGCGGGATTCCGGCGCGGGACTCCGGCAAACGCCGCGTCGTGTCGCTCGCCAGTCCCAGTCGCACGGCAGAATGTTCGGTATGGCAGGACGACGAGGCGGTACGACCACGCCCCCCGAGGATTTCGAAGAGAACATCGTCGACATCGATGTCACCGAGGAGATGCGCGGCAGCTACCTCGAGTACGCCTACAGCGTCATCTACCAGCGCGCCCTCCCGGACGCGCGGGACGGCCTGAAGCCGGTGCAGCGCCGGATCCTGTACCAGATGAACGAGATGGGCCTGCGCCCGGACCGCAGCCACGTCAAGTGCGCCCGGGTCGTCGGCGAGGTAATGGGCCGCCTGCACCCGCACGGCGACTCGGCCATCTACGACGCGCTGGCCCGGATGGCCCAGCCGTGGGCGATGCGGCTGCCGCTGGTAGACGGGCACGGGAACTTCGGCAGCCTGGGCGGCGACTTCGCGCCCGCGGCGATGCGCTATACCGAGGCCCGGCTGACCGCGGCGGCGATGGAGATGGTCGCCTCCATCGACGAGGAGACCGTCGACTTCATCCCGAACTACGACGGCAGCGAGCAGCAGCCTGACGTGCTGCCCGCGGGCCTTCCGAACCTGCTGGTCAACGGCGCGTCCGGGATCGCGGTCGGGATGGCCACCAACATGGCGCCGCACAACCTCGGCGAGGTCATCGCGGCGGCCCGGCACCTGATCAAGAACCCGGACGCGTCACTCGATTCCTTGATGCGCTTCGTACCAGGGCCTGACCTGCCCACCGGCGGGCGCATCGTGGGGCTGGAGGGCATCAGGGAGGCGTACGAGACCGGCCGCGGCATCTTCCGCACCCGGGCGACGGCGACGATCGAGCAGATCACCCCGCGGCGCACCGGCATCGTGGTCACCGAGCTGCCCTACGGCATCGGTCCGGAAAAGGTCATGGACCGGATCAAGAACCTGGTCCAGGCCAAGAAGCTGAACGGCATCGCCGACCAGAAGGACCTCACCGACATGCAGCGCGGCCTGCGCCTGGTGATCGAGGTCCGCAGCGGTTTCAACCCGGACGCCGTCCTGGCCGAGCTGTACCGGCTGACGCCGATGGAGGAGACGTTCGGCATCAACAACGTCGCCCTGGTCGACGGGCAGCCCCGGGTGCTCGGGCTTCGCGAGCTGCTGGAAATCTACGTCGCGCACCGGCTCGAGGTGGTCAGGCGCCGGACCGAGTACCGCCGCCGCAAGCGGACCGAGCGCCTGCACCTGGTGGACGGCCTGCTCATCGCGCTGCTCAACATCGACGAGGTCATCGCGGTCATCCGGTCGTCCGACAACGCGGCCGCGGCGAAGCAGCGCCTGATGGAGATCTTCGAGCTGTCCGATATCCAGGCGCAGTACATCCTGGACACGCCGCTGCGCCGGCTGACCCGGTACGACCGGCTGGAGCTCGAGCGGGAACAGGGCGAGCTGCGGGCCGAGATCGCCGCGCTGACCGAGATCCTGGAGTCCGACGCCCGGCTGCGCGAGGTGGTCAGCGGTGAGCTGGCCGAGGTGGCCAAGAAGTTCGGTACCCCGCGGCGCACGGTCCTGCTCGAGGGCGGCGGCGCGGCCTTGCCGGCGGCAGTCCCGCTGGAGGTGGCCGACGACCCGTGCGTGGTGCTGATGTCCGCGACCGGGCTGGTGGCCCGGGCGCCGGTGGCCGGTCCTGCTCCGGATGATTATCCCGAACGGGCCCTGGTTCCTCCCCCCGGTGACGCGAGTCGCGCGGCCCACGACGTCGTCATCTCCGCGGTGCTTGCCACCACGCGCGGCACGATCGGGCTGGTGACGTCGGCCGGGCGGCTGGTCAAGCTCAACGTGCTCGAGCTGCCCGCGATGCCGCCCGGCGCGGGCGCCGCGTCGCTGGCCGGCGGCACGCCGGTCACCGAGTTCGCCTCTTTCGGACCTGGTGAGACGGTGGTGGGGCTGGCCTGCGTTGATACGCCGGGCGCTGGTGTTGCCCTGGGTACCGCCGAGGGCGTGGTCAAGCGGGTGCTGCCCGACTACCCGCAGAACAGGGACGAGTTCGAGCTGATCACGCTGAAGGACGGCGACCGGGTGGTGGGGGCTGTGCAGCTCTCCGGGCAGCTCTCCGGGCAGCTCTCCGGGCAGCTCTCCGCCGAATCGGCGGAGCTGGTCTTCATCACGTCGGACGCGCAGCTGCTCCGCTTCCCGGCTTCCTCGGTTCGCCCGCAGGGCCGGGCGGCCGGCGGGATGGCCGGCGTGCGGCTGTTGGCGGGCGCCTCGGTGGTGTGGTTCGGCGCGGTGGACGCGGACGCGGCGGCCGGGACGCCGTCCGGGACGCCGGGAACCTACTCCCCCGCCGTGGTTGTCACGGTGGCGGGCAGCGCGTCCGCGCTGCCCGGGGCGGCGGCCGACAGCGTCAAGGTGACCCCGCTGCACGAGTTCCCCGGCAAGGGCCGCGCCACCAGCGGCGTGCGCTGCCACCGGTTCCTCAAGGGCGAGGACCTGCTGGTGGCGGCGTGGGCCGGGCCGGCCCCGGCGGTGGGCGCGACCGAGGCCGGGGCACCGGTCGAGCTGCCCGCCCCGGTCGGGAAGCGGGACGGCTCCGGCGTCGCCCTCAGCGGGCCGCTGGTCCTCCTCGGGGGTTCGGTCCGGGTGGTCTAGTTTCTGTTTACGTAACCAGCTATGATCGGGCCGTGTTGGTGTATGGTTGGTGTATGAGGACGATGACGCGGACGAACATCGAGATCGACGACGAGCTGGTCGCCCGGGTGATGGAGCGGTACGGGCTCAAGACCAAGAAGGAGGCCGTGGATCTGGCCCTGCGCCAGGTGGCGGGGACTCCGCTCACCCAGGAGTTCCTGGAGAGTGTGCACGGCATGGGCTGGGACGGGGACCTGGCCGAGATGCGCAAGTCCAGGATCTCCGAGTGGTGAGCCGTGTACCTCGTCGACAGCTCGGCCTGGATTGAGTACTTGCGCAGGACCGGCAGCCGCGCCGATGTGCAGGTCACTGATCTGGTCGAGCGGGAGTCGCCGACTGCGGGCGTGACCGAGCCGGTAATCATGGAGCTGCTGGCGGGCGCACGCGATTCCGCCGACTTCCGCAAGCTGAGACGGCTCACCAGCGCCATGCCGCTGTGCCCGATCGATCCGGTGTGTGACTACACCGAAGGGGCCGCGCTCTACAAGCTGCTGCGGAACGAGGGCCTGACCATCCGGTCTGTGACCGACTGCCTCATCGCGGCGATCGCGTGGCGGCGCGATGCCACCGTGGTGCACGCGGACGCCGACTTCGACCGGATCGCGGCGCGCTATCCGGTCCAGGTCATGTCGCTGATCGGTTAGCGGTGCGCGCTGGCGCCCGCGCTGTCGAACCGCCACCACGCCCGCGCCCGCAGGAGCTGCGCAACGAGTATCACCTTAGTCACGGAAGGTGATGCCGGCAGCAGCGGAGGTGACTGAGCGTCAATTCCTCAGGTGTCGATGCGGGACGGGTCGAGCTCGGCGGCGCCGGCGACGATGAAGTCGCGGCGCGGGGCCACCTCGGTTCCCATCAGCAGGTTGAAGATGTCCGCGGCGGTGGCCGCGTCCTCGATCCTGATCCGGCGCAGGGTGCGGCGCCTGGGATCCATGGTGGTCTCGGCGAGCTGGGACGCGTCCATCTCACCCAGGCCCTTGTACCGCTGCACGGGCTCCTTCCACCGCTGCCCGCGCCGCTCCAGCTCCAGCAGCGTCCGGTTCAGCTCCGCATCGGAGTAGGTATACCGGTACCTCTCCTGGCCCTTGCGCGGGTTACTCAGCTCGATCCGGTGCAGCGGCGGGACCGCGGCGAAGACCCGGCCCGCGTCGAGCATCGGCCGCAGGTACCGGTGGAACAGCGTCAGCAGCAGGGTCCGGATGTGCGCGCCGTCCACGTCCGCGTCCGCCATGAAGATGACCCGCTGGTACCGGGCCGAATCCAGGTCGAACGAGCTGCCCGAGCCGGCCCCGATCACCTGGATGATCGAGGCGCACTCGGCGTTCTTGAGCATGTCCGCCAGCGACGCCTTCTGCACGTTGAGGATCTTGCCGCGGATCGGCAGCAGCGCCTGGAAGTCCGAGTTCCGCGCCGTCTTCGCGGTGCCGAGCGCGGAGTCTCCCTCGACGATGAACAGCTCGCTCCGGTCGTCGGCCGACCGGCAGTCGACCAGCTTGGCCGGCAGCGACGAGCTGGCCAGCGCCGACTTGCGCCGCTGGTTGTCGCGGTGCTCGCGGGCGGCGATGCGCGCCTTGGCCGCGGACACCACCTTCTCGAGCACCGCGCGGGCCTGCTGCTTGGCGCCCCGCGGCGGGGTTTCGAGGTAGGCCTTGAGCTGCGCGCCCACCACCTGCGCCACGATCCGGGAGGCGGCCGGGGTGCCGAGCACCTCCTTGGTCTGCCCCTCGAACTGCGGCTCGGGCAGCCGGACCGAGACGATCGCGGTCAGGCCCTCGAGCACGTCTTCCTTGGTCACCGGCTCGTCGCCGTTCTTCAGCAGCCGGGCCGCCCGGAGCTGGTCGTTCAGGGTGCGGACCATGGCCCGCTCGAAACCCGCCACGTGCGTGCCGCCGTGCGGGGTGGTGATGACGTTCACGAACGAGCGGACCACGCCGTCGTAGCCGCTTCCCCACTGGACCGCCACATCGACCTGCAGCTCGCGCTCGACCTCGGTCGGGGTCATGTGCCCCCGGTCGTCGAGCACGGGGATGGTCTCGGTGAAGCTGCCGGAGCCGGTCAGCCGCACCACGTCGGTGACCGGCTCGCCGGACCCGAGGTGCGCGCAGAACTCGCTGATGCCGCCGTCGAAGCGGAACACCGCCTGTTTGATCCGCCCTGGCTCGGCCTGGTGGCCGTCGAGGTCCGCCTGGTGGCCGTCGAGGTCCGCCTGGTGGCCGTCGAGGTCCGCCTGGTGGCCGTCAAGGCTCTCCTGGTGGCCGTCGAGGTTCGCGGAGGGTTCCTCGCGGATGCTGATGGTCAGGCCGGGCAC
>Ga0208043_1000778_pt1 | contig 13067 bp, 6 predicted proteins | sample Sb_taG_12_FD_187710 | JGI IMG/M metagenome (GOLD analysis project Ga0208043, IMG submission 187710) | Peat soil microbial communities from Weissenstadt, Germany - Sb_50d_9_AC metaG (SPAdes) (version 2) | ecosystem: Environmental > Terrestrial > Soil > Wetlands > Peat | place: Germany... | reverse complement strand
AGGTCGAAAATGCTACGAATCACAGCCGAATTGTCAAAGATGGTCGGCACGATCCCGACAGACATAGTTTACGGCATTGTCGCGCAATGCTTCGGCCACTCGCCACTCTCCTCTCTTCTCGCGCCCCTTCCCGCCGGCCGGAAATTGGCTTCGTTTTTCCGGCTCGATTCCGCCCTGGTTGGTCGTAAGTCACAACATGCCAACGATTAACACCACTGACTCTACGAGCAAATTGGCTTTGTTCTGACACTTTTCCATCACCGCCAGCTCCCTCTCTTCGCATTCACTCGTTCGGCGAGGGTCTCCTGACCCCGCCGTTCGGCCGACCGACAGGTCTCCACGTGACGCGCCGCCGGCTTGCCACTCACCGCCAGCTCCACCGACCAGCCTTCTCTCACCCACGCCCCATGCCGCAGTCCGGAAATTGGCTTCGTTTTTCCGGCTCGATTCCGCCTTAGTTGGTCCCAAGTCGCAACATGCCAACGATTAACACCACTGACTCTACGAGCAAATTGGCTTTGTTCTGACACTTTTCTATCACCGCGATCTCCCCCGCTTCCGCCTCACTGACTACTGACTACTGACTACTATTCCCGTGCCACTGGCCACTGTTCTCCCGCCACTGGCCACTCTTCTTTCCCCAACGCTCCGCACCGGGCCAGCGGGTTCAGGTCGTGCGCAGACCATACCCGGCTGGCTCCTGCCTGCCACCGACAACCTGATTGACAAAGAACGAACGGGGCCCGATCTCGTCAAGCGAGCCCTCTCTCACAGTATGCGCCGAACCGAAAGATTCTCGCGGACAAAATCATCCGTTCAGTACCGATGCGGCTGCCCGACCCTTGTCCCGGGGAAGAATAGGCGCGAGGCGCGGCAGGGGCCGCGACTTTCTGCCACGAAGGAAACATGGGTGATCCAAAGCTCGCACTCCAACCGAGGAGACAGCTGATGGCACGTCCCAAGGACCCCAACCTCGAACGCACGTGGCGGCTCGCCGAGCCGTCGGCCGGGAGTGGGGCACCGCATCGCGAGCAAGTCGCACGGTCTGCATCGGCCATGGGGTCCGCCTTCGCCGAGGGAGATCAGGGCGGTCGAGAGGCCCTCTCTTCCCTGATGCGTCCAATCTCGAAAGCTCACTCAAGTTCGGTAGATTCAGCGAAGTTCCGGCTGTGCGACGCTTCTCACGTAAGACTGGTTCGGCCGTGGCCTTACCATACGGTTAGGCAACGAACCCCAAAACGAGGCTTCCCAGCTATCCTCAATCCGAGTATAGTTGCCCTATGAAATCGAATATCGGCAACACCGTCATCGAGACGGAATCCTTCATCAAGCAGGCGGCGGCGCTATGGTCCTCGACCGAACTTGACGATCTGAATGAGCAAGAAGACCGACACACTTACGGATTTCGACAAGCAGCTTATCGCAGGCATGGAGGAAGTCGTTGCGCATATCAACGGCGAGCCCAACAACGGCCGCGTGACGGTCGTTGAGTTTGCCGATGCAAAAGCGATCCGGGAAGGACTTGGCATGAGCCAAGCCGTATTTTTCGCGCCTACGGAATCCCTCTCAAGACCTTGCAGCACTGGGAGCAGCGCCGGCACAACCCAAACCGCACGGCTTCCGCCTACCTTTGGACTATTGAGGAATTTCCCGATCAAGTCCGCGAAGCGCAGCAGCGTCACCAGATGCAGCAGCCGGCCGAGATCGAGCAGCGGCCTGGGCTATAGGGGGGAGATTCGCTGGCCGAGGCCAGGCGCATGGCGGCGGCACTATGGTCCTCGGCCGTAACGAGGGCATCTGGTGACAAAACTGTTGGGTGCGGGCCATTATGCAAAAGGCGGGGAAACGGGGACGCACCTAGATTGACGAATCCCAGAAACTATCTGCGTCTCCTTTTCGTTCTTCACAGAAACTATCTGCGTCCCCGTTTCGTTCTTCGAACGCGGCCGCCGTCTGCTGGAGCGGCTGGCTCGGCGACTTTATTGCTCATACCGCTTGGAGATAACGGCTCCCGTGTGGGCATCGATGATGTAATGTGGCCCACCGCCTTTCAGCCTGGGATTCTTCAGTTCGTAATCGACGTGCCAGCCGTCGTCTTCCAGCACAAGTTGAATCCGGTACAGGGACAAGTCCCGGTACACTCGTGCTGCATCTGCTTGGGCAATGGCCAGTACCTGGTCGCCAGCAAGGCCCACCACACTGTTTCCCATAGTCTTCTCTCCAGCGAAGGAGGCTATTTGGTCAGGGCGGGTAACCAGGACCACCGGTCAGCCCGCCCCGGCGCGAAGCGGGTCCCGTTGTATGAATGCCGTCATCGGCGCGGATGAGGCATGGTACACCGAAAAGCCACGCCGATTGCGTGTCGGCCGCGCTGGGACCGGGTTCCCACCCCTCGGCACTCGGGTTCGGGTGGGTGTGGAACGGGACCGGAAACCGGGACGCGATTAGTATTGACGTCAATCCGCCGTTCTGGTGGCAGAGGATGTTATGCCAAGATCAGCGAGAGTAACACCTGGGGGTTTTGTTTATCTAGTGGGCAAACTAATTGCGTCCCGGTTTCCCCAGACGGGACAGGGTATGTACGAACGACGCTTCTTCATGGTAACCTCGATGGTGAGGGGGTTGTGTTAGTCTTCGACGATTGCTGCGCTGTCGCCTTCCTCGAACATCAAGATCAACTTGGTGGGGGTGAGGCGGACGATGTCGCCCGGTTCCAGGAATTCCCGGATCTTGCCGAAGGACTCGTCGGTGCCGTCGTTGGCTCGAGCGGGTACCTGGCTGGGCCCATGATGGCCACGGTTCCCCGGTCCCCTGGGGTCAGACCTAGTGTGTGACCTCTACCTGGGTAATCCGGAACCGATTGCCAATCCTGCAACGGCCGGGACAAGAATTTGCCTCGTCGGGGCTCCCTGCCAACTTTCGCCTCCGCGCCCGGGCTCATATAATGAGTCATGATGTGATGGACACGATGATTCTTCGTCCCTCCAGAAGCACAGAAGGAGGCGCTGCATGCCTTCCGAGGAGGATGGGTCTATCACCTGCTGGATCGACCAGCTCAGAGCGGGCGACCAGGCTGCCGCCCAGCCTCTCTGGGAGCGCTATTTCCAGCGGCTCGTGGGGCTGGCCCGCGTCAAGCTGCGAGCCGGCGGCGACAGCGATGAGGAGGATGCGGCCCTCAGCGCCTTCCAGAGCTTCTGCCAGGGGGCGGCCCGGGGCCGATTCCCCCGGCTGGATGATCGCCACGACCCCTGGCGGGTATTGGTAACGATCACGGCCCGCAAGGCGGCCGACCAGATCGAGCGCGCAAGGAGCCTGAAGCGCGGCGGCGGGCGGCTCCTCGACGAGGCCGCCCTGGACGGGCCCGATCCCGAGCGCCGGATCGGCGGCCTTGATCAATTGCCCGGCCCCGACCCGACCCCCGAGTTCGCTGCCATGGTCGCCGAGCAGTATCAGCACCTGCTCGAGCTGCTGGGCGATGAGACGCTCCGGTCGATCGCTGTCTGGAAGCTCGAGGGGTACACCGTCAAGGAGATCGCCCAAAGGCTTGACCGCTCCGAGCGAATGGTCGCCTACAAGCTCGGGCTGATCCGGCTGCGATGGGAGGAGGCGCAATGAGCCAGGACAATACGACACTGGCTCAACCGTCCCCGGCGGACCGTCTGGAGCAGATCATCGCGGTCTGCGACCGTTTTGAGGCGGCCTGGCGGGCCGGCCAGCAACCACGGATCGAAGACTACCTGGCCGGGAATCCGGAACTGGATCGGTCGGAGCTGCTCCGGCACCTGCTCGGCGTGGAGTTGGACCTGGCCCGCGAAGCCGGGCGAACTCCGAACCCGGCCGAATACCAGGCCCGGTTCCCCGGGCTCGAGGAGCAGATCCGCTCCGTATTCGGGGAAGGATTGAATGACCCGGCAGGGGTCTTCCAGGCCCATCCCCGGCCGGCCACCAAGGATCAGCCGCTCCGGCGCCCAGTTTCGGTTCAGGTCATGGATCAGAATAAAGAACCCGACAAGCCCCTGACACCGCCAACGCTGATCCCGAACGAGCCCTTCCCGTTCCCTTCCGGCGATCCCAAGCAAATCGGTCGATATCGGGTAATCAGGCTGCTCGGGAGAGGCGGCTTCGGGCGGGTCTATCTGGCACATGACGACGAACTGGACCGCCCCGTTGCAATCAAGTCGCCGAATCCAGAACGTATCCTGTCACCCAAGGACCTGGAATCATACCTCCAGGAAGCCAAGACCCTGGCCAAGCTTGAACATCCCAACATAGTCCCTGTCTTCGACGTAGGTCGCACCGACGATGGACTCTGTTACATCGTTTCCAAGTTCCTCGAAGGGAGCGACCTGGCTGCGAAGATCCTACTCGAGCGTCCCGGTTTCAGAGAAGCGACGGAACTGGTTGCCACAGTCGCTGAAGCTCTTCATTACGCCCACACCCGAGGGCTGGTCCACCGGGACATCAAGCCCGCCAACATCCTGATCGACGCATCAGGCAAACCCTGCGTTGCCGACTTCGGTCTTGCGCTCAGAGACGAGGACTTTGGCAAGGGTGGGGGGTTGGCTGGGACACCCGCCTACATGAGCCCCGAGCAAGCCAGGGGTGAAGGTCACCGGGTTGATGGTCGTTCGGACATCTTCAGCCTGGGCGCCGTGTTGTACGAGTTATTGAGCGGAAAGAGACCATTCCGAGGTGATACTCACCTGGAGTTCATGGAGCAGATCAGCACCACCGAGCCTCGTCCACCCCGCCAGATCGATGACACGATCCCCAAGGAACTGGAGCGAATCTGCCAGAAGGCTCTCTCGAAGCGGGCGTCGGAGCGGTACAGCACCGCCAAGGACATGGCGGAAGACCTGCGCTTGTTCCTCCAAACCGCAGGAGGGACGGTATTGCCCGCCACTCCTGCGGTTCCCATAAGCACCCCGCCCGGATCGACTCTGGAATCGGCTCCACCCCCGCCCACCTCCAGGCAATCCGACTCCGACCAGCGACCGATCAAGATAGTCCCCAAAGGACTCCGATCTTTCGATGAACAAGATGCCGACTTCTTCCTGGAATTGCTTCCCGGACCACGAGATCGAGACGGTCTGCCTGACAGCATCCGGTTCTGGAAGCGAAAGATCGAGCAGATCGACCCCGACCTGACTTTCAAGGTGGGGCTGATCTACGGACCAAGCGGGTGTGGAAAGTCATCCCTCGTCAAAGCAGGTCTACTTCCCCGGTTGGGCAAGCACGTCCTTACGGTCCACGTCGAGGCGACCCCGGAGGAGACGGAAACTCGACTGCTGAAAGGCTTGCGTAAGGCATGTCCTGAACTGTCCCGAGGATCGGGGCTGGTCGAGTCGCTGGCAAACCTGCGAAGGGGTCGCATCCTGCCACCTGAGCGGAAGGTGTTGCTGGTCCTGGACCAGTTCGAGCAGTGGCTTCACGCGAGGAGGAGTGAGGAGAACACGGAACTCGTCGCCGCTCTTCGTCACTGCGATGGCGAACATGTTCAAGCGATTGTGCTGGTACGGGATGATTTCTGGATGGCGGCGACCCGGTTCATGAGGGATCTGGAGATCCGCCTTGTCGAAGGGGAGAGCTCGGCAGCCGTTGATCTCTTCGACCTTGACCACGCCCGTAAGGTCTTGGTCGCATTTGGTCGGGCATTCGGCAAGCTCCCCGATCATATGTCAGATACCTTGAAGGACCAGAAGGACTTTCTCAAGGAATCCGTGAATGGGCTAGCAGAAGAAGGCAAGGTTGTCTCCGTCCGCTTGGCGTTGTTTGCCGAGATGATGAAAGGCAAGGGCTGGACTCTGCCCACACTCAAGGAGGTAGGCGGCACGAAGGGTGTGGGTGTCACGTTCCTCGAAGAGACCTTCAGCGCCTCGACCGCCCCTCCCGAGCATCGCTTTCACCAGCGAGCAGCCCAGGCGGTGCTGAAAGCTCTCCTTCCTGAGAGCGGCACCGACATCAAGGGGAAAATGAGATCACGTCAGGACTTGCTCGAAGTTTCGGGGTATGCGAACCGCCCCAGGGACTTCGATGACTTGACCCACATTCTCGACAACGAGCTTCGCCTCATCACCCCCACCGACCCGGAGGGCTCAGGCGACGAGCGATTGTCAGCATCTCCAGGCGGGCGTTATTATCAGCTCACCCACGACTACCTCGTCCACTCCTTGCGGGACTGGCTGACACGCAAACAAAGGGAAACCCGCCGTGGACGTGCGGAACTGCGGCTGGCGGAACGCTCGTCGCTCTGGAACGCCAAGCCCGAGAACCGGCGTCTCCCGTCGTTCCTGGAATGGGTAGACATCCGGCTACTGACGAACAAGAGAGATTGGACCGAACCGCAACGCCGGATGATGAAGCGTGCGGGAAGGGAGCATGGGCTGCGAGGCATCCTGACGTTCGCTCTCCTGAGTGCTGGAGTTCTCGCCGGGATCGCCGTTCGTCGCCAGGTCATCGAGAATCAGAGAGCCACCCGGGCAGACGGTTTGGTCCAACGAGTCCTCGATGCTGACACACCTCAAGTCCCTGACATCGTGAGGGCGATGCGAAATTACCGTCAGTGGGTCGATTCATCGCTGAGGAGCGAATTGGAAAAAAGGTCGGATGATTCACGCCAGAAACTTCATGCCAGCCTTGCCCTCCTCCCAGTCGATGTCACCCAGGTTGACTACCTCTTCAAACGTCTGCTTTCTGCCACACCAAGCGAACTTCCCGTGCTGCGTGATGCCCTGAAAACCCACCGTTCCACCCTGACTCCGAAGCTCTGGACCGTGTTGAACTCGGCAAAGCCAGGGGAAGTCAGCATGCTCCCGGCAGCCAGCGCCCTGGCAGGCTACGCCCCGGATGACGGCAAGTGGGAAGCAGCGGGCGGCAAGGTGGCTCAGGCGTTGGTGTCGGTCAATGCCGTCTTCCTCGGACCTTGGCTCGAGGCCCTGCGTCCCGTGCGTGGCAAACTGGCAGCCCCGCTCGCTACGATCTTCCGGGATAGGAATCGTTCCGAATCCGAACGGGAGCAGGCGACCGACATCCTGACCGACTACGACAGCGACGATCCCGACCGGCTTGCCGAGCTTCTCATGGTCTCCGACCCCAAGGCATATGCGGCATTCTTCCCCATCGCCCATCGCCAGGAGTCAAAGGCCTTGCCGCTGTTCCAGGCGGAGATATCGAAGAAAGCAACGTATTCGTGGAATGACTCTCCCCTCGATCCCTCCTGGACCCCGCCGGACGCCACGCTCACCGGCAAGATCGAATCGGCTCAGGGGATGCTCGCCGAGCGCTTCGCCTTCTGCCAGACGATGCCTCTGGACGAGTTCCTCACAACCTCCGAGGCTATCCGCCCCTCGGGCTATCGTCCCACCCGGTTCCGCCCCTACGCCGAGGGCAAGAGCCTGCGGGTGGCGGCGGTCTGGACCCGTGACGGGCGTCCTTGGCGGCTCGCTCACGATCAGTCCACCGACGAGATCCGCCAGACCGACGAGCGGAACCGCAAGGAGGGATACCTTCCGGTCGATGTCGCTGGCTACCTGGCTGCGGGTGGGGAGGAGGGCAAGCCCACCTCCCGCTTCGCCGCCCTGTGGGCGCTGAGAACCGGACCGGACGACGACGCTCGCATGGTCGTGGCGTCATCGGTCGCCGAACTCACGAAGGTCCAGGAACAACTGAAGGACGCCGGGCTTGTCCCCCTGACATTGCATGCCTGGCGGCAAGCGGATGACAAGTTGAGCTACTCCGGCGTCTGGTACAAGACGGCGACCGGAACCCCCGAGATGGTTTCTTCCGAGGTCGGTCTTTCGGAAGCGGACCTCCCCGGCGTGGTCGCCCGACAGGATGGCTCCCTGATCGACCTCGATCTCACGGCGGCAACTCCGCTGCCCAGCACCAAGGAGCGTGCCGCCTCGGCTCTGCAAGTGGCGGAAGCGGCCCTCAAGGCGAAACCGGACGACCTCAACGCCCGGTTCGCTCGGGCGTCGGCCTACTTTCAGCTTGGAGAGAATCCGAAAGCAATCGACGACCTCAACGCCGTCATAAAGAAGGCCCCGCAGACCACCGTGGACTACCAGTCCCGTGCCATCGCCCACGCCCGGCTGGGTCACAAGGACCAGGCGAGGGCTGATCTGGAGCGGTTCCAGAAGGGAGACTCCACCGAGAGCACCAGGCTCTACCTGGCGGTCATCGTGGCGGCGGAACTGAGTGAAGGAGCCGACCAAGCGTTTGAGAGCCTCGAAGCGGCCCTAAAGAAACAGCCCCAGGATTCCGGGCTGCACTACGATGCCGCCCGTGCCTACGCCCTGGCATCTCAGGCAGTTGCCCGGAAGGACCAGGCGAGGAGTAAGTCGCTGTCAGAGCGAGCGCTCAGCCTGCTCCGCACGGCGATCGAGAGCGGCTACGCCGATTACAAGCACATGCAGGAGGATGCCGACCTCGACCCCCTGCGAGAACTTCCGACGTTTGCCGACATCATGAAGCCAGGGCATCTGGACCGCTCCTATGCCGCCGTCTGGACGGGCGATTTCCGGTTCGAGGCGAGTCCCCTCCTCGGTTTCGATCCGACCGTTCACCTCCAGCGGTGCCGGGAACTTACGGCGCAGGGCTATCGCATGGTTGCTCTCTCGGTCGCCCGGACTTCCCCCGAGGCACCACCAATCACCGCCTCGGTCTGGCACCGCCCGGTGATCACGGAAGAGACCAGGGACCAACTGGCGGAACGTCAAGCTCGGGCGGGGGTCGCCTTGGTTCGCATGGACAAAGCTGAGGAAGTGTGGCCCCTGCTGCGGCACAGTGCCGACCCCCGGCTGCGGAGCTTCATCGTCAACTGGCTGAATCCCCTGGGTGCCGCTCCGAAACTGATTGTCGCTGAACTCGACCGGATCGACCCCAACGCCAAGCCCACGCCCGCCGAGGGGCAGCAGCTCATGGACTCCGTGCTGTTCCACCCCGAGACCTCGATGCGCCGAGCTCTGATCCTGGCGCTGGGGACGTACGGCACGGAGGGGTTGTCTCCCAGCGAGCGGGAGCCGCTGACCGGCAAGCTGCTCGACCTCTATCGCAATGACCCCGACAGCGGCATCCACGGGGCGGCGGAATGGACCCTGCGGAAATGGAAGCAGCAGGAGAAGCTCAAGGAACTGGATGCCGAGTTGATGAAGGTCAAGGACTGGGGCGACCGCCGCTGGTTCGTGAACAGCCAGGGGCAGACCTTCGCCGTGATCGAGGGACCGGTGATATTCAAGATGGGCTCTCCGCCGACCGAGCCGGAACGTATCGCCGGGAACGAGACCCCCAGGCGCATGCGTATCCCCCGCCGTTTCGCCATCGCCGCCAAGGAGGTCACTGTTGAGCAATTCCAGCGGTTCGTGAAGACCAATGAGAAGTTCGGATTGGCTCCGAGCTTCCTCAACAAATTCAGTCCCGATCAACATGGACCCTCGATCGGTGCGGACTGGTACGGAGCCGCCGCCTACTGCAACTGGCTGAGCGAGCAAGAGGGTTTGTCCAAGGACCAGTGGTGCTACCTCCCCAACGAAGCTGGGGCTTACGCCGAGGGGATGTCGATCCCTGCCGACGTTCTCGAGCGCACGGGTTATCGCCTGCCCACTGAGGCGGAATGGGAATTCGCCTGCCGGGCAGGTGCGGTCACCAGCCGATATTACGGTCACTCGATCGACCTGCTTGACGCCTATGCTCGGTATCAAGCCAACAGCAAGGAGCATGCCTGGACGTGCGGGAGCCTATTCTCAAACGACTTGGGATTGTTCGACATGCTGGGGAACGTGTTTGAATGGTGTCAGGACAGTTGGAATGCTTCCAAACCAGTAAAGAATGGATTATGTAATGATCTCATAATAATATCTGAATCTATTGTTGAAAAGGACGCTCGTCTCCTGCGGGGCGGAGCGTTCGGCGGTCGTCCGGCGTTCGTCCGCTCGGCGAACCGTATCAGGTTTCGCCCCGGCGCTCCGGCTCCCTTCTTCGGTTTCCGCCCCTCCAGGACTTACCACTGATTCACTTTACTTCTTTACCACTTCCGCCTTTTGATTCTTTAATGAACATATGTTAATTCAATTGCATTCCCGAAAACAGCCACCCGGCGCAGCCGGGGCGGAACCGAAAAAACGGATGCTACTGCCAATTTGGCAGTCGATTATGCGTTGACTCCCTGATGGAAACTGGGTTTCAGGCATGGTGAATCGAGCCCCCGCAGGCTGGAAACGGGGACGCAGCTAGTTTTTGATTCTAGCTGCGTCCCCGTTTCTGCTCCCATTCCGAGTTGATGTCGTCGGTATCTCGGCGGATCAGCGACGGTCGCATATTGCGACTGATCAAGCTGTGGCTGGAGGCTCCGGTGGAAGAGACCGACGCGAAGGGGCACCGCCATCGAACGACCCGGAACAAAGACCAGGGGATGGGAAGTCCGCAAGGGGCTCCGATCTCACCATTGTTGTCCAACATCTACATGCGGCGATTCGTGAAGGGATGGAAGACGGGCGGTCATGAGCGACGTTTGGACGCGCGAATCGTCAACTACGCGGACGACTTCGTCATCTGCTGTCGGGGCACGGCTGAAGCGGCCATGACCGTGATGCGGAGGATGATGTCCAAGCTGAAGCTGACGGTGAACGAGACCAAGAGGCGACTGTGCCGCCTGCCGGAAGAGACGTTCGACTTTCTGGGCTACACCCTGGGCCGGAACTACGACCGTCGCACGGGAGCATCCTACCTGGGACCGCGTCCGGCGCGGAAGAAGATCGGCCGGCTGTGCGGCGAGATCGGTGAACTGACGACGCGCGGCAAGACTTCGCTGGAGATCGATACGCAGATCGGTCGGATCAACCGCAAGCTACGGGGTTGGTCCAACTATTTTCGCATCGGCCCCGTCAGCCAAGCCTACCGCAGCATCGACAGCCACGTCCGCTATCGGGTGCGTCGGTGGTTGTGCGCGAAGTTCAAGGTAGAGAAGAGTCAGGGTAAGACACGATACCCGGACGATTACCTGAGAAGGCAGCTCAAGCTGCACCAACTCCAAAAGACCTAGCGCCGCAGCCGTTTGTGGGCGAACGTTTGACTCAAGCCATTTAGAGCGCCTTGTCCGAAAGCTGGATGCGGGAAATCTGCCTGTCCAGTTTGATGAGCGGGGCGTGGTAACGAGGCCACTATCGAGCAATCGACCTGAGCCAACCGCGCCACACCTCGACTCTACTATTAGTTAACTAATAACTAGTTCTGACCCCGCGAAGCCCTTTGGTCATTTGTGGCTCAGCTCGATCACCTCGTAACCCGTGTCGGGGGGGGACCGCAGAGGAGGTGAAAGGTGACAGCCACCAAATCTGGAGAATCAAGGTCACCAAATCTGGAGGGTGGGTGAAAGGTGACGGCCACCAAATCTAGACTCAGGGCAGCTTCCTGTGATCACTTACCCAGTATGGCTGGGGGACGGGAGCAGAAGAGGATATTCTCTCAACGAAACCACATACCAGGGCCCACCCACTTTCTGACACCAAGGAAACTTGGGTGGCCCCTTTCGTCCATCGCATGAACGCCGAGACAGACTTCATTCCGCCGACGTCTCGCGGGGTCCGGGTCTTCCGCTGTGAAGCATCGAGCCGCTCCCTGCGGCAATGTAAAATGAACCGAGCTGCTCTCATTGTTCGACTCTCGAGAGGATTTCGCGGTTCAGCCTTTCCCGGAGTGCGAAGTGAGCAGTGCGCGAGAGGAGAAGCCCGTGCGTACTGTGAAAAAGTCGCGAACAATTCATACGAGGAATGACGCCTTGCTATTGGCAACCATCATGGCGGCGGTTTGCTCCCTGTTCACCGTTTCCGAAGCGGCCCACGGCGGTGACGATGTCGTCACGCCCCAGATCGCGATCGACCAGTTCGGGTGGCTGCCGCGGGGGGGAAAGGTGGCGATTCTCGCTGATCCGGTCAAGGGGCAGAATGCCGGCCAGACCTACAGGCCCGGGACGGGCTTCGAGATCCGTCGCGAGGCTGACGGCACCGTGGCTTATCGCGGCGCGACGAAGCCTTGGAACTCGGGCAGGGTCAGCGAGCTGGCCGGAGATCGCGTCTGGTATGCGGTTTTCAGCGACCTGCAGGACCGCGCTGCACGGTACACTCAGGGCGGCAAGGCGCAGGGCCGGCCTCGCGACATGCTCGGCGGCTGGTTCGACGCGGGTGACTTGAACAAGTACGTGCCCTACATGGAGGCCACCCTCTTCGACCTGCTCTGGGCCTACGAGCTGAATCCGCGTGCGTTCGGTGACGATACGAACATCCCCGAAAGCGGCAACGGCGTTCCCGACCTGCTCGACGAGACGAAGTGGGAGCTGGACTGGCTGCTGAAGATGCAGGACGGCGACGGCGGCGTCTTCAATCGGGTGGCCGGGCGCAGCTACGACAACGGCTCCGGCCCGCCCAGCGGCGACACGCAACCGCGGTTCTATACCGCCAAGACCACGTGGGCAACCGCCGACGCCGCGGCCAGCCTTGCCCATGCGGCCCGGGTTTACGGCCATTTCGACTCGACTTTCCCTGGCTACGCCGGCCGGCTTCGCGAAGCCGCGCGCCGGGCCTGGGCGTACCTCGAAACACAGAGCGAGATGGATCCCTCCGACGGAACCGACGGCGATTCGAAGCTTGCGGCCACGCCGGCCGGCAGCAACGCGAACGCCGATCGCCGTGCCCGCGTCTATGCCGCCGCCGAGCTGTTCAAGACGTTCGGCGCACCGGGGTACAAGGCCTATGTCGATCGCTGGGCGCCCGACATCGCCGCGACCGCGGAGAACGGCATGCACCCCTTCAAGGACTGGAAACAGGTTGACCCACTCAATCACCTGGCTCTGACCCAGGGCCTGTTCATCTACGCAACGACCAAGGGGGCAAGCCCGGCCGTGACGGAGCCTTTCAAGGAAGCCCTGTCACACTCCGCTGAGGCCATCCGGGAGGCAACGGGGGGCCCGGACGACCCTTACCTGGCCTATCACTACGAAGGTCACTACTGCTGGGGCAGCAACTCCGTCAAGGGTCGCTGGGGCCGGATCCTCTTGATGACGATCGAGCTGGGTT
>Ga0208043_1000776_pt1 | contig 13076 bp, 11 predicted proteins | sample Sb_taG_12_FD_187710 | JGI IMG/M metagenome (GOLD analysis project Ga0208043, IMG submission 187710) | Peat soil microbial communities from Weissenstadt, Germany - Sb_50d_9_AC metaG (SPAdes) (version 2) | ecosystem: Environmental > Terrestrial > Soil > Wetlands > Peat | place: Germany... | reverse complement strand
GAGCCCGTTGACGCACAATCCCGGCCGTTCCGCTCGCTCACCGTGATCTTGACGCTCGGTGTCATGACTCGGTTTCCCCCCTGGCTGGCTGGATCGTTCGAAAACAGCGATCGGCAGAGGACTGGCACCCGCGCTGAATCGTTCGGGTTCGCACGACCCGAACCAGGTTAGCCTGATCGTGATGACGCGGCAATGGCCGGGTTCCTCAAAGCAAGCCAGGCAAGGCCTGGATGAAACATGGAGGGAGTGCGAGGATGGCACTACTGACTTCGCGATCGGCGCTTCGAAAAAGGTCAATCATGGAATCATCTTCGGCCCGGAACCTGGACGATCTGCGCGCAAGGGTTGCGGAGGCCTGCGCGGAGCTCGGCGCACGGGCCGCAGGGTACTGGCAGATCGATCCGGAAGCCGAGCGGCTGGTCCAGATCGTCTTCGTGCCGGGTGTGGGACTCGATACCGAGATCGGCCGCCAGTTCGCGGTCGCGACCGCAACGGTGCCCTTGAGCCAGACAAGCCTGGGGATCGTGGCCGCGGCGCTCATGGGGCAACCGGCCGTCTCGCGTGTGGCAGAGCTGCCAGCGGATTCTGGCTCCGGCGGCTGGCTTCGCGCCTTCGGCGCGAGCCGATCAGTAGCTGTTCCGATTCGTGGCGAAGGAGGGAAGATTCAGGGGGTTTTCTCGGTGGCACTGACCGCCGACAGCACCCTTGGCGACCGAATCGTCGCCGAGCGGATTCGCGGGACACTTGTTCCACGGAATGACTGGACGCCGCCTTGATGCTGCTCGACAATACTTTATCAAGGGATACGGTCAGTGAGATCGACAGGGAGGTGCCATGATCTTCGACAGAAACAGGGGCGGCGCAAGCAAGAATGGTGCCCGACTATTACGCGAGGTTGGGGGTTGATCCGGGGGCTGACGCGGCGGAGATCGAGGCTGCGTTGAAGCAGCAGCAGCCGGTATGGTCGATGGGCACGCGAAACCCCAAGACTCGGCACACCAACCAACTCTATCTCGATGAGGTGCCAGCGCTGCGGCGGGCACTACTGAGCAGACCGGAACCCCGTGCGGCCTACGATGCCGACCTGGCCGCGGTCCAGATCGCCGAGCGAGAGCAGAAGCTCGACGAGCTCCAGCGGCGGGTCCGGCTGCGGGCGGCCAAGGGGGGCCTGACGACCGCCGATCGGACCCTGCTGCGCGATGAGGCAGCCGGGCTCGGGCTGGACGGCGATGTCCTTGATCGCTTGACCCGCTTGATCCCCACCCTGACAACGACCACCGGGCCTGCCGACGTGGAGGAACTGGATGATGATCCTCCCGCCGATGTCCTCGACCCCTCGACCCGGCGACAGATCCGCGGGGCCCTCGAGCACTTGGGACGGCGCGACCTGTACGATGCGCTGGGGCTCTTCCGCGATGCTCCGGCGTCGATCATCACGGCCCGAGCCGACGAGGAGTGGCAGCGGTGGATGAGGAAAGCGCAGGTCACGGCCGAAAAGACGGCCTGGCTCGAGATCATCGCGCACGCCCAGTCTCATCTCACGTCGCCCAAGGCCCGAGCCAGGTACGATCGGACCTTGCTGCTGGAGGCCGAGGAGAGCTTCGGCGCCGTGACCGTCTTTGCCCTCCAGGGATCGACGCGTCTCGACCCGGGAACCCGCGCTGCGCTCATCGAGGAAGCCGCCGCGCTGGGGATCGGCTCGGAGCGAGGCAACCGGCTGATCGCACGGGCCTGCCGGAAGCTGAGTGTCAGGCGCGACGGGGGCTCGGTGCCGCCCCAGCCTGACCCGGCCGGAGCGGGCCTGCCGACGGTTAACGGCGCCTACCAGCAGCTTCGGTGTCGCAACTGTGCGGGCGTGACCGAGGTGAGCCCGGTGGCGCGGAAAACAAGCCCGGCGCGATGCCGCCACTGCGGAGCGTCGCTCCAATGGGAGTGTCCGGTTTGCCGCCGCTCTCACTGGATCGACGTGCCAAAGTGCGGATGCGGGTTCCCTCTGGCGCTGCGCGAGCCCCTGGTGCGTCATTTCGCCGCGGCCCTGCATGCCTTCCGCTCGCTCGACCTCGACGCGGCGCGCACGCATCTCGAGCAGGTTCAGAGCTACGCGCCTCACCACGTCGGGGCGCGGAACGGGATGGCCAAGATCCGGCAGCACGCGGCGGACATCGAATGCGCCAAAATGGCCTGGGAGCTGGCTCATTCCGGCAAGAAGCTGGTTGCAGCCAAGCGGGCGGTTGACGCCTGGCGAAAACTCGTCGATCCGGCGTTGCCCGAGGTCCGAGAGGCCTGGAAGGAGGTCACCTCCGCCTTGCGCCAGGCCGAGGAGCTTGCGGCGCGCTCGCAAGCTGGAGCGTGTCGATCCACCGGCTGCGCGCAGCCTTTACCGCAAGAGCCTGGACATCGCGGCCGACTTGCCCGACGCCTTGACCGGTCTGAACCGCTGCCCGCCCGACGCCCCGACCGGCCTGGAGATGCAGGTGCTGGGGGACCGGGTCCGGCTTTCCTGGACGCCCCCTCCGCCGGACGGCCTGGGGCCGCTCACCTTCGCTGTCATGCGTAAGCGTGGCGGCTTGCCCCAGCATCCCGGCGACGGCACGAGGATCGCCGAGGTCTCGACGTGCGAATTCGAAGACCGGCACCTCAAGCCGGGCGAGACCATCAGCTATGCCGTACTCGCCAAGCGCGGTGAGGCGGAGTCCCTGACCGCCGTCGCGGTTGGACCGTTGGTTTATCTGCCCGATGTTCAGGATGTGCGGGTGGAACCGCGCGCAGGGGAAATCGAATTGTCGTGGATTCCGCCCCATGGCGTGTTTGAGATCCGCGTGGTCCGCAAAGGCGGTTCTCCCCCGGCCGGTCCCCGCGATGGCGAGCGGATTGCCGCATCGCTGGACCAGGCGCTTGACTCCGGCCTGCGGGAGGACCAAGTCTATCATTACGCGATCTATGCGATCTATCGCATGGCCGACTCGCGGCGATATCCCGCACAGGGCATCGTTGTGTCAGCGTTTCCCCGCTTGCCTCTTGCTCCCATGAACGCTCCAGGGCTGATGATTACGCCGAGCGGGCATGTCCGGCTGGATTGGACTGAGCCCCCGCGAGGTTCCGTGCGGATTCTCCGCACGACAAGGCCTCTAACCGGTTCTCCAAGAGCCCAGCTCAGCATCGCTGCTGCCGAGCAATTTGCGGGAGATTGGCTTCCTCTCTCGGGCCCCGACCGGGCCGAGGACACCGATCCTCCGGCAGCCGGCTGCTGTTACTACACGCCACTGGTCACGGTCGGAAGCTTGGTCACCGTCGGCCATCCGGCCGCGCTCTCGCGGGTGGCCGATCCTTCGGAACTCCGAGCCACCAGGACCGGCGGACCGGGTGAAAGAGGCATCGACCGCGAGCCGGATCTTGTTGCGGTGGCGCCGGGTGCCGGAGGCGACTGCCATCCGGCTTCTCGCCCGCCAGGGCTCACCCCCACGCGGTTCGTCCGACCCCGATGCGATCGTGACGACCGTGGCTCGCGCAGACTACGAACGGCTCGGCTCATGGACCCTCGAGCTTCCCCGCACCACATTTGCCGAGCCAAGCGACTTCGACCCTCAACCTGCCCATGTACCGGCGAACGGTCCGTTCAGCCTTCGATCGGACCACTGGTATGTCAGTGCCTTCAGTCTCGCCGAGATCGACGGTGCCAGCCTCGTCTCTCCGGGGCTGGAGCCGAGTGCCACGACCGCCGTGCCGGGCCCGCATCCGCAGATTACCGTATCGTATTCCTTGAGGCGCCCGTGGCTTCCGGCTCGTCCTTGGGTGCTGACCTTGCGTACCGAGCCTTCTGGAGCAGCGGTCCCGCGGATGGTTCTTGTCGCCAACGAACGGGCCGTTCCTCTCTCGGCTGAGGATGGTGAGATCGTCGCGCGGTTACCGGCTGGCCAGGATGGGGCAGCTCATGCGATCCGGACCCCGCTCAACCTGTCACGAGTTGGGGTTCGCGCCTTCCTTGATCCGACCATTGACCCCGGATCTCTTCCCCCCATCCGACTGCGCCATCCCGAGACGGGACTCGCCCGGGTATGATAGATGTCGGCACAGAAGTTGGACGGAATCTTCCAGCTCCGGCTGCAGACACGGTCCCCACGGACTCACCAGGTCGCTGCCAGGGAGAGATCGCAAATTGAATTATTACAGAGATTTGCGACACGATCTTCAGTTCCAGGGCTCGATTCATTTCGTCCCCTGAGAGGTTTTGGTAGGATGGAATTCTTGCGAACACCCTTTCTCAGTTCGTGCCGTTCTGCGGCGAGGCAAGGCACCCCGTGATCGTCTTGACATCGCCGAGTGGGTCGCACGGAAAGAGGCATTCGGGGTAAGACGGATGAATCACTACAACCAGGACGCCGACGACTTCTACGTGAATATCCACCTCAACACCGAAATGGAGTTGCCCACCAATCGCGACACAGTCCTGCACTTTTTTGAGCAAATAAAGAAAGGGTTTCCGGATCTACGCAACTTTCACACGCGAGAGAATGGCGACTTGGTCCTTGAAGGAGACAAGGAGGCCGATTCGTATCGCTGGGTGGCGATCGAGCAGCGGCGGCTTTGCTCCGGTCACACCAATCCTGAGTCGCTGGAGGACGCCTATCGACAACACGAGCTTGTTCTGGACATGGCACCTCCGCTGCTCACGATCAGCCTGCTCGACTGCGAGGCGCTCGATGTCATGTACGGGTTCGACTTCACCTACGACGGCAATCACGATGAAGTGGTGACCGAAGCCCTGGGGGTGGGCAGTGCCCTGGAGGGACTGCTCGAACTTCCCCGAACGCGTGTGATCAATTTCGAGCCGTCATTGACCCTCTGCCTGGACGAATCGTGCCAGCTTCAATGCCGCCTGGCGATCGAGACCCGGACCAATACCTTCCAGGTGCGAACAAGCGAGTATGCCGACGATCAGATCAGCGTGTACTTCACGGTCCGCCAGTACTGGGGAAGCGGTCCCGACCAGTCGTTCCTGGAGTCGTTTCAGCGCCAACGTGAAGTCGGCGAAGAGGTGCTCCGCCGCTCCGTCATCCCCCGCATCGTCCGGCCGCTGGCGCAGGTGATCGCGTCTCGCTAGAAACTGCAGAAGGAAGCCGTGCATGCCTCGACAGAGCACGCTGGCGGAGAACTTGACTGCCGAGACCGCGTTCACCGTGCTGGCTCTGGCGCGGAACCTCAAGGCGCTGGGAAAGGACGTCGTGGAGCTGGAGATTGGGGACAGTCCGTTTCCTAGCACACCGCACGCCAAGGTCGCCGGCATCCAGGCGATCGAGGAGAACCAGACCGGCTATTGCCCGAGCCTGGGCCTGCCCCGGCTGCGTGAGGCGGCGGCCACGTTTGTCGCCTCGGAGTTCGGCTACCCGGCCGGGCCCGAGAACATCGTGGTGGCCTCCGGAGCGAAGCCGTTCGAGCAGTATTTCGCCGAGGCCTTGCTCGATCCCGGCGATGGCGTGCTGGTCTTCAGCCCGCACTTCCCGACGTACATCCCCAACCTCGAGCGTCGCCAGGCGCGCGCGGTGCTGGCGCCTTTGAGGGTCGAGCACGCGTTCCGGCCCCGGGTCGAGGACGTCAAGCGCTTCCTGGCCACCGACCCCCGGCCGCGCGCGATCTTCCTCAACTCACCCCACAACCCGACCGGCGGCGTGGCGACCCGCGAAGACCTGGCGGCGATCGCCGATCTGGTGCGGGGCACCGACTTGATGATCTTTTCCGACGAGCCCTACTGCCACATGGTCTGGTCTGGGCGGCACGCCTCCATTCTGGCCGAACCAGGGATGCTCGAGCACACGGTCGCGGCCTACACCTTCAGCAAGTCCTACAGCATGAGCGGCTGGCGGATTGGCTTCGCCGTGGCCCACACCGAGGTTGTCGAGTCGATCGGCAAGCTGATCAACACGACAGCCTCATGCAGCCCCCCGCTGGCACAATGGGCGGCCCAGGCCGCCCTCGAGCACGACGCGGCCACCCGCGATGAGTACATGGACCGGTTTCGCCGCAAGGTCGAGCGACTCTGCGCCGGGCTAACCGATATCGATGGCCTGCGCGTGGCCCGTCCCGCCGGCACCTTCTATGTCTTTCCCGATGCACGGCCGGCATGCAACCGACTGGGCATCAACTCGCACGGCCTGGCACTCTATCTCCTCGAAGGGGCCGATGACGATTTCGGCGTTGCCTGCCTGGGTGGCGAATGCTTCGGCGAGGCCGGCCGCGGCTTCCTTCGGTTCAGTTGCGCCGAGCCCGACGAGCGAATCGACCAGGCCATCAATTTCATCGCCATCGCCCTGGGCCGGAACGACCGCATCGAGCGCTATCTGAAAGCGAACCCCCAGTACGTGCTTCCTGAGCCCTACGGCTTGGCCTGATCTGACCCAGCAATCAACCCCGGTGCAAGAGCTCCAGGGCAAGAACGAGACGGGCCTGCCATGAGAGAAGCCAGGAAGACGCCCCCCGCGCAGACACCCAGGCGCTCGCCGAACCGGCTTCCAACCGCAACTTCCGAGCAGGAGCGATGGGCCGATGCCGTGAGTCACCTGCGCCGGGTTGACCCGCACCTGCGTGCGCTGATCAAGCGAATCGGCCCTTGCGGTCTGACCCCGCGGCCCGACCGGTTCGGCACTCTGGTCAACTCGATCGTCGCCCAACAGATCTCGTCCCAAGCGGCCGCGTCGATCAATCTGCGGCTGCACGCGCTGGGGGGCCAGCCGCACCAGCCCGCTCGGCTGCTCGAGCTGGGCGAGCCGGCAATTCGGAGTGTGGGCCTGTCGGCGAGCAAGGCTCGTTACGTACTAAACCTGGCCGAGGCTGTCGCCAGCGGTGCGGTGCCCCTGGATGCCTTCGATGACTCCTGGGACGACTCCGCGATCGTAGCCTCCCTGACCTCGATCAAGGGCATCGGCGTCTGGACGGCCGAGATGTTCCTGATCTTCTCCCTCAACCGCCCCGACGTTCTACCCGCTCACGACCTTGGCGTGCGAGCCGCCCTCCGCGACCGCCATGGCCTGGCCGGATTGCCCAGGCCGGCGGAGTGCCACGCCCTTGCCGAGATCTGGAAACCTTATCGCACAATTGCGAGCTGGTACATCTGGCGCAACGTGGATACGCCGCCGGTCAAGTAGTTCGCAGGATCAAGAATCGGCCGACAGTCCCAGCCGATGTCCCCTCCAAGACGGACACCTCACCACCGGCGCCAGCCATAGCCGCCGCGGTAGTAGCGAGGACCGTAATAGCGCGGCCCGTAGCCCCAGCCGCCCCTGTAAAAAGGCGCAGCGTAGACTGGCCGGGGCACGACGACGGGATAGCCCGCGGCAAAGGGGACGACAGGCGCAGCGACGACGGCTGCTCCGACGACGGGTGTCCCGAAGCTGACGGCGCCGCCAAATCCGGGCGTGCCGAATCCGACGTAACCGCCGCCACCGACGATCTGTGCCTGGGCACGCGGAGCGGCCAGACCGAGAACCGTCACCAGCGCCAGGGCGAGAAAGACTTGCTTCGTGCTCATCTGCATCACTCCTTCCGGGATTTGTCAGAAATCGTGCCAGCAAGCAGCCATCTCCTTGGCCTGATCGGCACGGAGATGACCAAAGTGCCCTCCTCTTTACGACCTTGGAGGACGCTTAGTTCAGGATCTCGAGCTTGGGCATCTTGGGCGTCTTGATGTTCTGGATGCTGATCTGGGCGGCAAGCTGCTCGACGACACCCAGCAGGTAGTGGCGCGCGGGAGAGCCAGGCAAAAGTGCATGCTCCATCTTTCCCTCGTCTCCCGTCTCGCGAAGGTAGAGGTTCAGCGGCACCTCGCCCAGGAAGGGCACGCCCATTTCCTCGGCCTTGCGCCGGGCGCCTCCGCGTCCGAAAAGGTAAACCCGCTCGTCGCCGGGTACGTCGAAGAAGGTCTTGCTGTCAACCATCTTGTGAGCCTCGGGACCGCCCCGGTCCTTGAGGTAGGCGAGCACATCGAAGAAGGCCATGTTCTCCACCATCCCCAGGACGGGTACGCGGAGCTGCCGAAACATCATGATGACCCGCGTGGCGTCAAGCAAGGCCACTTCTTGGGGTGTGCAAACGACCACAGCGCCGGTCAGGGGTAAGGTCTGGGCCAGCGTCAGGGGAACGTCGCCAGTGCCGGGGGGCAGGTCGATGACCAAGTAGTCAAGCTGGCCCCAGTCGACCTGGCGGAGGAATTGCTGCATGATCCCGTGCAGCATGGGCCCGCGCATGATGACCGCGCGATCGGGCTCGAGCAGGAACCCCATCGACATCAGCTTCAGGCCGTTGGTCTCGATGGGCTGAATCCGGTCCCCCCGGGCCATGGGCCGCCCCGATGCGCCAACCAGGTGGGGAATCGACGGGCCGTAAACATCGGCATCCATCAGGCCGACCGAGGCACCATAGGAACGCAGTCCAAAGGCGATGGCCGCTGCCATCGTCGATTTGCCCACGCCCCCTTTCCCCGAGCCGACCGCGATCACGTTCTTGATGCCGGGGATGTCTCCGCTTTCCGTGATACCCTTGCCGCGGACCTCGGCACCCATGGTGATGTTGAGATTCCACTCGCCGGGCAGCCGGTTCTGCAAGGCCGTGCGGACGTCGCGTTCGATCTGTGCCTTGAGGGGACAGGCCGGAGTCGTCAGGTTGACCATAAGCGCCACAGTACCGTCGCTGATCCGGACATCCTTGATCATGCCGAGATCCACCAGGTCTCGGCCCAGGTCCGGGTCCTTGACCCCCTTGAGCGCCTGGAGCACATCCCGTTCAGTGAGCGTCGGATTGGTCTTGCCGAACATCGAGCGTGATCCCCCCGCGGGTGTCCCCACCTGGTTGCGTTGACGGATGTCCGTATTGCTTGAGTATTCTATGCCACTCACTCGGAAAGGACCAGCCAGGCCGGTGCGACTCGAGGACGCGAGACTTGGCGGGAACGTCCTGCTCAGGGCGGATTGTCGCGGGCAACGGGGTGACCCGGGCATGCTGCGAAGTTGGTCTTGACCGCCCTCGGATCCCGACTGCATCCGTTGCGGATTTGTTTCGTTCGGCGAGGGTCTCCAAATCCTGGCCGAACGGGCCTTGGAGGCGCCTGGTTCAAGCCGCGCAGCGGGGGCGAATCCTCAGCCCTGCCGAGGCCGCCGACCGCGGTCGAGCAAGTCTGAGAGGGGAAGGACGAAGCCCGGCAAGACCGCACCGCCGTCGAGCGCCTGGTCCGCACGGACGAGGGCCGACTTCTCGATCGTCGAAAAGACGCGGGCAGTGCGTTTCCTGGGATCGATCAGCCAGACCAGTATGACGCCGGCGTCGAAGTATTCTCGCACCTTACGGGCCATCTCCGGCTTGGTGTTCCCCTCGCTGAGCACTTCGACGGCCAGGTCGGGCGCCAGGTCAGGGATCGGCTCGCGGGGGCTTTCACGGCCGGGGAGCCTGTCCCAGGTGATGAACGACAGGTCGGGAATCCGCACCAGGCCGGGAGCGATCCGCATCATCCCGTCGGCTCCGACGCAGATTCCCAGGTCGTTGCGGTCGAGATAAGATTTGACCAGGTGTGAGAGCTCGATGGCCAGTCGCGACTCCTCGAACCCCATTGCTTTCTCCACCAGCGTGCCGTCAACCAGCTCGCAGAGGCGGTTCTCTCGTTCCTCGGCCTCAATGACATCCTTCTCCGTGGCGGTGCCGGGCGCGGGGTGGAACCAGATCCGCTCCAGCGGGATCCCACCCAGCCGCTGCCGCAGGTCGGCCAGGGTCTTGATGTCGGGAGGGGCGATCGTCGCTTGAGACATAACGGTTTCCCCGCGGCTGCGGATACCTCGATGAACCTAGCCACCATACAACCAAGTTCAATTCTGACGCCTCGCGGTTTCCTCGGCAAGGGAGGGCGGCGCGAAGGCCAAAGCCCGGACGGACGTCGCCGCCGTCGAGCGTCTGATTCGCCCGGAGGATGACCGAACGGCGCGGATAGGACAGTCATTGGGAAGGATGGTTTCCCAGCCTTGCAATGCGTGTCCTCAACGCTCCTCAGGGACGGAAACAGGTACGCAGCTAGTATTCTCAGAGCCGAGAAACGAGCTACGTCCCTGTTTCTTTCCACTGTTTCTTTCCACAGCTTGTCGAAGGTGATCCTGTCGTGCGGAACGTTCCACTTGGTCACCAGCCGATTGGGATCAAAGCGCGTCTCGCGCTCTCGCGGCGGAATTGTTTGCGCCAGTGGATATTCTGCGCAGCCTGGTGGATGATTCTACCACGTACGATTCATTAGGGAGACTTGCACAGCAGCTTAATGTCAACGTATGGGTCATTGAGCACCAACTGGAAAACCACGGAATCGCTGCGATTGAGGCCTGAAGCGGGATTCGCACAGCATCGTGGCTTCAGATGAGGAGGTCGGGTTCTCGAGTGCCCGTATCCCGAACGCGCGTCGGTGTGTCGGACCGACGCGCGAAGACACCAAGAGGAAATCACTGCTCGGGCAGGACCTGATGAAGGGACTGACAAATGGACGGAAGAGAGCGAGGATCCTCCTGGACACGCGATTGGTCACTCAGCCCTCGATCGAGAAGAGTACGCCGCGTTCCACGTTGATTCGTTCGAGGACAACGGTGGGCAACAGCGTTAGAGCGGCGGCGAGCCCTACTCCGGCCCTTTCTCCGGCTATTCCATCTTGTGTGACGAGGCTGCCTGGTTTACAGACTGCGACGCGATGGCGCAGAAGTTCGCGTGGTCCAAACTCGTCGCGGAGGTACGGCTTTTGGCGTGGAAGGGACATGCCGCCTTGGAGTGTATGGTAGCACCGGCTGATCCTCTGCTCGACGCAGTCGAATGTGGAAGTCTCGTTGAGCCCAGAGTTTCGATCGAGCACGGAGTTCCAAAACCGGGCTTATCACTTCCTCCGGCCTTGACTGGCTGACATGAGCCATCTTGAAGATCGCTCCTTATTGCTTACTTGCTCGCCCCGGCCGTGGCTTTGCGATATCACACGGACAGGAATATCGCCGTGCAGTCTGCGCCTGTTTAGAAAAACCTGCCGCGCCTGCGCCCATGGTCATGAAAGGCGCATTCATAGCGTCTTCCAGCCGATGCCGATGCGTCGTCCCCAGGTGAAACGGGGCTTGACTGCCGAGGAATTCGTCGAGTTGGCCCCAAAGCCGGGCGAGGCTTCAATTCATGCGGCCGCGCCTTTCTATGCGGAGGAGGCATCTGGAAATCATGAGCACGGACCGCAGACAACGTGACGGACTGTTGTAGGATTAAGGTAGCCGGCGGTTGATCCCAGCTATGCCGGCCTATGAACGGCTAAATTTCTCTTTTATCCTTGTCCAATGTAAACCAGATCGCAATGGAGTGACGAACACCCCATTCTACTTTCGTCACTTCGTGCATATGTTCGAGTCCACACATGACACCGACTAATCGAACCGCCCTCGGCACAATCTCCCGATGCAATTTGGGGAAGACGAGCAGACCACCGGCAAAGTCCTTGGTTCCGTCATTGAGGTATAGCATTACCGTGGCTACCCGGTCTGGAGTATGATTAGGTGTGCCATCCAATTTTACCGCGTCAGCGTGCAGAATGTGTGACCCTCCTTCAAGGACCGTAGTGTATGCTGTGTAATCCGGATACAGCCTTGGGAGCCCGAAATGATCCTCAAGACGCCGACCGACTGTCTCGAGTATGGCACGCAAATCGACTGGGTCGAGTTCTTCGCTAGGCAGCACAAATTTCCCGTTGAGAACTTTCCGAAGGGGAGTATCTTGGCAATCAGCTCCCCGAGGTTCAAAGGCTCTCATGGCCAAACCGTGATTGTAGACATCAACAAGCCGTTGACAGTCACCCGGCGATATGATGTTCTCCAGGACCAAAATGTTTTTATTCAATTCATCCAAACTGGGGCGTGTGGTTTCTCCCGAAGGAGCCGTGGAGTCGCGTGGAAGCGTGAATGTCGTGACCGACCGCAGTCGTCCCGTATCCCGACAAAGAAGTGCCTCCCGTTCATCGGGGGTCAAGGTGGCATGGTGGGCGAAGAAATCATCCGGCGCACGGTTGAATGCAAGCGCGGCTTTGGGTGTCGTGCCAAGTTCGACCATCGCGCGCAACATGGCGCTTGAAGCGCCCCGGTGCCTAAACTCAGGAGGCGTTTTGTGAGTATCGATCTCCGCGATCGCATCCCTTTCGAATTGGCCGTAGGGTCTATCGTCATCGAACGCTTGCCTCGTAGTAAGTGAAGCAAACGCGACACCTTTGGGCGGCAGGTATAGCGTCGATGCGTTGACAGTATCCAGCGCTTGTCGCTCCCGATACTCAGCCAGCTTCCGCACCACGATCACCGGAGGCACCTCTGGAAAAATCGGTGCCACATAATAAACCGAGTCTTGCTCCTCACCGTAGATCGATATAAGTTTGCCAAAGAACTCGTCGAACTTCGTGCGCTTGAAACCAGTAAACGAGAAAGTTGGATCGCCGACCGATCCAACCTGAATTAAAGCCAAGTGGTTGTTCGTGGCCGGCGTTCCGTTTTTTCGCAAGATATGGCTCGCCTTGAGGATCTGTAATCCGACATAGCCTGGATCAATCCTGAGATCCGCGATTAGGCAATCAATAGCCGAAATGCCCGGCAGCAGCCTGGTCGCATGCCCCTCCAAGTCAGCGATCGCCAGCGCCCTTCGCCCGGCCTTGACGAAGAAACCCGGATGTCCATGCAAGATGCCGACCACGTATCGACCTCGGCGAACCTCGCGCAACATCAACTCGGCCATCTGGACATACGTAACGTTGCGCTCCTTGCCTTCCCCATAGTACTCGTACAGGTCGATCGCGCTGGGGTTCAGCTCGCGAATGTACGTCGCAGTCACGCCGCTATTCGCGTGGTAGAAAACTGAATCGGCAGACTTGATATGTCCGATAGTCTCCAGCGAAAAGTGGGAGACCGCTTTGATCCCTGTGCCGACGATGACGAGGTAAGGACCCGTAAAAAAATAAACATTACACACAACGCCCGCTGTGCTATACTGCCAGCATGAGCACAACAGAAAAACTTCAGCATAAATTCGACACGTTGTTTCCGCACCTGAAT
>Ga0208043_1000772_pt1 | contig 13102 bp, 9 predicted proteins | sample Sb_taG_12_FD_187710 | JGI IMG/M metagenome (GOLD analysis project Ga0208043, IMG submission 187710) | Peat soil microbial communities from Weissenstadt, Germany - Sb_50d_9_AC metaG (SPAdes) (version 2) | ecosystem: Environmental > Terrestrial > Soil > Wetlands > Peat | place: Germany... | reverse complement strand
GGCCCCGCCAGTCACACCCGGACCACCGGGTTGCGGGCGTCTTCCCTCGTCAGAGACCGGATTAGAAAGCTCCCGCGATAGGACTCGAACCTATAACCTGCCGGTTAACAGCCGGACGCTCTGCCGATTGAGCTACGCGGGATCGACCCGCCTAAGGGTAGCGCACCTGCGGCGGGGACGTGACGTCGGAGGGGCGCGACGGCCCTGTTCATCAGAGCCTTTACCTGATGAGTACCATCGCGTAATGGGGGAAGGTCATGTTGCAGCATGACGAACATGCGTGAAAGGGGTGCCAGATGCGATACCGCGCCACGTTCCTTGCGGGGCTCGCCGTCGGCTTCGTAGCCGGCACGCGAGCGGGCCGCGAGCGCTACGAGCAGATGAAGAAGCTGGCCCAGAAGGTGGTGGACAGCCCGGCGGTGCGGACTGCCGCCCGGGCCGCGGGCGAGAAGGCCACCGAGCTCACCAAGGTCGCCAAGGACAAGGCCGCGACACGGGTGCCCCGGCTCACCGAGACGGCGAAGAACGGCGCCAGCAAGATGCGCGGGCAGCTCGACCGGATACCCGGCCGCCACTCGGCTAGCCAGCCAGGGGCCGAGAGCGAGCACGCGACCGTGAACGGCACCCGGCCTGCTGACTAAGAACCCCGCTGACTAAGACCGGGGCTGGCTGAGACCAGGGCTGGCTGAGAACCCCGTGGAACCTGGGTCTCGTGGCGTCCCGGCCCTGCGGGACCCGGGTTTCGGTGGCTACCGCGAGGCCAGCATAAGTCGAGGTACTCCCGCAGCATTTGAGCGCGGCTCGGGTGGCGGAGCTTGGCCAGGGTCTTGGACTCGATCTGCCTGATCCGCTCCCTGGTCACCCCGAACTCCCGGCCGACTTCCTCCAGTGTCCGCGGGTGCCCGTCGGTGAGGCCGAACCGCAGCTGGATGATCCGCTGCTCCCGTTCGGCCAGCTGGTCCAGGACCCGCTCGAGCTGGTCCTGCAACATGATGAACGCCGCGGCCTCGATCGGCACCACGGCGTCCGCGTCTTCGATGAAGTCCCCTAGATCGGACTCTTCCTCGCCGATCGGGGACTGCAGGGATACCGGCTCCTGGGCGATCCGCTGGATCTCCGCGACCCGTTCCGGCTCGAGCCCCATCTCGGCGGCGATCTCGTCCGCGGTGGCTTCCCGGCCGAGTTCCTGGTGCAGCTGCCGCTGCACGCGCGCCAGCTTGTTGATCGTCTCGACCATGTGCACCGGCACCCGGATGGTCCGCGCCTGGTCGGCGATGGCCCGGGTGATGGCCTGCCGGATCCACCAGGTGGCGTACGTGGAGAACTTGTAGCCGCGGGTGTAGTCGAACTTCTCGACGGCGCGGATCAGCCCGAGGTTCCCCTCCTGGATGAGGTCGAGGAAGACCAGCCCGCGCCCGATGTAGCGCTTGGCGATCGACACCACCAGCCGCAGGTTCGCCTCGATCAGCCGCTGCTTGGCCCTGACCCCTTCGCCGACGAGCAGCTCCAGGTCGCCGTGGACGGCGCCGAGGATCGGGAAGCCGCCGCCAAGCTTCTCCTCGGCGAACAGGCCCGCCTCGATGGCCTTGGCCAGCTCCACCTCGTCCTCGGCGGTCAGCAGCGGCACGCGGCCGATCTCCCTGAGGTAGATCCGGACCAGGTCGCTGGTCGCGGCCCGCCGGCTAACATCGGCTCCCCGCTCAGCCTGCCGGATGTCGGCCTCGGTGTCGTCCTCCGTCGGCACGTCGAGCACGTCGACGCCCTCCTCGGTGAGCGCGCGCACCGCCGCGTCGATGGCTTCCGGCGGAAGGTCGGCGCGGTCGAGCGCCACCATGACATCAGCCATGGTCAGGGAACCGCGCTCCCGTCCTAGCGCCACGAGATCCGTCAGCTGCTCTGCTGGTGATGGTCCGTTCGTTAGTACGGTGAGGGTCACGGGACCAGTCTGCGCCACGATCCCATGGTTACGGGGGACCTAATTTTGTTACTCCCCGGCTACTTAACCGGCTCGGCGCCCCGGCCGATAATTGATGGTTCCCCGGTTTCAGGCCCCGGCGGCCCGGTCAAGCAGCGCCTTCCTGCGTTTCTCCAGCCCCACCAGGTCCCCGAACATCCTGTTGTAACCGGCCTGCTCTTCCACCGGATTCATGCGCTGCAGCCGGGCCTTGACCGAGGCGATCTCCCGGCTGACGGCGAGCTCACCCACTTTGGCGAGCAGGACGTCGGCGTACTTGGCGTCCGGTTCGCCGTCGATCCGCAGGGGCTCCACGGCCAGCGCGGTCACGAACCCCTGCGCCCGCTCGTTCGGCGCCGCTTCCCGCAGCCGGGCGGCCCACTCCCGGCCGCTGCCGCCGCCGGCCGACGTGCCGCCGCACGCCGCGATCAGGGCGAACACCGCGCCGTGCACGGGCGCGGTGAACGCGTCCGCGCCCAGTGCGTCGAACTCGGGCCCGCACAGCCCGGGCCGCTGGACCGCGAGCTTCAGCGCCTCCCGCTCCACCGTGACGACGGGATCGCCCAGGTCGTAGGGCTGGCCGCCGGCCCCCCGCGGCCCGCCATTCTCCGCCCCATTTGTCCCGAACGATCCGGGCCGCCCGCCCCGGCCCTCCTGCTTGCGGTCCTGGCCGGACCTGCGGCGCCCGGACCCCGTGTCCCCCGCATGAGCCCGCACCCGGGCCAGCACGAACCGCTCATCCATCAGGCCGAGCCAGCGGTCCAGGTTGACCGCGTACCTGGTGCGCAGCCCCTGGTCCTTGATCTTGGCCACGATCGGCGCGGCCTCGTCCAGCGCCGCGAGCTGACCTTCTGTGGTGTTCAGGTTGTGGTGACCGAGCACGCCCTTGACGGCGAACTCGAACAGCGGGACCCGGCGGGCGACCAGGTCGCGCACGGCCGCGTCGCCGTGTGCCAGCCGTACGTCGCACGGGTCCAGGCCGTCGGGCTGTACGGTCACGAACGTCTGGGTGACGAACTTCTCCTCCAGGCCGAACGCGCGCAGCGCCGCCCGCTGCCCGGCCGCGTCGCCGTCAAAGGTAAAGATGACCTCGCCGGCCGACCCTTCGGTGTCCATGATCAGCCGGCGCAGCACCTTGACGTGATCCTCGCCGAACGAGGTGCCGCAGGTGGCCACCGCGGTCGGCACTCCGGCCAGGTGGCAGGCCATCACGTCGGTGTAGCCCTCCACGATGACCGCCTGCCTGCGCTGCGCGATCTCGCGCTTGGCCAGGTCCGCCCCGTACAGCACGGTGCTCTTGCGGAACAGCGAGGTCTCCGGCGTGTTGAGGTACTTGGGCCCGTCCTCGTCGGCGTCTAGCTTGCGGGCGCCGAACGCGATGACGTCGCCGGACAGGTCGCGGATGGGCCACATCAGCCGGCCGCGGAACCGGTCCCGCGGCCCGCGGTTGCCCTGGATGGCCAGGCCCGCGGCGATCAGCTCGCTGTCGGTGAAGCCGCGGCCGCGCAGGTGCCTGGTCAGGTCTTCCCACGCCTTCGGCGAGTAGCCCACGCCGAACCGCTCGACCTCGGCGAGCTCGAAACCGCGCTCGGCCAGGAAGGCACGAGCGTGTGCCGCATCGGATCCGCCCAGTCGTTCGGCATAAAATTCGGCGGCGGCCCGGTGCGCGTCGATCAGCCTGCGCCGCTGGCTCTGCTCTTGCCCTGGAACGTAGCCGCCCTGCTCGTAGCGCAGGTCGATGCCGGCCCGGCCGGCCAGCCGCTCGACGGCCTCGACGAAGCTGAGCCCGTCGATCTTCTGCACGAACTTGATCGCGTCGCCGCCTTCGGCACACGAGAAGCAGTAGAAGAGTCCTCGCGCAGGGGTGACGTTGAACGAGGGTGTTTTCTCCTCGTGGAACGGGCATAGCCCCTTGAGTGAGCCGCCGCCCGCGTTCCTCAGCTGCAGGTACTCGCCGACCACCTCGTCGATGGGTGAGCGCTCGCGAACCGCCGCGATGTCTTCGTCGCGGATCCGCCCCGCCATCAGCCACCTCCGCTTGCGTCACCCCGTCGCCGCGAGTCTAGTCCCGCCCGCCGACATCCGGGCATGGACGCGATGGACACACTGATCAGGGACTACCAGCCGTCAGCCCTTAGCCTGGGCGGGTGGCTGATCTGCTTGCGCTGTGGGATGTCGACTACACGTTGGTGAGTGCCGACGGCCTGGGCACGCGCCTGTACGAGGTGGTGTTCCGGGAGATGTTCGGCCGTGAGCTGACCGCGGTCGCGCCCAAGGCCGGGCGGACCGACCGGGCCATCATCGGGGACACGCTCGCGCTCGCCGGGGTGTCGCGGGTTTGGGTTGACGCGTTCCTGGCCGCGCTGGCCCGGGCCGCGGCGGACGGCGCCGTGCGCGCGGAGGTCCGGCCGCTGGCCGGCGCGTCGGACGCGGTCGCGGCGCTCGCTTCCGGCGGCATCCGGCAGTCGGTGCTCACCGGCAACATCAAGCCGCTGGCGGCGCTGAAGCTGCGCCTGGCCGGGCTAGGCGACCATCTCGACCTGGACGTCGGCGCGTACGGCGACGCGCACGAGGTCCGGGCCGAACTGGTGGCGGTGGCCCGGCGCGCGGCCCGCGAGGCCTACGGAACCGACTTTTCCGGCTCGTCCACCGTCCTGATCGGTGACACGCCGCTGGACGTCGAGGCCGCGCTGGCCGCCGGAGCCCGGGTCGTGGCCGTCGCGACCGGCAGTTACCCCGCAGCGGACCTGGCCGGCGCGCACGTGGTTCTGCCCGACCTGACGGATCCCGCCCGCGTGCTCGCTGCCGTGACTGGCGGGGCCTACGACGCGCCTGGCGCGCAGAGGCGGTGATGCCAGGCGATGGCCGACGTGTCGGTGAGCGAGGCCACCTGGTCGATGACGACCCGGCGGTGCGCGGCGTCGGTTCCGGCCGCCTCCCAGGCCGGGCGCAGCAGCGGGTCGAGCGTGCGGGGGGCGCCGCGCTCGATGGCGTGGGCCAGTTCGGTCAGCAGTTCGCGCTCCCGGGCCTGGGCCGCGGCCACTCCCGCCCGGGTCATCACGTAGTGGGCGGTGATCCCCTTGAGCAGCGCGCACTCCAGCCGCTGCCGCCGCGGCACGATGAGGTCCGCGGCATAGCGGGTGAGGGAGTGACCTATGGGGCTGGTATGACTGGAAGGGCTAGTGGTGCTGGAGGGGGTGAGGCGGGCGGCGGCGATGGTGGCTTGCTGGGCGGCTACGCAGAAGCGGCCGATGAGCTCGCTGGTCAGGTTCTTCAGGGCGGCCGCGGCGGCGGGGCCGCCGTCGTAGGAATCGGGCCACATATCCAGGGCGAGCAGCGCGTCCAGGATCTCGGTGAGCTCGGCCTCGTCCTCGTCACAGTAGGTGGTGGCGGTGGTGCGGGATACCAGGGCCCGTTCGGCCGGAGATTTGAGGTTCTCGAAGGTGATGAGGCCGGCGTGAAAACCGTCTTCCAGGTCGTGCACTGAGTAGGCCACGTCGTCGGCCCAGTCCATGACCTGGGCCTCCAGGCACCGCCGGCCGACCGGGGCGCCCGCCCTGATCCAGTAAAAGACCTCGGCGTCCTCGGCGTAGGCGCCGAACTTGGTGCCGAGGCCCGCCGGGGGGGTCTGGGGGGGTCGTCCCCCCGGGCCATGCCTTCGCGGGGGGGTCTGGGGGGGTCGTCCCCCCGGGCTAGCACGGAACCAGGGGTACTTGAGGGTGGCGTCGAGGGTGGCCCGGGTCAGGTTCAGGCCGGCCCCGGCGACCTTGGGCTCGAGCCTGGTCAGCAGGCGCAGCGACTGGGCGTTGCCCTCGAACCCGCCGTACGGGGCGGCCAGCTCGTTGAGGGCGGCCTCGCCGTTGTGGCCGAACGGGCTGTGGCCGATGTCGTGCGCCAGGCAGGCGGCGTCGACCAGATCCGGGTCGCAGCCGATTTCCTCGCCGAGTTCGCGCCCGATCTGCGCGCATTCGAGGGAATGGGTGAGCCGGGTCCGCGGGAAGTCGGCCTGCCCGGCCGCGACGACCTGGGTCTTCGCCGACAGCCTGCGCAGCCCGGCGCAGTGCAGCACGCGGGCCCGGTCTCGCTCGAAGTCACTGCGCCCGGCCCGCTTGGGTGGTTCGGCCACCCAGCGGGCCGTGGCGCTATCGTCGTAACCTCTCCTCACCCTTACCTTTACCTGCTGTCGGAGCCACCCGCGGCCAGCGCCGCGCGGCCCGCCTCCAGGCGGGCGACCGGGACGCGGAACGGCGAGCAGGACACGTAGTCCAGGCCCGTCTGGTGGAAGAAGTGCACGGACTCCGGGTCACCGCCGTGCTCGCCGCAGACGCCCACGTGGAGGTCCGGCCGGGCGGCGCGGCCTTCCCTGACCGCGATGTCGACCAGGCGGCCGACGCCGTCGCGGTCGATCGTCTCGAACGGCGACACGCCGAAGATGCCCAGCTCCATGTACCTGCTGAAGAACGCGGCCTCCACGTCGTCGCGAGAGAAGCCCCAGGTCATCTGGGTCAGGTCGTTGGTGCCGAAGGAGAAGAACTCGGCGCTGGCGGCGATCGGGCCCGCAGTCACCGCCGCCCTCGGCACCTCGATCATCGTGCCGATCGGCGTGTGCACGTGGGTGCCGGTTTCTTCCTCGACCTCCTTGAGTACCTCTTCGGTCCGCTCGCGGGTGATCTCCATCTCCTGCACCGCCGCAGTGAGCGGGATCATGACCTCTGGGCGCGGGTCCTTGCCCGCCTGCTTGAGCTGCGCCGCCGCGTGCGCGATCGCACGGACCTGCATCTCGAACAGGCCAGGGATGACCAGGCCGAGCCGGACCCCACGCAGGCCGAGCATCGGGTTCTGCTCGTGCAGCCTGCGCACTGCGCCGAGCAGTTTCTTGTCCTTCTCGGTGGCGTTGTCGCCGTCCAGCGCGATCTTGACCGATAGCTCGGTCAGGTCGGGAAGGAACTCGTGCAGCGGCGGGTCGATCATCCGGATCGTCACCGGCAGGCCGTCCATGGCGTCCAGGATCTCCACGAAGTCGCCGCGCTGCAGCGGCTCGAGGGCGTCGAGCGCGCGCTGGCGCTGTTCCTGCGTGTCGGAGAGGATCAGGTCCTCGACCAGCTGGCGGCGCTCGCCGAGGAACATGTGCTCGGTGCGGACCAGGCCGACGCCTTCGGCGCCGAACCTGCGTGCCCTGGCACAGTCCGGGCCGGTGTCCGCGTTGGCATGCACGCCGAGGCGGCGCTTCTCGTCGGCGTGCACCATGATCGCGTGCACGGCCCGGATCAGGTCGTCGGCCTCGTCGGAGTGCGGGTGCAGCTCGCCTTCGAAGTAGCGCACGATCTCTGAGGAGACGACCGGGATCTCGCCCAGGTAGACGACACCGCTGGTGCCGTCGATGGAGATCACGTCGCCCTCGCTGACCGTGATGCCGCCGGGGGCGGTGAACTTCTTCGCCTTGGTGTCCACGTCGAGTTCCTCGGCGCCGCAGACGCAGGTCTTGCCCATGCCGCGGGCGACCACGGCCGCGTGGCTGGTCTTGCCGCCGCGGCTGGTGAGGATACCCTGGGCGGCGATCATGCCGTGCAGGTCGTCCGGGTTGGTCTCACGGCGGACCAGGATCACCTTTTCGCCGTTGGCTGCCAGCTCGACGGCGCGGTCCGAGTCGAAGACGGCCTTGCCGACTGCTGCGCCCGGCGACGCGCTTACGCCGGTGGCGATCTTGGTGACCTTGCCGCTGGTGTCGAACCTGGGGAACATCAGCCGGGCGAGCTCGGCCCCGCTGACGCGGGCGAGGGCCTCGTCCAGGTCGATCAGGCCCTGGTCCACGAGCTGCATGGCGATGCGGAACGCCGCCGCGGCGGTGCGCTTGCCCACCCGGGTCTGCAGCATCCACAGCTTGCCGCGCTCAATGGTGAACTCGATGTCACACAGGTCGCGGTAGTGGTTCTCCAGCGTCCGCATGATCTGCATCAGCTGGTCGTAGGAGGCCTTGTCGATGTTCTCCAGGTCCTGCAGCGGGACGGTATTCCTGATGCCGGCCACGACGTCCTCGCCCTGGGCGTTCTGCAGGTAGTCACCATAGACGCCGACGGCGCCGGTGCCCGGGTCACGGGTGAAGGCCACCCCGGTGCCCGAGTCCATGCCCAGGTTGCCGAAGACCATCGCGACCACGTTCACGGCCGTGCCCAGGTCCGCGGGGATGCGCTCCTGGCGCCGGTAGAGGACGGCGCGGGGCGCGTTCCAGGAGCCGAACACCGCATTGATGGCCAGGTCCATCTGCTCCCTGGGGTCCTGCGGGAATTCCCTCCCGGTCTGCGCCTTGACGATGCCCTTGAACGTCTCGACGAGGTTCTGCAGGTCGGCCGCGTCCAGGTCGAGGTCATTGCTGACGCCCTTGGCCTTCTTGGCGGCGTCGAGGGCGTGCTCGAAGTGCTCGCCCTCGATGCCGAGCACCGTCTTGCCGAACATCTGGAGCAGGCGGCGGTAGGCGTCCCAGGCGAACCGCTCGTTGCCGGCCTGCTTGGCCAGGCCCTGCACCGACTCATCGGACAGGCCGATGTTCAGGACGGTATCCATCATGCCCGGCATGGAGAATTTCCCCCCGGACCTGACGCTGACGAGCAGCGGGTCGGGCGGATCGCCGAGCTTGCGGTCCATCGCCGTTTCCAGGTGATCCAGGTGGGTCGCGATTTCCTCGTCGAGACCTTCTGGTGTAGAGCCGTGTTCCAGGTAGTAACGGCAAGCCTCGGTGGTAATGATGAATCCGGGCGGCACCGGCAGGCCGATATTGGTCATCTCGGCCAGGTTGGCGCCCTTGCCGCCTAGCAGATCCTTAAGGTCCTTGTTGCCTTCTGTGAAGGCATAAACGAACTTCGGCACTTCCTGCTCCCTCGCAGCGAGCGACGTCTTGTAGTCACTCGGGACTCTACCGTCCTACGTTTCCGGGCGGGCACGCAACCACAGCCGCGCGCCTGCGTCTCTATTACGTGAAAGCCAACGCCACGGACCTGCCGCCGCCCGCTCCGGTCTCCGCTTCGGCCGAAGCCGTGACCGCGCTGTACCGGGCACACGCGCTCGGGCTGATCAGGCTGGCCGTCGTCATGCTGGCGGCCGGCCCCTGATTAGGCTCGGACCATGGGTGAAGTGACTGTTGGGCTGTTGCATCCCGGGGAGATGGGCGCCGCGGTCGGGCAGTGCCTGGCCGGCGCCGGGCATCAGGTGCTGTGGGTGCCGGAGGGGCGCGGCGCGGCGACCAGCGCGCGCGCCGCGGCGGCCGGGCTGACCGGCGTCGGCGGCGGGCTGGCCGAGCTGGTCCGGCGCGCCGGGGTGATCGTGTCGGTGTGCCCGCCGCACGCGGCGCTCGACGTGGCGCGGCGGGTGGCCGGGGCCGGGTTCGGGGGCGTGTACGTGGACGCCAATGCGATATCGCCCGCCACTGCGCGCGAGGTGGCCGGCCTTGTCGAGGCCGACGGCGCCAGCTACGTGGACGGCGGGATCATCGGGACTCCCCCGGTGGCGCCGGGATTCATCCGGTTCTACCTGTCCGGCGCGCGGGCCGGGGAGGTACGCGCCCTGTTCGATGGCAGTCTAGTGGATGCGAGAGTGGTCGACTATGAACCGAGGGCCGGCGCAGGGGGCATCGGGGCGAGGGCCGACGCAGGGGGCGGCGCAGGGGGCGGCGGGGCGAGGTCTGGCGCGGGAGGCATCGGCGCGGCGTCGGCGGTGAAGATGGCGTACGCGTCTTGGACCAAGGGCACCGCGGCCCTGCTGCTGGCGGCGCGGGCCTTGGCCCGCGCCGAAGGCGTCGAGGAGACGCTGCTGGCTGAGTGGGGCATCTCCCAGCCGGGCCTGGACGACCGGTCGGCCCGCGCGGCCGGGTCCGCGGCGGCGAAGGGCTGGCGCTGGATCGCCGAGATGGAGGAGATCGCCGCGACCATGGCCGCGGCCGGCTTGCCGGGGGGATTTCACCAGGCCGCGGCCGAGATTTACCGTCGCTTCGCACCGGCCGACTCGGCCGGGTTGGAGGCTGGACTGGATGCGCTGGTGCGTAACAGCCCGGATCGTTCGGACTAAAAGATCTTTTGATCCGAACGATCCGGGTGCTTGCCCTGGTTTAGCAGGCGCCGAGGCGCTCGGATAGATAGGCCTCGACGCTGTCGATGCCGACCCGCTCCTGCTGCATGGTGTCGCGGTCCCTGACCGTGACGGCCTGGTCGGTCAGCGTGTCGAAGTCAACGGTGATGCAGTACGGGGTGCCGATCTCGTCCTGCCGCCGGTACCGGCGGCCGATCGCGCTGGCGTCGTCGAACTCGGTGTTCCAGCGCTTGCGCAGCGCCGCCGCCAGGTCACGCGCCTTCGGCGACAGGTCGGCGTTGCGCGACAGCGGCAGCACCGCCGCCTTCACCGGCGCGAGCCTGCGGTCCAGCCGCAGCACCGTCCGCTTCTCCAGGTTGCCCTTGGCGTCCGGCGCCTCGTCCTCGGCGTACGCGTCGAGCAGGAACACCAGCGCGCCGCGGTCCACGCCGGCCGCGGGCTCGACCACCCATGGGATGAACCGCTGGCCCGACTCCTGGTCCAGGTAGGTCATGTCCTGCTTGGACGCTTCGGCGTGGGTAGTCAGGTCGTAGTCGGTGCGGTTCGCGATGCCTTCCAGCTCACCCCACTCGGAGCCGACGAAGTCGAACTTGTACTCGATATCTACCGTACGTTTGGAATAGTGAGAGAGTTTTTCCTTCGGGTGCTCGTACATCCGCAGGTTCTCCTTGCGGATGCCGAGGCCGGTGTACCAGGCGAAGCGCTGGTCGATCCAGTACTGGTGCCATTCCTCGTCGGTGCCCGGGCGGACGAAGAACTCCATCTCCATCTGCTCGAACTCACGGGTGCGGAAGATGAAGTTGCCCGGGGTGATCTCATTGCGGAACGACTTGCCGATCTGGCCGATGCCGAACGGGATCTTCTTGCGCGAGGTCTGCAGCACGTTGCGGAAGTTGATGAAGATGCCCTGGGCGGTCTCCGGGCGCAGGTAAGCCAGCCCGGACTCGTCCTCGACCGGGCCGAGGTGGGTGCGCAGCAGGCCGTTGAACATGCGCGGCTCGGTGAAGGTGCCCCTGTTGCCGCAGTTCGGGCAGGTGAGGTCCGCGAGCCCGTTGGCCGGGGCATGACCGTGCTTCTCCTCGTACGCCTCGATCAGGTGATCGGCGCGGTAACGCTTGTGGCAGAACGAGCACTCGGTGAGCGGGTCGACGAACTCGGTGACATGACCGCTCGCCTCCCACACCTCGCGGGCCAGGATCACCGAGGAGTCCAGGCCCACGATGTCATCGCGCTCGTGGACCATCGTGCGCCACCACTCGCGCTTGATGTTGTTCTTCAGCTCCACGCCGAGCGGGCCGTAGTCCCAGGAGGCCCGCAGGCCCCCGTAGATCTCGCTGGACGGGTAGACGAACCCCCGTCGCTTGCTCAGGCTGACGATGGCGTCAAGGCGGTCACTGCGCAGTGCCATGGTTAAGGTCTCCATCCGGCTGGCGGTCGGCGGGCGCGAATCCCGTGGTGATCCGGCACGGGCACTGGCCACTGTGCCGGAAGCCCTTAGCTTAGGAGCACCGGCCGGTGATCGCGAATTGGTAAGAAGGGCTTTTACGACCTGGCGTCTGAGCCTGCCGCTAGGAGGCCGGCTCCTCCTGGGGCGGAATGGGGTTCGGCATGTTTGGGATATTTGGGATGGCGCCGCCGTACCTGCGGTCACGGCTGGCGTAGATCTCGCAAGCATGCCACAAGTGCCGCCGGTCGAAATCCGGCCAGAGCGTGTCGAGAAAGACCAGTTCGGCATAGGCGGACTGCCAGAGAAGGAAGTTCGAAAGCCGCTGCTCGCCGGATGACCTGACGAAAAGGTCGACATCAGGAATCGTCGGCTCGTCCAGATAGCGGGCGAACACCTTTTCGTCGATCTTGTCCGCCCGGAGCTTTCCCGCGGCCACATCCGCGGCGATGGCGGCGGCCGCGTCGGCGATCTCGGCCCGGCCCCCGTAGTTCACGCAGAACTGCAGGGTCAGCACGGAATTCCCGGCCGACATCTGCTCGGCGTACTCGAGTTCGCTGATCACGCTGCGCCAGAGTTTCGGCCGGCGGCCGGCCCAGCGGATGCGGACGCCCATCTCGTTGAGCAGGTCGCGGCGCCGGTGGATGACGTCGCGGTTGAAGCCCATCAGGAAGCGCACCTCGTCCGCCGAGCGCCGCCAGTTCTCGGTCGAGAAGGCGTAGGCGGACAGGTAGGGGATGCCGAGCTCGATCGCCCCCATGATCACGTCGAGCAGCGAGGACTCGCCGACCTTGTGGCCCTCGGTCCTGGGCAGCCCCCGTTTCTTGGCCCAGCGGCCGTCGCCGTCCATGACCAGGGCGACGTGCCTGGGAATGAGGTCGGGCGGTATGTCCGGCGGCTTAACCCCGCTCGGATGCGGATCGGGCGGACGTACCCCCGCCTCCATAACACACGCTCCACATGACGCAGCGAACGGATCGAATGCTCTAGGTGCCACTGGAGGTACGCGGCCACCAGCCCGCTGCACTCTACCCGGTGCCGTCGCTCGCTGCGATCGGCGCTGTCCCAGTCGCCGCGGAGCAAGGCGAGCATCAGGGCCACCGTCGGCGCTGCGGGCGAGGCCGCGCCGGGCGGCCGGCAGGAGGCGCACACCATGCCGCCAGCCGCGACGGCGAACGCCGGCAGCCGCCGGCCTACCGCCACCGGACCAGCACCATCAGCACCGTCGCGATCGCGGTCGTTTCCCGGCGCGCCGCAGCGGGCGCACTCCTGCAGGGCGGGCGCGTACCCGGCCACCGCGAGCGAGCGCAGCAGGAAGGCGTCGAGCACCAGCCCGGGGGCGTGCTGTCCGTCGCCGAGGGTGCGCAGCCCGCCGATGAGGAGCAGCAACTGGCGCAACGCGGGCTCCTTCTCCACCGGGGTGAACCGCTCGGCCGTTTCCAGCATCGCCACGCCCGCCGTGTAGCGGGGGTAGTCCCCGGCCAGCGGCTCGCCGTAGGGCCGGATCACCTCGGCCTGCGTGATCACGTCCAGCGAGCGCCCGGCGTGCAGCATCAAGTCGACGTGGGTGAACGGCTCGAGCCGGGCGCCGAACCTCGACTTGGTCCGGCGGACGCCCTTGGCCA
>Ga0208043_1000764_pt1 | contig 13194 bp, 8 predicted proteins | sample Sb_taG_12_FD_187710 | JGI IMG/M metagenome (GOLD analysis project Ga0208043, IMG submission 187710) | Peat soil microbial communities from Weissenstadt, Germany - Sb_50d_9_AC metaG (SPAdes) (version 2) | ecosystem: Environmental > Terrestrial > Soil > Wetlands > Peat | place: Germany... | reverse complement strand
GTAATAATCGAGCTCCCACGCCTCGTCCCCGATCCACAGGTCATAGCGGTCCTCGCGCACGACGTCGTGGAAGACCATGAAGTTCGCGGCGAGGATCTCATCCATACGGCGTATCGCATGGAAGGCGTGCAGGTCGTGCTCGGCGGACTCCGACTCGATGTGCTTGGACTCGTTGGCCAAATGAGCGCTAGCGGGGTGGATTCGCTCGCCCTCGGCCTCCAGCACTCGTGTTACTGGGTCCTGGGCGAGCCAGTCGATCTGCAGATCTGGCGCGAGTTTGCGCAGCTCACGGGCGATCGCAACGTCGCGCTGGGCGTGGCCGAGGCCGATCGGCGAGGAGACGAACAGGGCACGGGGCCGGCCGTCGGGTCGGTAGACGGTGGGATCGCGCGGCGTGCGAGGCCGCCCGAAGGCGTCCTCGGAGAACTCGCGCAGCGCCAGGTTTGCCTGGACCGGCTTGCGCGCGTGCGACAGGTGCCCGGAGCCACGGACGACCTCCAGCCTGGCGTCGGTGAAGCGAGCCAGAGCGCGGCCGTCGCGGAACGGCGCGATCTTGTCGTTGTCGCCGTGGATGACCATCACCGGGCAGTCGAGCCCCAGCGCCAACTCACGCAGGGCCGAGCGGCCGCGGTGGATGTCGCCCCCAGCCGCGGCGATCAACGTCGCCGGGTCGGTTTCCAGGCCCCAGCCGATCCCGTCCTCGATCGCCTTGCTCGAGTGCGGCTCCGGAACGCAGCGCGAGATGAACCACTCGACGTACTCGGGAAAGTCCTGTAGCCAGTGGCTTGCGTTCATGCGTCCCCACCAGCGATAAAAAGGCAAGGACCATTGAGTGAAGTAGTAGCGAAAGGTCAGCCGATTGAAGAGGAGCGACTGGTGCGATGGGGTGTAGGGGAAGAGCGGTCCGATGAAGACCGCGCCGGTCACTCGCTCCGGGGCGATCCGCCCCAGTTCGAGCGTGTACTGCGCGCCCTTGGAGAAACCCACCATGAGCGCCCGCTCGGTTCCGGTTGCGTCCATCACCGCGAGGCAATCGCGGGCGGTCTCATCGATGTCGTAGCGCCGCGGGTCGCGGCAGCGGTCGGAGCTCCCGTTGCCGAGGCCGTCCATCGCCAGCACCCGGAAGTGGCGCGCGAGGTAGTGGATCTGCATCTTCCAGTGGCGCGAGTGCGCCAGCGACCACGTCGGCAGCAGGAAGATCGTCTCCTCCCCCTCGCCGTAGACCTCGTAGAAGAGCCGCTGGCCATCGCGCTGCACGAAGCCCTCGCTGTCGGGATAACGAGCGCGGCTCTGCTCCGGCGCACCGCGAAGCGCTTCCCCATCGAGCGGCGGTGACCCTATCGTGGTCTGGATAGCCATCTAGCCTTCCCCTTTCTATGCCTTCAGTTCGTAGAGGACCGAGAAGGGTTCCTCGATCGGGAGCTTGCGAAACTGCGTGAAGCCGGCCGCATAGGCCAGCTCGCGCGCCTTGTCCTGCCCCATGCACGCACCGATGCCCGCGCCCCCGTGCGCGAGTGAGGTCGTCATGCAGTAGAGCGTGCTGACGTTGTAGAGGAACTTGCCGAGCGGGTTGCGGTTCTCCTCTACATCGCCGGAGGCGTTCATCTCGAGCATCAGATACGTCCCGTCCTCCCGCAACGCTCCACGGATCGCGCTCATCAGCCCGACCGGGTCGACCGAGTCGTGCACGACGTCGAACGTGCTGATGAGGTCGAACTGTCTCTCCGGCAGCTCGGCACCGTCGCCGACTGTGAACGTCACCTGGTCGGCGACTCCCTCGGTCTCCGCATTCGTACACGCGCGCTCGATCGAGCCCGCATGGACGTCGTAGCCATGAACCTCGGCCTCCGGGAACGCCTTGGCGATCGTGATCGGGGCGCGGCCCGACCCGCAGCCGACGTCACAGGCCGATCCACCTGCCTCTAGCTTCTCGCGGACGTCCGGCATCGCCGGGATCCAGGTCTGGACGAGATGGTGCTTGTACCACGGCGCCGTGAGGCGCTCGATCGCCTCGTACATCTCGGGCAGATACTGATCCTGCGTGACCCCCTTACCGGTCTTGAACGCCTCGGCCACCTGCGGCGCGACGGTGACGGTTGGGACGATCATCTGAAGCATTCCGCCGGTAAAGAAAGGAAAGTCCTCGTCGGCGAGCGGCAGAGCGTGCTCGGGCGGCAGGAAGTACGTGTCGCCTTCGTTGTCGTGCTCGACGTACTCGGCGGTTGCCATCGCCCCAAGCCACTCGCGCAGGTATCGCTCATTGAGCCCCGTTTGCTGCGCGAGCTCGGCGGCCGTCACCGGCCCGGCATCCGCCAGTGCCGCGAAGATGCCGAGGCGATCGCCGATGTACATCAGCCCCCCGCGCATCGCGGTTCCGACGTCGAGCACGATCCGCTCGACGAATCCTTCAAGCTTCTTCTGGTCAAGCTTCACCTCAGTTGCCATTTTGCGTTCCCTTTCGTGGTAGCTCTCTCGGAGTGGTCACTGTCCCATGGCTGCGTGGCGAGAACGCGAAGCGCACGCGAAACCTCCGTGAATCCGCGTAGGCTTGGCCAATGCTGCGCCTCAAGCTGCTCGGAGAGCTGACGCTCGAGGTCGACGGGGTTCGGCAGGAGTTGCCTGCGAGCCGCCGGGCGTGTTCGCTGCTCGGCGTGCTCGCCTTGGAGCGGCGCGCGCATCCTCGTGGACAGCTCGCGGCGCGCTTCTGGCCCGACGTGCTCGACGAGAGCGCACGCACGAGCCTGCGCAGCGCCCTGTCGGCGCTGCGTCGCGCACTGGGCGCCGACGCCGATCGCTACCTGCTGGCCACCCGCGAGGCAGTCGCCCTCGCCGGCCCGGATCAGGTCTGGACAGACGTAGGCGAGTTCGAGCAGCTCCTCACGGAGGGCCAGCTCGAGGATGCGCTCGAGCTCGCGCGGGGCGAACTGCTCGCAGACCTCGACGACGACTGGGTCTATGAGCGACGCGACGAGCACCGCGCCAGCGTGGTGGCGTTGCTGGAGCGGATGGCTGCGGCCGCGGAGGCTTCGGGGGATCTCGCGGCGGCGGTCGCGTTCACTCGCCGCCAGGTCGCGCTCGACCCGCTCTCAGAGGAGGCCCATCGCGAGCTGATCCACCGCCTGGCGGCGAACGGGGACCGCTCGGCGGCGCTCACCACCTACCGCCGCCTGGCTGACCGATTCGCCTCGGAGCTCGGGATTGTGCCCTCCTCGGTTACGCGGGAGCTGGTCGAGCGGATCCGCGCCGCTGAGACGATGCCGCAGCCCGTCGCTGAGCCGCCATCAGACCCCCCGCCGCCCGTCGCGTCGGCGCGATCAGACCCCCCGGCGCCTGGGCCGCCGGTCCCGGCACCGGTGGCCGACCGGACGACGGGCACGGTGACCCTGCTGTTCACCGACCAGGTCGGCTCGACAGAGACGCTGCAGAGACTCGGCGATGAGGAGGGCGAGCGTCTGCGCCGCGCGCACTTCGGCCTGCTGCGCGAGGCCGCGGCTATGCACGGCGGCGAGGAGGTCAAGAACCTCGGCGACGGGCTGATGGTGGCGTTTGTCAGCGCGGTCGATGCCGTCGTGTGCGCGATCACGATGCAGCAGGCTGTCCACCGCGCCCGTACTACCGGGGAGCTTGCGTTCGCGGTTCGTATCGGCCTGAATGTCGGCGAGCCGATCCGAGACGAGGGCGACTACTTCGGCACGCCGGTAGTGATCGCCAAGCGGCTCTGTGACGCCGGCGCGCCAGGCCAGATCCTCGCCTCGGAGTTGGTGCGTGCGCTGATCGGCACCCGCGGCGGGTTTGCCTACCGCGCGCTCGGGGCGGTTTCGCTGAAGGGTGTCGCGGACCCGGTTCCCGCTTGCGAGGTGATTTGGGAGGCGTCGACCGAGGTGCGCGTCCCGCTGCCGCCGTTGCTGGCGGGCGAGGATCGCGGCGCGTTCGTCGGGCGCTCCGACGCGGCCGCCGCACTACAAGCGCAGTGGACGGAGGTCCGTGAGCGCGGCTTGCGCGTCGTGGTGCTCGCGGGCGAGCCCGGGATCGGCAAGACACGCCTGGTAACCGAGTTCTCGCGCACGGCGCACGACGACGGCGCGACGGTGCTGGCCGGCAGCTGCCACGAGGAGACCCACGTTCCCTACCAGCCGTTCGTGCAGGCGCTGCGCCACTACATCGCCTGCTGCCCTCCGGCCGAGCTAGCGGTGCAGATCACCCCACGGCGCGCGCAGCTCGCCGCGATCCTGCCAGAGCTCGAGGACGCGCGTTCCCCGTACGGCCCGACGGGCCTTGGCGCCGAGCAGGAGCGATTCCGCCTGTTCGAGACGGTCTCCTCGCTGCTGGCCGACGCCGCGCATCTTCGCCCGCTGGTGCTGTTCCTGGACGACCTGCACTGGGCCGATCAGTCGAGCCTGCTGCTGCTTCGCCACCTCGCACGCTCGGCTAAGGGCGCGCCGTTGATGATGCTGGGCACCTACCGGCCGGTCGAGGTGGGCGAGGAGCATCCGCTCGCCGAAGCGCTCGCGGAGCTGCGCCGCGCGCGGTCGGTGGAGCGGCTTTCGTTGTCGGGACTCGGCGAGGCCGAGGTCGCAGAGCTGATCGCGGGTCGCACCGGGCTACAGGCGCCAAGCGGGTTCGTGCGGCGCGTCGCGGAGCGCAGCGAGGGCAACCCGTTCTTCATCGAGGAGCTGCTGCACGATGTCGATGCGCAGTCCGATTGGGATGTGGCGGCGGGCGGCGTGCCCGACAGCGTCAGGGACCTGTTGCTGCGCCGCCTGCGTGGTCTGGGGGATGACTGCCGCCAGGCGCTCTCGGTGGCGGCGGTCGCGGGTCGTGAGTTCGAGCTCGACGTGCTCGAACGTGTCCTTCGGCATCCACGCGATCGCCTGATCGACCTCATCGAGGAGGCGATCGACGCCGATGTCCTGGTCGAGCCCGCGCAATCAGTGGGGCGGCTCAGCTTCTCCCACGCGCTGTTTCGCGAGACGATCTACGAGCAGCTCTCGGCTACCCGCAAGGCTCAGGTCCACGGCCGGATCGCCGCCGCGATTGAGGAGGCGCCCACGGACCGGCCCGACGAGCGCGCCGGCACGCTGGCCTACCACTACCGCGCCGCCGGCGAGCTGCGCAAGGCGTTTGACTACCATCGCCGCGCCGCGACGGCGGCTGAACGGGTCCACGCCCAGGAGACGGCGCTCGAGAACCTGGACGGCGCGATCGTGGCGGGCGAGATGCTCGGTATGACGGCGGCCACCGAGGAGACGATCCGCGATCTCTACCGTGCTCGTGCCTGGACGTTTCGCCAACTCGGCGAGCCCGAGCGAGCACTGGCCGACCTCGAGCACGCCCTGGAAGGTGCGCGTGCGGCGGGCGACAGGGCGAGCGAGATGCACGTGCGCAACGCTCTGGGAACCCATTGGCACGTGCTCGACCCGGGGGCCTCGCGCTGCTTTCACGAAGAGGCGTTGGGAATCGCCGAGGAGCTCGGCGATGAGTCCGGGCAGGTCAGCGCACTGAACCGCCTCTCGCTGGTGCTCGCCAACGAGCTGGAGTTCGCCGAGGCGGTCGAGCTCGGAGAGCGCGCGCTACAGATCGCCCGCCGCGCCGGCGACGAGCTTGCCGTCAGCCGCGCGATGGACAGCCTCAAGTTCGCCGCCTTGCAGCTCGGCGACCTCGATCGGCTGCAGGAGCTCTGCGCGGAGCTCGAGCGATCCCAACGCCAGCGCGGCGACCTTTGGTATTTGCAATGGACGCTGTGTGAGTCCTGCTACGTGCCGCTGGAGCGCCGCGACTGGCAGGAGGCCGAGCGGCGTGTCGCGGAGGCGCTCGCGATCAGCGATCGGATGGGGGGAGAACGCAACGCCGGAGTTCTGTTTCGCGACGCGTCGAGCTGGATCGCGCGCTGCCGCGGCGACTATGCGCGATCGTTGGCGCTCGGACGTGAGGCGGTCGCGGCCGCGGATACGTCCGAAGCCGACTGGCTCGGCTGGGCCGCCGCGGGTCTCGCTACCCCCCTGCTCGATCTGCGCGCCTGTGAGGAGGCTGTCGCCGTCCTCAAACGCGGGCTCGCCGCCGCCGAGCGCAATCGTGCACGCGGGCAGATCTTCCGCTGCCTCGGCGGGCTCTCTTCGGCGATGCGCATGGCCGGCGCCGAGACCGAGGCGCGCGCCCTCGCCCAGCGTGCGCAGCTGATCGCCGAGAATGTCACGACGCCGCCTGGCAAGGTCGACTTCTGGGGAGAGCCGGCTTACTTCGCGATCGCCGAGACCCAGCTCGCGGCCGGTGACATCGAGCGCGCCGAGCAGGCAATGCAAGGCCGGCTGCAAGCGTGGGAGCGCAGCGGAGCGCAGAGGTCGATTGCACGGACCGCCCGTTTCTTGGCCCGCTGCGCCGAGGCTCGCGGAGACTGGGCCGTGGCAGGGCGGATGCTCGCCCGCAGCGCCGAGGCGGCCGGGGATGAGGGATTGATCTGCGAGCGCTGGCAGATCGAAGCCGGGCTTGCCCGCGTAGCGGCCGCGGCGGACAGTCTCACGGACGCCGAAGAGCACGGCCGGCACGCACACGAGCTGATCGACACGATGGCCGCATCGGTCGAGGACGAGGAGATCGGGGCGCGGTTCCGCGAGCGCGCGCTGGCAGAGATCGGCCGCCCAGCATCGACGCTACGCGACTAGCGTCAGCCGCCAATCGACCTCGAAGCCGAGCATCTGAGGATCCTCCAGCGAGGATCCGAAGACCTCTTGCAGCGTCGCTATCTGACTGGCGTAGCTGAGCACCGCCTCGAGCTTGGCGGCGTGCTCCTTCGGTGAGAGCCGGTGCGTCGCGGCCACCATCCGCTCGACTGGGACGCCGGTCTCTTGGAGCTGGGTCGCCCATCCCTCGCCTGCCGGATCGGCCTCCGAGGAGGACCCGTCGAGCACCCACCGCGGCCATCCGAACACGGTGGCGTGAGGCAGGTCGGCATACAGCGTCACGTCGGCGCCCTCTGCGTGGAGTGCCAGTGCCGCCGCCCGCACGGCGGTGTGATCGGGATGGTGGTCGCCCAGACTCGCCGGCGCGTATATCCGGGCATCAGTGACGAGCACTCCGCGCAGCGCCTGCACGATCTCTCCCGGCGCCTGATCGCCCTGGCGGTACTGGCTGTCCAAGAACGGCAGGTTGACGCTCGCCCGGCCGGCGAGCGCGAGCGCCTGGCGGTCCTCCTTGACACGCGTGCGGACCGCCGCGGCCGAATCGGTCGCGCCGGCGAGCTCATCCCACCAGCCGAGCGTTCCTGCGGGAGGCTCGCCCGCAAAGACGTTGACGACGAGCACCTCGCCGGAGCTGGCCAGCAGATGCCAGCACGACAGGATCGCGTCGTCGAAGTGGGGCGAGAGGATGATCGCGTCGGGACTCATCGCCGCTTACTATCGGGCGCGGGCGTGTAGCCAGCGTGAAACCGTCGCGAAAGCTTTGAGGTCGCGGGTCGAGAGCCTCGAACCCGCAAGATCTCTAAAAAACGACTCATCTCGCCGTGGTTTCTGCTGCTGACGGCGCTCGCCGGCGTCAACCAGTGGCTGTACGTACTCCTCGGCGCGTGCCCTGTCACAGCTCCGGGCATCTCCTGCGGCGACTCTACGAGCGCACCTGTTTGTTGGGACGAGGCGCCGCGAAATCGATACGACGAACCAGCGCGATCTCAGGCTCGCTCTTGCCCTTCAGGGCGAGCTCACGCGGCTCGGCGCCCACCGCATGCTCGCCGGCGCGGTCGTGCACGCGGCTGGACATGACGGTCTCCCCGCTCGCCGCGGCCGCCTGGAGGCGTGCGGCGGTGTTGACGACATCGCCGATCGCCGTGAAGTCCTTGACCTCGCCCGAGCCGACGTTGCCCACGTAGGCGGTCCCGAAGTCGAGACCGATGCCGAGCTCTACCCATGGCCGTTCCTCGCCGTAACCCGCGGCGGCCAGCAGAGACTGCGCGTCGGCGATCATGTGGCGTGCGGGCTCGCCGGGGAAGATTTGTGGGAGGTAGAGGGCCATCACCTGATCGCCGACCAGCTTGTCGATGATCGCGTGCTCGCAGAGGATGTCGACGGCGGTGGCGTAGAAGCGGTTCAGCAGCGTCGCGACAGCGTCCGGCGTCTGGCGCTCGGCAAGCGCGGTGAAGCCGCGGACGTCCGCGAACAGGATGCCGACCTCCATCTCTAGGCCGCCCATCGGCGCCTTCTCGAAGCACTCGCTGCACAGGCGTGGGTTCTTGCGCGACGGAGCGAAGCCGAGACGACCCATGAGACGCCCGCCGAGCCCCCCGTAGGGCACTCGGCAGATCGCGCACCGGGGGTCGCTTGGAAGGCGGCGCATTAGCCGGACGAACATGCGCACGCGGTGTGTCTCAAGGGCCTGGAAGAAGGCCTCGTCGCCAGCCTCGCTCACCGGCTAAGTATGACGAGCGGCTATGCCTTTTCGCTCGAGTGCCGAGTGCGCTGCAAGCTGTGAGTCCTGAGTAGGTTGGTTCGCTCATTGAGTCGGGCGCCCGGGTCAGTGAGCGCCGGGAAGCAGCACCGAGAGCGACTGGTCGAGCTGTCGGCCCGGAGGAGCTGGATTCCAACGGCAGCAGCAGGTGCGTCCCACGGGTGCGATGGCTCCGCCTCGACCGAGAGCACCGGGTGCACTCATTCCTGCCTTTCTTCCAGAGCCGCCGCGCCCAGCCAAGGGAACGGCGGGGGTAAAGTACGGGAGCGACGGGGGTCTGTCCTAGACTTTGTCCCCGGATCGCGACGAGATCGAGGTTTGGGCGGAGCCCCCGAACTCCGCATGCTGCTTCGCGCCGGGGCTCTTCTTCAACGGCTATAGGTTCGATCTCAGCGGGCAACTGAGACTGATACGCGGCGACGCCCGTGCAATCGCGCGGGCGGTGCGGCGACAGTGGTCTGACTCGCAAGTTCGCCCACGTATCTGGTAGGTCGGGCACTCCTTCGTCCCGCGAAAGCCAAAGCGAGTGGCGCGCTTGCGGAGAGCGCTGGTCCTCGTCCAAAGGAGGCACGCTGGGCTCGACCATCGAGGCGCTCGCTCTCAGTCAAGGGAGAGCTCTCGCTTGGCGGTTTTCGCCGGCGAGTGCCGCCACGCTGCCTATGCCTACGCGGGCTGCGCGAGGAAGCTCTCGAGCTTCTCGACGGCCGGCTCCAAGTTCGCGAGGAAGCGAGCGACGGCCGCCTGCGTTTGCGGCTCGGCCAGGTGAGCGTTGATCCCACGTGCCACGTCGAGCCGAGAACGCTCCATCCATGCCAGGAGGTCGGGCTCTTCGAACCACGTCATTTGGACGCGATGGGAGATGGCGTTCGTCGCGATCCAGTCGACGGCTGCGTTTGGATATGGGTTGGGTGGGCACAGCCGGTTCTTCTCCGCGTCGTCCTCGCGGGCGGACTCCACGAACGCGATCAGGGCGGCGCTGAACGGGAGCAGGCCGGTCCGCACCGACTGCAACGTGATCCGGTTGGGTTCGAAGATCGCGCGGCCGCGCGATCCGTTGAGGCCTTCGGCCGTGCAGTCGACGTAGACCTGCTTGTCGTCGGTCGGGATCGACCCCCCCTCCAGCGCGATCCGAGCCTCTCCGATGTGAGTGACCCGGCCCAGGCGGACCACGTCCTCGATCAGGCGCAGGCCCTCCAGCTCGGTCTGGCTGATCGTGGCGCCGCGATACATAGTGGGCTCGACGGCCTCCTCGAGCCGGACGAGCTGACCGCAGGCCTCGAGCCGGCGGAAGAGGTCGGCGACGTTCTCGGCGCAAGCGGCGGCCTGCACCTGCAGCGACAGACCCTCCATCAGCGAACCGACGAGCTCCAGCGGCTGCTGGAATGCTCGGTCTAGGAGCCAGGTATCACGCGGTCTGATCCACCGGATCGCCTCCGGCTCCACACCGCTGTCGAGCAGCCAGCCGCACGCGTCCATCGCCGTCTTGCCAGCGCCGAGGACCGTATAGCCACTGCCGGACTCGCTCAGCGCGACGAGGTCGTTGATTGGGATCAGCCGCACGTTCGGATCGACCGCGAACGAAGGCGTGTGCGTCGACGGCACCGACGGGGAAAGGTATGTGGCGTCGACGACCCTGCGTCGCGCACGCACGGTGCTGCTCTCACCCGTCGGGCGCGAGACGAGCCGGTGCTCGCTGCACCAGTCGCCCGAGTAATCGTACTCGCCGAAGAAGCGAACCCGGCCCGAGGCCAGCAGCTGCTCGAGCACCCGCTGGAAGTAGTCGCAGATCTCGGCCCCGGTCGCTCGCCCATACCAACCCGCGTTCGGGCCGTCCTGGTCGATCGAGTCGCCGAGGGGCAGTGAGTTGACGCCGTAGTACGCCGAGGGCTGGTGCAGGCGCACGAACGGGTAGGCATCGTTCCAGTGACCGCCCGGACGGTCGCGCCGGTCCACGATCACCACGTCAGCGTCCGACTCGGTGATCAGCGCATCGGCAAACGCCAGCCCGGCCACCCCCGCGCCGACGATCAGGTAGTCCGTGTCGATCGTGGTCTTCATTCGCAAACGGCAGTATCGCCCATCAGGGGTGATAATCAGATTTGCAATGGAGTGGAGTTCTCGAGCTGACGCCCCGCTGGGGGGTTAGCCTTGGCTGGGACGACCGCCTGCCCAGGCTGCGGTGAGCTGGGCGACGCCGCACAGCGCTTCTGCGGCCACTGTGGAACGTCGCTGTGGCTGAAATGCGCCTCGTGCGGCAAGGAGAACCCCCTCGGTTTTGGCTTCTGCGGGTCGTGTGGGGCACCGTGCGAGAGTGATCGCACCTCAACGTCCGGCGCCCTCGAAAGCGAGGATGGGGAGAGGCGCTGGGTGACGATCATGTTCGCCGACCTGTCGGGGTTCACGGCACTGTCGGAGCGCACGGACCCTGAGGAGATCCGCTCGATGGTCGATCGGTGTATGAGCGAGATGGGCCAGGTCGTCGACCGGTTCGGCGGCACCGTGGACAAGGTCATAGGCGACGCGCTGATGGCGGTGTTCGGGGCGCCGGTCGCCCACGAGGACGACTCCGAGCGAGCGGTGCGCGCCGCGCTCGAGATCCAGCGACGCTCCTCTGAGCAGTCGCATGACTTCGGTGGACTGTGTGTCAGCATCGGCGTCAACACGGGGGAGGTGATATTTGCCCCTGTAGGCCCGCACGGCCGACGGGAGCTGACGGTGATGGGCGATGCCGTGAACACCGCGGCCCGACTGCAGGCTGGCGCTCCGCCCGAGGCTGTGTTGGTCGGCAAGGAGACGCAAGCTGCGAGCGCGCAAGCGATCACTTACGAGGCGGTGGAGCCGATCCTCGCCAAGGGCAAGGAAGCGCCAATACCCGCCTGGCTGGCTCGGGCCGCCACTTCGGCGCCCGCTGAGCGCCCGGTTTCGGCGGCCCCGTTCATAGGTAGAGACACCGAGCTGGAACTTCTCGCGCGGACGTGGACGCGAGCCTCGAGTGAGCTGCATCCGCAGTTGGTCACCGTTGTGGGACCCCCGGGGATCGGCAAGACACGGTTGACGCTGGAGTTTGCCGCGCGTGTGGAGAGCGCGGGCGGACGGATATTCAGTGGCCGCCCGCTTCCCTACGGTGCAGCTGCCTCCTACTGGGCGTTTGGAGCGGTCATCAGGGAAGCGTGCGGGATCTTCGCCAACGATCCTGCCGACGTCGCCTCCGACAAGCTCGCCGAGCGCGCGGCATCGCTGCTTGCAGCGACCGAGGCGCAGGAAATGGCGAGGAATCTCTCGGTCATGGCCCGTCTGGCTGAGGACACCGTGGACGATCGGCGGGTGCTGTTCGCCTCCGCTCAGCGGTTTCTCGAGGCTCTTGCTCGTGAGCAGCCCACCTTGGTGGTGCTCGAGGATCTGCACTGGGCGGACGAGGGTCTTCTGGAGCTCGTCGAGGGGCTCTCGGCCAGGCTCCAGGGCGTGCCGCTGCTGCTGCTTGCGCTTGCCCGGCCGGAGTTCCTGGACGCGAGGCCAAGCTGGGCTCGTCTGCCAACCAATGTCACCGTCCAGCTCCAGGTGCTCACAGAGGCCCACACTCAAGACCTCGTGCGCCGACTCCTATCGGGTGCGCCGGATAGGGAGGCGGTCGCCCAACGCGTCGAGGAGGCGGCCGGCGGCAATCCGCTGTTCATCGAGGAACTGGCAGCGTGGCTCTCGGAGGGCGACAGCGCGAACGCCGCCGGTGTGCCGGCGAACATCAAGACCATCATCGCGGCTCGACTCGACCAGCTCCCGGAGGCCGAGCGACAGGTGATCCTCGACGCCTCTGTTATCGGCGACTTCTTCTGGCAGGGCACGCTCGAAGCGCTCGGAAGCGACGGCACGCTCGTCCAGACACTGTACGCGCTAGAGCGACGAGGTCTCATCCGCCACAGCCCTTCCTCGCGTATCCGCGGTGACCAGGAGCTGATCTTCAAGCATGGGCTGGTGCGCGAGGTCGCCTACGCGACCCTCCCCAAGGCCGCACGCCGGGAGCGCCACGCGGTCGTTGCCCGCTTCCTTGAGCAGGCGGCGGGAGATCCCACGGCCTATGCGGCGATCCTCGCGCACCACTGGCGTGAGGCCGGCGAGAACGCGAAAGCCGCCGACTACCTGCTCACTGCGGCAGACCAGGCCTGGAGAGGATGGACGCCGCATGAGGCCATCGAGCTGTGCAACCAGGCGCTCGAGCTAATCCCGAAGAGCGACGAGGCACGTCGGCGGCGCGCACGACTGCGACGGGCCGTCGCCGCGACGGCGGAGATGCACATAAGCCAGGGCCTCGTGCCGATGGATCAGTCGAAGTCCTCGGGCGAGATGTCGTCGCCGATCTCGTAGATCCCCCCGATCGTGTGGTCGCCGAGCAGCCCAGCGTGCTCCCGTATGAGCTCCGTGCTGGGCGATGTATAGACGCAAAAGGACTTCAGCTGACCGTCCTCGTCCATCACGACGTGACTGTGCTCCCATACGACCGGGGAAAACTGCGGATTCTCAGCCAGGATGCGCTTCGAGAGACGACCCTTCGCCGCCCCACCATCCTCCAGCTCATCCCAGGCCCTCTCGATCAGATAACGCGGCATGGCTCCTCCAATGTTTCGACGTCGATCAGACAATCCTACGCTCTCGGTTTTGCCGGCATCCGATTCGCCTGCGGATGATTGCTACGAGGAGGCCCGGAGGAAGGGAGGAGTCGCGCCGTCCCGATCTGGAGCTCGCCCGCCTTCGAGAGGCCGCGGC
>Ga0208043_1000762_pt1 | contig 13211 bp, 12 predicted proteins | sample Sb_taG_12_FD_187710 | JGI IMG/M metagenome (GOLD analysis project Ga0208043, IMG submission 187710) | Peat soil microbial communities from Weissenstadt, Germany - Sb_50d_9_AC metaG (SPAdes) (version 2) | ecosystem: Environmental > Terrestrial > Soil > Wetlands > Peat | place: Germany... | reverse complement strand
TGCTGAAGGTCCCGGACCGCAGCCAGGTCCTGCTCCGGCACCGGGTCACCGGGCCGGAGACCGAGCCGCCGTTCCAGATCAACAACTCGTGGATCCACCCCCGCGCCGCCGCCATACCCGGTGTGGCCGGGCGGGCGCCGGGCCCGGGAGACTGGCTGTACCGGATCGAGCAGGCCGGGCACGGTCCGCTGTCGTGGATGGAGTTTCACCGGGCCAGGATGCCGACCAGCAGCGAGGCCGCCGAACTGCAGATCCCGGTCACGTTGCCGGTGATGGAGATCGTGCGGGTCGGCCGGTCTGCGCTGGACGGCGAGCCGGTCGAGGTCACCGAATACGTGATCCCCAGCGACCGGGTCGAGATGGTGCAGGTGCTCCAGCGCGACGAGTCCGCCGCATGGCCCTGGCCCGACGACCCGGATGCAGGCGAGGCGCCTTGACGGGAGGGCCGCTGGCGTGGACGGCCGCCGCCGGCTCGCACACCGGGCACGTGCGGCGCAAGAACGAGGACGCGGTCTACACCGGGCGGTGGCTGCATGTCGTCGCCGACGGCCTCGGCGGCCATCCTGCCGGGGAAGTCGCCTCCGCTGCCGTCATCAGCAGCTTCCAGGCCTGGGACACCGAACCGGCCGCCGCTGACCCGCTCACCAGCCTCGCCAGCGCCATCCAGGCAGCCAGCCGTCGGCTCGCCGACATGATCACTGCGGATGCCGCGCTGCGCGGCATGGGCACCACTCTGACCGCCATCCTCATGCCCGCCTCAGGCGACCGTGTCGCGGTCGCGAACATCGGGGACTCCCGGGCTTACCTGCTGCGCGCCGGGAGGCTCAGTCGGCTCACCGAGGACCACGTGATCGGCAACCTGACAGCAGGCAACCCCGGCTGGGTCGCCGCGATGATGGCTCGCTACCTGGACGGCCGTCTTGACCGGTCCCCGGACCTTACGTTGCGCCAAGCCTTGCCCTGCGACCGGTACCTGCTGTGCACTGACGGACTCGCAGGCACGGTCCCGGGCGCCACGATCCGCGACGTGCTCGCCACCGCGGCCGCGCCGGCCGATGCCGTCGGCCAGCTCATCCGGCTGGCCAATGACGCGGGCGGTCCCGACAACGTCACGGTCGTCGTCATCGACGTGGACGCGAGACGGCCGGTATCACTGGAGTCGGCCGGGTCCGGCTAGGCGCCGCGATGCGCCTCGCCTCCGTCTTGTTGATCTTGCAACCAGCGCCCTCTTCGCCGAACTGTCACCATTGAGCTGACTCGATGTCGAACGCTTCCCCGGCTCGCCGCAGTCACAGCCGGGACCCGACGGGAGACCGGAACGTGAGGAAGAAGCCCATGACCACCGCCAGCACCGCCGAGCTCCTGGAGCAGCGGCTCGCCTACTCCGTGGACGAGGCCGCTACCGTCACCGGGCTGTCCCGGGACCTGCTCTACGACCAGATGCGCACTGGGAAGCTCGGCTACCTGAAGGTCGGCCGCCGCAGGATCATCACCCGAGAACATCTAGCGTCGTTCCTGGCCCTGCGGTCGGCCTGAGCTTGGACGGCAGCTCCGGCTGGACGCTAGCCGGTTTGCGGGTACTGGAAAACGGCGTCCATCACCTCGGCGCCGGTCGTGATGACCGGCCGCAACTCGCGCCGATACACGGTCTCGGTGACCCGAGTCGAGCTGTGGCCGACCAGCCGGGCGATCTCCTCGGTCGCGACGCCGCGCTCGCTCATCAGCGACACGAACGACGTCCGCAGTTCGCGCGGCGTCCAGTCGGCACCGATTCCGGCGTGCTCGCAGACATCCTTGAACATCCGGCGGACGTGGCCCGCGCTCAGCGGCGTGCCGGTGCGGGTGGTGAAGACCAGGCCGGACTCCTGCCACAGACCGTCGGCTTGCCTCTTGTCGTCGGCCTGATGCGCACGAAGCTCCCGCAATGCGGCCACGGCCATCGCGGGCAGCGCGAGAGTGCGCCTCGATCGCTCGGTCTTGGTGTCGCCGTCCGCCCGCACCGAGCGCCACACCGCGACGCTGGGCGGGACCGGCGGGTCGGCATCGGCTCGGCCGTCGAGGTCGACGTGGTCCCAGCGCAGCGCCCGGACCTCTTCGGTGCGGATCCCGGCCAGCAGGCACAGCGCGATGTAAGCGTGCATCAGCGCCGGAGGCCGTGGCGGGCAGCCAGGGAACTCCTGCACCGCCCGGTCTTGTCGCGACGCCCGCAGCACGGCGGCGGCCTGGGCGGCGCTCAGCGCCTTGCTCTGCCTGCCAGCTCTGCCTTTGGGCGTCTCCACCAGGGCGGCGACGTTCCGGCTCACCAGGTCGTTCGCCTCCGCGTGCCGGATGGCGCGCTCCAGGCCCAGCCGAGCGATGCTCGTGGTCTCGGTCGCATGGGTCGCGGCGAACCGGCCAAGTGCGGCCTTGACCTCTCCGGCGGTAAGGTCGGTCAGCACCCGGTTCCCGAGATCGTTCAGCACAGGAGTTAGCACATGGCGGTACTTCGCGACCGTCGCCGGGGATCGGCCGTCCAGGCCGTCGGCCAGCCAGTCATCGACGGCCTGGGCAATCGTGTAACGGCGCGAGGAACGGACCGATCGCGACAACTCGTCGTGCAGCGACTTGAGCTTGTCCCTGACCTCTTGCTCGGTCTTCCCCGTCACGACCTTGCGGACCCGCTTGCCGTCGGGCCCGAAACCGAGGCTGATCGCGCCGACGAAGCGGCTCCGGCTGGGAACCCAGTAGATACCGTCCTCGCCCCAACCGCGTCTGGCCAGCCTTGAGGATAGGCAGCCTGAAGGACAATGGCTAACACTTTGGCTAGCAGCCCGGGCCGTCAAGAGGCGCCGACCTGAGCGCCAATCTATCTCGCCTGCGAAAACTCTGGTGGGCGGTACTGGGATTGAACCAGTGACCTCTTCCGTGTCAGGGCGGGCCTTGGTTCTTTTCGTCGGCTGGTCAGGTTAGTCTGAGTTGCTGTTATCGCAGGTAGATGTGCCATTATCTGCGTAACGGTGTCTTCAGGTGCCGTTGGCTGCCGAGCCGATCTGATGACAAATGGATGACAGATGATCTTGCCGGGAGGTGTCGGTGGGTTTCTCGCGCGAGCGGGCGGGCAAGGACGGCAAGCCCCGGTACGTCGCCCTCTACCGCGACTTAAAGGGACGCCAGCGGTCGGCAGGCACCTTCGCTACCGTGCGGCACGCCGACCGGGCCTGGCAGCGCGCCGAGGCCGCGATCGGGCTCGGGCGGGTCGCCGATCCGCGCCGCGGCCGCCAGAGCTTCCGCCAGTACGTGGAAGGGAGCTGGCTGCCCAACCACGAGATGGAGGCGACCACCCGGCAGAAGTACACCTACTCCCTTTACCGGCACATCATGCCGGAGTTCGGGCCGATGCGAATGATCGACATCATGCTCGAGCACGTGCGGGAGTGGGTGACTGGGCTCAAGGCCGCGAAGGTCAGCGCGGCCAACATCGCCGCGAACAAGGTCATCCTCAGCGCTATCTTCACCACGGCGCTCAACGACCAGGTGACATTCCTGCATCCGTGCAAGGGTGTCAAGACCCCGCCGGTGCCGCTCAAGCCGCGCATCATCATCACGCCCGAGCAGTTCGGCCAGCTCCACGACGCGCTGCCCGAAGGTTTCCGGCTGCTGGTCGAGACCGCGATCGAGAGCGGTCTGCGCTGGGGCGAGCTGACCGAGCTGAAGGTCGGCGATCTGGAGTTCGCCTCGCGCATGCTGACCGTCAGCCGTGCCGTCGTGGAGGTGCATCCCCGGTTCCATCCCGATGGCGGACGCTTCCTGGTCAAGGACTACCCGAAGGACCGGGAGTTCCGTCGGCTCAAGCTCAGCGCTCAGATCGCCGCCAAGCTGAGGGCTCACGTGCTGGAGCATGGCCTGGGCCGGGACGACCTGATCTTCCAGGCTCCCGCCACCGACGAACCGCACGTCCGCAAGCTGAAGCTCGTCACCGACCCAGCCAGTCTCGGCCGGACGGGGCCGAACGCGAGAGGTAGCCGCTACCAGCACGGGACGATGACCGGCTACTCGCTCGGGCGGTGCCGGTGCGACTACTGCCGTGGTGCCTACGCTCGTTACCGGTCCGAGCGGCGCGCCGACGGCAAGGATGACCCGCGACGTGCCAGGTCGGTGGACACCGACGGGCACCTGCCGAGAGGCTGGTTCCGCACCAGCGTCTGGCTGCCCGCGCTCGAAACGGCCGGGCTGGAGATCAAGGTACGAATGCACGACATGCGCCACGCGCATGCCTCCTGGCTGCTCGCCGGCGGCGCCGACCTCCAGGTCGTGCGGCAGCGACTCGGTCATGGCAGCCTGCGCACCACCGAGCGGTACCTGCACACCTTGCCCGACGCCGACGACACCGCCCTCGATGCCTTGGCCAAGATCAGGAGCCGGGCAGGTCAAGGCTGACGGCGGCGCTGTCGGCCACGGGGCATCGCGGGCCGTTCGGGGGTGCAACGATCTCCGCAGTCTGCCAGCGCAGCTCGAACCAGACGGTGCGGCCGTGACGGCCACCGCAGTGTCCCCATCGTTCCGCGATGAGTTCCAGCAGGCCCAGGCCCCGGCCGGTCTCGGCTTCCGGGTCCAGCTCGACCTGCGCAGGCTCCTTGTCCGATCCGTTATCGGTGACCGCGATCAGGACGGAGGCCTCGCCCCCAAGGACGGTCACGTCGAAGTAACCGCCCCGTCCGCTCGCGGTGTGCTCTAGCGCATTGGTGGCTAACTCACTCACGAGCAATATCGCCTCGTCCTGCACAGGACACGCTCCGAGGGCTCGTCTGGCAAAGTCGCGTGCCTGGGCGACTTGGTCCGGCCGTCCGGGAAACGTCCGTCTTCTGGGGCGGGTCATGAGCGCGGCGGGCTTTGTCACGGCGGGCAACTGTATTCTCGCAGGCCGTAGCGACCTGCGCTGAGCGTGCGGCGTTCTGACCGTGCGGACGGTGCGAGGGTTTAACCCGCACGTTCGTGCGGGTCGCTCGTCAGATAACCCCGGCTCGATGGGCCAGTGGGCGCAACTGCGGCGTGCTGGCCCGATGCTCCCTGCGCAGCAGCAGAGCCAGCAGATCGTGAGTGGCGTTGTCATAGCGCACGAGTTGCGGGGCGGCCTGCTCGGCGGTCAGGAGCATGTTGACGGCGGCCGCGTCGCGGCGCTGCTGGGCGTAGGCACGGGCCAGGCTCAGGCTTACCTGGCTTCGACGGCCGCCAAGACCTGGTGGCAGGTGCTGCAGGTCGAGTGACTCTCCGATCTCGACCGCTGTACTGGCGTCACCGGCTGCTACGGCAGTCGAGATCTCGTGGATACGGACGTTGGTGGGGCCGAACGCGGTCCAGTGATCATTGCGGTCCTGGCCGATCCGCTCAGCGACATGCCGGGCTGACAGGAGGGACCGGTTGGCGGCACTGCGGTCGGAATCGTGCGCGGCAGCGAGTGCATCGGCCAGGTGAAGCGCCCCGAGGACAGACAGGTGCGCTGGATCGGCATGCGTACCCGAGCGCTGCAACGCACTCGCCGCACCAGCTACCAGGTCGCGGGCCTGCGATGCATGCTTGCGCCCGATGAACACATGCGCCAGCCGGAACGCCGACACCGCAGCGAGCAGCCCGGCGTCTGCATGCTCGGCGGCAGTGACCGACCTGTCCCCGGCGGTCCACGCCAGCCCGGTCTCGCCCACCCGGCTCAGCACCGCCACCGTGGCCTGGTACACCTGGCACCGCAGCACGCCCACCGCGACCGCATGCCGGCTGGGGCAGGTCCGCGCGGCGGTCTCCACGCTGCGGATCAGGCCGGGCAGCATCCGGCCCGCTTCGTTATACCGGGCGGCCTGATAGGCCCGGTTCACCCGCTCAACAGCCAGCCGTAGCCTCCCCAGATCCGGCTCGCGAACCGGCGCGCCAGCGCCGATCACCGACTCGAGCGAGTCATACGCCATCATGGCGCGCTCGATCTCCCGCGCCGCCGCATATCGCGACGCCTGGGGATCTCTCGTCTCGTCCCCGGTCAGGTCGGTGACCTCCACCCGCAAGATATCGGCCAGCGACATGAGCACAGTGTGGCTGTCGACCTCGCGCAGGCCGCGCTCGACCTGGGACAGCCAGCTCTCCGATCGGCCGACTAACCCAGCTAGCGCCGCCTGGGACAGCCCACGGCGGCGGCGCGCCCTCGCGATCCGCTGCCCGCGCCCCAAGCCATCCATCTCAGTCCCTCCCGCCCGCCGGGCCTAGCGTTACATCGTGCAATTCTTCAAGTACCCTCGGCCAGTCTGGCATGCGTGACTGCGGAGGCGCCTGCGGATCGAACAGCACCCGCACCCCCATCCCGCGCAGTACTTCCAGACTCCGACCGAAAGCAGGATGCTTAGCCAGCGCATCCTTCACCTGGGGAACAGCCACGATCGGCACACCCAGTCCGGCCAGCTCGCACAGCAGCGCGGCCGCGAACGTGTCAGCGACGCCCGCCGCCCACTTGTTCACCGTGTTGAACGTTGCGGGGGCCACGACGACCGCGTCAGCCGCCTGCAGCTCATCAGCCTCGTCTGGCATCCGGAAGTCCGTCCGCACCCGGTCACCAGACAGTTCCGCCAGCTCATCGGCGTCGACGAACCGCCTGCCCATTGGCGTCGTGATCACCCGGACCAGCCAGCCTGCCTGCAGCGCCAGCTGGACGAAATCGCCAACATTCGATGCGGCTGGAGCAGCGCACACAACCCCGTACAGCACGCCAGCCGAACGGCCGCCAGTATTCATGACTGGCGAGCGTATCTATGTGCGCGCTTGTGCGAGCCACAGTGCGCAAGTCAGCAGCAGCCAAAGTCCATGCGCTGCCGAAATACGCCGCGCATGGATCAAGGCGGCGCCGTGCGCGGCGCCGCCAGCCCGCCCTCAGCGCTGGGCTCAGCCTTGGCAGGCCCGCCCAGCGCACGCCGGGCCACGCCGCGGAACCCGGGGATCAAATCCTCTCACAACGAAGCCAGCACTGCGCAAAGCCTGCGCAAAGCCCGTCGTCCTCGCTTCTGACTCTCCACTCGCGGCCACCGCGTCAATGGTTCCGTGGGCCGTCACACGCGATAGGCTTACGCCCACTATTGACACGGCGAGCACTCCCGAGGATTGGCAACTGCGAGGAGAGGCAGCGGAGAGTGGACATCAACCCTGAGGTCGAAGAATCTTCATGAACGTGGGCATGGACTCCCTATTCTCCCACGCTCCAATGATGTGCTCGGTTAGGCGCGGAACATCCTTTTCGATCGTGCTCTTCCACAAGCTGGGGCTGTATTCTTCCACGCGCAGCATATTATCCACGTCAAAGATAGCACCAGTGCCCTTCGCCCGCACTAGTACGACGGGCTTATCTTGGGCCATCCGCATGCCCAGTTCGAACAGAACATTAGGATTGTGCTCTGTTAGATCGGCGAGCACTAGGTCCGCCTCGAGCAACTCATTGACGATCGTAGACTGAATGACATCCGATCCATGACGCTTAGCGGTCCGCACCTCGAACCCGGCGGCGATAGCGGCCGGGGTGAAGAGATTAATTAGCACTTCCTCAAAGAATCCAGCTAGGTGACGCTCATCACGTTCGGTGAACGGCATGATTATGAAGCACACGGGCGCGCCCGGAGCTGGCGTGGAAGGTTCCGCCAAGATGACCGCACTTTTCCCGGCGGGCTTGGCCTTGTCAGAGAACTGACGTCCCCGATTTTCGCCCGGCGTGTAGTCTGCGCCGATCCCAACGAAACGACAATTCTTATCAAAGAGGTCCAGAAACTCGTCGTGAAAGGCGGGGTCCAAACCGAACGTCGTCTGGAGAGTATTTGCCAGGAACCGGAGCTCCGGGAGATTATTCCCTTTGTAGTACTCCAGGACTCGACGGAAGATATCGATCTTCAGGAAGGCGGGAGGCAGTGTCCCGGACCTGGGTCTTGCTCGTTTACGGGTCAGTTTCGCTGGCATGACGGGCACCTCGGGGCATCCACGACCAGTTCGACCGAAATCCGACGTGGACCGATCGGAATCTTGGGAGCCTTCTGCGACTCAAATTCCGATGTCAACTCACTGGAGAGTCACGCCTCGTCAAGCCAGCGGTCGGGCATTGCGACTCGGAAGGCCGGATCGACCTGGAGGGCGTGGTCGAGCGCTAGCTGATAGGCAGCTCGTCTTGAACGGGCGACTTCCCGCGGCTTGCTGCCTCCTGCGAGGGCGTGCTGACGTGCTGACGTGTACGCGCTCCGGAAGATGCCCTGTGCGAGCGGTTCACCTTGCGGCGCGAGTTGCGCAAGTTCGGCACTGCAGATCGCCTGCGGCGAGCGTACGTCTGCTGACAAGGCCCATGAGGCTACAGCCGTCCTTGACCACAGCTTTGTCCGCCCACGTCCAAGATCAACCACAGAGCGCGGCATTGCCGGATACCTCCGCTGATAGACGCTTACCGAAGTGCGATTCGCGAGACCGAGGATCTTGGCCACGCTGGTGGCGTCGATCAGGTCGCTGGGATCGATGCTCAAAATATCCTCCTGTAGACACTTGTATTCATCTAGGATAACTCGAAGTGACTACTCGATGCCCAGAGACCTGGTGCGGGCCGACGGACGCCAGGCGGCGGCCAAGCCCTGAGTCCAGCTAAGCGGTCGCCGTCGCCGATCCTCGCGGGGCTAAGGTCCTCGTCGGCAGGCGGACAAGGGGCGCCAGACCGGAGATCCATGGCCGCGCCCTTGCGGCAGAACCGCGGTCATGCGTCCACGGCCTAGGCCGCGCGCGGCGGCTTCGACCCGCCGCGCGATCTGATCCAGCCGCTGTGGGATATGCGCGGGACGCTACCTGGGCGACAGTGCGCGACCGGCGGTGTCCTGCCAGGTCAAGCTGCCAGGACAGCATTCGGCTGTCATGGCCTGTAAAACCGTCGGCTGATGACGCCTTGCTGTCCTGCAAGCCAGGCGCTCAGGGTTGGTGCGATTCCGAGGGTTGGCCGCCTTGCTTGGCGAGTGCGTGCTCGCAGCGCGTCAAGCGGTGTTGCAGTCGCTCGCGCGTGGCCGTGGATCGCGGGGAGGCGGCGAGGGCTTGGCGCAGGACGTGGGCGGCTTCTGCATATTCGTGCTGTTTGGATAGCCAGATGCTGAACCTATCGGCGACGGTCTGGTCCGTGGTTCCGGCGAGTACCGCTGCTCGCCAGCAGGCGACGGCCGTGATCAGATTGCCGGCCTTCTCAGCCATCAGGCCATCGTGCCCTGCCAGGAACGCGATGCTCGCCATGTCACTCTGAGTCTCGGCCAGCTTCAGCAGCTCATCTCTCAGCAGTTGGCCGGTAGCGGGAGTCATCCTGCCGAGCCTGTCCCGTCCGTAGGAGATGGCCAGTAGCTGGGGAAGCACGCCGGGCCTGGCCTCGAAGGGCATTCGCGCAACAAGGGCCACCAGGGTGGGAATGTGGGGAGCGGAAGAGGCGAGTTCGACGAGATCTGCCCATGCGTCCACTGCGAGACGGTCCCAGAACAGCGCCTCGACCAAGGCGGTCAGCGTGTCGTCGCGGCGGCCGCGCTGGTAGCGAGTCGCGCGAGCAACTCCCAGCCACGCGGCCGAGATCAGCGGATCACCTGCACGCGCGAGCCGACCGGCGACGCTGCGGAACACGGCTTCAACGCGAGGCCAGTCCTGAGGGCTGCGCTCGTAGTCAGCATCCGTTTCTGCTCTGGCCTGCTCAGCTGCGGCCAGCGCGGCTCTTGCCTGAGCGTCAGTTCCACTCAGAGCGGGCGCCGACTCGTCGAGCCTAGAGAGCAAACCCGCCAGAGTAACATCGAGATCCGGGACAATTACGAACGCGCTCGGGGCGACGCTGAGCGGGCTGGGATCGAGCAGCAGGATCACCTGCGGGCCGATGTCGTGCATCCGGATCTCCGCCGGGCACGACACTAGGGCCCCAGCATGCGCCCTGGCGAATGCCAGCAGGGCCGCCTGCACCTGCTGCGCGACCGCTCGCGGCAAGAAACCGACGTGCTGATTCTGCACGTAGACGGCTACGGCGTGGGAGTCATGCTCGTTGGCGGGCTGGGGCACGAGAACCGCGGTAAGCATGTGACCGGGCGGCCCGCTCAGCTGTGCCGCCAAGATGGCTTCGGAGTGATACGTCTCGCCAGCGACCGCGACTTCGAGGCTGCCCGGCAACCACACAGTTCCGAGCTCAGCATGGGGCAGCGGCGCCGATGGCATCGCTTCCTGCTCTTTGGCCCTGTTATGACGCCCGAATAAGCCCATTGACCCGCCCTGTTTTCGTGCCCGACGGCTGCTGCCGTCTGCTGCTTCGACACGCGCCGTCAACTGCGTGTCGATGACTGATAACGTTACGTTGCGCCCGAGCGCTGGCCAAATGATCTCGAATAGCTGTGTGGAATGGATCGTGCGGACGAACCAGCTCGTGATTCAGCCGCGTGAGTCACTGGCCACTCGCGGAAGTTTCTTAGCCGAACGAATGCTGTCCGCCGCGCAGCCGGCGAGCTGGCTGCGTGCGCACGAGCGTATCGGCAAGTCGGCCAGGTCCAGATCGGCGTTGTCGACCCCGGCTTCGTACCAGTCGAGCAGTCCCGGACCCGTCGCTAGCGACGCGGATGTTGGATGGTCGCGGATCTCCGTGCACGACGGCCTTCGCAGAACCAGCCAGGCGCGGCCAGGCCAGGCGGCAGGCGGTTGCCGCCTCCGGTGGCGTCAGCGACAGGTCCACATCGCCGCCACGATCGACGGGTGAGCAACACGCGTGTGGACGCCGAGCCGGGGCGTTGCGGCCATCCTGCAGCGACCGTGTGGAGGCGGCGCAGCGTCGCGGCCGCGGTGGGCCAGTCGCGCGCTTGTGGCGGCGTACCGTCGAGCCAGGACTGAACGACCACCCCGTCGATGTGAGGGCGGCCATCGGATGCCGGGATGATCGCCGGAAACCGGGAGGCCCGCACCGGCCAGGTAGCCGAGCAGATCGATCTCCCAGTCAAGGCTGGCGGGCCGGCGCCGAGACTGGCGGGCGACCAGCCGCTCCTTGGCCGCGGCGTAGCTCCAGCACCGTGTTGCGGTTACCGCCGTCCAGCGGCTCGATCACCAGTCGCTGACCCCACGCTGGCAGCACCGTGCGCACCACACCATCCTGCCCGCAGAGCGTCGGCGTGCCGGCTGTAGTCGGACTTGCGCACGGAGCTGGGAACAGCTGGGACAGGGGGACGGACGAGTTCGAGAAACGAATAGTGTGTCAATGCTTGATTGTAGATTACATTCTGTTGGCATTTGTTCTGCGGAGCGCCGACTGATGCCAGTCCTGCATCTAACGCAACCCCACACCGGTTTTGAGAAGCAAGATATTCCTATCCATTGTTTATCTCTGGACCGGGCGCGGCCCAGAGATAAACAATGGAGTCAGCGCCATCCCACAGGCGGTGCTGACGCGGACCGGGCGCGGTCCGTGCGGAGAAGGACGTCGAGACCGATGTTGAACGCGGCCGTGGCTCGGTGGCGACATGCCACGGTGCGGTGCGGACGTTGGACGGACATCGAGCGACGAGGACGAGTGGCGTGATCGGGAAGGTCGTTCGCGGAACGGACGCCGGGCGGTTGCTGTACTACCTGTTCGGGCCTGGCAGGGCGAACGGGCACACCGATCCGCACCTGGTCGCTGGATTCAGCGACCCAGCCGAGTTAGAGCCGGAACGCCGCCCGAACGGCTCACGGGACCTGCGTCGGCTCAGCGGGCTCCTGGCACAGCCGATCGCCGCGAATTCCGGGCCGAACTACGACAGGCCAGTTTGGCACTGCTCCGTCCGAGCCGCGCCCGGTGACCGGGTGCTGTCGGACGAGGAATGGGCTCAGGTCGCGGCCGGGATCATGGACCGCACCGGGCTGGCGCCGAAGGATGACGAACTCGGTGTGCGGTGGGTGGCGGTCCGGCATGCGCCGGATCACATCCACATCGTGCCGAGTCGGAGCAGGCCGCCAGGCGGGGCTGGCCGGAAGCGCCACGCGTCACATTGCGCCGTGAGATCTGCACCGCGGCGGCCGGGGCGAGCACGGAGCACTGCGGCTCAGCGGCCGGGACACGACTGGTTCACCGCGCCGAGGCGGAACGCGGCCTATGCTCACGCAGGGCGCGAGGCCCAGGCTGCGGCCGACTACATCCGGCACTGCGCTGGGACTGATCCGGCACGGGCCGCCGACGCCGCGTGGGCGGCGGCCGACGCCTTGCACGTTGCTGGGCGGACATTGCGGATTCCGGCGCTCCGTTGCGCCGCTGATACCTACGACCGGGCGGCCCGCGTACCGTGCGGTCGGCTTCCCCGGTGCACGCACGCGGGCGACCGGCTGCGCTTGGCCGCCAGGCTGATCGCGATGATCGGCCCCGACGACCAGCCAGGCCAGGTCGGGGAGTTGCTGATCAGCGTGGCATCGCTCGGCATCGCTTGCCGTCGCTGTCGCTGATCTGCGCGCCGCTCAGCGGCATGCGGCTCAGGCCCAAGCGGCCCGCACCGCTGCCGAGCACCTGCACGCGTGTGTCGAGCAGCAGCGCATCAAATCAGCGAAGCGACCTCACCGGGGCACTGTCCGCGCCTCCGAACTGGCCCGCCACGACATTCCGGCTCGCCCGGCGCCCGGTCCACCTGCGCCTGCCAGCGTCCGCAGTCCCGCTTCATCGTCGCGCCGGTCCATGGCGCCCAGGCGCCGAGGCCCGCCCCGGTAGCAAGAGCAGCCGAACCATTGCCCGGCCGACCCGGCCGGACGCAGCCCGGAGTGTGTCGCGAGCGCCTGATTTCTGTCACCTGAGCTCGGCGAGTCCTTATGACAAATCGATGACAAACGATCAAGAAGACCAGATCCGTAAGTCTGGATCTGGCCTCTGAACTGCGAGAACTGGCCAGCGGTGCTGGGATTGAACCAGTGGCCTCTTCCGTGTCAGGGACGATCGGCCGACGGCTGGCCGTAGCTAGTTGTCGCTAGACATGCCGTTTAGCTGCAGCTTTCGTTGCCCAGCACGGCTGTCAGGGGTTGGATGCGGCCACTCGATGGCTAGCAGAATGGCTAGCAGACCGGTTCCGGAAGGGGCGGCCTGGGCTGGGGCGTAGTCGTTCTCGGAGGTGAGCGTGGTGCCGCCGGCATAAGCGGCCTGGCTGGTGAAGCCCCTCCGCTGCTCGGCCTCGGCCCGGATTTCCTCCAGCGTCCAGACAGCCAGCCCCAGCTCCCGCGCCTGC
>Ga0208043_1000760_pt1 | contig 13248 bp, 10 predicted proteins | sample Sb_taG_12_FD_187710 | JGI IMG/M metagenome (GOLD analysis project Ga0208043, IMG submission 187710) | Peat soil microbial communities from Weissenstadt, Germany - Sb_50d_9_AC metaG (SPAdes) (version 2) | ecosystem: Environmental > Terrestrial > Soil > Wetlands > Peat | place: Germany... | reverse complement strand
TCGGTTGATTATTATATTACGCTTGTTTTGGGACTAACCATCGAGCAGGTTCGGGAGCAAACGCTTCGAGGCACCCTGCTCACCCAGCGGTCCTCGCAGAACCGGAAGCGGATCTGGACGTTGCTACAACTGAGGTACTTGGTCCCTGAGTTGCCTTGGATAACCCGTTTGCTTGCCGAGAAATCCGGGCAGGGCGCTCAGAGTGCGGAGTTTGTGTCGCTGCTCTACGTGCTTACGCTCTGCGAGACAGGCTGGCATTCGACTTCGTTACGACGGTCCTGTGGACGAAAGGTTACCGGAATAGACCGAACGTTTCACGGAACGATGTCCTTGACCTACTCAAGGAAGCGCCGCATGAACCGCAGGTGGACCGCTGGTCGGAGGCAACTCGGATCAAGCTTGCCGGTAGTGTGCTAACTGCCCTGGGCGACTTTGGGGTGCTGGAAGGAAGTCAGAAGAAATATCTCATTCAGCCAAAGCTCCATCTTTCAACAGCATCGGCTCTGCTGCGGATCTTGGTCGCCGAAGGTTGTCGAGGTCGTCGCGTGCTAGAGGATCCCGCGTGGCGTCTATTTCTACTGACGGAAGCCCAAGTCGCACAGTTCCTCGCGAGGATAGCTCAGGAAGGTACGATTCGCTTCGAGCGGGCAGGCACAACGGTCGTGCTTGAAACACCAGCCGAGTGGGAGAGCGATTCATGAGTACTCGTGACTGGCGCTGGAAGATCAGCGAAGCAGTCGAACGAATTCGGACGCGGTACGAATTCATTGGGCGCAAAACCGGTGCGCCGTTTCTCGCGGTCGTCTATCCGCCCGAGGTGGAGACGGTAGTACTCAAGGAATGGCGGACGCAATGTGCGACACTACAGCCTGAGATTGACGTTCGCCCGATTGACGTATTGGCAGAGACTCAGAAGGTGATTGTGGAAATTGGAGCAGGGAACATCGTCGCTGCCAGGCGGATCCGATGCCAGGATCGGACCCACGCTGTGAACTTGGCGGCCTCTGGGTCACCACCGTTGCTGGTGCCGTTGAGAGGCAGATGGCGGAAGCAAGGCCGGGCAAGCCAGCGGTCAGTCTGGAACGAGTGGCCGCCTTGTATCCTGCGGCCGGTCCCCGCGACGTCATGCAACGGCTTTGGGACAGTGCCCAGTCTGCACTCAATGGACCGGTCGTCGTCATGATTCCGGGGCGCGTGGTCGCCTCACGAACCTATCGCTTAGTTGGAGAACGCGACGAGTTCATGTACCGTGGCGACCTACTGTAAGCGACCGAGAAGGAAACGCCATCATGAAGATCGCAGACCTATTTGAAACACGAATTGAGGAGAAGATCGAGCCGGTAATCAAGGTGGGCAAGCGCGGCGACGAGCGCAAGCTTGCCTCGGAAATCGGCAGCTACGTAGTCACGCCCATGATCGAGGCTTATCTCGACGACATGCTGGAACACTTCACTGACACTTTCCTTCAAAAGACGACGGAAATCGGCATCTGGATCTCTGGTTATTTCGGCTCTGGTAAGTCGCACTTCGCGAAGATCGTTTCGTTGCTAGCTGGCAATCCGACCCTCGAAGGAGTTTCCGCTAGCAAACGCTTCGATTCCCGAATACCCCACGATGCACCACGCCGAAGCTCGATTCTCAGAAGTCTGTCGCGCGTTGCACAATGCGCCACCGACGTTCTCGCGTTCAACGTGAATACATTGGCCGACAGCAAGAGCCGTCCGTTGCCGAGCCTGTTGTTGTCTCAGTACTACCTCTCTTGTGGCTACAGTGGCAACCTGATCTACGCCCGCGTGATCCAAGCCGAACTGGATAAGCATGGAAAACTCGCAGCCCTGCATCAAGCAGTAGAGACTCGGGCCAAGAGGCCTTGGTCGGAGATTCAGAAGAATCTCTCGTTCTACCGGACGCATCTGTATGCTGCTGCGTGTGAAGTGGCTCCTGAGGTGTTCTCAGGCCTTCAAGACGTCGATCTGGCGTTGAAAGAAGCCGAGCGGGGGGAGTTGCACAATGTCGCGTTTTTCGTTGACACCATCTTGGCCGATCTGAAGCGCCGCGAGGCCGCCACCAAGCGTCACCAGAGGCTGCTTCTCGTCCTCGACGAATCGGGGCAATGGATTGAAGATGATTCCGGGCGACTCTCCCAACTCCAAGCTCTCGTGGAGGAAGCCGCCATCAAGGGCCAGGGACGACTGTGGCTCATCGTCACTACCCACGGCGATATGGGTTCCATCTACGTCGTCGTGGGGCAAAAGGAGTATTCCAATCCCTCAGACCGCGACCTGATCGACGCCTTGCGCGTCGCTCGCAAGTTCGATAAAGCCGAGTTGATCCTGGAAGAGACCGAGGTCGATGCCAACGTTCTCACCGAGACCCGCAAATTCGTCATGAAGCTGGCGAAGAAACGGGGAATTGACGAAACGCCCGCCGCCATCAGCGAGGCAGCCGAAGCTCTGGCCACGGCGATCCTGGCGCAAACTGACGACGTGACCCTTTGGGCCAGCGGCTCCGACATGCCGCTGCCGGCCAATTTCACCGAGGGCGCCGACGCCTGGCGTCAGGTTTTGGATCTGACCAATCCCGGAATTCTAAAGTATGGTGTCCCCGGAATTGCCAAGAAACCAAGTATGGTGTCCCCGGAATTGTGAGAAGGCAAGGGGGACATCTCCTCCCGCATCGAGCAACTCGAAGGCGACAAGGCCAAGGCGACCAGCACCAGCCACCGCAATAGGCTCCAGAAGGATCAAGACAATCTCAAAAAGCAGCAGGCGGAACTTCTGGCCTTCGAGGAAAAGCTGAAGCACGCTGCCGAGCAGAAGATCAGCATCGACCTCGATGATGGCGTGAAGGTGAACTACGCCAAGTTCGGCGACCTGCTCGCCGAGGCCAAGGCCGTGTGCGGGGCGAAGGATGAGGAGTAGCCACGGAAGAACGCGGGAACAACACGGAAAAGATAGAATGGATCGGGGTATCCTTCCGTGTTTGTTTCGTGGTATGCGGTGGAGGAAACAAAGGAGAACGACGATGCAAACGACGCTGGCGGTTGAAGACATCAAGCTGACGTTGCCGGAGCTGCTCGACAGCCTGTCGCCAGGCGACGAAGTGATTCTGACCCGGAATCATCAGCCCGTGGCGAAGTTGGTGAGCGAGAAGCCGCCGGAACGCAAGCCTCGTGTTCCGGGGTTGGGTAAAGGGATGATTACAATCGTCTCCGATGACGACGACCACCTGAAAGACTTTGCGGAATACATGCCGTGAGAATCCTTTTGGATACACACACCCTCTACTGGTTCATCGAGGGCGATCCGCAACTCAGTACGCCGGCTCGGACGACGATTAGCGATCCGGCCAACGAAGTGCTGCTCAGCCCGTCGTCGTATTGGGAGATCGCCATTAAGGTCAGCATGGGCAAATGGCAGTTGAACAGCCCCTACGAGGACTTCATCGACACCGGGTTGAAGCAGTACGGGTTCCTGGTACTGCCCATCCTGCCGACCCATACGGCCCGGTTGATCGGGTTGCCGTTCCATCACAAAGACCCGTTCGACCGCCTGCTCGTGGCTCAGGCGTTGACCGAACAAGTTCCCATCGTCAGTGCCGACGTGCAACTCGATGCCTACGGCGTCACCCGGATCTGGTAACGACCACATGAGCGACCTTGACCAAATCAACACGGCGCTGGAACGGCTCTTCAACGAGGAAGGGCAGCGCATTGTCTTTTGGAACGATCCCAAGAGCCCAAAGGGGACATTGCTATTCACCGCGGACGTTTGGAGGATTTAGGAAGTCATCGATTCCTGGTCCTTGGGCCTATTCACGTGGGTGATCCGCCATGCCTAGATCTGCCCGAGCGTCGGCTGGCGGGTAGTGCTATCACGTGATCAACCGAGGCAATGCGAGGGTGTTCCTGGAATAGAGCCTTGGACCACCAGGACGGCAAACCCACCTTCGACCACACCGGGCGAGTGATCACGCAAAGTTGCGTAGATCACTTATCCTGCGACGAGTAATAGGGATGTCCCCTTTGGCTTCCCGTAAGAGCCAGCCGCTCGCGGGCACGCCGGATGGAGTTGTGCAGCGTCTTCTCCAGCAGTTCGCGAGGCGGCAGCTCCGTCAGGTACTGCGCGACCCGGATGCCGCTCTTGTCGAGCTGGAGCAGTTCGACGTGCTCCTCGGACTTATCGGCGCAAAGGATCAGGCCGAGCGGCGGCTCCTCACCCGGTCTCGTTTCGTACTTCTCCAGCCACCGCAAGTACAGCTCCATCTGCCCCTTGTCGCCGGCCTGGAACCTTTCGAGCTTCAGGTCGATCGCGACCAGCCGGCGCAGGCGGCGGTGGTAGAAGAGCAGGTCGAGGTAGTAATCCTCGTTGTCGACGGAGATCCGCTTCTGCCGCGCGACAAAGGCGAAGTCGCTCCCCAGCTCGAGGATGAACGCCTCCAGCTCGCGGAGGATCGCTTGTTCTACGTCCTTCTCGGCGTAGGTGCCGGCCAGTCCCAGGAAATCCAAGAAATAAGGATCGCGGAAGACCAGGTCGGGCGTCATCCGGTCCTCGTCACGGAGCGCGGCGAGGTCGTGCGCGATCAGCTTCTCCGGCTTCCTGCTGACCGCCGTCCTCTCGTAGAGGAGATGGCCCATCTTGTGCCTCAGCGTTCGCACGCTCCACCGCTCGACCCGGCACAGCTCGGCGTAGAAATCACGTTTGAGAGGATCTTTGAGCGGCAGGATCTCGACGAAGTGGCTCCAGCTCAATTGTTTCGACAGCGTCGAAACAATCTCCGGATCCGGAAACACCTCGGCCAACCACATCATCCGCGCCAGATTGGGCTTCGAGTACCCCCGGCCGTATTCCGAGAGCAATTGTTTCGACACTGTCGAAACAATTGCTTCGCCGTACTCCGCACGCTTCTCCTGGAGCACGTCCTCGCGGATGCGTTTGCCGATGTGCCAGTAGAGGCCGACCAGCGCCGAGTTGACCGAGCGGGCGGCCTGCTCGCGGGCGGCCTCGATCAGGGCCCGGAGGTCTCCTAACAGCAGGTCGACGGAGGCCGCCGGCACGGGCGGTGCGGGAGGGCTGCGTGCGACCAGTGATCTTGTGGGCCCTGGGCATCATCAGCTCTCAAAGAATTCGGGTGGATGTCGTGGGAGCCCTCGGGACCTTCATCGAAGTGGACATGGCGATCGGCAGTTCCTCATAGAACGCCAAAGAATGCATTGCACCAATCGTACCAGGTATAACGCGCACTTCCAGAGAGTCCCGGCGACCAGCCAGTCTTTGTCCACCGGCCGGCGGGATGGGCTGAACGGCCAAGGCGTTTTGAACTCTGGGTGTTTGTGTCCTATGAAAAGAGTTGATGGAGAGGAATTGCGCGCGGACCCGGATTGCGAAGCAGGGGGCGGCCTCGATGTTCCGGATGAACGATCACGCTGATGAGGGCAAGTCGAGCATTCGTCTCGCCCTGCGGGTCGGGTTCTGGGTTGCAGCCATTGCGGTGCTGGCGTTCTTGCCGGCGATCGGCTGCGACTTCGTCAACATGGATGACAACCGGAATTTCTTGTCCAACGAGGCGCTCAGGTATCCGCTCGGAAAGAAGCTGGTCTGGGCCTGCACGACCCGCTGGCTTGGTGTCTATCAGCCCCTGGCCTGGATCCTGATCTTTTTCGAGTACGCAGCCTGGGCGCTTCGTCCGTGCGGTTATCATGTGGTGAGCCTGGCCCTCCACGGGATGATCGGCGTTGCCCTGTTCGTGGTGACCCGGATGCTCCTGGAACGTGCGCTTGCCGGCACGGCGGAGCAGAAAGAGCCGTTCGTGGTGGTCGCCGCGGGCTTGGCGGCGATGCTTTTCTGTGTCCATCCTCTGAGGACCGAGGTTGTGGTCTGGCTGTCGGCTCAGCCGTATCTCCCAAGTGTGTTCTGCTTGATCCTGGGCGTCGGGGCGTACCTCAAGGCCTTCGATGCCAATCGTGCATTGGAGAGCAGAAGAAAGTGGTTGACGGCCAGCTTCCTGCTCGGTGGGGCCGCGATGCTCTTCAAGGCGGTTGCCGTGACCTACCCGCTCCTCCTGCTGGTCCTCGACGTATATCCTCTGGGTCGTCTGACACCCGCGCGAGGAGAAAGCGGGGCCAGGCGACGATGGACGTTGGCTCTGGCAGAAAAGCTGCCGCTTCTGGTTCTCAGCCTGATGCTGATGGTTGTTGCGCATCGGGCCAAGAGTCACCCCCGCTTCGAAACGGGAGATCCGATCTCGGCGCCCCTCTCGGCGCGTCTGGCCGACGCGGCCTACGGCGTCTGGTTTTATCCCAGCAAGACGCTTGTCCCGCTCGGTCTGACCATTGTCTATCCCCGCGAAGAGAACAGTGTCGTTCACCTAACGGAGCCCAGCTTCGCGCTGTGCGCGGCCGGCCTGGTCGCCATGTGTCTCCTGGCCTGGCTCCTGAGACGAAAGCTGCCGGCTTTCGCCGCGGCCTGGGCGGCCTACCTGATCATCCTGGCACCGAATTCCGGCCTGGTCCGGTTCAGTCCTCAGCTTGCGGCCGACCGCTACAGCTATGCCGCGTCGCTGCCGTGGGTGGCCGTGCTTGCGGGCGGACTGGTGTACGCCCTGAAAAGGCGGGCATCGATCCGGATCACTTCTGTCGCAATGGTAGGGGTGGTCGCACTGGGACTCTGCACGATGAGCTGGTTTCAGTGCGCGACCTGGCGGCATTCGGTGGCACTCTGGAACCACGCACTCGACGTGGGATCGGACCGTTCGCTCGAGGCTCATGGCAACCTCGCCCTCGCGCTGAAACAGGTGGGGTTCGAGACCGAAGCACTTGAGCAGTATCAAGCGGCGGTCCGGGTTGCACCTCGCTCATCCAAGGCCTGCTACTACCTGGCCGACGAGCTGGCTCGCCAGGGCAAGAACGAAGCGGCGATCGCCACGATGCGCGAGGCGGTCCAGGCTGCACCCGACCAGGCCATGATGCACTATTACCTGGCCAACTTCTCGATGCGGTTGGGCCAACCCGACCAGGCCCTGGTCCCCCTTCGCGAGGCGATACGACTTGACCCGGGATTCTGCGAAGCTCACCGCGCCCTGGGTGTCCTGTTGGCCGTCCAGGGGCAAAACGACGAGGCCCGGTACCATCTCGAGACGGCCCTCCAGATCCGCCCCAATGACCCCGAGGCAAGGTCCTACCTGGAGCAATTCCTCGTCGAGCAGGAAAACGGGCATCGGCACGAGAAGCAGCCACCCACCATTCCCGCGGCATTGCCTTCCCCGAAGGTGTCATCACAAGTTCCAGCAGGGAACGCGACTTTCGCCTCTCCGACCCTGATGGACAGGTCCTGCACCAAACGTTGAGCCGGTTCTGCCCCATCCGCGGAGAATTCGGCCCGATTCCCTTTGCCGGCCCGCGTGTGCCACAATAGACTGCCAAGAACTCGCACACGATCCGTGGTCGGTCCTGCCATGCACATCCTCGTTGTTGACGACGAACCAAACATTCGCCAGACGCTCAGGGTCGCACTCGAGGCCATGGGCCACACCGCCGCGGAGGCCGGCGACTCGGCCAGCGCGCTCTTGAAGATTCAGCAGGCGTCTTGCGATGCCTTGCTCGTTGATCTGAGGCTCGGGACGGAGTCGGGGATCGACCTGATGGAACAGGTTCTGCGCGGCCGGCCGGACCTGCCGGTCGTGATCATCACGGCTCATGGCAGCATCGATCGCGCGGTGCAAGCCATGCGGCGAGGCGCGTTCGACTTTCTGCCCAAGCCGTTCACGCCGGCCCAGGTTCGCGCGGTGCTGGAGCGGGTGGTGCGCATCCGGAGCCTGCACCAGCGGGTCGCCGACCTCGAAGAACAGGTCCGGCGCGAGGTGCCCGAAGCCGTGCTCGAGAGCCCGGACCCCCAGCTTGCCACGATTCTCGAGCAGGCCCGCCGCGTTGCCGCCAGCGACGCGGGCGTCTTGATCAGAGGCGAGAGCGGAACCGGCAAGGGAGTGCTGGCCAGGCGAATTCACGGCTGGAGCCGCAGGTCCAACGGTCCGTTCGTCACGGTGAGCTGTCCCAGCCTGAGCAGCGAACTGCTGGAGAGCGAGATGTTCGGGCACGTCAGGGGCGCATTCACGGGGGCGGTGCGCGACACGTTCGGGAAAGTGGCCGCCGCGACGGGCGGGACACTCTTTCTCGACGAAATCGCTGACTTGCCGCTGGCATTGCAGCCCAAGCTACTGCGGTTCCTCCAGGATCGCCAGTATGAGCGCGTGGGCGAGACCCGAACGCAAACCGCCGACGTCCGCCTGATCACCGCGACCAACCGCGACCTTGAGGCCGAGGCAGCAGCCGGCCGATTTCGCGACGATCTGCTGTACCGCCTCAATGTCGTCGAGTTCACACTGCCGCCCTTGCGTCTGCGGAGTGATCGGGTCGATCTGGCCAATCACCTGCTTGCCTTTTTCAGCCGTCAGACCGGACGCAAGCTTGACGGTTTCTCGGCCGCGGCCCGGGCCGCAATTTCAAGTTATGTGTGGCCGGGTAACCTGCGCGAGCTGCGCAACGCGATCGAGCGGGCAGTCCTCTTCGCCACGAACCGCGAGATCGAACTCGGCGATCTTCCAGGCCGGATCAGCACGGACCTGCCCGCGGGACAAGAAAAAACGACGGCCACGATGCGCCTGGGCGGACCGATCTCGCTCCAGCAACTTGAAGCCGAGCATATCCGGCTCGTCCTCGAAAACACCGAAACGCGCGAAGAAGCCGCGCGAATCCTCGGCATCGACCCCAGCACGCTCTATCGCAAGCGCAAGAACCTTGGCCTGTGACTCCCGGCGCGAACGCTCTGATCTGGGTTGATCCGGTTTCCCCTGCTTTGGAGATAGGCTGCTCAGCAAGGTTGCTGAATCGAGGTCTTGCAAGATGCACGAGAGCGGTAAGCATTCCTTGCGGAATGCATGACAGGACCGGACGGCAGCCGCTGCACCGCCTCTGGCCACGGGATGTAAATTTTGCTCAGATAGGGGTTTCTGTTGGCCCTTTGGATTCTGGCACGACGCTTGCTTTACATCGAACGCGGGATTGAATGGGGTCATGTTCAAAACGCTACGAATGAAGTTGATGCTCGGTTTTCTGCCCCTCCTGGCTATCCTCATTGGCCTGGGACTGTGGGCGATTGCCATGTTTTACGGGCTGGGTGGCAACATCGATGTGATCCTGCGTGAGAATTACCGCAGCGTGCTGGCTGTCGAGCGCATGAAGGAAGCGCTCGAGCGGATGGATTCGGGGCTGATGTTCGCCTTCAGCGGGCGGGCCCAGCAGGCACGTGAACAGTTCGACAAGTCCAAGGAGGAATTCGACCGGCAACTCGGCGTCGAGCAGCACAACATCACGGTTGCCGGCGAGAAAGAACTCGTGGACGAGCTGAAGGCCGAATACCGGGGTTACCTCGATCTTGCAGCCGGCTATTTCGACCTTCGCAACGCCACGACAGCCGGCCGGGCCAATGTCTACTTTTCACGACTGCTTCCCAAGTTCGAGAACCTCAGGAAGCTGGAAGACCGGGTGCTTCTTCTGAACCAGCGGAACATGGAACAGATGAACGAGAAAGCGCTTCGGAACGCAGCCAGCTCGACCCGCCTGATGATCGCGGCGCTGCTGGTCGCCATCGTCCTGGCCATCGCCTCGTCGCGGGTCCTGACACGGAAGATCCTGGAGCCGATCGTCGCCGTGACGGAAGGCGCGCGAGCCGTTTCACAGGGCAAGCTCGACCAGGTTGTGCCCGCGACCACGAAGGACGAGCTCGGAGAGCTCAGCCAGGCGTTCAACACGATGGCCAGGACAATTCGCGAGTACCGTGAGGCGGGAACGGTCCGCCTGCTGCGAGCACAAAAGGCGGCCCAGGCAACGATCGACTCGTTTCCAGACCCCGTGATCGTGGTCGATCCCCAGGGAGGGGTCGAGCGTGCCAATCCCGCGGCGCGACTGCTCTTGCAGGCGATACCGCCGACCAGTGGCGACGCGCTGCCCTGGATTGCGCCGGCGTCGCTGAAGCCACACCTCGATTCGGTGCTGGGAGGGCAGGCCGATTACCTGCCCTTGAGCCTGGAGCAAGCGATCTTCCTGCGCGACGGCAACCAGGACCGCTACTTTCTGCCTCGGGTGCTGCGGATTCGCAGCGATTCGGGAGAGCTGCTGGGGGCCGCGGTTGTCCTTTCCGACGTGACCAAGTTTCACCTCCTCGACCAGCTCAAGAGCGACATGATCTCGACGGTCAGCCACGAATTGAAGACGCCGCTCACCAGCTTGCAGATGGTTGTGTACCTCCTGCTTGAGGAGGGCGTCGGTCCGCTGTCGACCAAGCAGACCGAACTGCTCCTGGCCGCGCGACAGGACTCTGACCGCCTGCTGGGAATGATCAACGATCTGCTCGATCTGACCCGGATCGAGCAAGGCCGGGTGGCGCTTGATCAGCAGCCGGCCGACGCAGCCGAACTCGTCCACGATGCGCTTGAGCGGTACCGATCCGCCGCCGAGGATGCCGGGATCACCCTGCAGACTCAGCTCGAGGCGCCCCTGCCTCTGGTTCTGGTGGACAAGGAGCGGATCGAGCATGTGTTCGACAACCTCATGACCAATGCTCTGCGGCACACCGACCGCGGAGGGACGATCATCCTGAGGGCCGCGGCGGACGGGGGCACGGTGCAGTTCTCCGTCGCGGACACTGGCGAAGGCATCCCGGCGCAGTTCATTCCGCGGGTGTTCGACAAGTTTTTCCGGACCCCGGGCGCAAAGCACCAGGGCGGGGCCGGGCTCGGTCTGGCGATCGTGCATGAGATCATCGTCTCCCACGGTGGACAGATTGGCGTTCAAAGCACTCTTGGCAAAGGAACCACTTTCACGTTCAGCCTCCCCGCCGCGGCCGTCTCGCGGGACGAGGCCGCAACCGGGGGTCTGGACCTTGTCTCTTCCTCATCGACTTGTTGAATCCAGCATGACGGCTGTGAAATGAAGGATGGCAAGATCGCGGCATTTCGGCAGTCTTTTCCATCTGGCATGCTCCATCTGTCAGGCTGATTCCGTCAGGATTTACCATGGACGCCCCCAAGCGAATTCTCATCGTCGATGACGAGCCCAATGTCCGGCTCGTCTTCCGCACCGCCCTGGAGGCAACAGGATACCTCGTGACCGAAGCCGCCGACGGTGACGCGGCGCTGGCGCAGCTCCGCAAGCTGCCGATCGATCTCATCCTGCTTGACTTGAAGATGCCGCTCGTGGATGGATTGGAAACTCTGCGACTTCTCCGCGACGCGGGCGACGAGACTCCGGTGGTGGTGGTCACGGCGCATGGCAGCGTGCCCGACGCGGTGGCGGCGATGAAGCTGGGGGCCGTAGATTTCCTGCCCAAGCCGGTCAGCCCCGTGACGTTGCGAGCCGTGGTCGCCGGAGTCTGTGCGCTCTGCCCTGCGAATCGAGCGGCGGTCAAGACCCCCATGGCCGCTCCGGCGCCCGCGCACCTGTTCGAGGAGGACCTCAATCGATCCCGACGGGCCATGGAACATCGCGAGTACGACGATGCCGAGTTCTTCCTCCGCATCGCCGACGCACTCAGGCCAGGCTCGCCGGAAGTCAGCCGGTTGCGGGAAACTCTCCACTCCCGCAAGCTGCACCCCGAGGGTTTCTCTTACCGTGCCCTGGGAGACCTGCTGCGATGAGAGCTGATGGACGAACCGACTCGTTGTCCGGACGAGTGGTTCGGCGTGGTTTGTACCGGCGATCTTGATCCTGGTCTCCGCCTTGTGGTTCACCCGGGCGGAGATGTTCGGTCCCTTGGCCGGCTGCCTGCAATCGCGTTCTCATTGACTCGTCGAATGACCTTGTTTTCCCCGGTCTCGACCCCACAAAGGAGATTAACCTTGGCCCTTGCAACGTTCGCCCTCGGGATGGGCCTGTTCGCCTTGTTTTTCGGCCTTGTCGCCGCGTGCGACCGGCTCTAAATCGATTGGGAGTCCTTGTCGTGCTGTACCTGACCGCATTTGTTACCGTGGCTGCGCTGGTGTATCTCGTCTACGCCATGCTCCGGCCGGAGCGGTTCTAATTTCACGATTCGCAGATTCGAGGAGACTTTCGTGGGTTCCTACTTTGCTTGGCTGCACCCATTCTGGGCGTTCGCCCTGCCCATCGCGGTGTCGTTTCCGCTGGGATGGTCGATGTACCGCGCTCTGGATCGGTCGGAAGATCGTGCGGGGCGTGGCCTCGATGCGCTGCCCATGTTCCTCTGCCGGCTCCTGGGCCGACGCCAGCCGGCACAGATGAACTGGAAGCAGTACTGCTTTGCCTTGCTGGCGTTCAACGGCGCACTCTTCGTGCTGAGCTTCGGCCTGCTGTACGCTCAGCAGAATCTACCGCTCAATCCTGACGGCAAGGGCTCGCTCGGGGCGCTGGGCTACAAGGACACGGCCGGCGTGGAACACAAGGATGCGGATACCGGCGTCGTCTTCAACACGGTTTGCTCGTTCGTGACCAACACGAACCTCCAGCACTACTCCGGCGAACAGCACCTCACGTACTTCAGTCAGCTCGGCTGCATCGTCTGGTTGATGTTTGTCACGCCGGCGGTGGGTCTGGGGGCCATGCTGGCCGTCCTACGGGGGCTGCGGGGAGACAAGCATCAGGGCGATTTCTATCTTGACGTGATGCGGAGCTTGCTTTTCGTCTTCATCCCGGTCGCCGTGATCATTGCGCTCTTCCTGGTTGCCCACGGCACGCCGATGACCTTCAAGGGCATGGCGCCGGCCAAGACCCTGGACGGGGCCGCAACCAAGATGGAGACGCAGTCGATCGCGCGCGGTCCCGTCGCCGCGCTGGTGGCCATCAAGCAGGCCGGGACCAATGGCGGCGGCTTCTTCGGTCCGAACTCGGCCCACCCCTTCGAGAACCCCTCCGCCTGGACCAACTTGCTATCGGTCGCCGCGATCGTCGTGCTGCCGATGGCCTCGATCGTGATGGCCGGCCTGATGCTCAAGGAGAAGAAACACGCGGCCGCCATCTACGGGGTCATGCTCAGCATGATGGTTACCGGAGCCTCTGTGGCCATCTGGGCCGAGAGCCAGCCCTCCGCCGCGACGGAAAAGCTGGCCGCGGTCGTGCAGGACGCCAACATGGAGGGTAAGGAGGCGAGGCTTGGCCCGGTGGCGGCGGCGACCTGGGCCGCAATCACCACGGGAACCTCGAACGGCTCGGTCAACTGCATGCACGACAGCCTCAACCCGATC
>Ga0208043_1000751_pt1 | contig 13317 bp, 17 predicted proteins | sample Sb_taG_12_FD_187710 | JGI IMG/M metagenome (GOLD analysis project Ga0208043, IMG submission 187710) | Peat soil microbial communities from Weissenstadt, Germany - Sb_50d_9_AC metaG (SPAdes) (version 2) | ecosystem: Environmental > Terrestrial > Soil > Wetlands > Peat | place: Germany... | reverse complement strand
GACCGCACCGCCTCTTCCATGGCCCACAGGGTTTCCTTGCGATGCGTGGTCTCGACCAGAATGAGGCGGGCCGGATCGAGCCCAAGCGCGTTGAGGCCATGCCCATGTAACCGGCCGTGCGGGCGGTAGGGGCGCAGCCCATAGGCCGGCATGACGAAGAGGAGCGGGTAGGCCAGACGGGCGAGAACCGCCGCGATGAAGCCGAAGGCGGCGGCGACGCAGCCTTCCGCTGCGGGAACGACCTCATGCAGGGCGCCGCAGGCGAGGCCGCCGTCCGGCAGGTGGGAATCGATTGCCGCCAAGCCGAAGGGCAGGGGTTTGCGCTGCTCCCCCATCCGGGGGATGAGGCGGCGCAGTTCGGCCATCACGGCAGCGCGGTCGTGCGCCAAGGCAGCGATGGGCGCCGGATTTGGCTGTGCAAAGCTCATTGGATATTCACTGTATGTTCTTGCTGGAGCTTATAGAACGAACCAGGAACAATGCCAAGACTGAATTGCGGGCAATCGGCATTCCGTTGAGCGATCAATGGCTTGAGCGCTTGGGAATAAATCCGGTTCGGGCGCTTCGTCGCTGCAAGATTTACCCAGCGCCGGTGTTTGTCGGTTGGCGCGCGGATGGCGACGCAACGGAGAGATGGCCGTGGTGAAAAACCTGATTTTTGCGGCGGCCGCGCTGGCGGTCCTGAGCTTCAATATTCCGGCCGGCCATGCCGCCGCGTGGCGGGAGAATCCATGGTGCGCGGTGATCGATTACGGCGACGGCGGCGTCACCTGGGAATGCAACTATCGCACCTTCGAGGAGTGTTACCCGAACGTGCTCGCCGGCAATAAGGGCTCGTGTAACCTCAACCCAGCCGGGCCCGGCCCGCAAGCCGCTACGCCGGCGGCTCCGCGCAAGAAACACCACGCGCAGCGCTAACGGCGATCGTCGTCGAACGTTCAAAGCCGGTCGTTACTCTTGATGGTGCGCGGACGATGGCGCATACGTCTGCCGACCGCGCGGGCACGAGCGCGGATAGCGCAGCAGGAAGGTGCATCATGCCGGAAGCCGACAAGGAAGGTGAACGTTACGCCGTCGACCAGCCGCAGCAGACGCCGGGCTTTTTCCTCAAAGGCACCCATCAGCTCGATTGGGGCATGAAGAACCGCATGGCGCGGGTGTTCGATCCGGTCTCCGGCCGCACCGTGATGCTTGCCATCGACCACGGCTATTTCCAGGGCCCGACCACAGGCCTCGAGCGCATCGATCTCTCCATCGTGCCGCTATTGCCGAATTGCGACGCGCTGTTCTGCACGCGCGGCATTTTGCGCTCGGTGATCCCTGCCGAGTGCCAAAAGCCGATGGTGCTGCGCGCCAGCGGCGGCCCCAGCATCCTGCGCGAGGAGCTGTCCGACGAGCAGATCGCCATGGACATGGACGACGCGATGCGGCTCAACGCCGCCGGCGTCGGCATCCAGGTGTTCATCGGCGGCGAATTCGAGACCCGCTCGGTGCACAATATGACCAAGCTGGTCGATGCCGGGCTGCGCATGGGCATTCCGGTGATGGGCATCACCGCGGTCGGCAAAAACATGGTGCGCGATGCCAAATATTTCCGGCTCGCCTGCCGCATCATCGCCGAGCTCGGCGCCCAATACGTCAAGACCTATTACGTCGACGAGGGTTTCGAGACCATCACCGCGTCGTGCCCGGTGCCGATCGTGATGGCCGGCGGCAAGAAGCTGCCCGAGCTCGAGGCGCTGACCATGGCCTACAACGCCGTGCAGCAGGGCGCCTGCGGCGTCGACATGGGCCGCAACATTTTCCAGTCCGAGGCGCCGCGGGCGATGATCGCCGCGGTCGCCGCCGTGGTGCACAAGAACATGAAGCCGAAGGACGCCTTCGATCTGTTCAAGACGCTGAAGGCGAAGGGCGAGCCCCGAGTCCGCTCGGTGTCATAGACGAGCGGTCACTTCGGCAGGAATTGCTCGGTATAGAGCTTCGACATATCCGGCGCGCTCGGCAGCAGCTTCAAATCGACGAAGGATTTTTTCAACTTCGCCAGCGACTCGGCGTCGAACTCGCAGGCCTTGGTGAACATGCCGACGGTGAGATCGTAGTCGCGCGCCATCACGCTCTCGGAAAATCCGGTGATGGCGGCCTCCATCTTCACGGTCTCGGCCTTGTGGCTGCGGATGTAGTTGACGGTCTCGACCCAGCCGGCGACGAAGGCGCGCACCGCGTCGGGATTGGTCTCGATGATGTGGTTCGAGGCGTAGAGCGTGCCGGCGGCAAGCTTGCCCTCGTATTTTGTCACCGGGAACAACAGCCGGCCGGTCTTGTTCTCCTCCATGGCGAGGAACAGCGAGGTCACCGCGACGTCGGCGTCGATCAGATGATCGCGAAACGCGGCGATGATGCTCGATGCACCGTTGCCGATCGACACGCCGGAGACGGCGTCCGGCGGCCAGCCCTGGTTACGGGCGAGCTCCTTGGTCAGCCAGTCGGTCAGCGAGCCGGCGCTGGAATAGCCGATCTTCTTGCCTTTCAGTTGCTCGATGGTCTTGATCGGCGAATCCCACGGCACGCCGATGCCAATGAAAGGAATCGGCCCCGCGGTTTCGCAGATGGCGATCATCGGCGCACCCTTGGCGATCAGCGCCATTTCGGTGCCGGCGCCGTCGCCGATGTCGAGCGCCCCGGCAGCCATGGCCTGGGTCATTTTGCTGCCGCCGGTGAAATCGACGATTTTCAGGTCGAGCCCATGTTTCTTGAAGATGCCGAGCTGCTCGCCGACATTGACCGGAATGATCGGGTCGGCGTTCGGCGCCGCCTTGCCGACCGTGAGCGTTGTTGACGCGGCCGAGGCAATGTCGATTGCTGCAAAGACGAAGACGAGTGCGGCAACCAAGCGGCCGCGCGCTGGATTTCCGGTCATGATTTCCTCCGCTCGCTGGCCCGGCGCATCTGTTGTGATGCGGCGACGATCTGGACGGCTGCAAAAGAAGACCGTCGCCTTATCGGACACGCAGCGCGTGAGCGAAGGTTAGCAAACAAACGACGCTGCGACCTACGGCACCTCGTCGCAGCCGGCCCTGCCAGTCGGCGGGCGCTATTCCACCGTGACGCCGCTCGCCTTGATCGGCACCGCCCATTTGGCGATCTCGCTTTTGACGAGGTCGCCGAGATATTGCGGGGTGGCCTGCTCGTCGGTGGCGATTTCGGCGCCGAGCGCGGTGAGCCGCTCGCGCACCGCCGGCGCGTGCATGGCCTCGAGCGTCGCGTCGTGCAGTTTTTGGACGATCGCCGCCGGCGCATTCTTCGGCAGGAAGATGGCGTTCCAGGTATAGGCGATCAGGTCGGGCGTGCCCTGCTCAATGGCGGTCGGCACGTCGGGCAGAGCCGGGGACCGCTTGGCGTCGAACACCGCGAGCCCTTTGACCGCGCCGCTGTCGATCGGCGGTTTTGCCGTGGTCATCACGTCGCACAGATAATCGATGCGGCCGCCTTGCAGATCCTGCATCGCCGGTCCGCTGCCGCGATACGGCACGTGGGTGACGTTCACTTGCAGCAGATAATTCATCAGCAGGCAGCCGAGATGCGTCGCCGAGCCGGTGCCGGCCGAGCCGAACTGCATCTTCGCCTGGTTCGCCTTGGTGTAGGCGACGAACTCCTTGAAATTATTGACCGGCAAATCCTTGCGCGCGACCAGCACCAGCGGGACATTGGCGATCAGGATCACCGGCGTGAAATCGGTCACCGCGTTGTAGAGCGGGTGCTGGTACAGCGTCTGGCCTTGCGCATGGGTGCCGACGGTGGCGAGCACGAATTCGTAGCCGTCGGGCGTGGAATTGGCGACGCGCAAGGAGCCGGTCTGGCCGCCGGCGCCGTTGATATTCTCGACGATGACGTTTTGGTGCAGAATCTCGCTCATGCGGCCTGCGACCATGCGGCCGAGCACGTCGGTCGGCCCGCCGGCGGCGAATGGATTGATCATGGTCATCGAGCGGCTGGGATAGTCGTCTGCCTGCGCCGAGACGGTGAGCGCAAAGATTGTCGCGGCGAACGCCGCGAGGACTTTATTTTTCATTGGCATTTCCTCCGCCGCCATAGTGCTGCATAGGCGCAACGATCCGGTCAACCCGTCCGTTCGCGGCAGCAACGCGGTTGTTTATTTGCAGTTTATCCGAGCTCGGTGATCTCTTCCGGAAAATGATGCAGCCGTTCGCCCGGGCCGTTCGGCCCGATCAGATAGTTGTCGCAGTACCACGTCAGCATGCCGCCTTTGATATAGGTCGGGTGCACGACGATGTTCATGTCCTTTTCGATGTTCATCGGCTCGTCGTTGCGGATAAGCGGGCGTTCGACGAGATCGTAGCCCTGGCCGTGGCAATGCAGCCGCTTTTCCTCGGGCCGGCCGTTCTTGCGCATGAAATCGTTGTAGGCGGCAAACACGTCCTTGCACGCCGCGCCGGGTTTTAGCAGGCCGAGATTGAATTTGCGCGCTTCGAGCGCAAAGGCATATTCGTCCTTCATCTCCTGCGACGCGCGCCCGACCACGCAGGTGCGGCCGAGCTCGGTATACATGCCGCCGGGGCCGGCATCCTCGACCAGGAGTGCCACGGCGTCGCCTTCCTGGATGATGCGGTTCTGATAATGCCGCGCGGAAAACTGCGCCGGCTTGCCGGGCGGCATAGAGGCGCACAGATAAATGCCGTGCTCGCTGCCGTGGCGCTGGCTGTAGCATTGCGCGATGGCCGCGATATCGCGGTCGCGCATGCCGGGCTCGACGGCTGCGAACGCGGCGCGCATGGCGCCGTCCTGCATGGCGGCGGCGCGCTTGACCAGTTCCTGCTCCTCGGCGCTCTTGATGACCTTGATGCGGTCGACCATGTCGGAGGCATCGACGAATTTGGAGTTGGAGAAGCGGCCCTTCTGCATGTAGTCGACCATGGCGAACGACATCTGATAGGTGCCGACGAGGCCGATGGTGCCGCCCGCATAGGGCTCGAGCGCCTTGGCGGCGAGCTCCGGATCGTAGGGCGCGGTGTAATAGCACGACGAATAGCTCGGCGTCGTGTACCAGCGCTTGACGCCGCGGCGAGTGCCGTCGCTCTTGCCGTTGAGCTCGGTGACGCCGCCGAACGGGCCCTGGCTTACCAGGGTCATCAGGTCGTCGCGCGGAAACACCACGGTGAGCGGATAGCCGTTGGTCGCCGGCAAGTCGGTGAAATATTTGACGTAGCCGCCCATCTGGTCGGAATTGTTCTGCATCAGCAGCACGTCGATCTTGTCGCGCTCCATGGCGGCGCGCACTGCGGCCCAGCGGCGTTCAAGCTCGGCCGTCGAGATCGGCGTCTGCAGGCGTTCGGAAAGCTGGTCCATTGTCTTGAACTCCTAATGCGGAACTACGTTGATCATGCCGCCGATATTGCCGGAGAGGAAACAGCGCATGTTGGCTTCCACGGTCGGCAGCGCGTAATCGATATAGACGTCGCAGAAGCCGCCCTGGTGGGTGGTGATGATGACGTTCTCCATCGCCCAGAACGGATGATCGGCCGGCAGCGGCTCTTCGTTGAACACATCCAAGGCTGCTCCGCCAATGCGGCCCGACCTGAGCGCTTCAACCAGCGCCGGTTCGTCGACCACGCCGCCACGGGCGAGATTGACCAGAAAACTCGTCGGCTTCATTGCGGCCAGCACTTTGGCATCGACGCTGTTGCGGGTTTTTGCCGTAAGCGGGGTGAGCAGCACGAAGAAATCGAATTCGCGCACGACTTTGGCAAGCTCGGCACTTTCATACATACGGTCGAAACCGGCGACGGCGCGCGGCGCGGAGCTGACACCGATGGTGCGCATACCGAACGCCTTGCATTTCGGCGCCAGCTCCTCGGCGATGGCGCCGATGCCGAAAACGCCGACCGTCTTGTTGTGCAGCAATTTTGCCGGAAAGCGCGCCCATTCACGCGCGCCTTGCGCGCGCAGCGCGCGGGGAATATCGCGTGCCAGCGCCAGCATCGAGCCGATGGCGGCTTCCGATACCGGCGCGCCATGAATGCCGTGGATGTTGGTGACGATGACGTCTTTGCGCAGCACCGGCCGGTCGATCAGATTGTCGACGCCGGTGCCGAGCGCCTGCACCCATTTGAGGCTAGTGCCGGCGCGCAGCACGTCGTCGTTCAGCCGCGGCGCAAATGTCAATAATATGTCAGCCGACGCGATATAGGGCCCGACCTTGGAATGGTGGTCCACAAGATCGACACGAAGCTCCGGGAATTTCGCCTTGAGACGATCGCGATACTGGTTGTTGAGCTCGGGCGTCAGCGTCAGGAGGATCAGAAGATTGGTCATGCGGGCGGACACCGAAGCCGTATGAGGCGGCGGAATGGGTGGATGAGGGACCAGCCTTATATCGCCTTGTCCGACGCCCCGCCAAGGTGTCGCGCAAAACCATGCGCTGCGCTAGACTGCGACCCATATTCGAAGCGGGCGGCAATTTGGGAGCACACGATGCCTATCGATCTTTCCACGGTGAACTGGCTCTATGTCTCGATATTGGCGGGCTTTGTGTTCGTCGCCACCTTGCTCGGCAGCATCATCTCGTTTCGCAATAAGTTCGCCGCCGCGATCATTGCCGCGGTGCTGTTCGCCGCGGCCTTCGTGTTCTGGACCTATTATCCGCGCGAAAACCTGCCCGACGCGGTCCGCTCGCTGCCGACCAGCGCCAAATAGCCTGCGACTCGGCGTCCACTCGCTTGCCAGTTGACCTTTCCGCCGGTCCCGCTATTCGTAATTCTTTGCCGGGGGAAATGGAGCGGTCATGAACAAGGTCTATGCGGATGCCAAATCCGCGTTGGCCGGGTTGCTCAAGGATGGCATGACCATCATGGCCGGCGGTTTTGGCCTGTGCGGCATCCCCGAGTCCTTGATCCTTGCGATCCGCGATTCCGGCGTCAAGAATTTGACCGTGGTGTCCAACAATGCCGGCGTCGACGGCAAGGGCTTGGGCATCCTGCTCGACAGCCGCCAGACCAAGAAAATGGTCTCCTCCTATGTCGGGGAGAACAAGACCTTCATGCAGCAATACCTCGCCGGCGAGCTCGAGATCGAGTTCAACCCGCAAGGCACGCTGGCCGAGCGCATCCGCGCCGGCGGCGCCGGCATCCCGGCGTTCTTCACCAAGACCGGCGTCGGCACCCAGATCGCCGAAGGCAAGGACGTGCGCGAGTTCGACGGCCAGCGCTATGTCATGGAGCGCGGCATCGTCGCCGATCTTGCCATCGTCCACGCCTATAAGGGCGACACCGAAGGCAACCTGGTCTACCGCAAGACCGCGCGCAATTTTAATCCGGTGATGGCGACGGCGGGCAAGGTGACCGTCGCCGAAGTCGAGCAACTGGTGAAGCCCGGCGACATCAATCCCGATCACATCATCACGCCGGGCATTTTCGTGCAGCGCATCATCCACGTGCCGAACGCCACCAAATACATCGAGCAACGCACCGTCCGTAAGCGCACCGTAGCCGACGCGCCGGCCGGAACCGGAGGAGATGTCTAATGGCTTGGACCCGCGACCAGATGGCCGAACGCGCCGCGAAAGAGCTGCAGGACGGTTTTTACGTCAATCTCGGCATCGGCATTCCAACCTTGGTGTCGAACTACATCCCGGGCGGCATCAGCGTGCAGCTGCAGTCGGAGAACGGCATGCTCGGCACCGGCCCGTTCCCGTTCGAGGGCGAGGAGGATGCCGACCTCATCAATGCCGGCAAGCAGACCGTCACCGAGCTGCCGACCACGAGCTATTTCAACTCGGCGGACTCGTTCGGCATGATCCGCGGCGGCCATATCGATCTCGCCATCCTGGGCGCCATGCAGGTGGCGGAGAACGGCGACATCGCCAACTGGATGATCCCCGGCAAGCTGGTCAAGGGCATGGGCGGCGCCATGGACTTGGTCGGCGGCGTCAAGAAAGTCGTCGTCGTCATGGAGCATTCTGCAAAAGGCGAATCGAAACTTCTGCACCGCTGCAACCTGCCGCTCACCGGCGCCGCCGTGGTCGACATGGTGATCACCGATCTCGGCGTCTTCACCGTCGACCGCTCAGGCGGCGGGCTGACCCTGATCGAGCTCGCCCCCGAGGTGACGCTCGATGACATCAAGGCCAATACGCAGGCGAGTTTTAAAGTCGCAAATACGCTCAAGCAGTAGCCGGTCATGACCGGACGTCCCTGCAAGCCCGGTTCCGACCTTCGCGGCCTATGGCGACTATTGCTGCCGGGCACGGCGTTTCCGGCATGCGGCGTGCCGGAAAATTCCAAGACCGATACGTCCGGGCGGGTCGCATCGGCCGAGAACTCGCGCGACGATATCGCCGACGCGGAACAGCCGCAGCGCTAAAGCGGCATTATCGATCCGCCTCGGCGCGCCTTAATCGCCGCTGATCACAAGCTTGACCGTATCCGCCTTGACGCCGGAGAGCTCGACGGTGAACGGCGCCGCGGCGAGATCGAATTTTACGCTCTTGCGGATACCTTCGCAGCCGAGCGCGCCGCTGAACGCGGTCGATTTCACCGCGTTGCCCGACTGCGCAACGTCGATCCAGCCTTCGGCCGACAAGGTGATCTTGTAGCTGCCGGCTTGCTTGGGCGCCGGTGCCTGGAAAAAGCCGGCGAATGTGTCGGGCGATTTCGGCGCGCGCTCCGGCGGCGCCGGCAGTTTGGCGTCGGCGAACGGCACCAGCGCGACGATCGTGCCGAAGGGGATCGGGAACGTCACGCGATCGCCCGAGACGATCTTCGGCAGATCGGTGCCGTTGAGCGTCGAGCGCTCCTTGTCGAGCGGCCATTTGAATTTGTCGCAGCCGATCGGCTCCTGCGCGAACGCCGGCGCGGCCATCGCGCAGGCGGCAAGGACGAAGAATGTGGTTTTCACGGTCAATTCCTAATCGACGGCGATCATCACGCTCGATGCCTTGATGATGGCGGTGGCGGTTGCGCCGACCTTCAAGCCGAGCTCGTCGACCGCTTCGTTGGTGATCGACGAGGTGATGACCTGGCCGGGGGCGATTTCGAGCCGGACGTGGGATGTGGTCGCGCCTTTTTTCACGTCCACGATCTTGCCTTTGAGCTGATTGCGCGCGCTGAGTTTCATGGCGTTCCTTCAACATAGAAATGTGCGGCGCGGCAGCGCCGCGCCGGCGGGTGAATTGTTGCTTTAAGGAGCGACCGTTCCGAAAGCGCATTCCGGATGTGACGACGCGCTTACGGCGCATCGACAGTCGCCGGCATCATAGCGAACGCAGCGCAACAGGGCAACGCGGCGCCGCTCAGGGACGTGTGTCGCCGTCGCCGTGGTCGCGCGAATGGTCGCGCGAATCTTGGCCGGCGACCCACTGGTCGTCGCGGCTGAAATAAATGCCGTGGCCGCCGCGGTATACGACATGACTGTCCGGGCCACTGTTGAGGGCGACAAGGACGATGCCGGACATCAGGATGATGAAAATCGGGATGGTCGGATTGAAATCGAGATAGTTCGAGGCAACGACCGCGCCGACCAGCAGCACGACGACTGCAATCACGACCTTGATGATCATGGGATTAGCTCCCGCGGGCCTCATGCCGGCGGTCATTTGTCGCCGGCAACGGGCGTCGCGGTTCATTCCGGCGCCTGGGTATCGGCAGGCCTCGGCCGGCCCGCGATCTACCCGCTTGCTGGCAACCGGCAAACGATGCAACAACCCCTTCCGCACAAGGAGAGAAGCGCCCATGCGTACGGTCATACTCGAAGAACACTTTTCGCTGCCCGCGGCATCCGCCCGCGTCGATAAAGCGGTCATCGCGCGCCGCGGCTATAAGCCCAGAGCGCTGCGCAAGGACGTGCCCAATCCGCTGGCGCTGTTGCCCGATCTCGGCGAAGCGCGGCTCAAATCCATGGACGAGGCCGGCATCACCGTCGAAGTGCTGTCGAACAGCGGCCCCGGGCCCGATCTGGTGCCGGGCCCCGACGGCGTGGCGATGGCGCGCGAGATCAACGATCATCTCGGTGCGGCTTGCGCCAAATATCCCGCACGCTTTGCCGGCTTTGCCTCGCTGCCGATGCAAAGCCCCGATGCCGCCGCCAAGGAGCTGGCACGCACCGTGAAGGAGCTCGGCTTCGTCGGCGCCATGGTCAACGGCACCACGGAAGGCAAATTCCTCGACGATCCGAGTTACGACGGCATCCTTGCGGCGGCGGAAGAGCTCGACGTCCCGATCTACATCCATCCGCACATTCCGCCGGCGGCGGTCCGCAAGGCTTATTTCTCCGGCCTGCCCGAGGGCGCCGGCCGCGTCCTGGAAACCGCCGGCTGGGGCTGGCACTCCGAAGTCGCCGTCCACGTGCTGCGCATGGTGGTGGCCGGCTCGCTCGACAAGCATCCAAAGCTCAAGCTGATCATCGGCCACATGGGCGAAATGCTGCCGATGATGCTCGACCGCGCCAGCCAGGTGTTTTCCGCCGACATCGAGCATCTCAAGCGTTCGGTGCCGCAGACCATCCTCGACCAGGTCTGGATCACCACCAGCGGCATTTTCAACGAGCCGCCGCTCTATGCGGCGCTGATGACCTTCGGCATCGATCGCGTCATGTTCTCGATCGACTACCCGTATTCGACGCACATGATGGGCCGGCAGTTCCTCGACAAGATCTGGATGGCGCCGGCCGACATGGCGAAGTTTTGCCACGGCACGGCCGATGCGCTGCTCAAGCTGAAAGTGCGCTGAGAACTTGATCCCTGTGTCATGCGGCATGGCGCATGATCCGGAAAAGTGGAAGCCGGTTTTCCGAAAAGATCATGCGCCACTAAAATTGGTAGAGCGCCAGCGTTGGCGCTCTACCGTCTGGCAGGTCTGCCATGCGCCAAGCCGTCAATGACAGCGGCGAAGTTTGCCGGTATTCAAATAGAAAAAGCCGTTCCGCCGGGAGGCGCTGCGCAGACGTGGTCGCAGCGGATTGAACGTTCATGGACGCCAAAGTCAGCGAGCCTGGCGTTGGTCCGGCAACCGCCGCGCCGCTTACGCACAAGGACAGGCGGCTCATCGTCGTCAGCATGATGCTGCCGGTCTTTCTCGGCTCGATCGACCAGTCGATCCTGGCGACCTCGTTGCCGACCATCGGCCGGGCGCTCGGCGACGTGCACAATCTGCCGTGGCTGATCACCTCGTTCCTGATCGCCTCGACGGCGCTGACCCCGCTCTATGGCAAATTCGCCGATATCCACGGCCGGCGCTCAGCGCTTTTGATCGCGCTTGGCGTCTATATGGCGGGTTCGCTGTTGGCGGCATCGTCGACCAGCATGCTGATGCTGATCGGCGGGCGCATCGTGCAAGGCTGCGGCGGCGGCGGCCTGACCGCGATCTCGCAAATGATCCTTGGCGACGTCGCCGCGCCAAAGGATCGCGCCAAATATTACGCCTATTTCTCCATCGCCTTTACCACCGCGGGCGGCACCGGGCCGGTGCTGGGGGGCTGGATCTGCGACCACCTTTATTGGTGGGTGATCTTTCTGTGGAATTTTCCGCTCTGCGTCGGCGCCGTGATCCTGACCTTGACCATGCTGCGCCGGCTGCCGCGCCACGACCGGCCCCACAAGCTCGACTTCTTCGGCGCGGTGCTGGTGATTGTCTCGGCGGGAGCGGGACGTCTTAAGGCTAAATTCGGCGGGGCGGCGCCAGCGCCTGAGGGCAAATGAGTGTGACCTGTGTGCTGAACCACATGGGGAAATGCGCGGCGGGAGTCATCGCGCAGAGAGGAACGAGTGAAGACAGGCGGTCAGCCTGGGAATGCCCGGGCGGTAGGTCTACGGCGCCGACCTGATCCGCTGTCGGCCGAACGGGTGGCCGGAGGTGGCCTGATCGGCGGTCCGGTTCCGTGATCTCGCTTGACTCGTGGTGGTGGCCCAAGCGGCCGGCCCGGGTCCCGGGGGCCTGGACCGCAGGGCTCCTGGCGCTCCTGGGAGCAGCGCTGTTCGGTGTCTCGGCGCTCTTGCTCAAGACAGGAGCGGTTGGCTGGGATGAGAGCCTGTTCCGGATGCTCAACCAGGTCCCGGCGGCCGCCGCATCGGTACTGACGCCGATGTCGCACCTGTTCCTGCCAGCGGGCATCATCGCGCTCGTCGCGGTCAGCGTCGTCTATGTCGTGGCCAGGAACCGGAGCGTCCTGCCGGTGGCGACCGGGGTCCTGGCCGCCGGCACCGGATGGCTGCTGGCGCATGCGGCGAAGGCCATTGCCGACCGTCCCCGGCCCTATGAGGTGATGGCCGACGCGGTGCTGCGCCAGCAGCCTGCGCACGGCACGAGCTTTCCCTCCAGCCACACCGCCGTCGTTCTGGCGATCGCGATCGCGCTCATGCCGTTCCTGGCCCGGCCGGTGGCCGCAGCGGCGATCGCCTATGCCGTCTTGGTGGGCTGGTCCCGGGTATACCTGGGGGTGCACTATCCCCTGGACATCCTGGGCGGAGCGGGCACCGGCATGGCCGCGGGAGGCATGATCTTGCTAGCGCTTGGGACGCTGCTCCGCCACGCGGGCCAGGCAGCGAACGGCCGCAACGCCCCGGGCGTCCGCGCCCCGAGGGCCGACCCCGAGCCCCACTGCGGGCCATAATTCAGAGGAAGCGGCCCGAGCCGAGGGTGCCGACCAGGATCACTTTGGTGGCATGAAGGCGGTTCCCCGGTTAAGACGATCCTGGGCCGGACTCGAGGACCTCGCTGGCGAGCTCTCGCCGGTCGAGCCGGGCCGACAGCTCGCCTGCCGCTTTGGGCAAAGACGCCGACGCACTGGCGCGCGCATCACCGTCACCGAGGACCCGGCGCAAGCGGTGGCCCAGCGCCGATTTCATTCACACCGACGTGTGGGTCTCCATGGGGGCTTATCCGGCGGAGCTCACCCCCTCAAGGGTGATACCTCGGGTCACGGACAGCGCTGAACTGGCAGTGTCACCAATCGCGGGCCAGCCGTTAGGGGTGGACCAAGATGGCCGTGAAAGCAGCCGCACCGAGGAGCAGGCGAATCAGCTACCCGAGCCTCGATGAGCGCCTGGACCAGGGCAGGACAGCACGGGACCGCACGCCCCGGCTCTGCGGATGGACGCTGGCGCGGGCCCTCGCCCGGTCCGGGGACCCGGTGGCGACGGCCGAGTACCTCGGCGGCGACGACGCGTTCGACCAGTCGATCACCGACTTCTGCGAACGCTACGCCGACCAGAACGAGCAAGACTACGAGGAGTTCGTCAGGGCGATCCGGTCCGGTCGCCTCGAAGCGGTCGAAGGTGTCTGAGCATCCCCTGATCGGGCCTCCTGCCGG
>Ga0208043_1000734_pt1 | contig 13504 bp, 9 predicted proteins | sample Sb_taG_12_FD_187710 | JGI IMG/M metagenome (GOLD analysis project Ga0208043, IMG submission 187710) | Peat soil microbial communities from Weissenstadt, Germany - Sb_50d_9_AC metaG (SPAdes) (version 2) | ecosystem: Environmental > Terrestrial > Soil > Wetlands > Peat | place: Germany... | reverse complement strand
GCCAGGAGGGCCGGGTGGTGGCCGAGCGGCGGCCCTACCTGCACGCGGTCGGGCATTGCGGCCGGTGCGGCACCACGGTCGAGCCGAGGCTGTCGCTGCAGTGGTTCGTCAAGGTCGGCCCGCTGGCCAAGGCGGCCGGCGACGCGGTCAGGGACGGCCGGGTCCGGATCTCCCCGCCGCAGCTGGCGGCACGCTACTTCGACTGGGTCGATGACATGCACGACTGGTGCATCAGCCGTCAGCTGTGGTGGGGGCACCGGATCCCGGTCTGGTACGGCCCCGACGGCGCGGTCCGCTGCGTCGGCCCGGACGAGCCGCCGCCGGCGGCAGCAGGCTGGGTGCAGGACCCTGACGTACTCGACACCTGGTTCTCCTCGGCGCTGTGGCCGTTCTCGACCCTGGGCTGGCCGCAGGACACCCCGGACCTCCGCGCGTTCTACCCGACGTCCGTGCTGGTCACCGGCTACGACATCCTGTTCTTCTGGGTCGCCAGGATGATGCTGTTCGGCCTGTACGCGATGGCCGACGCCGGTCCTGAGCGATCCGTGCCGTTCCGGCAGGTGGCGCTGCATGGCCTGGTCAGGGACGGCCACGGCAAGAAGATGTCGAAGTCCCGCGGCAACACGGTCGATCCGCTGGACTGGATCGACCGGTTCGGTGCCGATGCGACGCGATTCACCCTGGCCAGGGGCGCCAGCCCGGGCAGCGACGTCGCGATCAGCGAGGACTGGGTTGCCGGGGCGCGCAACTTCTGCAACAAGCTGTGGAATGCCACCAGGTTCGCGCTGCTCAACGGCGCCGTGGCCGGCCGCGAGCTGCCCGGCCGCGGCGAGCTCAGCGTCCCTGACCGGTGGATCCTGTCCCGGCTCGCTGCCGTGACCGCCGAGGTGGACGCGCTCTTCGAGGACTTCGAGTTCGCGAAGGTCTGCGACGCGCTCTACCACTTCGCCTGGGATGAGTTCTGCGACTGGTATCTGGAGCTGGCCAAGGCGGCGCTGAACGGCCAGGATGCGGCGGCCGCTGACCGGACCCGCGGCGTGCTTGGTCACGTGCTCGACCACCTGCTGCGGCTGATTCACCCGGTGATGCCGTTCGTCACCGACGAACTATGGACGGTGCTGACCGGCGGGGAGTCGGTGATGACCGCCCGCTGGCCAGGCGCCCCCGCGCCGACAACGAACGCGGTCGCCCATCCAGGCACGGTCGAGATCTCGGTCCAGGGTCCGGCCGCCGCCGTCGATGTGATCGCCCGCCCGGGCAGCGCGGAAGTCGAGGTACAAGGTCCGGTGGCATTCGTCGATCCGGTCGCCGAAACCGAGATCGAGGCGCTGATGCGCCTGGTCACCGAAGTCCGCAGGTTCCGGGCCGATCAGGGACTGCGGCCGTCGCAGCCGGTGCCAGCGACGCTCGGCGGAATCGGTGCCACCGCCCTGGCGCGGCATGAACCCTCGATCCGCGCGCTGCTCAGGCTCACCGAGCCGGCCGCCGGGTTCAGCCCGAACGCCTCAGTTCAGGCGGAAGGTGTCACGATCGAGCTGGACACGTCCGCCGGGATCGACATTGCCGCCGAGCGGCGGCGGCTGGACAAGGATCTGGCTGCTGCCACGGCCGATGCCGAGTTTGTTGAACGAAAGCTCGCCAGCCAGTCATTCATCGACCGCGCGCCCGCCGACGTGGTGGCCAAGAGCCGGGATCGGCTGGCTGCCGCCCGCGCCGAGATCATCCGCTTGCAGCAGCGCCTGGCTGAGCTGCCGTGACCGGCGGACCTGGAATGACCGGCCGATCCGGGGTGCCCGGCCGAGCTGCCGTGGTCGGCGGAGCTGGGGTGCCCGGCGGGGCTGTCGTGACCGGTCGATCCGGCGTCACTGGCCGATCCGCGTGACCGGCCGGTCCGGCATGACCGGCAAGGCCGCCGAGTTTCGCGAGATCGAGCAGCAGATTCTCGCCCGGCGGCCCGAGCACTCGATCGATCCCTCGCTGGACCGGATCAGGGCGCTGACCGAATTGCTCGGCGAGCCGCAAGGCGCTTACCCGGTGATTCACATCACCGGGACCAACGGCAAGACCTCGACGGCCCGGATGACCGAGACCCTGCTGCGCGGCCGCGGCCTGCGCACCGGCCTGTTCACCAGCCCGCACCTGATGTCCATGCGGGAACGGATCTGCGTGGACGGCGAGCCGGTCAGCACCGAGCGGTTCATCGAGCTGTACCGGGAGATCGAGCCTTACCTGCGGCTGGTCGACGATGCGGCGCCGGTCCGGCTGTCGTTCTTCGAGGTGCTGGTCGGGATGGCGTTCGCCGCGTTCGCCGATGCGCCGGTCGATGTCGCCGTGATCGAGGTCGGCATGGGCGGTACCTGGGACAACACCAACGTCGCCGACGGAGCCGTGGCGGTGATTACGCCGATCTCCATCGACCACGCGCAATACCTGGGCGACACCGTCGGCGAGATCGCGGCCGACAAGGCCGGGATCATCAAGCCGGGCGCGGTGGCCGTGCTCGCGCAGCAGCCGCTGGAGGCGGCCGAGCAGCTGTTGCGGCGGGCCGCGACGGTGGGCGCCTCCGTGGCCAGGGAGGGCATCGAGTTCGGAGTGCTCAGCCGGGAGCTGGCGGTCGGCGGCCAGCGGCTGGCCATCCGGGGCCTGCTCGGCGAGTACCACGATCTGTTCCTGCCGCTGTTCGGCGCTCATCAGGCCGGCAACGCCGCGTGCGCGCTTGCCGCGGTTGAGGCGTTCGCCGGGACGGCCGGGCCGGGCGAGACGCCGGCCGCGCTCGACCACGGGCTGGTCGGCGACGCGTTCGCGATGATGTCCTCGCCGGGCCGGCTGGAGATCATCAGGCGCAGCCCGGTGGTGCTGATCGACGCGGCGCACAATCCGGCCGGGATGGCGGCGACGGTCAGCGCGCTGACCGAGTCGTTCGGGCTCGGCGAGCTGATCGTGGTGCTCGCGGTGAGCGCGGACAAGGATGTGGCCGGCATTCTCGATGAGCTGGAGCCCGTCACCGCGGCCGTGGTGGTCACCGCCAACTCCTCGTCCCGGTCCATGGCGCCGGCCGCGCTGGCCGAGCTGGCCGGCCAGGTCTTCGGGCCGGACCGAGTGCACACCGCGGCGCGGCTGGACGACGCGATCGACCTGGCGGTAAGCCTGGCCGATGAGTCGGCCGCCGCTCTCGGCGGCCTGCTGGCCGGCGGTGCTGGGCCCGGGCTGGCCGCCGGTGCCGAGCCCGGACTGGCCGGCGGTGCCGGGTCGGCCGTGCTGATCACCGGGTCCGTGGTCACCGCTGGTGACGCCAGGCTGCTGCTGACCGGCGGAGGAGCGGCGTGAGGCGGCTCTGCGCCACCGTGCTGATCCTGGAGTCGATCGTGATCGCGCTGGCGATCGTGCCGGCCATCAAGCTTGAGCACACCTCGCCGCGCGCGGCCGGCCTGGCCGGCGGGCTTGCGGTCATCGCCGCCGTGGCACTGGCCGCGCTGGCCAGGCGGCACCTGCCATGGACCCTGACTGGCGGCAGCCTGCTTCAGGTGCTGATTATCGCGTCCGGCGGTGTAATACCCGTTATGTATATTCTCGGCGGAATTTTCGCACTGCTCTGGGTCATCGGTATCTGGCTTGGTCATCGAGTCGAAAACGCGTCGTAGCATTACGGCAAAGCCAGCACGTCACGGCAGCATTCGGCAATTCGTTATCTGATTCAGGCATGCCCCGTGCAGAACGCCGCTACCTATCCAGGTAGTCTCTTTCCTTGCGGATCGCTGATTCCTGCGCTCGGTCGAATGCGGACACTATGCGGCGATCCGTAGCACCCGGATTTACCAGAGGGAAGGTTCTCGTTCCAGATGAGCAACGCGCTGGCCTTTCTTGGCCGTGATATGGCCGTCGACCTGGGCACCGCCAACACACTGGTGTACGTCCGTGGCCGCGGGATCGTACTTAATGAGCCGTCCGTAGTCGCGCTCAACACGAATACCGGACAGATCGTCGCTGTCGGTCTTGAGGCTAAGCGGATGATCGGACGGACACCGGGAAATATCATCGCGGTCCGGCCGCTCAAGGACGGCGTTATCGCCGACTTCGACGTCACAGAGCGCATGCTGCGTTATTTCATCCAGAAAGTTCACCGGCGCGCCGGACTTGCCAAGCCGCGGCTAGTCATCGCCGTGCCCAGCGGTATTACCGGGGTCGAGCAGAGCGCCGTCAAGGAAGCCGGCCACCAGGCGGGTGCCCGGCGGGTCTACATCATCGAGGAGCCGATGGCCGCGGCGATCGGAGCCGGCTTGCCGGTCAATGAGCCGACCGGGAACATGGTGGTCGACATCGGCGGCGGCACCACCGAGGTCGCCGTGATCTCGCTCGGCGGCATCGTGACCGCGCAGTCGATCCGGGTCGGCGGCGACGAGATTGACCAGGCGATCATCACCTTCGGCAAGAAGGAGTACTCGCTGATGCTCGGCGAGCGGACCGCCGAGGAGATCAAGATGGCGCTCGGCTCCGCGTATCCCGCGGAGAACGAGCCGAGCGCGGAGATCCGCGGCCGCGATCTGGTGAGCGGGCTGCCGAAGACCGTCGTGATCTCCACCGAGCAGGTGCGCCGCGCCATCTGCGAGCCGCTGACCGTGATCATCGACGCGGTGCGCACCACCCTGGACAAGTGCCCGCCGGAGCTAGCCGGGGACGTGATGGACCGGGGTATCGCGCTGACCGGCGGCGGGGCGCTGCTCCGCGGCCTGGACTCCCGGCTGCGCGAGGAGACCGGGATGCCGATCCATCTCGCCGACAACCCGCTCGACTCGGTGGCAATGGGTACCGGCAAGTGCGTCGAGGACTTCGACACGCTGCGTCAGATCCTGGTCCCCGAGTCCCGCCGGTAGATCGGAGGTCGGCGTGCGCGATACGCGATCCAGCAGGCTGCTGCTGGCAGCCGCGCTGATCACCGCACTGGCGCTGATCGCGATCAGCTATCAGAACGCCTCGGCTCCGCTGCTCCGAGGGATCAGGAACGTGGCCGGCTCGGCGCTCGGCGGCGCGGAGCGGGCGATCAGCCCGGTCACCGCGCCGGTGGCCAGGTTCCTGCGGTCCGGTGTGGTCGCCGCGGGTAACGGACAGGTGACCGCGCTGCAGCGGCAGCTTACGACGCTGCGTGCGCAGGTGGGCGCAGCCCAGCTGACCAAGGCCGAATACCGCCAGCTTGATCAGCTGCTGCGAACCTCTGGAACCGGCGGCTACCGCGTGCTCGCCGCCTCGGTGATCGCGTTCGGCCAGGGCTTCCAGCAGACCGTGACGCTGAACGCCGGCACTGCGCAAGGGGTCAGGCCCGAGCAGACCGTGCTCGGGCCGGCTGGCCTGGCTGGCCGCGTCATCGCGGCGACCGGGCAGACCTGCACCGTGCTGCTGGCCAGCGACGCCGGCTCGGTGGTCGGGGTACGGCTTGAGCCGAGCGGACAGATCGGCTGGGTCACCGGCTACGGCCGGACCGCGGACCACGCCGGGTTGCTCAAGCTGCAGATCCTCGATCCCGCCACCGTGCTGACCCCTGGCGAGCAGCTGGTGACCGCCGCGTCCATGAATGACCGCCCATTCGTGCCAGGCATCCCGGTCGGCGTCATCGCGGCCGTGCTGAACCGGGCGGGCACGCTGACCGCGCAGGCACTGGTGCGCCCCTACGCCGACTTCACCGCGCTCGACGTGGTCGGGATCGTGATCGGGTCGGCCGGCCACAGCCCGAGTTTCGCCGTCCTGCCACCGCCGTCGAAGGCCAGGCGCTGAGATGCGGCGGGTGGCAGTCGCTGTCGCCGCTCTGGCGGCGGCGCTGCTGATCCAGCTCACCATCGTGAACGGCCTGGTGCTGCCCGGCGGCGGGACCCCCGACCTAGTGTTGCTCTGCGTCATCGCGCTGGCCCTGGTCGGCGGTCGGCGGGGCGGCCTGATCGCCGGGTTCGGCGCGGGGCTGGCGATCGACCTGGCGCCCCCGGCCAGTCAGCTGCTCGGTCAGTATGCGCTGGTGTTCTGCCTGGTCGGTTACTGCTGCGGCAGGCTCAGATTCACCCTGCGGCGGTCGGCGGCGCTGGCGCTTGCGGTCGCCGCGATGGCGGCGGCGGTGGGCGAGGCGCTGGCCGCTGGCATCACCCTGGCGCTCGACTCACCGGACGTGACCTGGGCCACTGTGGTGCAGCTGCTGCCGTCGTCGGTGCTCTACGACGTGGTGCTCAGCCCGCTCGTGCTCTTCGTGGTGGTCCGGGTCGCACTCGCACTCGGCGCCGGAGTCGGCGAGCCTGCCGGCTCGCCCGCCCTTGAGCTCGGCGGCAGCGCCGGGCCGGCCGGAGCGGCGGGTGAGGGTGCAGCTCGGCGGGTCGGGCTGGCCGGGGCCGGCCGGGTGGGCCTGGCCGTCTGCGGCAGCCTGCGGCCGGCCGGCGACGTGGCAGCCGCCGGTGCGGTGGGCTGGCTGTCCGGCCCGGCCAAGTCCCGCCAGGCCCGTCGCGCGCAGGATCGGCGGATCGCGCTGCTGACCGGGGCAGCGCAGCGCAAGGGAGATGTCTGGGTGGGCAGCCGGCCGGCTGGCGTTCGCCCGGCCGATCCGGTGCCGGCCGGCCGGAAGACCGGGCCGGTTCGGCTGAATCCTGGTGCCGGGGTGGCAGGATCCGCCGCTGCGGTGAGCCGGCCAGCTGCCAGAGTCGTGCCGCAGCGCCCGGTGCGGCTGGGACTTGCCGACCAGCAGCGCCGGTCGCGCCGGGCCAGATCGGGGGGTCTGATCCGGTCCGGCGCGGACCGGTCCGGCGCGGGCCGGCCCGACCGTGACGGCCACGGCGTCGACCGGCATGGCCTGTTCGGGTCTGGGGTGCGCAGGATCTCCTTCGGCAGCGGGAACCCGGTCGGCGCCGGCCGGCTGAGCCCGGGCCGGCTCAGCCCTGTTCGGCTCGGCCCTGGCTGGCTCGGCCCTGGTCGGCTCAGTCCTGGTCGGCTCGGCCCTGGTCGGCTCAGCCCTGGTCGGCCTGGTGTGCCGAGGATCTCCTTCGCCGGCGGCAGCGAGCTAGTCGGGGCCGGCCGGGTCAGCCGCAGTCGGCCCGGCATTCCCAGCATCGCGTTTGGCGGGGGGAGCCTGCGCCGGGCCGGGCGGATGAGTCCGGGGCGGCCCGCGGCACCCAGATTCCGGTCCGAGTCGTCGAGCTCGGTCCGCAACCCGGCGGCGCGATCGCGTCCGCGCAAGACGGCTCGGTTTGGGATCGGCCGCAGCTCGGTGCTGCACCTGCCCGGACTGCGGCGAGCCGGCGGCCGGTCGACGGTCTGGCGGATCGGGAGCACGCGAACGAAGGGGTACTCATGATCCCGGCGTCACGGCCGCGCCTGGTCGCGCTGCACCTCGTGGTGGCGGCGCTGCTGATCGGGCTTGGCGTCCGAGTCTGGTACGTCCAGATCAGGACCGGTGCAGCCGATGTCGCGCTGGCCAACGCGGAACGGGTCAGGGTGGTGGTCCAGCCCTCGGTGCGCGGCCCGATCCTGGACGACATCGGCACGCCCCTGGTGGACAGCCACCCGGCCCTGGTGATCTCGGTGAACATGCCAACGCTGTGGCAGCAGAGCGACGGCGGAACTGCCGAGCTGCGCCGCCTCGCCGTACTGCTGCATGTCAAGCAGCGGACGATGCTGCGCGAGGTTCGGCTGTGCACTGTCGGCGTGTCCAAGCCGTGCTGGCCGGGCTCGCCCTACCAGCCGATTCCGGTCGCCGAGCGGGTACCTGCGCGGCTCGCGCTTCAGGTGCTTGAGGACCAGCGGCTGTACCCGGGTATCACCGCCGCGGTACAGCCCGTGACGCACTACGAGCAGCCCATCTCGACTGACCTGGCTCAGGTGCTCGGCTACCTGCAGCCGATCACGGCCAGCGAGCTGCAGACCGAAGGGCTCCCGGTCACCGGGTTCTCCGCGGTTGACCTGGTCGGTCAGGCAGGCCTTGAGCTGCAATACGACCGCCAGCTGCGCGGGGTGCCCGGCGAGGAGCGGCTCGCGGTGAACGCGGCCGGCCAGGTGACCGGGACGGACAGCCAGGTCAAGCCGCGAGCCGGCGACTATCTGGTCACCAGCATCAACGCGGCGGTGCAGCGGGACACCGAGGCTGCGCTTGCGGCCGCGATCCAGCGCAGCCAGTTCGCCGGCAACCCGGCCAGCTCGGGCGGCGCGGCGGTGGTGCTGAGCACCACCGGCCGGGTGATCGCCATGGCCAGCTACCCGACCTACAACCCGACTGTATGGACGGGCGGCATCTCTGAAGCTGAGTTCCGCCGGCTGTTCGGCACGGCTCACGGCGAGCCGATCCTGAACCGGGCCTCCCAGGGCGAATACGCGCCAGGATCGACCTGGAAGGTGACCTCGGTTGCCGCCGCCGTCGCCGCCGGATACTCGCTCTACGGAACCTACGACTGCCCGGCGGCGCTTAACATCGGCGGCCGGTCGTATGCCAACGACGGCAACCCATCGCTCGGGCCGATGAGCTTCTACACCGCTCTCGTGGCCTCCTGCGACACCGTCTTCTACGACCTCGCCTACGCCATCTGGCATCGGGACCACCCGGGCGCCAATGTGGTCACCTCGCCCCGCGCTCCGGTCCAGGAGATGCAGAAGATGGAGCTGGCCTGGGGCTTCGGCCGGGACACCGGGGTCGATCTGCCCGCCGAGAATCCCGGCGGGGTACCGACCCGCGAGTGGCTGTACTACCTATGGAAGGACAACGCTCACGTCGGCCAGGACTGGTGCAAGTATGGCCGGGCGAACGGCAGCTACGTGCAGCAGATCGAGTGGGATGACTGCCGCTACGGCAACATCTGGACGGCAGGCCAGGCGGTGATCGCCGCGATCGGCCAGGGTTATGTGACGGTGACACCGCTGCAGCTGGCGCGTGCCTACGTGGCGCTGGCCAATGGCGGCACGCTGTACAGCCCGCGGATCGGCGAGGCCCTGCTCAGCCCGGACGGCAAGCTGCTGCGGCGGATCACGCCGCCGGTCGTCGGGCACCTTCCGGTGGCGAAGTCGACCCTCGCCTACATCCGGCATGCGCTGGCCGGGGTGGTCACCAGCGGCACGGCGGCTGGCACGTTCGGCGGCTTCCCGCTCGGCCGGGTCTGCGTGGCGGGCAAGACCGGCACAGCCGAGGTAGCCGGCACCCAGGCGACCTCGGTGTTCGCCTCGTTCGCGCCCTGCGATCATCCCAGGTTCGTGGTCGTGATGATGATCCCCAACTCCGGTTACGGCGCCGATGTCTCCGGTCCAGCGGTGCGCCAGATCTGGGACGGGATCTTCGGCCTTGAGGGTCACCAGGCGGCCCTGCCCGGCGGCGTTCTGCCGGGCTTGCCGCACCTGAATCAGGCTGGCCAGGTGGTACCTCCGGCCGGCTTCGGGCCGCCAGCCAAGGCCGCCAGGCACCGAGGGCGGCACCGATGAGCTGGGTAAGCGGCCATCCGCGCGATCGGACGGCGGCGCCGTGGGCTGTGCTGCAGCGGGCCGCGGTGCGGGTGGTGGGCCGCGACTCGGCGCTACGCCAGGCCGACTGGATCCTGCTCGGCGCCGTGCTGGCGCTGAGCCTGCTCGGGACCGTGCTGGTCTGGGCATCGACCCAGCCGCTGCTGCTGCAGCAGGGCGTTAATCCGCACACCTACCTGCTGAAGCAGTTGCTCAACATCGCGCTCGGGCTGGTCCTGATGCTGATCGTGAGCTCGATGGGCAAGCGGCAGCTCAAGCTGTATGCGCCGATCGTGTACATCGCGAGCTGCCTCGGGCTGGTGGTCGTGCTCACTCCGCTCGGCAGCGCCGTCAACGGGTCCAGATCATGGATCTCGCTCGGCGCCGGGTTCCAGGTCGAGCCTTCTGAGTTCGCCAAGCTCTCCGTCATCGTGATCAGTGCCATGATCCTTTCTCAGTTCCGGCCGGGCCAGACGAGGCCAGGGATCAGGTCAGTCGGCCTGACACTCGGCCTGGCGGCAGTTCCGATCATGCTCGTGGTGGCCGAGCCCGATCTCGGCGTCACGATCGTGCTTGTGCTGCTTGTGGTCGGGCTGATCATGCTGGCCGGCCTGCGGCTGCGCTGGCTCGCCGCGATGATCGCGGTCAGCGTGCTATCGGCCACGGCCGTGATCAGGCTGCACCTGCTGCGGGCATACCAGGTCAGCAGGCTGACGTCCTTCCTCAGCCCGTCGGCGGATCCCCGCGGCACCGGTTACAACGCCGCCCAGGCCAAAATCGCCATCGGCTCGGGCGGCCTGCACGGCACCGGGCTGTTCCAGAGCCGGCTGATCGCCGGGGACTTCGTGCCCGAGCAGCACACCGACTTCATCTTCGCCGTGGTCGGCAACGAACTCGGCTTCATCGGCGCCGTGGCCGTCATCGGGCTGCTCGGGCTGATGCTGCTCCGAGCACTGCGGATCGCGGCAAAGGCCGATGACCAGTTCGGCATGCTGGTCGCCGCCGGGATAGCGATCTGGTTTGCCGCGCAGGCGTTCGTCAATATCGGGATGACGGTCGGGATCATGCCGGTGACCGGCCTGCCGCTGCCGTTCGTCTCCTACGGCGGGTCGGCAATGTTCGCCGACATGATCGCCATCGGCCTGCTGCAGGTGGTGCGCCGCCGCCGCTGCGTCTTCACCAGCTGACCGGCCGTGCCGCGGCGGCTGGTCCGGCCGTGCCGCGGCGGCTGGGCGGCGGCCGCGGCGCCGTGGTCTGCTTAGCTGGACCGCGAGGAGGCTGGTTCGGTGAAGACGGCGTTCGTGCTCGGCGGCGGAGGCATTCTCGGCGCTAACGAGGTCGGCATGCTCAGGGCGTTGTCTGGGGCTGGTGTCCGGCCTGATCTGGTGGTGGGCACATCGGTGGGCGCGATCAATGGCGCGTTCGTCGCCGCCGGGCCGGCCGCTGCGGCGGCGCGGCTCGAAGAGCTGTGGCAGGGCGACGCCTTGCAGCACGCGTTCAGCGAAGCGCTCTGGGGTCGGATGATCCGGCTGGCGCGGTCCGGCACCCACCTGCATTCGATCGAGCCGCTCCGACACCTGCTGACCGGCCGGCTCGGCGCGACCGAGTTCGCCGATCTCGAACTGCCTTTCCACTGCGTGGCTGCCAGCATCGAGCGGGCCCACGCGCACTGGTTCAGCACCGGGCCGATCGTTCCGGCGGTACTGGCCTCCTGCGCGGTGCCCGGGCTGCTGCCGCCGGTGGAGATCGATGGCGAGCACTATTTCGACGGCGGCCTGGTGGATTCGATTCCGGTCGGGCGAGCGGTTGCTCTGGGGGCGCGCATCGTCTATGTGCTGCACGCGGGCCGGATCGGGCGTCCGCTGACCGTTCCGCGCCGGCCGTGGGAGGTGGGCCTGGTCGCCTTCGAGATTGCGCGCCGACATCGATTCCATGAGGAAATGTCGTCATTGCCCAGCGACGTGGAAGTACACGTTCTGCCCGCGGGCGAGGATCGCCGGCCGCCGGATCTGTCCCAGCTGCGATATCGCGACAAGACTAAGGTCGGTGCGAGTATCGAGCGTGCCTATGCGGCGTCCGCTAGCTATCTCGCCGAGTTGACCGGGCCCGGCTGATCGGGCCCGGCTGATCGGATAGTGACCGGTCACAAGGACGGAGGAGCCGCCATGCTCCCACCAAAGCCGATACGCAGGTTGGTACTGGCGCCGCTTGCTGTCGTCATCGCCATCGCGACCGCGGTGCTCTTCCCGCTGCTCGCGCTGCTCGCGGTGATCTTCGGCCTGGTCGGACGGTCGCGGCCGGGCCGGATGCGTGGTCTTCGGCTGCTCTTCTTCGCGCTGGTCTGGCTGCTGGCCGAGACTCTGGCGCTGGCTACCTGCCTGGGCCTGTGGGTGGCGAGCGGATTCGGCGGTCGGCTGCAGACCGAGCCTTATCAGAGCCGCCATTACGCGATCATGCGGCGGTTCCTTGACCGGGTCTATCGCGCTGGCACGAACACATTCGGAGTGAAGGTCGAGGTCGAGGAGCCGGAGCTGACCGAACAGGAGCAGGCGGCCAGGCTGGCCCGGCCGGTCATCGTGCTCAGCCGCCATGCCGGACCAGGTGACTCGTTCCTGCTCGTGCACCACCTGCTCAGCGTGTACGGGCGGCGGCCGCGGGTCGTCATGAAGGCAACGCTGCAGCTGGATCCCGGCCTGGACGTCGTGGCCAATCGGCTGCCCAATGTGTTCGTGCAGCATCGCCGGGCCGGTGAGAAGCTCTTCACCGAGCAGATCGAGCGGCTGGCCAGCGGCCTGGATCAGGCCGGCGCGCTGGTGATCTTCCCTGAGGGCGGCAACTGGACGCCGAGCCGGTGGCAGCGCGGTATCCGGCGGCTTGAGCAGCTGGGCCGGAGCGATCTCGCCGCCCGGGCGCGGGAGATGCCCAACGTTCTCGCGCCGCGGACCGGAGGCGCCTTCTCGGCCATCGCTGCCTGCCCGGAGGCTGACGTGATCTTCGTCGCCCATGCCGGACTGGACCGGCTGGTCAGCGTCGGTGACATCTGGCGCAGCCTGCCGATGGACCAGGTGATCCGGGCGAAATGGTGGCGGATACCGGTCGATGAGGTGCCGCGCGCCGCGGATCACGAGTCCCAGGTGCGCTGGCTCTACGACTGGTGGGAGCGGATCGACACGTGGATCTCGCAGAACCGGCCGGCCGACACCGGCGCCGCCGCCCTGTCGTAGGGCGTGCGGCTGCCGGGGCAGTAGCTTGGCCGCCGTCCGGACGGGCGTTGCCGCGCCTGGCGGACGCCGGCCGGGCGTTGACGTGCCTGACTGCCACCGGGCGGGCCGTGGCTTTGGCAGTCCCGTGCGCGCGCTACCGCCCGGCGGAGCCGTGGCCTAGCGGGGCCGTGGCCTAGCGGAGCCGTGGCCTAGCCGCCACGGGGCGGGTTAGCGTCTCCGGCGGCCGGCAACTGGCCAGCGTCGTTGGCGGCCTGCATGCCGGTGGAGGTCTGCCTGCTCCGGTTGGTGGTTGACTCACTGCCGATGGTGGTTGGCCCGCTGCCGTTGGTGGTTGGCCCGCTGCCGTTGGTGGTTGGCCCGCTGCCGTTGGTGGTTGGCCCGCTGCCGTTGGCGCGCACGATCGTCTCGGCCTGCCCTGCTGCGCTCGCGTCGGCGGCGCGCGGCGCGTGGCCATTGCGCCAGGGGCGGACTCGGATCAGCCAGTACACTGCGGCGGCCAGCGCGACCACGCACAGGATCCAGCCAAGCGCGGTGGTGCCGACCCCGACGTACTTCAGGCCGGACGCGAAGATCACGAATGTGATGATCGGCCGGATGTAGCGGTCCGGGGCACGGGATGACAGGAAAGCGCCGATCAGGACCGCCGGGACGCTGCCCAGCGCGATCGACGCGGTTACCCCGAATTCCACATGGCCGAAGATCAGCGCGCCAAGGGCGGCCGCTGCGGTCAGCGGAACGGCCTGGGTCAGGTCGGTCCCGACCAGCTGGCTGGCGCCGATAAGCGGATAGAGAAAGAGCAGCAGCACGATCATCAGCGAGCCTGAGCCGACCGA
>Ga0208043_1000721_pt1 | contig 13665 bp, 13 predicted proteins | sample Sb_taG_12_FD_187710 | JGI IMG/M metagenome (GOLD analysis project Ga0208043, IMG submission 187710) | Peat soil microbial communities from Weissenstadt, Germany - Sb_50d_9_AC metaG (SPAdes) (version 2) | ecosystem: Environmental > Terrestrial > Soil > Wetlands > Peat | place: Germany... | reverse complement strand
AAGGCGGAGAGCTGATCATGACGACACGACGGGACGGCCGCTGGATCATGCTCGACGTGATCGATACCGGCGCCGGCATGCCCGAGGACGTCCAGACCAGGATCTTCGACCCCTTCTACTCGACTCGCCCCGGCGGCAGCGGCCTGGGTCTGCCGACCACGCGGAAGATCGTCGAGGCTCACGGCGGGACCATCGAGGTCGACAGCGTCCCGGGCAAGGGGTCGCGGTTCTCGCTTCGCCTGCCGGTGCCAACGCACCTGGACCCCAGCACTCCTGACGGTCCTCTCGTGATCTCCTGAGATTCCTTTGCCTCGGCTCGACAGCCATTGGCGTGAGTCTCCGGTCGGCCTGGGGTGGGGACGATGACGTTTAACGAATTGGTCCGTCTGTTGGAGGAGAACGGCTTCAGCCTTATCCGAGAGAGGAGATCGGTCCGCTACTACGGTAAGGAAGGCTGGGTTCGGCCGGTTCGAGTCGATTATCATGGGCCGAAGGAGAAGTGCCCCCTGGAACCTGCCAAGCCGTCCTGAAAGCAGCGGGGATCAGGAGAACCTAGGAGCCAGCCGATGATTGAATTGCCCAACTGCCTTATCATTGAAGCAACCGATGAGCCCGACTTCTTCGGTTTTTACTTCCCCGATCTGGAGGGATTCACAGGGATCGGCCATTCTGTGGAGGATTGCCTGTTCCAGGCGAAATGGGGCATGCAGGAGTTCGTGCAAGTGATGGCCGAGAGAGACATGGCGATTCCGCCGAGAAGTGAAGAGCCCACAGTGCTTATCAAGAACTCGGGCACCTCTTCGACCGAACAGCTTCTCCGGCAACACCCGACGGTGAAGAGGCTTCTCAAACACAGTAGCTGGAGGGACGCAGCCGAAGCGGCCATCGCCTACTACAGCCACGGCCGGCCATGCCAGGTCGAGGGTTGGAAAAAGTCGAGCACATGGGCCCAGGTAAAGATGGTCTTCGATGAGTTAGGTCACCGTCGAACGGCCCCATCTGACACTACGGCCGACAACGGCTGATGGAGCATCTTTCGAAGTTTACCGGAAAGTCTACTTCTTCACCTGCATACCTTTCCTCAAGCGAAACCCGCCTGAAGAGACGAGTACTGGCCGATGGACCAGCAGATCCGCGTCCTTGTGGTCGATGATGATGAACCCCACGCCGACGCCGTGGCCGAGAGCCTCGTGCGGGTCGGCTACGAGTGCGTCGTGGCCACCAGCGGGCGCGAGGGCCTGCGCCTGATCGAGGAACAGACCTTCGATATCATTATCACCGACCTGATCATGGATGGGGTCGGCGGCCTGGAGATCCTGGCGAAGGCCAAGCACGAGCTGCCCGACGCCGAGGTGGTCATCCTCACCGGTCACGGCACGATCAAGACGGCCGTCACCGCCATGCAAGCCGGCGCGACGACGTACCTGACCAAGCCGCTGGATATCGGCGAGCTGCGCACGGTCGTGGACAAGGCCTCGCGATCACAAAGGCTGGCACGGTCGAACATCGAGTACCAGAAGCAGCTCAACGAGAAGTTCGGCTTCGAGGGCGTCATCGGCAACTCGCCGGCCATGCACGCCGTGGTCGCCCGGCTCCGCCAGATCGCACCGACGTCCGCCTCGGTGCTGATCACCGGCGAGAGCGGCACCGGCAAGGAACTGGTGGCCAAGGCGCTGCACAACAACAGCCCCAGGCGCTACAAGCCGTTCGTCGCCCTCAACTGTGCGGCGCTTTCCGACAACATCCTGGAGAGCGAGCTTTTCGGCCACGTCAAGGGGGCGTTCACCGGTGCGGACCGGGAGCGCAAGGGCTGGTTCGAACACGCCAACGGCGGAACGATGTTTCTCGACGAGGTCGGCGACATTCCCCTGGGAACCCAGGTCAAGCTCTTGCGGTCGCTCGAGACCGGCGAGATCGTCCGGGTGGGCACCAACGAGCCGATCAAGGTCAACGTCCGCCTGATCTCGGCCACCAACCGCGACCTCACCGACGCCATCACCGCCGGCGAGTTCCGCCAGGACCTCTACCACCGTCTCAAGGTTGTCAGCGTCAAGCTTCCCCCGCTCCGCGAACGACGTGAGGACATGGACCTCCTGATCGATCATTTTCTCAAGGAGTTCACCACCTCGCACGACCGCAAGATCAGCTCGATCACCCCCGCGGTGCGGAAGTTGCTCCGCCAGTATAGCTGGCCGGGAAACGTGCGCGAGCTCAAGAACGTCATCGAGAGCATGGTCGTGATCGATACCGACGGCGTGCTCGACGTGGACGACCTGACCGAGGACATTCAGGCCGCCACGATCACCGCCCCCGGTGAGCGGCCCGCCGCCACCGATTCCCTGCTCGGCAAGCCGCTCGAGGCCATCGAGAAGCACTTCATCGTCGAGACTCTCAAGCTCTCCGGCGGCAACCGCGAGGAGGCCGCGAGGATGCTGGGCATCGGCGAACGCACCCTCTATCGCAAGCTCAAGGAATATGGCTCGAGCTGATCCGGGAGCCACGAACCAAGGAGATCTCATGAAGCACCACCTTACCGCGATCATCAACCGTGAAGGCGGAGCCTATGTAGCCCTCTGTCCCGAGCTAGACATCGCAAGCCAGGGCGACTCCATCGAGGAGGCGCGTGACAACTTGCGGGAGGCTGTGGAACTCTTCTTCGAGTGCGCTTCGCCTGCGGAAATCGAGCGCAGGGCATTTCAGGAGACTTACATCACACACCTTGAGGTGTCGGTTGGGTAAGCTCCGCGTACTCTCCGGGCAAGAGGCTTGTGCCATCCTGGCTCGGCACGGGTTTGTCGGGGCCGATAAAGGGGTCGGGAGTCATTTTCTTGACTGTCGGAGCGACTGTCGCTATCCTCAGCCCGAATGATGAGCCCAAAAACGACTCCCGGCCCCTTATCTTCGTGCGACCTCACCGGCTGGAAACATGCGCCCCGCGCCTTCGCCGGGGCCGGTGACAAGGGCCTCATCATCTGCACCTGGCCCAAGGGGGGGGTGGCCGGACCATGTCATGCTCTATTCGGATGAGGTCTGGACGGGCATCGAGTACCAGGTCGCGGCGCACATGATCTACGAGTTCAAGGCATTCTTCTGCGGTCCCGAAGGCTGGGGAAGCGTCCAGCAAACTCGCGACGAAAACGGCCAGCGGAGCACCATCGCCGTGGTCGCAGGACGTATCGCCGTCTCCCAGCTTCTCCTGGCTACGCAGGAACCACCCAGAACCGCGCGGGTCACGCTGGGGAATGCGGCCCTGGACGCAACACTCCAGCTCGATGGCGGCCAGGTACGGATCATCCTGGCAAAGCCGCTGGTCGTGAAGGCGAGCGATGCCCTCTCGGTCGTACTGACCTGATCCAGCAGATTACCTGAGCAGCTTCAGGTAGCTTCCGTAGAGGGGATCACGGCCCAGGTAATTCGGTGTAGTTCTTCCGCATGTCGTCGAGGCCGACCAGCCAGTGCGGCAGCGAGCCGTTGACGATCTTGCCTCCCTGGAAGACCGGGATTCCCCCGTTCTTGAGCCGGCTGTTGAAGTGGGGCGAGACGGCCACCGGCCTGTCGACCTGACACCGACAAGCGGCTACAAGATTCCTTGTCCACTTGTTCAACTGCAAGGTAGTTCTGGTTCGTGTCGCCGAACTGGATGAACGCCCCGGCCAGGCGCGGCCCGAGTGGTTCCGGCGGTCTTGCTCCGACGATGGCGAGCGCCAAGAGGAGAGTGGTCAACGAAGTAGCTCTCCGGAGCAGAGGGCGACTGCTCGGAATATATTGATCAATCGGTATTGCCAGCCGCTTCAAGGAATTCCTGATAGTCGCGGATATAATCATTCTTATCGTATTGATGAGATGCGAAGACAAGGAGGACCGCGTTACCGGTGAACTTGTACTGAGTGGTCCAGGTCATGGGTGGCACATAGAGGCCCAGATTGGGGCGAGACAGGACGATCTCTTCGCGCTGGGTTCCATCATCTAGCACCACATGAATCGACCCCGACACGCAGACAAGGAACTGCTTGCATTCCCTGTGAGCGTGCTCGCCGCGAATGCGCTGATCACTCACAGCGTAGACGAGGAAATAGCGTTTCGGTGTGAACGGGAGCAGGTTTTCCATGTCGGTAACGGTGAGATTACCACGGAGGTCTTCGAATTGTGGATACCGATACAGGCGAACGCCGGGAACGCTCAGGTTCTCTATGGGAGGCGTCGTCTTGTGGCTCGGATCTGTGACCAGCGGGGTGGCACGGCTGATCGTCTCGGTGTAGCCAATGATACGTGCAGGATTGCCGGCCAGAATCGCGTAGGGGGGAACATCGTGAGTGACCACGGCGCCGGCACCAATCATGGAGTAGGCGCCCACCCGAATGCCGGGCAGGATCACGGCATTGGCCCCGATTGAGCCATGGTGCTCGATGCAGGTCTTCAGGGGACTTTGCTGGTGGGCTTTGCTGCGGGGAAACTTGTCATTGGTAAACGTGGCGTTGGGGCCGACGAAGACGTCGTCCTGGACGCGAATGCCATCCCACAGTTGGACGCCGCACTTGACGGTAACGCGGTCGCCAAGCACAACATCATTCTCAATGAACACATGGTCGCAGATGTTGCAGTCGCGTCCGATAACTGCTCCGGGTAGAACATGCGCGAACGCCCAGACGCGAGTTCCTTCACCAACGTTCTCGGTTTCACAGATTCCTTGCGGATGGACAAAATAGGACATTGGGATCAATCCTTTGGGCTGCGGCACGCCTGAGGGCTGAAGCAGGTCGCTTCGCGGACGATGGCCAGCGGCCTACCCTTCGAGTTCTCGAACGTCCGCCACACATACTGGCCGACGATCCCCAGGCTGAACAGATTGAAGAACATCGAGAACAAGATCAGGACCGCCAGGGCCGCGTAGCCAGCTTCCTTGATCCATCCGTTCAACCGCGCAACGACGACAAGTGTGCCGTACACGAGGGAGAAGAGCATGCCGATGGTGCCCAAGAGGCTGATCAACTGGAGCGGTCGATCCGTGAAGGAGAAGACGCTGTCCAGCATGTAGCCAATGCGGCGTTTCAGGGTCCAGCTACTGCGGCCAGCCCGACGAGCTAACCGCGAATAGGGAACTTCCTTGCGCCGAAAACCGATCCAGATGATCTGGGCAACCAGCGAGCTATGGCTCTCCTCAAGCTCGGTGAGGATCTTCGCGACATTTCGAGTGCAGGCGAAGACGTCGATGCCGCCGGGAGGCACACTGGGCATGACCAGAAGACGGAACAGGAACCAGAAACCCTGTGAGCTGAGGCGCGTCTTGATCGGATCATCACGGTTGACGCGAGTGCCCACGCATACGTCGTACGGCTCGTCCCGCAAGATCTGAAAGAATTCGAGGATGAGACTGGTCGGCTCCTGGAGATCAGCCGCCATCACGGCCAGACGGTCGCCCCTGGCATGTGCCAGGCCTGTTCGAACGGCAGCGAACGAGCCGAAGTTCCGGGAGTGGCAGATCAGTTGTGAGGGAAATGAGGCGATTGGGAGCTGCTCACGGAGCACCTCCTCCGATCGATCCGGGCTGCCGTCCACGACGAACACGACCTCCATCGGTTCGCCCACACGGGTATTCAGTCCCGAAAGAGCTTCAATCAGGTCGGGGATGTTCTCGACGTTCTTGTAGACCGGAATGATCAGGCTGTCCATGACATGACTTGGCTGGGTTGCCGGTTGGGTTCGTTCAGGTTGTGTCCGTCTTCTTCAACAGAAGCGTCGGATGGCCTCGCATACGTGATCGATCTCGGAATCGGTCATGCCGGGAAAGCACGGCAGTGTGAGAATCTCACGCTGAGCGGCTTCGGAGGTAGGAAGCCGGCAGCCGCTGAGCCCGAGCGGTTTCAGCACGGGCTGTTCGTAATCCAGCACGGGGTAATGGATGGCCGTGGAAACACCTGCCGTGGCCAGACTGCGGCGGACCTGATCGCGCTCGGGATGTCGGGCGACACAGAGATGGGCGACATAATCCTCACCTGTAGAGACGCTCGCAAATCGCAGATCCGTGCCCATCGCCGCCTGTTGGAGGCGACCGGCGATGCGCCGACGCTCCGCGTTCCAGCGGTCCAGATGCGGCAGCTTGACCCGCAGGATCGCGGCCTGCAACTCGTCGAGTCGGGAGTTTCGGCCGCCCGGGAGTTCCACCAGATAGTGCTCCCCCCAGCCGTATTGTCGCAACTTACTCAGCCGATCGGCCAGATCGTCCCGGTCGGTGACGATCGCGCCTCCATCGCCAATGGCGCCTAGATTCTTGGTGGGATAGAAGCTGAAGGCCGCCACGTCGCCAAACGCGCCAGCCCTGACACCCCCGGCAACAGCGCCGTGGGCCTGAGCACAATCCTCGACGAGCGCGACGTCTCGGTCCTCGATCACCTGCCGGATTGCCACCATGTCGGCCAGTTGACCGAAGAGGTGTGTGACCACCACCGCACGGATGCCAGGAGCGTGCTCGAGAAGTCGAGCCAGATCGCCGGGTGCCATGGTCAGGCTCTCGTCAATATCGACGAAGACCGGAGTGGCACCGATAGCGAGAACCGCCGTCGTTGTGTAACATCCCGCATTGGCGACGGTGGCCACTCGATCACCCGGCTGGCACCCGACCGCTCGCAAGGCGAGCTCCAGCGCATCGGTTCCATTCGCTACACCCAAGCCGTGCCGCCGTCCGCAGTAGGCGGCGAACTCCACCTCGAATTTGCGGTGCTGTTCACCGACGATGAACCATCCGCTACTCAGCACGTCGCTCATCGCGCGGAGGATATCCTGGTCAATCTCCTCATGGTGACGCGAGAGGTCGCCGAGCGGAACCTGCATCAGGGATGGCATAGATATAACCTGTGTTAGTTCGTCCAGGACGGACTGGATCTCGCCAAGAGGTCAGCCGAGGCACATGATCAATCATTACAAGAAACGAGGTTTCGCCGTGCCGGCGCCAGGTGGTGAGAGCACGGAAATCCACGAGGTAGAATTGGCCGTTGGCATCGCCTCCAGGTTCTGGCGCAATCGGTTCGCCGAGTCAGTCAGGTCACGCCCTTGCCTCAGAGTGGCGAGGCACACGCACGCGGAGAGTAAGCCCGACACCGTTGTCGTCCAGACGACCCCGCGTTTCTCCTTGCCGTGCGCCGGCAAGCATAACAGAAGCTGAGGGGCGTAGTCACTGCACGTCCAGGCCGCGGGGCCGCGATGCGATCGTGGTGTTCCGGTTTAGCGGGGGCGGGGGAGTCGCCGCCAGACTTGGATTCCGCCCAGCCTCGCCTCGGGGCGGTAGAACTGCAGCACGGTGCGCTCGAGGATCGGGATCTGGAGCCGCGGGTGGAAGCTCCGCTCGCCGGGGATCCAGACCACGACCGCGTCATCGGCCTCTTCGAGTAAGCGGGCGAAGTCTGCCTCACGGCCAATGTCGAGTGAAGAGAGCCAGAGGATGCCCGCATCGGCCCGCAGGGGCGAGATCCGCCCGACCGAGCCGTTCAGCGCTGGAAAGGGCACGTTGCGCAGCAGGTTCGCGACCTGGGTGTGCGGGCCGGTTCTCAGGCGAAGGTAAGCCAGCACCTCGCGGTACTGGTCCCAGGTGTAAGGAGAATTGCGGTCGTCGGGGGCGAAGTGCGCGGCAGCCCCCAGCGGCACCCGCGCCGGCTCGATCCCACGCCCGAGGTCTCCAAGCGCCCGCACGCTGGCTTCCAGGTCGCAGAACCGCGGGACCCCGGGCGACGCAATCGCCAGAAGTAGCACGACCGACCCCAGCGCCAGCGAGGGCCGCCGTTTCCACACTGCCATGGCCGCCGCAGCGATCACTGCCAGGTTGATCGACCAGACCAGCCATAGCGGGTGCGCGAGGTACGCGTGCGACAGAGGGTGAAGCGGCCGATACACCAGGACCAGCACAAACATCAGCACCCAGGGCAGCGCCAGGCGGCGAATCTCGGACGGGGCCGCAAGGGCAGCCGCCACCGCAAGGGCGGATCCAATCGCGTGCCGCTTGCCGAGCTGGCCGATCACCTTCCCCAGGTGGATGACCGGGTATTCGCCGTAGCGGCCGTAACTTGCCTGCCGCACTCCCCGCACAAAATCGCCGAGCAGGCCCTGAGCCGCCAGCGGCGCGAAGCCCGCCGCCGCTCCCATGCTCGCGCCCAGGGCCCACGCCAGCAGAGCGGCACTCCGCGCGCGGCGCCGACCACCAGGCTCGCCGGACGCCGAGCCCGCGGACGCCGACATCGCCACCACCAGTGCCACTGCCGGCGTGAACAGCAGTACATGAGGCCTGATCACGAACGCCAGACCAAAAAGCAGGCCCGAGCCCATCGAGCTGGCCCGGCCCGGCCAGGCCTGCACGAGCATCATCCCTAGCACGACCAGCAGCGGCCCTTGCCAGTCCCGCTGAGCCACCAGTGCATAATCAAGGCCCAAGTAGTAATGCAGAAATGCGACGAAACCGACCAGCCCCGGGGAGCTGCGACCGAAACTGCGGCGTGACCAGGTCGACATCACCAGGCCAAGCACCACCAGAAGCGCTGCGTCCACGGCGTAGATGGGTGCGGTCCGCCCCCAGCCGAAACACCTCCCCAGCAGCCAGAACAGCTCGATCTGCCCCGGAAAATTGAAAAGGGCCACGTCGCGATACGGCCGGATCCCGGCGTCCCATCCCTGTGCGATCGTAGCTAACGTGTCGAGATCAGCCCACCACGGCCAGGTCAGATAATGCGGCAGCCACCCCGCGAGCATCACCACGCACAAGGTGATCAGCAGCCCGCTCAGCGGAACACCAAGCAAGATTTCCGAGACCTTGGGCGGGGCCGTGGACGCAGCCGGTGAAGTGGTCAATTCAAGGCCCTCACTCGCGGAATCCCGACCTCCGCGAACCTGCGGCCGGGCCCGTTGACCCTCCCGTCCAGGCCAATCAAAGTCCCGAACCCGTTGATCTGGATGCCCCCCGTCCAGCCTGCGTGCTTAAGACCCATCCGCATCACGCCGCCAAGACTCGACCCCAGCCAGCAGCACTCATTCTCTCGCCACCCATTTTCGTAACTGAAAGCCTTGTCTTTCCGCCTCAACCACGCAATACCATTCCTTTTCGTTTCTCCACACGAGCTCTCCTGTTACTCTATGACAAGGTGTCGTGGTTCAAGGTCGTCTATCTGCTTGACACTGGTCCGTTCGCGTGGTCCCCAACCGAGGTCTCGTGGGCCAGGAGGTAGGATTTGTCATGCGTCAGTGTGGTCGCCGCGGCTGTCGGATTGCTGTTCGGGGCGGATGAAAAGAAGGGATCCGACAGCAAGGAGGATGTGGGATTTCATGCGCCGGCTGATTCGGGATTCATCCTCGTCGTCTGGAAACGCCAGACGGATGCCGGGCCTGACAGGTCCGAAGCCGTGAAGAAGGAGCTGGAGAAGGTTACGGGAACGTGGGTGCAGGCAGGAGACAGCGTACCCTCCGAGAACGCGAAGGTACGGCTCATCTATACGGGCCGGGAATTCATGGGAAGACTCGGCGAGAAGGTTCTCTTCCGGGGGAGCGTCAAGCTTGACCCGACGCAAAACCCCAAGGCCATCGTCCTGACTCTCGACTCAGGACCGAACAAGGGCAAGGTCTTGCTTGGGGTCTACGAGCTGGAGGGCGATAGTTATCGAGGATGTCTGGCTGCACCCGGGAAAGCGCGGCCGACGCGATTGTCGCCGGAGCCTGGCAGCGGACAGCAAGGGTTCGCATTCCGGCGTGTAAGAGACGAAACATCGGACAAACCGAGGCCAGCCAATGCAAGATCCGACGCGGCTGCAATCCAGGCGGAATTCCAGCGATTCGAGGGGACCTGGTCCTATGTTTCGGTCGCGAGCAATGGCAAGCCAGTGCCAGCGGAGGGCTTGAAGGAGAGCCGCCTGGTCCTCAAGGGCGATCGTTTCACGGTGACGGAGCCGAAAGCAACCCACCAGGGCAAGTACGCGGTGAACCCGACCGTGACACCCAGCACGATCGACGTGACCTTCACCGAAGGCCCCCGCGTGGGCAAGACGATTCGCGGAATCTACGAGTTGAACGGAGACACCTGTAGAGTCTGCATCGGGATCGATGATCAGCCCCGGCCAACCGCATTTGGCAGCCAGCCCGGCAGCGGCTTGGTCCTCGAAATCCTGAAGCGGGAAAAGCCCTGACTTCTTGCGTCTCGATGGAAGTAAGGCTCCCGCCGCGCTGAAACGCCAGCCGAGGCCGCGTTTCATCGGCGCTCGATAGGCAAGGCCTTGAGCGCCTGAGAGTCCTGCCTGCTCTCGGGAGCAGGACTTGCATTGACTCCAGCCACGGGATCAGCCGTGCCGGCAGCGCATTCGCGCAGGACGGGCACGGTGGGGTCGAGGGCCGAGCGCTCGGGGGCGAGCTGGGGGAGGACGCGATTGTAGAGCAGTGTGACGGACGCCTTGGGGCGAAGGCCGCGATGGCGCTCGATCTCGCGAAGGGCGTCGGCCAGCGGCCAGCCCTGGACCACGAAGCGATACAGGCCCATCCAGGCGGGAGAGCGGTCCATGCTGGCGTGGCAGTGCACCAGGATCGGCCAGGCGGAGGGGTCCTGGGCTAGCGCCAAGGTCTGGGCGATGAAGGCCTCGCCCGAAGGGTCGTCGCCCGGCTCGTTGCCGACGTAATTCAGACCATGCTCATGGGCAAAGCGAATCTCATCAGGCAAGAGAGGACTGCGCTCGGGAGTGTGCTCGGGAAACAGGTTGATGATCGTCCGGAAATGATGCCGCTCCTGGGCCAGCTCGAGTCCCTGGTAGGTGGGCATGGCGCTGAGATAGATGCGGCCAGGGACGACCTCGCGCAGGCGATGCAGCGGACGCTGGTGCCACAAGATGCCCCGGCCCGTGAAATCCAGGCCAAGCCAGAGCAACACGAGACCCGCGCTGATCGCGCCCCGGGACCAGCCTGGCGGCGCCTGGGGAAGAACCCGGAGCAGGGCCAACGCCCAGGCCAGCAAACCCCAGACGTAGATCCACCGCGGCCAGAAGCCGATCGGCTCGTGGTCGACCCAGCCGACCTGGCGCACGAGGATCAGGGCGGCGGACACGACGATCAAACAGGCAATCCCGTGCTGGCGGGCCTTTTTCCAGAGGGTGTCGATCGGCCCTTCAGCGACGCACCAGAGGACCAATACAAGCAAGCCCGCGGCCGCGCCGGCGAGGATCAGACGAATTGCCCAGGGCGCGTCAGGGTTCAAGATCGTTCGCCAGCCCAGGCCGTGCCAGCCGTCCATCAGCGGGCCGGGAGTCGCGGCATGCCAGAATCCCGCAAGGGAAAGGGCCATCGCTGCGAGCCAGGGGCGTTTCCGCGAGCCCCGGAAAAGCCCCCATCCCGAGAGCACGATGGCGGCGGCGGCCACATAAACGGCAATGTGGTCGATCGTGTCGCCCGGCTCCGCAAAGCGATAGGCCGGCGGTGGATACGCGTTGAAAGTGGGGCGGACCACGCGGGGGAACTCGGGGTCGATGTCGGACTCGAAGTCAACGACGTACCAGACCGCGGGGAGTGTCGCCAAGGCGAGCGCGAGCCAGGGCCAGATCCGGATGCGCGATCCGTGCGCGGGTTTTGCCATGATTACCGGGCGCCCCTCGGAATCCACTCTCGGAGCCTCCCCGTCAGGCGGCCCGCTCCTCGACGTGCTTTATATCACGAAGGGCGTGTTCTGCGAAGACTTCCGTCTCGACCCGGCCCTTGCCGGAACGAATACCGAGGCGAACCAGCAGGCGACGGCGCAGCTCGCGGAAGGGGCGAGCAACCAGGCGGTGGGCCCGGATCCACCAGGGAATGCGCTTCCGCATCTCGATCGAGTCAATCCCGCACTGGTCCGGCCGGCAACGTGCCCAGTGCTTCATCAGATGGTACTGGTCGCTGCGCGCGAAGATCCGGAAGAGCGGTCCAGAGGGCAGCCACCTCGGCCAGGTCAAGCTGATCTGGAAGTCGATGAGGCAAGGCTCGCCACGCTCGCTGACGATGATGTTCTCACGCTTGTGCAGGTCAACATACACGGTCCGGCGCTTGTGCATTTCCTCGAGCAGGTGATTCAAGTCATGGAAGAAGGTGTCAGAAACCGCCTCGCGGTTGCCCAGGGGATGGCCGGTGACGTACTCGCGGGCGACGGCATTGCGGAGGACCGGTCCAGCGATGCGAACCGGGCCCGCCAGAGCCGGAATCCCTTGCAGGCCGGCCAAATGCTCCAGCAACGTTCGCTCATTGTTCGCCGTCCGGCGGCCCAGCCAGGCGAGCGGTAGACCAAGAACGGGCGCTTGACGATGAAGCTTCACCACCCGCAAGATGCCCTCCGGGTTTTCATACAAAGCCGTGGCCGCCCAGGAATCATGCTTGAAGAGTTCTCGCAAGCGATGCGGCACCCCTGCGATTTGCAAGCTCTCGGGCGGAGACTCAAGCCCCAGAGCTTTCAACCACCTCGGTCGAGGCTTGACCTTGGACTTGCTGGAGAGCGCATGCGTGGGCACAGTCATTGTGCGTCCTGACAAACCGAGATTTCTGTGCAGTCTGCGATACTTGTTCTGCTTCTTCGGTCTTTGCGCCCGGGCTGCTTGAGTGAAAAACCCGAGAGTCGCATTCAGGGCCTGATTCGCGGGTTCAGGCGTCTTGCTCGGATCCGGACAGGGAGGGGCGGAGCGGGGGGTGAGGCGGATCGGGCACGGCCAGGTTGGAACGAGACATGGTGGGATGAAACGGTACCGAAGCCTCAGTGGGAGGCCCCAGCAGCCAGCGGGCCAGGCTTCCACGCTTGAGGTCGGGACGGAGCAGGCAGGTGGGCCGATCGAGGTCTTTGAGAATCCCCTGGGCGGCGAGGTAGCCGCTGCGGACCGCGCCTTCCATGGTGGCCGGCCAGCCGGTATCGGTCCAGTCACCGGCCAGGAAGAAGCCGTCAACCGGTGTCCGTTGAGGAGGCCGCAACCGGTCCACGCCCGGCCGGACCGCGAAGGTGGCCCCGTGCTCGGTCACGACCCACCACCGCAGCAGGCGGGCCTCTCGTGCCACTGGCCAGATCTTGGCCAGGTCGGCGAGGACGGCGTCGCGGATCGTCAGCTTGTCCAGCAGAAGCAGGCCGTAAGAGGCGCTGATCACCACTTGAAGATATTGACTGTCGTCGCTGGACGATCCAGGTTCGGAGCCCGCGGTGGCGGACGATCGGGGGGCCGTTCGTCCCTGGAGGGCTGTGTGGTTGAATATCCACTGGACCAGGCGGCCGGGCGTCACCACGTGGTCGAACGGGCAGACCGGGCGATCAAACCAGAGATGGATTCCGGTAATGGGCGAGGACTGCAGCAATTCGACACCGTGCAGATCGGGAATCCTGGTGTTCAGGGAGTCGGCGAGCAGTCCGTGGACGCGATCGAACGAGACGGCCAGAACCACGAAATCAGCAGCCAGCGGCACACCTGTGCGAAGGACCACTCCCCGCAAGGTGCCATCCTCGTCGCAATCGATTGCACGGACACCCGTCGTCAGGCGGACCTCGACGCCATGCTCGCGCAGCCATTGCTCCAGGCGAGAGCCGTACAGTTCACCCAGTGGAACCAGGGGGAGTTCCATCTGAAACCCGGTCCGGGTGCTCAGGAATCCATCGACGAACACCTTGCGGGCATGGCCAAAATCCATCTGGTCGAGCTGTTCGTTCAG